>JAAUYD010290113.1_pt1 | contig 10282 bp, 8 predicted proteins | sample 7278101 | NCBI WGS metagenome assembly JAAUYD01 (sample SAMN14350128, study PRJNA611818) | marine sediment metagenome | isolation source: surface marine sediment (0.6m) | place: French Polynesia: Moorea | collected 2018-08
ACCGCCAGCAGGGCGTCGTCCGGCCCCATGGTGAAGTTGTCGCCAATGGGCAGGATGGCCAGGTCAATATCGTGCGCCCCGATCAGGGCCATATCGCTAAAAAGAGCTGTATCGCCGGCGATATAAATGTTTTTGTCCCCTTTGAGTAAAAAGCCGCCGGCCATCCCGCCGTTGCTGCCGTCAGGGAGCATTGAGCCATGTAAGGCCGGGGTCATTTTCAGGTAGCCAAAGGGGTGCTGAAAGCCCCCTCCTAGATGCTGTGGATGGGTTTTATCGTGGCCGTTGCTGTTGATCCAGCCCACAATTTCAAAGTTTGAAATCACCGTCGCCCCGGTGCGCTTGGCGATCGGCAGGGCATCGGCGACGTGATCACCGTGGCCGTGAGTTAGCCAAATGTAATCGGCCTCGACTTCATCGGCCGATTTGACGGCAACCGGACTGTTACCCTTCAAAAACGGATCGACAATCACCTTGGTGCCGTTCAGATCCAGCGAAAAGGTTGAATGACCGTGAAAGGTGAGAGAGTAGCTCATCAGGTCCTCCTAATGTGTTGATTGTTGTGGTTTGACGGGCAAACCCGTCATGGGGGTTTATTTAGATTTGTTTTTCAGTATATGAGGATTTTGATGACCCGTCAACGAATATTTTCGTCGTTAAGCTTGGTTTCGTCACCATCAAAAAGCCAGAAATCCGCCGTATTTCCGCTTAGAAAACCGTCGACAAACTGCAGTCGTTCCGGCACCGCCTCCCTAGGCAGTTCAAAGGCCACCCAGCCCCGAACTTTGGTGCCAGGGCTCAAGTAGCGGGTGCCGCCTAAAAACGGTTTGCCGTTGTTCTCGTACAGCCAGCGGTTGCTCCCCTGGGCTTCATAGCTGTATCCGTCTTCATCGTACAGCCACCATTGATTGCGACGCCCCTCAATTTGTTTGTCCGCATGTGGGTTGCGGTATATTACCTCGACAAACAACACGCGCGGGTCGTTGGGGTTTGGCGGTGGAGAAAGGGTCACTCCTTCATCCAGCACGATTTTGGGTCCCTTTTTGTGGGTTGTGGTATCAAAATTGATGCGGAATTTATCGATCAGCCGGTCGTCATAGCCGGCAACGCAAATTTCATGATTGTGGACGCGAACCCATTGATTTAAACCGATCACGCGAATTTCCCCCGGTTTGACGGTTGTTTGATATTGCGCCAGCGCCCTGTTCATTTTCCCGACGTTGGATAAAAAACGCCAAACCTGACGCAGCGGATTTTCACTCATAAGCCACAGGGTAGCAAATGTTTTTCCCCGCTTCAAGGGGAGAGATGTCACGGTGGAATAATCCCGGTACAATCCACATTTGAAGGGGCTTGGCTAGCCAAGCCCCTTCACAAAGGCTGCTGTCGATTTTAATCTGCGTACATTTCATCATCGTATGATTACTCAAATCAAAAGAATCAATCCCAAAGTGCCAGAGTCCGAGGTGATCGAGCAGGCCGCGGCCGTGATCAACGCCGGCCGGCTGGTGGCTTTCCCGACCGAAACCGTATACGGGCTGGGGGCGGATGCGCTAAACGAAGCGGCCGTTAAAAAAATTTTTGCGGCCAAGGAGCGACCGTTTCACGATCCAATTATCGTTCATATTGCCGACGCGGCCGATTTGCCCCGCCTGGCGAACCCCGTGCCCCAAATCGCCTACAACCTGGCGGCCGCGTTTTGGCCTGGCCCGCTGACCCTGATCCTGCCGCGAACTTCCCTCGTTCCTGATGTGATCACGGCCGGCGGCCCGACGGTGGCCGTCCGCTGTCCGGCTCACCCGGTCGCCCAAGCCCTTATTGCGGCCGCAGGGACTCCCATCGGGGCCCCCAGCGCCAATCGGTTTTCCCGCACCAGCCCCACAACCGCTCAGCACGTCTATGAAGATTTGCGCGGCCGGGTCGATATCATCCTCGACGGTGGCTCGACGCCGGTGGGGGTGGAGTCCACTGTGCTGGACCTGACGCGGGAGCCGCCGCTCGTGCTGCGGCCGGGTGGGGTGCCGCTGGAGGCGCTGCGCGCCATATTGGGTGATGGGTTGTGGGTGATGGGTAATGGGGCGGAAGTCGAAGGGTATAAGGCGGAGGGTGCGCTGCCATCGCCGGGGATGATGGACCGCCACTATGCGCCGCGAACCCCCCTGTGGCTGTTCGACGGACCGGATACGCTGGTGCGGCCGGCCATGCTGGAAGCCAGGCGGAAGGCCCTGGTGGCCGGGCAGCGCGTGGCCTTGATGGCGGCTGCTGAGGATGAACCTTTTTTCCCAGCGGAACAGCTTTATATCGTGGGTTCGCTGACAAATCTTGAGGGAGCTGCCCAAAATTTGTTTCGCACGATGCGGGCGATAGATCGGGCCGGGATCGATCTCATTCTGTGTCGCAACTTCCCGGCCGTTGGGCTGGGGGCGGCAATTCGGGATAGGCTGCGCCGCGCGGCCGAAAAACAATTAACAATTACTAATTACTAATTGCTAATTACTAATTGCTAATTGCCTACATTCTAAAGGTGCCGAAGCGGTCGTTGGGAAGTGGGGCGTTGAGAGCGGCCGAAAACGCCAGAGCCAGGGCCATGCGGGTTTGCACCGGGTCAAGGATGCCGTCATCCCACAGGCGTGAGGTGGCAAAATACGGATCGCTTTCATGGGCGTATTGATCGAGGACCGGCTGCTTAAATTGTGCCTCAGCGGCCGCGATCTCTTCCGGAGTTGGATTCTCTAATTCTCGCAGCACCCGCTTCTGCCCCACCGTCCACAGCGTGCCGGCCGCGGCGTCACCGCTCATGACGCTGATGCGGCTGTTGGGCCAGCTAAACAGGAAGTTGGGGTCGTATGACCGGCCGCTCATGCCGTAGTTGCCCGCCCCGTGGCTGACCCCGTGCAGCAGGGTAATGCGCGGCACGTTGACGTTGCTGACCGCCTGTACCATCTTCGCCCCATCTTTGGCGATCCCGCCGTTTTCATACGTTTTACCGACCATAAAACCGGCAATATTCTGCATAAAGAGCAGCGGTGTACCTCGCTGGCCGCACAGCTGGATGAAGTGGGTTGCCTTTAGAGCTGATTCGCTAAAAAGCAGGCCGTTGTTGGCCACGATGCCCACCGGGATGCCGTGGATGTGGGCAAAACCGCAGACGATTGTTTGCCCGTAGCGGCTTTTAAATTCATGGAGATCGGAATCATCAATTAGCCGGGCAATCACCTCGCGTACGTCATACGTTTGGCGAGTGTCGGCCGGAATAATGCCGTACAGTTCGGCCGGATCGTAAGCCGGTTCGGCCGCTTCACGAAGGAGCACCGGCCGGTTTTTGCGACGATTGAGATGGCTGATTACTTCTCGTACGCGAATCAGCGCCTGCTGTTCCGTTTCGGCAAAGTGGTCGCTGACCCCACTGATGCGGGTGTGGACCTCAGCTCCACCCAGTTCTTCGGCCGAGACGTCTTCTCCAGTAGCCGCTTTGACCAGCGGCGGTCCGGCCAGAAAAATCGTGCCGTTGTTTTTGACGATGATCGACTCATCGGCCATGGCCGGGATATACGCCCCTCCGGCCGTGCAGCTGCCCAGTACGGCCGCAATTTGCGGGATTTCCAGGCCGCTCATGCGGGCCATGTTGTAAAAAATGCGGCCAAAATGGTCTCGATCTGGAAAAACATCCGCCTGAAGGTGTAAAAACGCCCCGCCTGAGTCAACGAGGTAAATACACGGCAAATGGCACTGGGCGGCGATATCCTGCGCCCTGAGGTGTTTTTTGACAGTTTCTGGGAAATAAGTGCCCCCTTTGACCGTTGGATCATTGGCGATGATCATGCATTCGAGCCCTTCGATGCGGCCGATGCCGGTCACAATTCCGGCGTTGGGTGCCTCGCCGTTGTGCTGGCCGTAGGCAGCCAGGGGCGAGAGTTCGAGAAACGGGCTGCCATTGTCGAGAATCGCCTCGATTCGCTCGCGCACCAGCAGTTTACCCCGCTTGTGCTGCAGGTCGACCGCTCGAGTGCTCCGTTCTACGGCCGCCTGCTGCTGCCGTTCGTGTAGCTGCTTGGCCAGCGACTCGTTGTGCTTAAAATTTTCTTTGTAATCTGCGGAATGGGTTTGGAGTTTGGAAACAATCTGACTCATAAAAATTGTCAATTCCTAGTTGCCAATAGCTAATAGCTAATAAATAGTTGATGGTCAATGGGGGTTTATTGGTGTATTAGTTTAATGGTTAATCGAACCAATCGAACCAATCAAATAATCGAACTAATCGAATAATCGAACCAATCGTAAATCGTATTTCGTAAATCGTCAATCGTAAATCTGCTATAATCCCCTCCATGTCTTTTTCCAAACTTTTGGTGGCCAATCGGGGTGAAATTGCGCGGCGGATTTTCCGCGCCTGTCGCGAATTAAATATCGTGGCCATAGGAATTTACAGCGAGCCGGATGCGGATGCGGCCTGGCTGGATGAAGCGGATGAGATTTATCCTCTGCACGGCATCTCGGCCGCGGAAACCTATCTGAACATCGAGAAAATTCTCGAAATTGCCGAAACGGCCGGGGTGGAGGCGATTCACCCCGGCTATGGGTTTTTGAGCGAAAACGAAGGGTTTGCGGCCGCCTGTAGTGCGCGGGGGATTAAATTTGTAGGCCCCTCACCTGAGGCGATTCGCCTGATGGGCAGCAAGGCCGAGGCGCGACGCATCGCTGCTGACGCAGGGGTGCCGGTTACGCCAGGGGTGGACGGCCAGAGCATGTCATCGGAAGCGCTGCAGAAAGCGGCCGTTGATATGGGTTATCCGGTCATGGTTAAGGCCAGCGCCGGTGGGGGCGGCAAGGGGATGCGTATCGTCTATCGGGAAAAAGATTTTCTCGATGCCCTGGCGGCCGCCAAACAAGAGGCGCTTTCATCTTTTGGCGATGACCATATCGTGCTGGAGCGATATTTGCCGGAGATTCACCATATTGAAGTGCAAATTTTGGGCGACGAGCACGGGCATATCGTGCATCTGTTTGAGCGGGAGTGTTCGATTCAGCGCCGCCATCAAAAAATTATCGAGGAGTCGCCTTCTCCAAACCTGACCCCCGAACTGCGCGAGCAAATTTGTAGCGCTGCGGTGCGCCTGGCGGCGGCCGTGGGATACACCAGCGCCGGCACGGTTGAGTTTATGATGACCCCCAGCGGTGAATTTTACCTGCTGGAAATGAATACCAGGCTCCAGGTTGAGCATCCGGTGACGGAATGGGTGACCGGCATCGATCTGGCCCAGTGGCAAATTCGGATCGCGGCCGGGGAGCCGCTGGGCTTCAAGCAAAGCGATCTGCATCAAAATGGACATGCTGTAGAGTGTCGCCTTTATGCGGAAGATCCGGCCCGCGGTTTTTTGCCCTCAATCGGCCAGATCACACGCTATGATCCGCCAAAAGGGTTAGGTATTCGGGTAGACGACGGGATTGCCAGCGGATCTGAAGTCACGCCCTACTACGATCCCATGCTGGCCAAAATTATTACCTTTGGACAGGATCGGCCGCATGCGCTGCGCCGTATGGCCCTGGCTCTCGCCCAAACGGTGGTGCTGGGGGTCACGACCAATCTTGATTACTTGCAGGCGATTTTGGCCGAGCCGAATTTTGCGGCCGGAGAGACGTTAACCCGCTACCTCGAAGATTACTTTGTGGAGTGGACCGGCGTGCCTGAGCTGTCAGATGATCTGCTGCTGGCTTTGGGCGCGGCCGAGACCTTGTTTGGTGAAGGCCGCCCGCGACGCACGCTCACCCCCACCAACGGCGAAATTCAGGACGTGTGGGATTTGCCAACCGGGTGGCGAAACGTGAAAAATAGTCAATAATCAATTGGCAATAATCAATGGTTAACGGAGTGGTTATTGTGTCTTAGTGTATTGGTGTATTGATTTATTCGTTTATTGGTTATTGGTTTAGCTGCATGAAGATTCATTCGTAAATCCAAAATCGTAAATCTTTATCAAGCCCACCATCTTTCGTATCTCGTATCTCGTATCTCGTATCTCGTATTTCGTATCTCGTATTTCGTATCTCATATCTCTTATGTTTGATTTCTTCAACCAAAACGTACTTATCACCGGCGCGGCCGGAAATTTGGGCCAGGCTGCGGCCGAGGCTTTTTTTGCGGCCGGGGCCAATTTAATTCTGGTCAATCGTACGGTTGATTCGCTGGAAAAGGCGTTTCCCCAATGGGCTGATGCGGCCGGGGTGGGCTTCTTTGCCGCGGATTTAACCTCTGAAGACGATGTGGCGGCCGCGGCCGGCAAAATATTAGAGGTTGTGGGGCACATCGACGTGCTGGTCAATATTGCCGGTGGCTTTAAGATGGGCGACCCCGTGCACAAAACCGATCTGAAAACGTGGAATTTTCTACTGAGCCTCAACGCCCAATCGATATTGTTGACGGCGCGGGCGTTTGTGCCGAAGATGATTGAGCGTCAGGCTGGAAAAATCATCAATGTTGGCGCGCAGGCCGGTTTAGAGGGACATAAAAATATGGCCGCCTACAGCGTGTCCAAAAGCGCCGTGATGCGCCTGACGGAGAGCATGTCGGCCGAGCTAAAGTCGCAGGGCATCAACGTCAACTGCGTTTTGCCGGATACAATTGACACGCCCATCAACCGGGAAGCGATGCCAAAAGCGGATTTTTCTAAATGGGTAACCCCCGCTGATTTGGCGCAGATCATCTTGTTTTTGGCTTCCCCGGCCGCCCGGCCGATCCATGGAGCGGGAATACCAGCATAATAAATTGTTATTTGCTAATTGCCAATAGCTAAATTTGGTTTATCCTTTTAGCAATTAGCAATTAGCAATTAGCAATTAGCAATTAGCAATTGGCAATTAGCTATTTTTTCTCCGCCTGCCGGATCATGCACCACGCCCGCAGGTATTCCGCCACGCTCCATGCCTGGGCGGGGCAGCCCCGAGGGAAGAAGGGGGGATCGCCATCAAAGATTTCACTAATGCTGCCCAAACCATGTTCGTTGAGATGGGTGAGGGCCGGATCGAGGTAGGAGCGGGCCAGCGCTGGGTCTTTGTAAACGCGCAAATGAGCGGCGATAAACGGACCGATCAACCACCCCCATACGGTTCCCTGATGATAGACGCTGTCCCGCTTGCGAATATCACCCCCGTAGCGGCCGGCGTAATCATCGTGGGCTGGGGCCAGCGTGCGCAGACCGTGAGAGGTTAACAACTCGCGAGTACAAATATCAAGCACCATTTTTTGGCGATCGGCATTAAGCGGGCTGTGCGACAGGGAGACCGCCAGCAGTTGATTTGGCCGCAGGCTAATGTCGTGCCCCTCCGGCCCGTCGATGACATCGTAACAGTATCCTTCAGGGGAACACCAGAATCGCTCAAATCCGGCCTTGACTCGGGCGGCCAGAATCTCATACGATTTGCCGTCTCGCCCAAGCCATTTGGCAAAATGGACCATGCTCATGAGGGCGTTGTACCACAGGGCGTTAATTTCCACCGGTTTGCCCGTGCGCGGCGTGACGACCCAATCTTTGATTTTTGCATCCATCCAGGTGAGCTGAATTCCTTCTTCTCCGGCGTAGAGCAGGGTGTCAACGGGATCAACTTTGATGCTGTAGCGGGTGCCTTTTTGCAGCCAGGCAATGATATCTTCCAGAACAGGAAAAATTTCCCGTAGAAAATCTAAATCGTGCGTGGTTTCCATATAGGTGCGAATCGCCTGAAAATACCACAGGCTGGCATCGGCCGTGTTGTATTCGGGAATTTCCCCTTCATCGGGAAAGCGATTGGGGAGCATCCCCTGATCGACATATTGGGCGTAGGTGTGCAAAATACTGCGGCCGATATCAGCCCGGCCGTTGCATAAGGTTAATCCAGGGATGCTGATCATCGTGTCTCGCCCCCAGTCGGAAAACCAGGGGTAGCCGGCGATAATTGAGTGTCCATTTTGATTTTGGGGTGAGGAGCGCTTGACGATAAATTGATCGGCCGCCACCACCATATGCTTCATGGCCTCATCAACCGGCCCCTGAACTTCTTCAGCCAGGGCGATAATGCGGGCTTCGTGGGCCTGCTGTTCACCAAAGGCGGCCGTGCCATCCAGATTGGGGTCCGGGCGGGTGGACGCGATCATGGTTACCGACTCTCCAGGATTTAGCTCAATGACAAAATCGGCAATATGAAGGTGATCTTCAACGACATCGGGCATGCCCCGGAATTCTTCCAGCGAAAGGTAATAATCTTCGTGCCACTCGTCTTGCGGATAGACATCTCCTTTGCTGTGGAACAGATAAAGAGATGGATTTGTGTCGTCAAAGTTAATTTTGAGGCCGTGATCGATCTCTTCGACGGTGGGGGAAATTTCCCCGGCGATTGTCGTTTTATGGTAGTCGCGAAAGTTGATCATCGCTTTGGGATAGAGCCAAAGCGGGGCACTGCCGCGCAGCATGGTGTATTGAATATAGGTGGTGTTTTCACCCTGCTGCATCCAGATTCGTTTATTTAGCAGGGCATCGCCACAGGCGTAAGTCCAGTGGGGAGTGGTTCCAACCAGGCGAAAGCGCTCGATATTAAAGTGTCCGTTGGGTTTGTACAGCCCTGGTTCTTCGTGTAGATCACCATACCACTGGTCGATATAGAGCGGATAATATTGATTGTTGTAGTAAACCGTTTCGTCTAACTTGGCCAGCATCAGCTTGCGGCCGAGGGGCGGATTGAGGGCAGCAACAAGCAGGCCATGGTAGCGACGGGTCAACACCCCGGCGATGGTTCCCATGGCAAATCCGCCAATCCCGTTGGTGACGAGCCATTCACGGCCGGCAGACACATCAATTCGGCCGGTCACATCTCTTCCAAAATCGATCATTTATGTACCTCTCTTGCTGCACTTAAGTGCTTGGATCTAGGTCCATGGGCAAGTAGGGTAGATGATAGCCTTAACTTAGAGAACAGACAACAGACTTCAGACCTCAGTGGGTCAAATCCACGTTGATGCTATTTTGTAGTCTGAGGTCTGATGTCTGTGGTCTTCTGCGGAGAAAATATGCTTAAATGGATCACCATCACCTTTGGTTTAATGATTTTGCTGATTATCGCCGTGGCCAATACCGCCCCGGAGTATTTGTATCTGTTTTACAGAGTTCCGGGAGGGGATAAGTTTGCTCACTTTATGTTAACTGGCACGATGGCCCTGCTGCTCAACCTGACTCTAGGCAATCGCCACTGGCGATGGCGCGGCATACCGATTTTGTGGGGCTCTGCGGCCGTGCTGATTTTCATGACGGGTGAGGAGTTTTCCCAAATTTGGCTGCAAACCCGCACCGCATCCCTGGTCGATCTGCTGGCAAACATCAGCGGGATCGTGGTGGTGGGGTCCCTCAGCTTTCTTGTTAAGACCACAGACGTCAGACATCAGACATCAGTGTAGGGTATCCCTTCTGAAGTCTGTGGTCTGTTGTCTGTTGTCTGGAGCCTGTTGTCCCAAAATCCACCCCTCAACCACCCTGATTTGGTCATCGGCCGGCTCTCCCGGCGGCTGATGACCCAGGACAACGTTGAGCATTCCCAGCAGCCCGACAACCGCATCAAATGGATCTTCACCGGCCGCGCCTGGACCAAACCCCTGCTTGATTAATTCGATTAAATAGGAATCGGCCAGGATGCCATTGGTGTTGATCCAATTCAAAAGCTGGGGGGCGTTGGCCTGGCGCTCAGCCTGAACCCGCTTGCCCGATTTTTGTCCTGCCCGGCGCGGAAATTTAATCTGCAGATGTCTGTAAAATTCGGCCGGATACGCCTCGGCGACGACGATTTGATGGGTTGCCAGCAGGTCGAACAGCTTTCCAGCAAACGGCCACAGCCCGATATCGAGCTGCGGGTTGCGCAAAGCGGGCAGCAGCGCTTCGCGCCAGGCGGTTAGAGCCGCTTTGCCAACCTGCTGAGCCCCGAGCGTCCAGAAAAGGGGGGCGGCCGCCCCGCGATCGGCGGTGGCCAGGTCGCATTTCCGACGCAGATCGTCGATGTGGGATACACGCAGGCCGTCGAGCAGGTGCTGCCGCTGCGTACCGCCAGGTCGGGCCGGATAAAACGGCCGGCGCAGGGAAATGTCGGCTGGATCATCAGCCGGTTCAAAAAAAGTGGCCCATTCCGGCCGCTCAAGCCATCTTAAAAATGTTGAAAAATCGGGACAGTGGATTTTTTGAGCGTAAGCGAGGGGTAGACCAAAGGGCACGTCAAAACCGATCAGCACGGATTGGCTATCTTGCTTAAATAGATAGGCTGGCAAAAGCGG
>JAAUYD010018875.1_pt1 | contig 10281 bp, 7 predicted proteins | sample 7278101 | NCBI WGS metagenome assembly JAAUYD01 (sample SAMN14350128, study PRJNA611818) | marine sediment metagenome | isolation source: surface marine sediment (0.6m) | place: French Polynesia: Moorea | collected 2018-08
CCTCGCCGGCCGCTTCGGCCGCGAGGTCGACCGCCGTCGCCCGCACCGCCGGTGCATCCCCCTGGCGATCGATCCACTCGCCCAGCCCGGCGAGCGTGGCCGCGTCGCCCTGCCGCGCGTCGTGAAAGAGCGCGGCGAACTCGAAGGGCCGCTTCGAAGGCGCGCCCCACCAGGCCTTCGCCTGCTCGGCCGCCCACGTGTCGCTCTCCTTCGCATGACAGCCGGTGCACGCGTTCGGCGTGCCGAGGCGCACCGAGAGATCGGGCCGCGGCACGCCCATGCGATGATCGCGCCGCGGGTCGACCTGCATGTAGGTGCGCGCGGGCATGTGGCAGTCGACGCAGGCCGAGCCCGGCTCGCCCTGCGCATGGTGATGATGCTCGGGCGTGTCGTAGCGCCCGGTCGGCATGGCGGGGAAGCGCGACGCGCCCGCGCCCCCATGGCACTGCGTGCAGACCGCGTCGCCCTCTTCGCGCAGCCCCAGCGAGTGCGCGTCGTGGCAGTCGGTGCAGCGCACGCCCGCGACGTACATGCGGCTCTGGGTGAACGAGCCGTACACGTAGACCTCGTCGAGGATCTGTCCGTCGGGGTGATAGAGCCCTGCGTCGAGGGTGGTGGGCACGTAGTGATCGAAGAGCGAGCCGCCGTGCTCGAAGCGCGGGCTCACCGCGCGCCTTCGCGCGTGACAGCGCCCGCACGCATCGACCTGCTCGCGCGAGGTGCCGCCGCGAAAGTCGACGAGCAGCCCGTCGCCCGCCGTCGACGTGACAGGCTTGCCCGAAGCCCGCGCCTTCGCGCGCTCGACGTGCATCGAGCCCGGGCCGTGGCACGCCTCGCAGCCGACGTCGATCTCGGCCCAGGTCGTCGCGAACACGTCGCGCTCCGCGTCGTAGCCGCGGTCGAGGCGCGTCGAGTGGCAGTCGGCGCACATGCCGTTCCAGGTCTGGTAGCGCCCCTGCCAGTGCAGCGCGTCGTCTGGGGCGACGGTGTCGTCGGGCTGCAGGTGGATCCACCGCTTCGCCTCGACGTCCCAGGCGACGGTCAGGCTCTGCAGCCGGCCCTCGCCCGCCGCGATCAGGTCCTGCTGCAGCGGATGGACCCCGAATGCGTGCGTGACCTCGAAGGTGTGCGGCTTCGTGCCGGGCTCCGCGTTCGGCGCGCTCCAACGCACGACGAAGCGCGGGCCTTCGCGGTCGAACTCGAAGCGCTCGCCCGCCAGCTCGAAGCGGCGCCCGTCGAACGCGCCGAGCACCGTCTCGGGCGTCGCCGGCTGCATCGCGAGGTCGTGGTGCGAGCCCGACCAGCGCGCGGCCTCGGCGGCGTGACACTCGACGCAGCCGCTGCGCCCGACGAACGAGAGGCCCCGCGCGCCTTCGACCGGCAGCGGGACGGCGCGAGGGGGTGTGCCTCCCGCTTCGGAAGAAGCCCCGAGTGCCCCCGCCCCGACGCACATGAAGAGGACCAAGATCGCGCACGCCCGCGCGCAAAGCCCCGCCGCGATCACGAGCCCGACACCTCGTCTCGTGCGTGCCGCTCGACGAACCCGTCGAGATACGCCTGGATGCGCGCCCGGATGTCGGCCGACACGTCGTGCCCGAACTGCGGCCCGCGCTCGAAGAGCCCGCGCGGCGAGGCGTCGCGATGCGCCAGCTCGTAGACGCTCACCATGATGCCGGTGCGAAGCACGCCGTACTGACAGTGCACGAGGATCGGCTGAGCCGCCGGGTCGCTCAGCAGCGCGAGCCAGCGCGCCTCGAACTCGGGCTCGGGCGGCGTGCTGTACGCCATCGGCAGGTCGACCATCTCGACGCCGGCCCCGGCCAGCGCCTGCTGCTGCGCCGCATGCCAGGGCTGGCGGTTCTCCGCCACCGAGCGCAGGTTCACGACCGTGCGGATGCCGTGCTCGCCCACCACCTCGAGGAGCTGCCGGGGCGGCAGGGTCGCGCTGCGATAGAGCACCCCCGCCTCGACCACCTCGAAGTGCTTCGGTGCCAGGCGGTGCCGGACGACGAGGGCGGCGGAGACGAGCAGCGCCACGACGGCGACGAGGGCGACCCATCGCGCCAGGCCGGCGCCGCGAGCGGTTTCGGGCTCTGCGGTGGGATCGGGGGCGGACACGCGCTCAGTCTGCCACGGGCCCTGCCGCGCCGCCCGGGCGGGCGTTGACCGCGCGCGCCATCCTCGACATCGTCTCTGCTCGCGCGCAGCGAGCGAGCGTCGCCTCCCCCCGACCCCAGGAGCCCCCCATGACCGACCGCAACCTCGGATTCGACACCACCGCCGAGCAGGCAAGCGAAGGCGCCGATCTCTCCGGCAAGCGCGCCCTCGTCACCGGCGCATCGAGCGGGCTCGGCGCCGAGACCGCGCGCGTGCTCGCGCTGCGCGGCGCCGCCGTGACCCTGGCCGTGCGCGACGTGAAGACCGGCGAGGAGATCGCCGCGTCGATCCGCGAGGCGGTGCCCGGCGCCGACGTCGAGGTGCGCACGCTCGACCTCACCTCGCCCGACTCGATCCGCGCCTTCGCGAAGGGCGTCGCCGCCGATCACCCGGCGGTGCACCTGCTCGTCAACAACGCCGGCGTCATGGCCTGCCCCCTCGGCCGCACCGAGAAGGGCTGGGAGATGCAGTTCGGCACGAACCACATTGGGCACTTCCTGCTGACGTGTCTGCTCGCGCCGCAGCTCGAGGCCGGCGCCCCCGCGCGCGTCGTCAACCTCTCGAGCGCGGGCCACCGCTTCAGCGACGTCCTCTGGGACGATCCGAACTACGAGACGCGCGCGTACGACAAGTGGGAGTCGTACGGGCAGAGCAAGACGGCCAACGTGCTCTTCAGCGTCGAGCTGAACCGCAGGCTCTCGGGCAAGGGCGTCGAGGCGTTCGCCGTGCACCCCGGCGGCATCATGACGAACCTCGGCCGCCACCTCGAGCAGGCCGACATCGAAGAGCTGATGAGCCGCGCGCCCGGCGGCCGGGGCATCAAGTGGAAGACCGTCGAGCAGGGCGCGGCCACGAGCGTGTGGGCCGCCACCGCCCCCGAGCTCGCCGGCAAGGGCGGCATCTATCTCGAGGATTGCGGCATCGCCGTACCGAAGACGAGCGACGACCAGGACGGCGGCATCGCCGGCTACGCGGTCGACCCCGCCTCGGCGAAGCGGCTGTGGTCGCTCAGCGAGGAGCTGCTCGGCGAGACATTTCCGCTCGGCGACTGAGCCGAGCGCCCGCTAGCGATCCTTGCCCAGCGCTCCGTCGCTGCGCAGCTGCGCGATCTTCTCGGCGTCGTAGCCGAGCACCTCGGCGAGCACCTCGTCGTTGTGCTCGCCGACCGTCGGCGCCTTGCTGGGCACCGGCAGCTCCTGCCCGACGAACTTGACGGGAAACGAGAGCATGTCCGCGCCGTGCTCTTCGTGCGGGTAGATCTCGAAGCGGTCCTTGAACTGCGGGTCGTCGACGATGGTCTTCGGCGAGTTGACCGGGGCGATCGGGAAGTTCTTCTCGTCGCCGAGCCGGATCCACTCGTCGCTCGTCTTCGTCTTGAAGATGTCGCGCAGCTCGCGCTGCATCTCGCGGTTGCCGATCGCGTGGTCGGCGTACTTCGAGCCGGGCCACTTCTCGAACATGTCGGTGCGCCCGACGCACTCGCAGAAGTTCTTCCAGAAGGCCTGCTCGCTCGCCATGAAGAGCACGAAGCCGTCGCTCGACTCGTACATCTGGTAGCGGACGCCCTCCTTCATGCCGGCCGTGCCCACCGGGCGGCGCTTGCCGCCGTCGGCCTTGTTGCCGGTCACGACGTCTTCGGGGCGGTCGTACGCGAGGTGAGACTCGCTGCGATACCAGTCCATGTAGGCGGCCGCGTCGCTCTGGCCGATCTCGAGGAAGCTGCCCTGCCCCGTCGCGCGCGCCTGGATGACGCCGGCGAGGATGCCGAGCGCGCCGATCATCGGCCCCGCGTGGATGCCGATCGACGCGTGCTCGGGGATGAAGCAGAAGCCCTCGTCGTCGAAGGCGGGGTTGATGATGCCCGCCCACGTGTCGAACGCGATGCCGTGGGCCGGCAGGTTCTGGTACGGACCGGTCATGCCGTAGCCCGAGATGTTGCAGAAGACGATCTTCTCGTTGATCTCCTTGAGATCGTCGTAGCCGACGCCGCGCCGGGCGAGCGAGCCCGGGCGCATCGCCTCGATCACGACGTCCGCGTCCTTGACGAGCTCCTTGAAGACCTGCACCCCGCCCTCGGTGCGCAGGTCGAGCGAGAGGCTCTTCTTGCCGCGGTTCACGTGGTAGTGCATCAGCGAGATGCCCTCGATGATGGGCCACGTCATGTCGCGGATGTAGTCGCCGGCCGGCGGCTCGATCTTGATGATCTCGGCGCCGAGGTCGGCGAGCTGGGTGCCGATGGCGGCGGGGCCGAGCATCGACGCCTCGATGACGCGGACTCCGGAGAGGGGACCTTCGGTGCGCTTCGACATGGGTGGGCTCCTGCGGCGCGGCTCACGGGGCGGGCCGGGCGGGGGGACGGGCAGCGGGCGGCGAGGCGGGCCCGGTCTCGGCCCGGCGCAGCGATGCCCGGAGTTTCGATACGGAACGAATCGTAACGTTCGCGGCCAGGCTCGACAAGGCGGCCGCCCGGTCAGGAACCCGTGCGCGCCTCGACGCCTCTCAAGGGCCTCACGCGGGCTCGGAGCCCGGCTCGACACGAGTCGGACGCCCGATCGGCCTGCGCGAGCGAGTCAGGCTACGATGGCCGCCGCCCGGGGGGTGCACGGCCGACCGCGCCCATGATGAGAGACACCCCCCCGCGCCGAGCCCGCGCCATGGAGTCCTCCTTGCCTTCGACCATCCGATTCACCCGCCCCCTTCTCGCCGCGACCACTGCGCTCGCCCTCTTGCTCGCCTTCGCGCTCGCCTCAGCCGGCTGCGCCCGCAACCCCGAGACCGGCCGCCCCGAGGCGGTGTTCACCACCGAGAAGGGCGAGATCGAGCAGGGCCAGAAGGCCGCCGAGCAGGTCGAGCAGCACATCGGGCTCGTCGAGGACGAGGCGCTCAACGCCTACGTCGACGAGATCGGCCAGCGCCTCGCGAAGCAGGCTGCCCGCAGCGAGCTCGAGTACCACTTCTTCATCGTCGAGATGAAGGAGCCCAACGCGTTCGCCCTGCCCGGCGGCTTCATCTACGTGTCGCGCGGCCTGCTCGCCTACACGAACACCGAGGACGAGCTCGTCAACGTGATCGGCCACGAGATCGGCCACGTGTCGGCGCGCCACTCGGTGTCACGCCAGCGAAGCGGCGTGATCCTCGCACCGGTCGCGATCGCCGCGGGCGTCGGCGGCTGGGCGACGAGCATCGTGTCGCCGCGCCTCGGCCAGGTGGTCGCCGGCACCACGGCGCTCCCCGGCATCCTCGCCATCGCCTCGTACAGCCGGGGCCAGGAGCGCCAGGCCGACAAGCTCGGGCAGCGCTACGCGGCCGCCGACGGCTGGGATCCGATGGCGATGTCGAGCTTCATGACCACGCTCGCCCGCGAGACCGCGATGCACGAGAACGGCGAGCGCCAGTTCGCGATCTTCGCGTCGCACCCGCCGAGCGAGGCGCGCGCCGAAGAGACGGCGAAGAACGCCGAGAAGCTCGAGCGCGCCCCGGCCGCCCCGATCACCGCCGACCGCGCCGGCTTCCTCGAGAAGATCGATGGCCTGGTCTTCGGCGTGCCCGCGCGCGAGGGCGTCTTCGTCGACGAGCGCTTCCTGCACGCCGACATGGGCTTCGGCCTCTCGTTCCCACCCGAGTGGGAGCAGATCAACGCCCACAGCTTCGTGCTCGCGCAGGACGAGGGGCTGAAGGCCTTCTTCGTGCTGAAGCTCGCCGCCACCGAAGAAGAAGACGGCGGCGACCCGGTGAAGGTCGCGAACCGCTTCAGCGAGGAGCACGGCCTGAAGGAGGGCCCGACCCTCGTCGAGATCAACGGCCTGAAGGCCGTGAAGGGCGTGCACGTCGAGGGCCGCGGCGACTCGGCGATGCGCGCCGAGCTCACCTGGATCGGCCTCGACGGCTACGTCTTCCAGCTCGCCGGCGTCGGCCCGCAGAACACGTGGAAGACGCTCGGCCCCGTGCTCGACGAGGCCGCCGGCAGCTTCCACCGCCTCACCGCCGCAGAGCGCAAGGAGATCTTCGAGGATCGCGTGCGCATTGCGAAGGCGAAGCAGGGTGAGACGCTCGAAGAGCTCGCCGAGCGCACGGGCAGCCGCTGGGAGGCGAAGCGCATCGCCGTCGCGAACGGCCTCGAAGAGGACGTGAAGCTCGAGGCCGGTCAACTGGTGAAGATCACGAAGTCCGAGCCGTACACCCGGTCTCAGTAGACGCGGTCAGCGGCGGCGCCGCGCGGCCGCGAGCGCCGCGAGCCCCACGCCCACGAGCAGAGCCGTCGTCGGCTCGGGCGCCCAGACCACCTCGATCGGCGGGCCCGGATCCCATGCACCGCCGTAGTGGGTCGCGAACATGGCTCCGCCCTGATCCCAGCCCGGGATGATCTCGGCTGCGCCCGGGCCGATGGCCTGGAAGACGATCCGCCCCAGCCACGCGTTGGTCGCCGTCGCGATCGTCGACTCGAGCGCGATCTCGACGAACCGCACGTGGAGCTGCTCGAGGCCGGGCGGCTTCTCCCCGGGCCAGAGGGCCGGAGGATCCTGCGACGGTACGAGCCAGCTCGCAGGCGTCCTACCGCTGTCGTCGATGATGGCGGGCGAGTAGAGCACGTAGTCGGCCAGATCGGAGAGGTCGGATCGATAGTGGACGATCGTCGGGTCGAAGTACACGCCCAGGCCGAAGTGGACGATGTCCGACTCGCCCTCGGTGTCGAGGTAGAGGTCGTAGACGATCTGGTCACCGGGAGCCGGGTCGTCCTCGAGGCACACGCAGATCGTCGCGGGATCCCCCACCATCGGCTTGCCGGGGATCGGCTGGCGCACGAACGTGAAGACGTAGGCCTGCGCCGCCGAGGCGACGAAGAGCATCGCCCCGAGCACTACGGCGGCCAGCAGCGTGATTCGACTTCGCATGCGAGGGCCTCCCGACAGCTCGGGCCACCCTATCACGATCGGTGCGGGCGATGGACGACCATCCCGTGTCGGACGACGCCGCACCGCCTGCGACCTATGTCGGTGCCGACCCATCCCCCTCGAGCACGGCCAGCTCCTGCTCGCCGAGCGCCTCCTCGAGCCGGTCGTCGTGATCGAAGCGCACACTGATGGGGCTCTTGCCCGCGTGCTTCGGCCAGTCGCTCAGCCGCTCGTGCTCGGGTGCGTCGCCGCGGGCGAAGGCGATCCACGCATCCTGCATGCGGTGTGAGAGCGCCCGCGCGCCGGGCCAGGCACCGACGATGGGCCACATCGCGCGGTGGCCGTGGCTGCCGAACACGAAGGGGATCTCCATCGCGTGGCACGCACCGAGGCGATCGCGCAGCACACGCGGGCGCCAGTCGAAGCGATAGCTCCACACGTCGCCGCCGGCCGCCGCGTGCGCGTCGGCGAGCTCGCGCGCGGGCTTCGCGAAGACACGCGCGGTCTGCAGCGCCACCCACTGCTCGGAGGGCGAGCGACGCTCGCCGGTGTCGGGGTCGCGCTCGAACGCGGCGAGCACGGCGCGGCGGCGCGCCACCGGGTCGGGCGCGTCGGCGAAGGTGCGCTCGACGTACTCGTGCAGCGTCGCCTCGTCGAGGTTGCGCCGCTTCGTGTCGGTCGCCGTGAACATGCGCCACTCGTCGAGGTTGGTGCCGATCAGCATCGGCACACGCGGCACGTCGCCGCGCGCCACGGCGGCGAGCGGCGCCTCGGGCAGCGAGGCGGTGCCGAAGCCCGGGCTCCAGCAGAGCTGGCCGAGCGGCACCCGGCACTCGGCGACCACGCGCTCCTGCGCCTTCAACAGCTCGACCGGGTCGCGCGCGCGCAGCTGCGCGCCGAGATCGCCCGCCGCGTCGAGGTCGAGCGCCTTCACGAGGTGCTCGAAGATCTGCTCGCGCCGCGCCGGCGCGCTCACGTTCGCGGCGGCGCCGCTCTGCAGGATCACGCGATGGAAGAGCCCGCGCGCCCGCGGCATCGCGAGCAGGCTCGCCACGCTCATCGCCCCCGCCGACTGCCCGAAGAGCGTGACGCACCCGGGATCGCCGCCGAACGCGGCGATGTGATCGCGCACCCACTCGAGCGCGAGCGCCTGATCGCCGAGCCCGAGGTTCGCGTCGAGCCCCTCGCCTTCGCGGCCCGGCCAGGCGCCGAGCAGGCCGACGCGATAGTTGATCGTCACGACGACGACGTCGCCCCGCGCGGCGAGCCGCTTCGCGTCGTAGAGGAAGAGGCCCGACGAGCCCTGGCTGAAGCCGCCGCCGTGGATCCAGAAGAGCACGGGCCGGCGCCGGCCGTCGATGGCGGGCGTCGTCACGTTGAGAAAGAGGCAATCCTCGCTCGTCCCGAGGTCGGCGAAGCCGGCGATCCGCTGGATCGCGCGCGGGAAGCCCGCGCGCTGCACCGACGCCGGGCCGTACTCGAGCGCGTCGAGCACGCCGGCGTGCGGCCGCGCCGGCTGGCTCGCGCGCAGCCGCCCCTCGCCCACCGGCGGATCGCCGTAGCGCAGGCCGCGAAACACGAGCACCCCGCGCTCCTCGCGGCCGCGCCACGCGCCGACCTTGGTCTCGGCGACGCCGCTCATCGGACGAGCGTTCGAGTGAAGCGTGACCCGGGCATGACCGTGCACGATAGGGCGCACACGCGCCGATTGCCGGGGCCGGGCCACGCCCGGTGACACCGCAGCGATGCAACACCCCGGCCGTTCGAGTATGATGATTCTGCTGCGCGCGGCGTCCTTTCGTCCGACGACCGAGCGCAGAGCGTCGCATTCGAGACCCGCCGCCCTGGTGCCGCCCATGCTCCGATCCCCCACGACGTTCGTCATCGTGCTCGCGCTCGCCGCGCTGACCGGTCCCGCACGCGCGATCGACGACGACGTGGTCTCGACCGACATCGCTCCGCCGCCGCCGCCCGAGACCCACCTCGAGATGCTCGACGCGCCCCGGCCGAGCATCACGGACCATCAGGGCAAGCCCGTCCACATGACCGATCTCACCGAGATCGTCGAGCCCGACACCGCGTGGCTCGAGGCGAAGGCCGCGCCCGAGCGGCTCGACGCGCTGCGGGCCGTGCTCCACGAGGCACACCAGAACGAGCTGAACGTCGAGTTCGAGGCCGCCGCCCGCGGCTTCGAGCAGCTCGCCGACGAGGTGCCCGACGCGGCCTATCCGGCCTGGCGCGCGTCGCGTGCCTGGTGGCGGGCCTCCGACCTCGTGCCCGAGAGCGACGTCGAGACCCGCGGCGCGTACCTCGACCGCGCCGACGCCCTCGCGCAGAAGGGCATCGAGCGCGACCCGGGCTGCGCCGAGTGCATGCTCTGGCGCTACGCCTCGCTCGGCCGGCTGGCGACGACCCGCGGCCTGCTCTCGGCGGCGCGCAACGCGCGCACCATGAACAAGCTGCTGAATCGCGGCATCGAGCTGCGGCCCACGCGCACCGAGGGCCAGCACAACTCGACGCTGGGCAACCTCTACTACGCGAGCGCGGTCTTCAACCGCATGGTGCCCGAGTCGGTCTGGCTGCGGCTGCTCGTCGGCGTGAGCGGCGACAAGGAGCGCGCCGTGAAGGACGCCAAGAACGCCGTCGCCCTGCACCCGCAGCGCGTCGATTATCAAGTCGAGCTGGGAGCGGTGCTGCTCTGCCTCGGCACCGAGAAGAACCGCGACGAAGCGATCGACGAGGGGCGCAGCGTGCTCGAGCAGGCCAGCCACTCCGAGCGCCTCCTGCCCACCGACGACCTCGACCTCGAGTTCGCCCGCATCATGAGCGAGCGCCCCGAGCTCGCCTGCAGCTTCTCGCGCGACGGCTTCATCGACGTGAAGAAGGCGGCGAAGTCGCTCTAGCCGCGGGGCGCCCTCAGCGCCGGCGATCGAGCAGGTCGCGGATCGTCTCCGCCGGCACCGACTCGCCCCGACCGATCCCCTCGCAGTGCCCGGCCTCGACCTCCCAGCTCTCGCGATCGTGCAGCACCGAGCGCCAGAAGGGATACGTGCGGCACTGCGACGGGCGCGCGTCGTACACCGTGCAGCCGCGCGAGGCGTCGAAGAAGATGCAGTCGCCGTCGGCCTTGTCGCGTAGATCGATGCGGCCGCGGCGCCCCTTGCGCGTGTAGGCGGTGCGGAACTCGTCGGGCGCGAGCTCGACGTGCTCGGCGAGGCGCTCGATCTCGGCG
>JAAUYD010110185.1_pt1 | contig 10280 bp, 7 predicted proteins | sample 7278101 | NCBI WGS metagenome assembly JAAUYD01 (sample SAMN14350128, study PRJNA611818) | marine sediment metagenome | isolation source: surface marine sediment (0.6m) | place: French Polynesia: Moorea | collected 2018-08
GGTGAAGGGGTTGAAGGCGGCCGGGTGGGTTGAGCAGTTGCTGTAGACGAAGGTGAGGGGGTTAATGTCGGGGTGGTAAACAGGGTCGCGGTAGGCAATGGGGTGGCTGTATTGGTGGTGGTCGGTGAAGGGATTGAGGTGGCGGTTGTCGGAGCGGTTTCCGTGGGCGCGGCCGTTTCCGAGATCGCAGCAACTTCTTCGTTGGCCGAATCTCCTAAAACGGCGTTGACGGTTGGTGGCGGCGAATTCGGCTCCGCTGTTTGTTGGCATGCCGGGAAAATCACCACGATTAATAAGGCCACCAAATAGAGGCGGGCGGTATGCTGTTTATTTGCTAAAAATTTCATGACGGGCTCTTTGCAATCCTGTTTTGGATGGGCTCACAATCATCTAATTATAACCCTGTTGATCTAAATTTTCCCGCTAATGGCGGCGATCAGAGGAGGTGTATTGTAAACTTAACTTTCTCCTATACGACTCAGCCCGATTCAAAGATCCGCCCTGCCGATCTCCTCAATTTTTGCTATACTACGCGTTATGTAACCTCACAACCCGTGTGGACTGTGCGCACTGCCCCGCAAGGGAAAGTTTTAGGAGAAGAAGACAGTGGTGCCGGTTTGTCGCTGGGAGAAGAAATTGATTCAGGCATGCGGTAAAACGTGGTCTGAATTTTGCAGGAGTGGCAATTTTGTTGATGGCTGTGAGCCTATTTTTTCGCGGCAAAACAGTTGAGAAACGCATCGAATCCATTTCCGCCGATATTACCCGTCCGCTGTCCGTTAACGCGAAATGAAACGGCTGTGGTCTTTTTTTCTGGTTTTGATCTGCTTGATCTCAACCAGCTCATTTGCTTTTGCGACAGAACGTCAGCAAGATGAGCCGCCCGGGGCGGCCGAAGCGCTGGCGCTCTTTTCGCGTATGAGCCCGGCTGAACGCATCGGTCAGCTGTTTCTTGTCTCATTTGAGGGCAGCCAAATCACCGATAACTCTCCCATTTACACCCTTATTCGCGAAAATCATTTAGGGGGCGTGCTCCTGACGGCCGATAACGATAACTTCACCGATCAGGGTAGCACCATCAGCGATGTGCGCCTGCTGATCGACACCCTGCAAGAGATCGCCATTTTAGGTCAGAGCAGCAACGTCATTACCTCAACGCTTTCGACTGAAGATGGGGTTGGCGAGTCACTGAGCGACATTCCTCAGCAGCTGCTTGATCCCCCTCTCGGAGTTCCCCTTCTGATCGGCACCTATCATGGCGGGAACGGCCACAGCGAAATACAAACCGGGTTAACCCCGCTGCCGTCGTCTCTAGCTCTGGGAGCGACCTGGTCATCAGATCAGGTTGAAACGGTGGGGGAGGTGGCCGGAGCGGAATTGACTTCATTGGGAGTCAATTTGCTGTTGGGGCCGTCGCTCAATATTTTAAATAACACCCCGATGGTGGTCAGCAACGAAGTGGGCACCAACTCCTTTGGCGGCAGTCCGTTTTGGGTTGGTCAGCTGGGTGAAGCGTATGTGCGCGGGGTGCGCAGCGGCAGCGATGGCCGTTTGGCTGTGGTGGCCACCGGATTTCCGGGGAGTGGGGCTTCAGACCGGTCGCTCACCGAAGAAGTGGCCACCGTACGCCGCTCGTTTGACCAGCTGCGCTCCGCAGAACTGCTGCCGTATTTACAGGTGACCGGATCGGACGTCCGGGTCGATGGCCTGATGACCGCGCACATCCGCTACCAGGGGTTCCAGGGCAACATTCAGGCCAACACTCCTCCGGTATCTTTTGACCCCCAGGCGCTGGAGACCCTGATGAGCATCCCCAACCTGGATCTGTGGCAAACCGAGGGCGGCCTTCTGGTGTCCTCCCCCTTGGGTGTACCGGCGATGACCCGCTATTACAGCCCGGACGGCAGCGAATTTCCCCATCGGCAGGTGGCTAAAGACGCCATTTTGGCCGGCAATGATTTGCTGGTCATTGATGATTTTGGAGACGACACGCTGGCAAATTTGCAGGACACGATGAGCTGGTTTGTGGAGCGTTATGATACCGATCCGGCCTTTAAGGCGCGGGTTGATTCGGCCGTGGTCAAAATTTTGGGACTTAAGCTTCGTCTCTACGGGGGAGACCTGAATATCAATGAGGTGTTGGCACGTGATGAAGAGCAAACGGCCGCCGTTGGCCGCTCTGAAGGACCCATATACGGCGCTGCCCAGGAAGCGGTGACGCTGCTTTCCCCCAACCTCGTGGAATTGGCCGATCGTTTACCAAGTGCACCCTCCCTTGAAGATCAAATAGTGATTTTAACCGACGTTCGGGAAAAATCTCAGTGCACCACCTGCCCGACACGCTTTCAGGTCGGTAAAGATACCCTGGCTGAGCGCATGATTTCACTCTACGGTCCCAATGCCAGCGGTCAAGTCAATGAAGAACAAATCACTTCCTTTGATTTTATCGATCTGGAACAGTTTTTAAATTCAGATTTTCCGATTGATCTGCCCGAGCCGGAGGAGGACCCGACACCAACTACGCCGCCAGACCCCGATCAAACGCCGGATGCGGCCGAAACCGTCGAGCCCCTCGAAGCGCCGATTGGATTTAGAGTGCAGCAGGCGCTGCTGGAAGCGGATTGGGTCATCGTGGCCCTGCAGGACGTTACGCCAGGGACCACGTCGGCCGCCTTTAATCGGCTGCTGGCTGAGCGAGCGTCGCTGCTGCGGGGCAAAAATGTGGTGGTGTTTGCCTTTGAGCTGCCTATTTACCTCGATACAACCGAAATCAGCCAGCTGACCGCTTACTACGGCTTCTTTAGCAGCAGCGAACCGTTTCTCGATGCGGCCGTGCAGGTGGTGTTTCGCGATTTATCCCCGCGCGGTGCGTCACCGATTTCGGTCCAGAGTTTGGATTACGATTTGGAGAGCGCCACGCGACCGCGGGCGGATCAACTGATCGAGCTGTTTTTGTTTGATTTGCAAAACGAGCCGCTTACCCAGGAAGATGAACCTCTGGGGCTGGAACCGGGGGATACGCTGCGCTTGCGAACCGGGGTGATTGTCGATCAAAATGGAAACTCCGTTCCGGACGGCACCGTGGTGCGCTTCACCCAGGAAGACCGGGTCTCCGGCTTTTTTGACGTGATCGGAGAAGTGTTGAGTGAGCAAGGAACGGCCACCTTCGATTATGTGTTAGAAGCCCGGCCGGGGCAGTTTCGTCTGCGAGCTTCAGCCGGAGCGGCCGATACCTCTGAAGAAGTAGATATCGCTATTGCCGAAAATCAGGAGGCTTCGGTTGTGGTGATTACCCCCACCCCGGTACCCACGCTGATCCCTACGATTTCGCCAACGCCCACCCTCACCCCGACGGCCGTGCCAGAGCCAACTGAAACGCCTACCCCGGAACCGGCCGTCGAACCGGAGCCGGAACCACAGCTCAACATTCTCCTTTCAGAGTTACAAATGTTGTTTAGCATGGTCAGCGGAATCGGCATTTTGACTTTTATCAGCTACTGGAGCAGTCAATCGCTGTCGGAACGGGTCCGCCGCTGGCTGTGGGCGTGCGTGGTGGGGTTGATCGGCTACATATATTTTATTCTTGAATTACCCCCGTTAGTCAACTGGCTTCCTGATTGGGGGAACTGGCTGGGGCTGATGGTGATCCTCATCTTTGGCTTAATCGGCCTGGCGGCCGCTCAGATGTGGCAGGAATCATCATGACAACCTCTTCTCACCAATCATCGTTCCGGCGGATCGCCATGTGGTCCGGCCCGCGCAACATTTCTACCGCCATGATGCGCTCTTTTGAAAATAGGCCGGATACTATTGTGGTTGATGAGCCTTTTTACGGCCATTATTTGCAAAAAACCGGTCTCGATCATCCGGGAGCACCGGAGATTATCGCTTCAATGGAAAGCGACTGGCGGCAAATTGTGGCCCAGTTAACCGCACCACTGCCGGATGGGGCTGCGATTTTTTATCAGAAACATATGACCCACCATATGCTGCCCCACATGTCGCTTGACTGGTTGAGCCAGGTAACCAACTGCTTTCTGATACGCGATCCGTTAGAGGTGATTAACTCATACCGGCGGGTAAGGCCGCAGGTAAGCCTGGAAGATATCGGGTTTGTGCGGCAGGTGGAGCTGTTTGAGTATGTCCAGCGGCATCTCGACCCCCATCCGCCGGTCTTGGATGCTCGCGACGTGTTGGAACACCCGCGGTTAATGTTAAGTCAACTCTGCCAAAAAGTGGGGATTGAATTTGACGAACGGATGCTTTCCTGGCCGGCCGGCTCCCGAGATAGTGATGGGATCTGGTCCAGGTATTGGTACGCGGCCGTTGAGAGATCAACCGGCTTTGCCCCCTATCGCCCCAAAAACGATACGCTGCCCCATGATCTTAGTCCCGTTTTAAATCAGGCGGAAATGCTTTATAATCAGATGGCTCAATTCAAGATTGCCCCATCATGATCAATTCGATTTACACCGACACCCCCGTTTCCCCAGAGCTTGCCGAGCGTTTATGGGCAATGCCAAAAGTGGAACTGCACGTTCATTTGGAAGGGGCCACCGATGCGGCCACGATTTGGGAATTGGCTCGCCGCAACAAGGTCAAGCTGCCGGCTTCTACCCTGGAAGAGTGGCAGGCGATGTATGCCTTTCGCGATTTTAGTCACTTTGTGGAGATTTATCTGCAAGCGGTTGACTGTATGCGCACCCCGGCCGATTTTGCCTATATGACGGAGCGATTTATCAAACAGCAGGCCCGGCACAACGTCAAATATTGCGAGACTTTTTTGAGCGCTTCTTTTATGGTGGACAAATTTCCCCACGATGAAATTTTTGCTGCTTTGGCGGAAGGGGCTGAGCGAGGGAAAGAAGAACATGGTGTTGAGCTGCGCTTTATTCCCGATATCGGCCGTGATTTTCCGGATACCGCTCGCCCGGTTCTCGATTTTGTGCTCAAAGGAAAAGAATACGGCGTCTTTATCGGGCTTGGTGTGGGAGGCAGCGAAATTGGTTTTCCACCCGAGCTGTTCACCGATGTGTTTATGGAAGCTCAGCGCCAGGGGCTGCATGTTGTGGCCCACGCCGGTGAAACGGAAGGCCCATCCAGCATTTGGGGAGCACTGCGCAGCTTAAAAGCCGAGCGAATCGGTCACGGGGTTCGTGCTCTAGAAGATCCGGATCTGGTTGCCTATCTTCGCCATACCCAAATCCCGCTGGAAGTATCACCCTCGAGCAACTACTGCTTAAAGGTAGTGCCCCTCGATGAGCCGCACCCGATTCGCAAATTAATGGATCAGGGAGTATATGTGACGGTGAACTCGGATGATCCACCGATGTTTTCCACCGACCTGTCGAGCGAATATGTTCTGCTGGCTTCCCAGGGCTTCTCATGGGATGAGTTGTGGCAGGTCAATCGCAATGCCCTCGAAGCTGCTTTTCTGACCGAAGAAGCCAGGGCGGTTTACCGGGCTGATTGGGATCAATTTTCGGCGCAGCTATAAAAGTTACACCTGTATCAGCCCAGCTTTTCTTATCTTAATCCAGGTTACTGCTTACCGTTTATTTTGTATATTCCACCACTATAATTACCAATCCTCGTCATAAAAATCGTCGTCATCTTCATCTGCGTCAAACAGGATAAAATCCATGTCCAGCGGTCCAAATCCGGTTAACTCGATTGGATTGGGATCATCTAACTCTCCCCAGGCTGGGTAGCCGATCGCCAGTAAATCATCGAGTAGAGGGTCAACAATAAAGGCGTATAGAGAGTAAACGCCGGGCCAGATTGGCAGCATATACCCGTCAAAAGGGAATTCAGACAGGAAGACTTCACCGGTTTCTTCGTCAAAGGCGAATAGCAAAACTACTTTTTCGTCATGCTCGAGAATGGCGTCGGTGTATTCGACAAAAAAATCATCTGCGGCAAAGATGCCGCTTAAGACAATCGGTTGGGCGTATGACCCCTGTTGATAAGTGGTGCCTCTGACCTGATCCTGCTGTAAATATTGGACACCGCCGCTGGGGGTGATGGCCATCGACAGGCGTTGATGACGGCCGCGCTGCCAGTCTCCATATGCCTGGGTGACTGAATCCCAAAGGGTCCCGGCCGCTTTGCGCCCTAAAACCTCTCCAATCCCCAATAAGATGCTCATTTTTCCCCACTTTTGCCTGTTGGCACTGTGTAACTCTGTTGACTGAAATGCAAAGTGATAGGAACATTGTTCCATATATTTTTAATGAACTCAAGAAGTTATTTAGTTTCGGTATCAAGGGTACGAACGGGCATTGGTTAATTGGCGCTTGCTTACTTTCCTCTCTAGCCTGCTCTGATGGAGATGGGGAATTAATCTACTCTTGCTTCCGCTTCGATCTCGACCAAATAATCATCCCCCACGAGATCCGCTTGAACCAGGGTGTTGGCCGGCAGAATTTCACCAAAACGCTGCCCGTGCGCCCTTGCAGCCGCTTCCCAATCGTCAAGATGACGCACATACATGCGGGTTCGCACGATGTCCTCAAGTCTGGCCCCCAGCGATTGCAACGTGCCCTCAATTTTGTCGATAATGAAATGGGTCTGGGCGGCCGCATCACCCCCGCCAATTAATTTTTCCCCATGGGTGGCGGTGGTGCCGGAGATGAAAATTTCGTTGCCATGGCGCACCGCCCGACAGTAGCCGGCAATCTTTTCCCATGTCGTTCCGGACATGACGTGGGTGCGGCCATCGACCGCCGTTTTGGTCTTGTATGGAGCCGGGAAACGTTCCAGATGATCGCTCAAATCCCCGGCCGCCGTCAGCAGTGGGGGCTTGCGATATTCATCTCCGCAGTCGCCGGGCAGCGGCTTTAGCTGCGCCAGGGCATCTGTGAGTCCAACCCGATCTTCATCATCCAGCTCAAAAGAAAAGAGACGCAGATTGTCTTCGATGTGCTGGCTTAGACCCAGCCTGGCCCCAATGATCACCCCGCCCACGGCCGGGTTGTCGAGAATCGCTTTGCAGGCGATATTGGCCATCGAGGCCTCGTGCTTTTGAGCGATGCGCTTCATCGTCTGCAGCAGATTCTGGAAGACCGCCCACCCGCCGGCCGCCCGGATGTAGCGGCCGTATTTTAGCAGCGACCAGGTAGGCAGTTTTTCCCAATCCGGCTCCGGCTGATCGAGCCAGCGCTCCGTCAAAAATCCGCCGGCAACGGTGCCAAAGGCCAGAATCTTGATCCCAAATTCGCGACACAGAGCCGACATCGCCCCGGAAGCTCGCTGATCGAGCAGGGAATAGCTGACCTGGTTGGTGATCAGATTGATGCCGCTGGTCAAGGCGATACGCATATGGGCGGTGTCGATGTTGGTGACGCCCAAATGACGGATCAACCCTTCATTACGCAGCTCCTCCAGCCAGAAGAGGGATTCTAGCCATATCGGATCGGCGTAGGTCCAACAGTGGTATTGTAGAAGATCCAGCCGATCGGTTTGCAGGCGTTCGAGGGCAGTTTGTACCGCTCTGCGCACGTCTTCACGGGTGATGGCACCCGGTTTGGGGACCCACTTGGTAAAAAATTGGGCGGATTCGTTTGGAGAAAGCGTTTGCCGAAATATGCCGGTAATTTCCTCGGCCGAGCCGTAATGATCGGCCATGTCAAACGTCGTAAAGCCAGCTTCAACATAGGGGCGCATTGCGCCTGCGGCATAATATAAGTCGAGCTGCCGGCCGTTGCGCTCCATGTCGGCGATTTGCCACAGGCCGGTCAACACACGTGATATCGAAAACCCAGGTGCAATCTCGATTCTTTCTACGGTGGTCATGGGAAATCCTAATCGCTATTTTTTCGTTGTTCCAATAATTTTCAGCATCAAGCGGCCCTCGAGGTGAGCAAAAAGATCGACCGCCTCGTCCTCGCGTGGATTTTCCAACCGCGAAGTTACCCACTTGATCCAGTTGGAGGCCAGGAGCTGCGCATTGGAAGCATATGGTTCCCGGCCGCGAGCCGCCAGCCCAACCAGTTCAAACCACAGCCGGACGGCCGGTAAAAAGGCATTGTTCTTGGTGGCGGTCGTTAATTCCTCAAGCAGTCTAGAGGCAGAACGCCTATGAGTTCCCAGAAGCGCATCGAGCTGGTCGGCAACCCCGGCCGCAATTAGCCTCAACGCCTGATTGAGCAGCTCGTCTTTAGACCCAAAGTAGTAGATCAACATCCGGTCGCTGGTACCGGCCGTCTGCGCCAGAGCGCGAATGCCTGTTTCGTGGAGACCGTTATCCAGCAAATAAGCAGCCGTGCGTTGAATGGCCAGGTTTTTTTTAGCGGCGACCTTGCTCATATGTCCATTGTAGCACCGTGGATGGTTTGCCAAAAATTGTAGCGGTTGCTACAATAACAAAATGTAGCAACCGCTACAAAATTTATCTGGAGTAAGATCATGCTATCACGTAGACAGATCACAATTTTGCTGACCACCGGTGTGGTTTTTTGGTTCATATTTGCCGTCGTTATCCGCTCTTTGCCCATGGTATTTAACGCCGGTATCTGGAATGCCGTACTCTTCGTGGCCACAATCCCTCTTGGATGGGTTCTCGTCACGCTCATTAAGAGACTGGCGGATTTGACGCCGGAGCTAACCGTTCCGGGAGCCACGCTTGCCTTTGCCATCGCCTTTTTGATTGACGGCATTGTCTTCACCTGGCTGGATTGGGTTTACGGAGATACGGCACTGCACGTGCGAACGGCGGCCGCTTTTATTTTGTATGGTGCCGGGGTGACGCTTGGGTTGGCCCTCTGGAGGCGACAAACTGGCAATTTGTAGGGCTGTCTTGCCGAGCTGAAAACGTACAGCAAAGGTTGTGAATGCGGCATGTAACGCCGCAGTTTATACCATACAATCAGGTCAAAAGGCGGTGAGGTTTGACTGATGCGACGAGAACCAGCTGGGTTATGCAAGAAGCTTATCGGGTTGTTGATCCTGGGGTTGATCGGCTGTGCCGCTCCTGCTGATCGACCTTCTGTCGCGCCGGTTGCCCGATCAACCCCAGCGATTGAAATGGCCCATCCGACATCGACAGCGACCCTTAATCCCCCCTCCCCGACGGCTCTCGCCCCGACCACCCAACCCACACCCATCCCCACGGCCACGCCTACGCCACTGCCGCCTAACGCTGCGGACGGACTCATTTTTGAGAACAATTATGCGTGGCGCATCATTGATGGAGAGGGTTCGCGGCCAATTTTGCCCTGCGAACGGCCGTCTTTAGCCATCTTCGCTTCGGTTTATCCGGCACTGGATCTTAAGATGTTTTCGGTCGAGGATGGTCAACTCTTGATTGGCGACCTTTGTTCAAGCGATACCAAACCGTTCATCGACTTGCCAAACCGACAGGTGCGTCGTATCTGGGGACAGGTCAACGATTGGCTGCTGGTGGAGTCAGGTGAAGAGGGGCTTGCTGAACAGGGGGTTTGGCCGTTAACGGCCGTGCGCCTGGATGGCACCGATTACCAGGTCTTGACCGAGCCATTTTTTGGTAACCCCATCCTCTCACCGGATGGGGTTGTCTTAATCCCAATTGATGGCCAGGTGTTGCGCTGGGATGGTGAGCGGATGGCCGATACAAAAATTGATTGGTTTTTGACCGGCAGTTATTCACCTGATGGTCAGCTGCTGGCGGTCATTCAAAATGATCGGCTGGCGATTTACGACCTTGATGGGGCAGTCGTATGGGCTATGTCTTTGCGGTTAATTGGTGCAGACAGTCCGCCTCTACCCCCTGCATGGCAGCCCAATGGTGAATGGGTAGCTGTTGAAGGGGTCGATGTTGCGGGTAATTTCTCAACTGTCCGTCTTTTGAACGTAAAAACAGGCGAAGAGCGGGTAATTAATCGACGGCACCGGCCACAGTTTAGCCCCGACGGCCGCTGGCTGGCCGCTTATGCGTACGAAGATGGCCACACCACATTGATCGATATGGATAGCTGGGAAGGATATCAATTTGCCCAAGACGGCTGGCCGGTGGGATGGGTTGATCTGGCAGGAGCGGCCGTTGGACCGCTTTATATCGATGAAGCGCTCGATTTTTCGATCGAACTGCCAGCGAGCTGGGCAGCAGCACACGCCAACGGTACAACCACCATCTCTAATAGTGATGGCACGCCGCAGCTGCGCGTGCGCTCCTACCTAAACCGCGGCGGTTATTTATCGGTCAAATCGATTGCAGAAAGCAGTTCACCCCCGGCGGTCAGGGACAGCGTGATCCTGGCAGAGGCCGTGATCGCCGGCTACCCGGCGGTCAAAACAAACTTGGA
>JAAUYD010054155.1_pt1 | contig 10276 bp, 5 predicted proteins | sample 7278101 | NCBI WGS metagenome assembly JAAUYD01 (sample SAMN14350128, study PRJNA611818) | marine sediment metagenome | isolation source: surface marine sediment (0.6m) | place: French Polynesia: Moorea | collected 2018-08
ACCCAGCCGCAGACAATGGCCAGCCCGAGCGTCAGCAAGGCGAACAGGGCATCGCGACCCAATGCACCCATCACTCGCCCCCCTCGTCGAGATGCTTCATGTGGGTGTCGAGCAGCTCACTCGTCTCATCGAGATAGCGAGCCAGCTCCTCCGCGTCCTGGAAGTAGAGCGGCAGCCGCGTCGCCTCGGCATTGGCGAGAAAGTCGGCGTCAGTGCTCAGCCGGGCGAATGCAGCAGCAAGCACGGCCTTGCGTTCCGCTGGCACGCCCGCAGGGAGAACAACGCCACGCACCGCGGCGCCGACATCCGGCACGTCGATACCCGCTGCCTCAAAAATCGTCGGTGCGTCGGGCAGGTACCTGTAACGATCGGGCGAGAACACGGCCAGCACGCGAAGGTCGCCACGCAGCACATATGTCGTCGCGGAACTCGCGGATGGCACAGCCGCGTCGACCTGGTTGCCGAGCAGCGACGTGATCGATGGCCCCGAACCGCTGTACGGCACGAAATTGAAATCGACGCCGAGCAGCTCCTCGGCCACAACGAGCTGCAGCTGGTTGTTCGAGTTCGGCCCGTCGCCGGCGATGTTGACAGGCCGCTCCCGGGATGCGGCCAGCAGGTCGGCAAGTGTTTCGTGCCGACTGCTGCTGTTGACGGCCAGCACGACCGGGTCTCTCTGCAGGCCCGCGATGGCCTCGAACCGGTCCATCTCGATGCCCGCGCCCTGCCGCAATCTGTCGAGCATCAGGATGGGCGGCGACGTGATCATGCCGAGCGTATAGCCGTCGTTGCGAGCGACGGCCAGGCTGCGATAGCCGATCTCGCCGCCCGCGCCCGGCTTGTTCTGCACGACAACGCGCTGGCCCAGGTGAGGCTCGATGTACTTCGCAACGGTGCGCGCGATGTTGTCGACTGCGCCACCGGGCGAGTACGCAACAACCAGGGACAACGGCTTTTTGGGATACCCGGTCGCGACGGTATCCTGCGGCACGGCCCAGACGGCGATTGCGAGTCCCGCGAGGAACAGAACTGCCGCCTTGAGGGTCTGTACGGGTATCATGCGCCTCTTTATACCGCATGGCGCGCAAGCACACAGGCCGAAACTGGAGACCTGATGAAGAATAAAACGATGACGCTACTGGTACTGATCGCAGCAGCACCTCTCGCGCACGCGGGTGATCTGACGCTTGAACGCATCATGGCCGATGCCGACTGGCTCGGGAACAAGCCGCAGGGTGCCTTCTGGGGCGCCGACAGCCGCACCGTTTACTTTGAGCAGAAGCGTGACGGCTCGAAGCTCACAGATCTGTACTCGGTCGATACGCTGGACGGCGCGATCGCGCAGGTTGCGGAGTCGTCCTGGTCGCAACAATTCCGGCGGCCGACCATTTACAGCAAGGCCGGCAACCTGCATGCCTGGTCTTACTCGGGCGACATATTCATGAGCGACGGCGACACCTCGTGGCAGGTAACGCGTACGGCCGCCGTCGAGTCCGGTCCGATGTTCATGGCCGACGGTCGCCGGCTGGCGTTCGAGCGAGACGGCCAGATGTTCGTATTCGATCCGGCAACCCGCCTTGCGGAACAGGTCACCAACCTGCGCTTCGAAAAAGACCCCGCAGCGGACGACGAGTTCGACGTCATGAAAGCACATCAGGATCGCCTGTATCGCAAGTTACGCGAAGCAGACGAGGATGCGGAAGAAGCCCGCGAGCGTGAGGCCTCACTTTATGAGCTCGACGGAGCACTCAGCGCTGCACCCGTATACATGGGCGACAAACTTGAATCACAAAGCCAGGCGCTCTCACCTGACGGACGCTGGCTCCTCGTCGCGACCGAGGCCAAGGGCTTCGACGACGGCAAGCAGGGCAGCATGCCCGAGTACGTAACCGCAAGCGGTTACGTCGAGACTCGCAGCGTCCGTACGCGCGTAGGCCGCAAGGGCCGGGCGCCCCAGTCCGTCTGGCTCATCAATCTCGACAGTGGCGAAAAGCATAAACTCGGCCTCGACTCGTTGCCGGGTATCGACGAGGACCCGCTCGCGGATCTTCGGGAAAGCGCTATCGAACACTTCGTCGAACTCGGTGAACCGCGCGATAAGGCGGAAGCCCGTCTCAAGGCGCCGGATACGCGTGGTGTGCAGTTTTACAACATGGACTGGAACTCGGATGGCTCACAGGCTGTGCTATACGTCCATGCCAACGACAACAAGGATCGATGGATCGCCACGATCGACTTCGAGGAACTGAACCTCGTCAGCCAGCATCGAATCAGCGACGAGGCATGGGTCAACAACTACCATATCGAACATGGCTGGCTCGACGACAACCAGACCCTCTGGTTCCTGTCAGAGGACCACGGCTATCTCGGTCTGTATACGAAGAGCCTCGGCGAGCGGCGCAGTAGAGCTTTGGTCGCAGGGGAGCATGTCGTGTTCGATCCGGTGCTTGGCCCGTCGGGCGACTACATCTACTACCAGGCCAACGTCGAACATCCCGGCATTTACGAAGGCTGGCGCGTCGAAATTGCCTCGGGTCGCGCAGAACAGCTAACCGATCTTGGCGGCAACAGCACGATCGTTGTGTCGCCAGATGAGTCGAAGCTGCTCATCACGCACTCCGAGCATGGCCGTCACGATGAACTGTTCGTGCAGGACAATCGCCCCGGCGCTGAGGCACGACAACTGACCGACACGATGAGTGACACCTACAAGTCCATCGACTGGCAGCAGCCGGCTTTTGTCGAGGTACCGTCATCGCACGTTGACAAGCCAATCTACTCGAAACTCTACCTGCCTGAAGACCACGACCCGACGAAGTCCTACCCGGCCGTCATGTTCGTACACGGTGCGGGCTACCTGCAAAACTCCGATTTCGGCTGGCCCACCTACTTTCGTGAGCACATGTTCCACAACCTGCTCGCGCAGCAAGGCTACGTCGTCATCGACATGGACTTTCGCGCATCGCAGGGCTATGGCCGCGACTGGCGCACGGCGATCTACCGCCGCATGGGCGTACCCGAACTCGAGGACTACGTCGACGGCATCGATTTCCTCGTCGACAACTACGGTGTCGATCGCAATCGCGTCGGTATTTACGGCGGCTCTTATGGCGGCTTCATGGCATTCGTTGCGCTGTTCAAGGCGCCCGGCGTATTCAAAGCCGGTGCCGCGTTGCGGCCCGTGACCGACTGGTCGCACTATAATCACGGGTATACCTCGAACATCCTGAACACGCCGGACATCGATCCGGAGGCGTTCTATATCAGTTCGCCGATCAACTTCGCCGAAGGGCTCGAGGACGCCTTGCTGATTCAGGCGGGCATGCTCGACGACAACGTGTTCTTCCAGGATTCCGTACTGCTCGTGCAGCGGCTAATCGAACTTGGCAAAGAAGACTGGGAGATGGCGATCTACCCGCAGGACCCGCACGGTTATGTGCATCCCGAGAGCTGGCTCGACGGGTACCGCCGCATTTTCAAATTGTTCGAGGCCAAGCTGAAATAGCGATGCCGCTGGAGTGAACAGCGGCATCACATTGTAGCTGCGCCTAGCGCAGGCGGTTTCCGTCGGCGTCCCACACCTCCAGCTCGCCGATCTCGAGCGCGTTTACGGACTCCTCGATCTTCTCGAGGTCGCCGGTGATAAACCACGTCAGGTCGTCAGGATCGATGCGATTTTCGAGCGACGCGACAAGACTGTCGAGCTGCACAGCCTCATATTCCGCCTTGCGCTGCTCGACGTAGTCATCAGCATGGCCGTATAACCCGTTGTTTGCCAGGTACTGCAGCGTGCCATTCGCGGTGGCCGTCACTGCGGGCAATTTGCGAATGCGCTCGTTGCGAACCTTGTCGAGCTCGTCAGCCGTGAACGGTCGTGCATCACCAAACGCCTCGAACTCGGCAATGAGCTCACGGATACTGTCGGCGGTTTTGTCGGTTTGCACTTGCGCGACGATCGACCATTTACGCGGACCGACTGACTGCGTGGCACCAGACCGGACGCCGTAGCTCCAGCCCTTTTCTTCACGCAGGTTGGTGTTGATGCGCGACATGAAGTTGCCGCCATAGATCATATTTGCGAGCGTGAAGTCCGTGTGGCCCGCCTGGAACGGTGGATCAATTACGCGCGCAGCAACGATATTGGATTGCGGTGCGCCCGGCATGTCGAAGATGATGATGCGCGGTTCTGGCTCCGGCTTCGGTGCCGCTTTCACATCCACACTCAGCGACTCGCCTTTGACGGCTTTCCAGTTGCCAAAGTGCTTGTCGAGAGTGCTGCGCAACTCGTCCGTTTCGATGCCGCCAACGACGTACAGGGTCAGGTCCTGTGGCCGGACTCGTCGCTCGTACGCGGCGCGAATGTCGGCATCGGTAAGCGCTTCAACGTCTGCCGCAGTCGTTGGCATGCCGCCGTAGGGATGCTCGCCGTAGATCACCGTGTCTGCGAATTTGCGCGCCAGGCTGGCAGGGTTGGTCTTGCCCTGCTCGATCGATGCGATGGTCTGCTCCTTGAGCAACGCGACTTCCTTGTCGTCAAAAGTCGGATTGCGGACGATATCGGCTGCAAGCTCCATCGCGTCGTCGATCTTGGAGGTCAGCGTTGAGACGGACATGCGACTCGAATCGTTGCCAAGCGACATGCTGAATGAGCTACCCGTGCGCTTGAGGTCGTCCTGAATGTCGTCGGCGGAGCGTTTCTTCGTGCCGCGATTCATCGCCGAGAACGCGATGCCGCCCGCGGCCGGGTTTTCGTCGGCCGACACGATCGAGCCAATGCGAAACTGTCCGATGATGCTGACTGCCGGCACGCCTGCACGTTTCACGAAGCGAACCGGGATACCGTTTTTGAGTTCGAAATCCTCGACCTGCGGCCCTTTGGCGGGCGGATACGAATCTACGCCCGGAATGTCGCTACGGTCCACACCTTCAGCAGCTGCCGTAAACTCCGGAAACATCGTGACATAGACTTCGTGAAAACCATCGCCCAACCACTTGGCCGCGGCGTCACGCACCGTGTCCGGCGTCGCGTTGTCGATCCAGCTGAAGCCGAGCTTGTACGCATCGGGCGACCCGCCGTAGTACTCGCTTTCGGCCAAAAGGTTGGCCTTGCCCGCCAGCGAATCGAGGCCCTTGATGACCGACGCCGCATATTGCGTCTTGATCAGTTCGAGCTCCTTGGATGACGGTCCTTCACTGGCGAATCTCGCGATTTCTTCTGCGACAATTGCACGCACGCGATCGGGGTCAGCGCCGGGAATCAGTACGACCTGGGCATTGACCATCGATGCCAGGTCGAAGGGCTGCGTACTCATCGATGCGCCAACCGCGAGTTTTTCTTCCTTGACGAGGCGCCTGTAGAGACGCGATGACGAATCGCCGCCGAGGATGCGCGTGGCGAGCGAGACCAGTGTCGATGCTTCATGATCGAGGCCCGGTACCGACCAGCCGCGCAGGATCAGCGGGTTGGCGACGCGGTCCTGGTACGTCTCGAACGTGTTGATGGTCCGCACGGGAACCCAGTCGTCCCGGTGCGAGATAGGCGGTCCCGAAGGAATGTCGCCGAAGTGCGCTTTGACGGACTCGAGGGCCGCGACAGGATCGATATCGCCGGCGACGGTCACGATGGCGTTCGCCGCACCGTACCACTCCTTGAACCACTCATGCACATCGTCGAGTGACGCAGCGTCGAGGTCTTCCATCGAACCGATGGTCGACCAGCTGTACGGATGGCCTTTCGGGTACACGCCGGCCAGCATCTTGTTGAAGACCTGCGAGTAAGGCCGGTTGTCGCCGCGACGTTTCTCGTTTTGCACGACGCCGCGCTGCTGATCGAGCTTCTCCTGTGTCACTGCGCCCAGCAGGTGCCCCATGCGGTCCGACTCGAGCCACAGGATGCGATCGAGTGCCGTATTGGGCACCGTCTGGTAGTAGCGCGTGCGGTCGAACCACGTATCACCGTTCAGCGATCCGCCGACGTCCTGGACGGGCTCGAAGTATTCGCGATCGTAGTTCTCCGAGCCGTTGAACATCAGGTGCTCGAACAAATGCGCAAAGCCGGTCTTGCCCTGCGGCTCATCGCGTGAACCAACCTTGTAATAGACATTGACGAACGCCTGCGGTGCGGCCCGGTCGACGTGTAGCAGTACGGTGAGACCGTTATCGAGGACGTGGCGCTCGTAGGGGATGTCGACACCCGCAAGATCCTGCGCGGCCGCAGGAAATGCGTACAGTACGGCAAGCAGCAGTGGCGCTGCGACTCGTTTGATCATCAGTAACTCCGACTTGTTCTTACAGGCTGGTGTAGAGAATCCAGAGAATGGCGAGTGGTACGACAATCCTGATCATCCACAGCCATGCCTTGGCCATTGCGGCGCTGCCAAAGTCAAGGTCTTCGGCAAGCTCCGAGGGTTTGACCAGCCAGCCGACGAACAGTGCCATCAGAATTCCGCCGAGCGGCATCATCAGGTTCGCCGTGAAATAGTCAATTAACGCGTACGGTGTCATGCCCGCGAAAACAGGGATACCGCCGAGCGGATAAGTTTCGGACCAGATGTTGAAAGAAAATACCGTCAGGAGACCGATCGCCCAGGCCAGCGTACCGAAGATCAATACGCCGTTGCGGCGCTTCATGTTCCACTTGCCTTCGGCGAAGCGCACGATCGGTTCGATGATCGCGATCAGCGACGTGACCGCCGCGAACGCGAGCAGAATGAAGAACACCACGCCAAAGATGCGGCCGCCCGGCATCTCGGCGAAGGCGGTCGGCAAAGTCTGGAATATCAGGCCCGGTCCGGAGCCCGGATCGAGGTTGTTGCCGAACACGAGCGGGAAGATCATCAGTCCGGCGAGCAGCGCAACCAGCGTGTCGGCACCGGCGATAACCAGTGCGGATTTGGTCAGTGACACGCTCTTGGGCACGTACGAGCCGTAGGTCATCAGCAGTCCCATCGCGACGCTGATCGAGAAGAATGCCTGGCCTATGGCGACGAGAACCGTGGCCCCGTCGATCTTGCTGAAGTCTGCGCTGAACAGGAAGCTGATGGCCTCGCCGAAATCGCCCTCCACTGCCGCATAACCGATCATCAGCAGCAACATCGCGAACAGCGCGGGCATGAGCACGGTGACGGCTTTTTCGATGCCTCCTTTGAGGCCTCTGCCGACGATTATGAGGGCAATGACCATGAAGACCGTGTGCCACAGGATCAGCTGCTCGGGATCCGCCAGCAGATTGTCGAATTGCGCCGCGACCGCCGCCGGACCTTCGTCGCCGAAGCCGCGACCGGCTTTGAAAATATACGACAACGTCCAGCCAGCGATGACACAGTAGTACGTCGCGATCAGGTAGCCGACGAGCATCGCCATATAGCCAACGAGCGACCAGGCGCGCGGTTGCCCGGCAGCACGTGCGACGTTGGCCATGGCGATGGGTGGGCTGTGACCACCGGAGCGGCCGATCCAAAGCTCGGCGATCAGTATCGGTATCGCGATGAACAGCACGCATCCGAGGTAGATGAGCACGAACGCCCCGCCGCCACTGACGCCGACGACGTAAGGGAATTTCCAGATATTGCCAAGCCCGACCGCGGCGCCTACCGCGGCCAGCACAAAAGTAAAGCCCGACGACCAGGACTTCGACGATGCTGCTGCCATTCTTGTTATTCCTCTTGCGCGCCGTCCCCCCGGACAGCGTGGCATAGCTTACAACACTGCCCGGCGCCGCGTCCGACTACCACTCTTGCCGTATGCCTCGAAGCCGGGATTCTCACTACTATGATGGGCTTAGCCGCGTATTCCGCACAGTGACAGGACAGCGACGTGACGAGCTACAACCCTCCGACTGACGACATCAATTTCTGTATCCGCCATCTCGCGGGCATTGACAGTATTCTCAAACTCGGCCCCTACGAGGGAATCGAGGCGGCCGATCTCGAACAGGTCATCGACGAATCAGCCAAGTTTGCTCGTGACGTTATCGCGCCAACGAACATTCCCGGCGACCAGCAGGGCTGCGCTGTTGAGGGCGATACCGTGCGTGTACCGGCCGAATTTGCCGACGTACACAGCCAGTTCGTCGAAAACGGCTGGCAGTCCGTATCCGGCGACCCCGAGTACGATGGCATGGGGCTCCCTGCGATCACTGCGTTCGCGACGAATGAGATGGTCGAAACGGCCAACATCTCGTATTCATTGCTGCCCATGCTGACCTCCGATGCCGCGGAGGCCCTGCAGGCCCACGCGAGCGATGAACTCAAGGCAACCTACCTGTCGAAGATCGTGACCGGCCAGTGGGCGGCGACGATGAATCTGACCGAGCCGCAGGCGGGATCCGATCTTGCGGCTATTACGACGCGCGCCGTACGCGACGGCGACCAGTTCCGGATTTCGGGCACCAAGATCTTCATTACGTGGGGCGATCACGAACTCGCCGAGAACATTATTCATCTTGTACTCGCCCGCATCGAGGGTGCGCCCGACGGTGTGCGTGGCATCTCCATGTTTCTGGTTCCCAAGTTCCTGCTCGGTCCGGACGGCGGGCCGGGTGAACGCAACGACCTGCGTGCCGCATCGGTCGAGCACAAGCTCGGCATTCACGGCAGTCCAACCTGTGTCATGAGCTTCGGCGACAACGACGGTGCCATCGGCTACCTCGTCGGCGAGGAAAACCGTGGTCTTGCCGCCATGTTCACGATGATGAATCACGCCCGTATGGGCGTCGGCCTGCAGGGCCTTGCCGTCAGCGAACGGGCCCTTCAGCTCGCGAGTGCTTACGCGCTTGACCGTGTGCAGGGGCGTGTGCCAGGCGTTGAGGGTCGTGCACCGATCATCCATCACGCCGATGTGCGCCGCATGCTCATGCTCATGCGCTCGCAGGTCGAGGCCATGCGCGCCCTGTCGTATACGGCGGCAGCGCAGACCGATATCAGCCATCACGGCCGTGACGCGGAAACGCGCAAAGCGGCCGACCAGCGACTGTCGCTGCTGACACCAATCGTCAAGGGCTGGTGCACGGAGACCTCGGAACAGGTGACCTCGCTCGGCATTCAGATCCACGGCGGCATGGGATTTGTCGAAGAGACCGGGGCCGCACAACATTATCGCGATGCCCGCATTCTGACGATCTATGAAGGCACGAGCGGTATCCAGGCCGGCGACTTTACGGGTCGCAAGGTACTGGCTGACGAGGGTCAGGAGCTGCGTGCGCTGCTTGGCGAATGGCGCGACTACTTCGCCGGTGCAGACGACGATGCGCTGCAGGACGTGGTAGCGGCCGTAATGGCGGGGTTCGATCAACTCGAGAGCGGGCTCGACTGGCTGCTGGCTAACGCGATGTCCAGCCAGGCTACGCCCGGCGCTGCGAGTTTCAACTTCATGATGCTTGCAGGCACGACGGTCGCAGGAGCATGTCTCGCCAAAGCAGCGGCGATAGCAACGTCAGGCGAAAGCAGCCAGGACGAGGCGTTTGGCCGGGAGAAGCTCGCGACGGCGGCGTTTTACTGCGCCCACGTGTTGCCGCGTGCGCACGGATTCCTGAGCGCAATGACAGCAGATCCGGACATCACGATGGCGATTCCGGTGGAGTCTTTCCAGGCCTGAGTCGGGCGCCTAATCGCTGGCGCCGATGTCACCGAAGCAGATGAACTTGGTTTCGACGTACTCGTCGATGCCGTAGCGCGAGCCCTCACGGCCCTGGCCGGATTCCTTCACGCCGCCGAACGGAATGAACTGCGAGGTAAACAGTGTCTCGTTGATGCCGACCATGCCGTATTCGATGCCCTCGGCAACGCGCCACGAACGGTTCTGGTCGCTTGTGAAGAGATACGAGGCCAGACCGAATTCGGTGTCGTTTGCCATGTCGATGGCCTCGCGCTCCGTGCTGAATTTGAAGATCGGCGCAATCGGGCCGAAGATCTCCTCATTGAAAATACGCATGTCGGGCGTAACCCCGCACAGGATCGTCGGCTCGATGAACTGCGAATCGTCTTCGCCAAATTCGCCACCCGCTGCGACCGTCGCACCGTGCTCCACCGCATCATCGACTAGGTCCTTGATGTCCTCCAGTGCCTTGCGCGTGATCATCGGACCATGCGTCACAGACTCATCGAGGCCGTTGCCAATCTTGTACGTGCCCACAACCTTTTTTAGCTCTTCGACGAATTCGTCATAGACGGTGTCCTGAACGAGAATTCGATTGGCGCAGATACAGGTCTGGCCCGAGTTGCGATATTTCGACGCAGCCGCGCCTTTTGCCGCAAGCTCCAGGTCTGCGTCCTCGAAC
>JAAUYD010074677.1_pt1 | contig 10276 bp, 7 predicted proteins | sample 7278101 | NCBI WGS metagenome assembly JAAUYD01 (sample SAMN14350128, study PRJNA611818) | marine sediment metagenome | isolation source: surface marine sediment (0.6m) | place: French Polynesia: Moorea | collected 2018-08
CAGCTGATTTTGCAGGGAAGAAGTCTTTCATGTTTATTGAGTTCATTATTGTAAAAGTTCAGATGATCAATACCTTTCACAAATCTGACATCATGTTTATGAAATATAGCTGCCCATTGCATAGGCGCTCCATGCAGTTTTTGACATGCCAAACAATGGCATATTTTCGCATCTACAGGATCCGAGCATACTTCGTATTGTACCGCATTGCAGTAGCAACTTGCCCGGTATTTGGCTTTAAAATTAACATCTGAAATCGAGGCATAATTGGGTCCAAATTCTTTTTTCATTGAAATCACCGCCTAATTTCTCATTGTATTGAAACATTTATAGATTGAGAGATGTCCAAATTTCAAATTAATCAAGAATATTTCAGATAGTTTTTGGATATTAATCCTGAGGACATGCCTAAAATTCCTATATCACGCTTGACACCGGCGCGTGTTCATGCGCCCCGCAACTTCAGTTTTTTGTATAATTCCTTGACATGCACTTTGGCGCCCCTGGCATGAGGATGAACCTTGAGCACCTCTTCGAAGGCACGCAAAGCATTTGCTTCGTCTCCGCGGGCCATAAAGATAAGACCCATACCGGAGATCGCCCCGAAGTGCCGCGGTTCCAGAGCTAGGGTACGCTCGATGTCGATCATTGATGCTGTGTAGTTCCCGTTTAAATAATGCGCGGTGGCGCGTTTGTTCCAGCCTTCGGCAAAGTCGGGAAGGGTGCTCACTATACGATCGAAAATGGCAATGGCTTCCGTCAGAAGGCCCTGGACCATGGAACGGCTTCCCTCCTCCACGAGCGCGTTTATGTCGTCCCGTCCGCTGTCGGTCCAAATCCGCCAAATTCGGACCTCAATGGTCTGAGCCTCCAGCGGATCTGCAGTGGTCCTCAGCCGGTCGAAGAGCTCATCCAATCGCTCGTCAGACTGGTCGGCCCTGCCGGTTGCCGGCGCCGCCATCATCACCGTTGCCAGAATCCCGAAGACCAACATTTGCCAAATTACGCATCGCATACCCCATTTCATGCTCAGCTCCTCCCTGATTGAATTGCCATAACAATGAGAACCCGATTTTAAATGGCAGAAAAATAGTCGATTTTCGACTGTATTAAGATTATATATGCCATCCAACCCAAGTAAACTCAAATCAAATTAAAATTCGTCCAACAAACTAATTATGTGATACATTAATTCAACTAACCTTATATCTCCCTTCTCAATGAAAGAATTAATGCACTTAACTGTATAAAAAGGTAAGATTTCAAAATTGATACCGCAAGGGTTTTTAGACAATGAGAAATTGAGCCGGATACAAGCCTATTGTTCTGAAAATTAACACCGAAATGGCAGCTGATGTTAATTGCAGATTTTTAAGTCACCTACCAAATCCTTAAAATTTAACCGGGGTCGGATGACGTGTCTTCAGGCGGCTTTCGTTTTAATCAGGTTCACGAGGCCGTCGAGCACGTATGCGAGCAGCAGGCACAACAGGACAGATCCTCCAGGACCTCCGAGTGAGAGTGTGGTAAACCCACCGATAATCGAGCCGAAAAACAGGAATTGACCGAACCGCGTACGAAATTGCTTGAAGGAGCGAAAGGGAATTGTGCTGATCATCAACAAGGCAATCAAAAATAGGTAAGGGCCCATGAACTCGACACTTTTCAAAAATGAAAGACCTGTCTCATGATGGGCCATTACTACGCTGCAAAGCAGCATCGCTGCGACAGGGGTCGGCATACCCGAGAATTCGGTGGATCTTTCATTCTGGGAAACGCTGTCTTGGCGGAGGTTTTTATCGGCGGCCACATTGAAGCGCGCCAATCGTCCCGCCGCACAGGCGACGAAAAAGAAGGCAAACAGTAGATAGAGGTCGAAACGACCTAACATTCTGCCGTGAAGGCTCCAGCAATGGACAAGAAAGGCGGGAGCCACCCCACAGTTAATTATATCTGCAAGGCTGTCCATCTGGAGGCCAAAGGCGCTCTCGGATTTGGCCCAACGAGCCAGCCGTCCATCCATCAGATCGCAGGCGCAGGCGACAAGAATGGCCACTCCGGATGCATACGGATGGTGAGGTGCCCACGTGATCGACAGCAGCCCGAAGAAAATCCCCGTGAATGTCACCGCCTGTGGCAACAAATATCGTATCCAAGGCCCTTTCATTTATAATTCCCTATGGTTTCAACATCCCGACCCACTGAGATCCCGACACCGTAACCAATCTAATCATTGGACCTGTTAATATCCCCCCAAAAGTTGGCCGAATTCATTCAGCAAGGACTCGAAAATTCCAGTTCGCCTCGCCATTCCGAGAAAGCCCAACCTGGAGATGACCCTGCCAGTTCTCATCATCCTGATCCGCAAAATCCTCTCTGAAATGTGCACCGCGGCTTTCTTTTCTTTTTAGCGCAGCTTGGATGATAAGGGAGGCGACCTGGGCAGCATACAAAATCTCTATTTTGCGCTGAACATCCAAAGGACTGCTGATATGAGATTGCATCGTTTTGGTAGAAATTGTATTGACTGCATTCAAAGCATACTCCAATCCAGGCTGGTTTCTAATGATGCCAGCTTCTTTCCAGATTATTTTACTGAGATTGGTCATAAGTTCTACCGGATTTGATCTGTCTGTTTCCTGTACAAAAGCAAACTTTTCAACCTCGGCATCCTTGAAAATCTTCGTTCTTGGCTCACGAGCGCGATCCTTCGCCCAAATAGCAGCGGCCTCGCCGGCTCGGGCTCCAAAAACAAGCGTTTCTGTCAGTGCATTTCCACCCATACGATTCGCACCATGCAGTCCACCCGTGACCTCCCCGGCAGCAAATAAACCCGGTAGCGACGTCATCCCATCGGCATCAATGCAAACCCCTCCCATGGTGTGATGCGCCATGGGCGCCACTCGAACCGGTCGGTGATTTGCCCCGTACCGTTCTCCAAGGATTTGGCGGGAGGATGCAGAAAATGGATTTTCAGCCCACTTATGATCCGAAACCTTTCGAAGATCCAAAAAGACCTCTCTATCTTTTTCATAAATCTCAGTAAAAAGGGCCTGTGAGAGCTTATCCCGTGCTCTTTCAGCTGCTGGGCGTTCCAGGATTTCGTATTTATTTAAGATATCCTCGCCACGGGTATTAAAAAGCTGCCCATAATCAGCGATATTCGGAGGCACTAAAAAGGCAGGCAATCCGGGTTCGGACAATCCCAGAGGATAAAATTGAACAAACTCAAGATCCTGAAGAACAGCGCCAGCCCTATAAGCCAGGACATAGCCGTCCCCTACCATTCGCTTTGGATTATCATGACGAAGATACAATGCGGCAGCCCCACCAGTTGCAAGAATTACGGTCTTGGCGCCTACGGTGAGCCATTTATCTGCCCCTGGTGAATAGGCCAAAACGCCAAAAGTGCCTTCCATCTGTTTTAAATCAGCTACGATTTGACCGCTAATAAACCGTGTACCGAGCGTCTCATTTTTGGTCAAAAGGGATTGCACGATCTCCCTTCCGCGATAGGGAGCACGTCCTTTGCAGTAAAGATAGCCGTGGTGAAACGAAGCATTAATGCCCCACTTTTTTAGTTCTTTTAAGCGCATCGGACCTTCGTCGACCAAAACCTTCACAAGTTCCTTCAGGTTGATACTCCGGCCAGCCTGCATCGTACGCTTCAAATGATGACCGGATGATTTATTTTCTTCGGTTCCAGCAAATACACCTGCACTTAAAGTCGTGCATGTTGCTTTCCCAGGTGCCTGTTTGGAGACTACATATACATCAAGGCCTTTCTGCTTTGCCGAGATCGCTGCCCTCAAACCTGCAGCCCCACTACCAACCACCAGCACATCACATTCAATATGTTCCATAAGGACGCGTCTCCTGTGACCGACTCAATGAAAATTAAGGATAGCTTAGAACGAAGTTTGAGATCATTCACCAAACTGAAGTTGGCCTCGTGCTCGTAACTCCATGGGCAACAAACTGTGATAGATAAACGCATGCTGCGGGGTTGTCACATCGGCTTGCTGGCCAAAGCGTACGACGGCGCCAATTTGTGCGTCCAGCTCCGAGGGACGTCCCGCCATCACGTCCCGCTGCAGGGAAGCAGTTGATTCCGGAACCTGATCGTCATACATCTTCATTGCCGTTTGTAAGGCTTCTTCTGGCAATGAAATCTCGCGAGCTGCCGCCACCGCCATAATTTCCTGAAGGCTTAGTTCCGCCATCCGGCGAGTTTCCGGCAGGCTTCGCCATACACCAATAGGAGCACGCGTCACCGCCCCCATCCCACTCCACACGGTGATAAATAGGAACTTCATCCACATGGCACTCTGAATATCAGGTGGGATTTCCGCCTTGACCCCGGCTATTTTAAAGGAATTAAGCAGTAGCTCAACCCGTTGGCTGCGATGGTTGTCGAGCTCTCCAAATTTTACAAAAGGATCTATTCCGGCATGAACAATATGACCTGGCTCCTTAAGATAACAAAATAGCCCACATAATCCCCCTAAAACATGTTGTTCTCCTAATATTTCACTTAATCGTACCGGAGCCTCAAGTCCATTCTGCATCGGCAAGATAAATGTTTCCGGTCCTATCATTGGCCGCATCGCTTTAGCTGCCTCCGGCACCTGCCACGCCTTGACGCCAACCAATACTAGGTCAACGTTGCCAATTTTCGATGGATCATCGGTTGCTTGAACCGGCTGAACCGTAAAGTCACCATTAATACTATCCACTTGCAGACCATTCGCGAGCATTGCGTTCAGATGCTCTCCGCGGGCTATGAAAACGACATCTTCCCCAGCCTGGGATAGCCTTCCACCGAAGTAGCCTCCTACAGAACCTGCTCCATAAACAACGATTCGCATAGAAACCTCCAACAAAAAAAGTTTAGACTCTATTTCAGCCTTTTTTATACATTAAATTCTATTTAAATCAATGGAAGTGCAGGCAGCGCTTGCACCCAATTCCTGTACCAATAGGGTCTATGAGAATGTTCCCAGCGGATTCATTTGGCCGGGGGATGCTATCTCTCAACGGGGCTTTTGAACATGAAGGGCTAATACTTTTGAAGCGCCAGTGCTTAAGGGCTCCTGACGAAGGACCCGCAAGGTATCACCTTCCCGCCAGCGCCCGGCGTAGTCATCGCTGCCGTCTATGACGGCATTCAAGCCGTCGAGCGCCACCGCCACGATAACTTCTTCCTCAATATGGCCGACACGCGGGCTGACAACCAGATTCACTTTTGGCAAACCATTTTCTTCGGTCTCCAGAAACTGATAATCAGTCGGATAGCCACCAAAGTGTTTGGGAAGAATTTCTTCAACGACTCTGATTAAATCGCTGCCTAAAAAATTCATGCCCTCGCTAGTCAACTTTTCATAGCCACGAATGGTATGAAGGTGAAGATCGTAACCCAACTCGCCCATCAGGCAGCCGCATTGCCTTCGCTCTAAAATGCCACAATCACCACTTTCAACATTCAGCATGAACCTGGGACAGGTGGGAAGAAGCGTGGTATAAATATTGGCCATCACGTTCTGGTTTTCGGTCAGGGTTCTTTCCCGTTGGATCAACGCAATTTTATCGGAAAGGATGTGAACCTCATCAACACTTTTCCGTGCGTCACATGCGATGCCAATCCGGCCGATTTCACCCATCGTGTAATGACAGACTGCTCGTGCCCCCGCATCGATGACTACGTTGGCCTTGGCTGGTGTGAGGGGCTCTCCGCCGAAACGAAACAGGGTCTCGGAGATATCGATGTTTTTTTCCAACGCCGCCATGCAGACCCGAACGCCCGAAGCAGCGTTCGTGTTGAGCCAGGCCGCTCGCCCTTGTCTTTTTTGATCGGCCAACCAACGGGCAACCCGCCAGGCATCTCTTAGGTACACCTGTTCCGGCACTGCCAGCTTATGGCCCATCAGACGTCCTCCATAGACGGCGAAAGCGGTCATCAGACTGTGTTTCCAGTTCCGCGACGTCGGTTTCCAATCGTTCTGGACAAACCATTTATCAACAACCAGTCCCAACTTGGCCCGGCTCAGCAGAGCTTTAATCCCGGCCCCCCACGGCGGCGTCGGACGCCAGAGGCCGTATGGACGATCGATCAAATCATGGGCTTGGAGAAAGAAGTAGTCATAGACGGCGTCCTGGGCATAATGGGCCAGGTCCAGACGAATGCGGTCGCCGGGGCTCCGTGAGCCTCCGGTTTGGGAGACAAAATGCGGGGTGGAAAGGGGATTGTCGAAATCCCCTTTCCGCGTCGAAAGCTTATGCCCATGACGAACAATAGGCTTGCGCCCCTTGAACTCGTCGAGTGTCAGGTAAACACCGGCATCATAAAGGTTTTCGAGCGTACCCTCAATGCCAAGTTGATCAACCCACTTTTTAATCTGATACGGTTCGATCGCCGCCCATTTCATTAGCTGGAGATAAGGGCTATGGGGTTGGCGAAAGACGGCCCGTTCAACAATATTAAGAAAGGAGGCTTCCCGGGAAGCGAGTTTTGTGCCCACCCTTCGCTGGCACTCATCAGGTGCAAGAGGGGTTTTCAGAAAAGTAGGATAGTCCCTCAAAAAACGAAGCAAGATCCCTATTTCAGCCCGAAGCGAGCGATTGGACGGCATGGTGTCTATTTTTCACATCATTGGTGAAATGGTTTTCCTTCACAACTTCAATCAATACCAACCAGGTGTTTTATTGTAAAGAAAAATCGGTATCAACTCAATTCATAAGCCACTGGCATCGTTCAAGTTTAATTTTGTGTGTTCTCCCAGTAACGGTAGAACCTTTTCAATTCTCACCGGCTGAGCCGGTGGCTTATGAATTGAGTCAAGACCGCTTGGCGCAATAATGAATCCTCCCTTGATAGGAACGCCAAATGCTGATAGACTGATATCGTCAATGAATGACGAGTACCGACATCTCGAATGTATCTGATATGGGATGTTATTTTCTTTACGTATCACCTATATTAGTTGTTTGGTTCAGGAAGACCGCAAAGGACCAGAGAGGATAAAACAATGCTGACGATCAAGGTGTCCCGCAGAGGTTTTCTGAAATATGTCGGCCTGGCATCCGGATGGACTATGGCACAGGCAGCGCCCGCCTTAAACTGCTGGGGTTCGACTTTACCGTGCCAAGTCATGCGTAGTCAAAAGTTGCGATGGATTGTTCCTTATAGCCCGGGGGGCGGATTCGATGTCTATTCTCGCTTGATTGCGCCCCAACTGGCAGCCAAAATTGGAGCTACCATTACCGTCGAAAACGTCCCGGGGGCCGGGGGAACGCTAGGCTCCCGTCGAATACAAAGGGCTAAGCCGGATGGACGGACGCTTGGCCTTATCAATGCTCCCGGTCTGCTGACGGCCGCTTTAACTGGAACCACCCAGGCCCCCAATCCGCTTGAAGATTTCAGTATACTGGGACGTGTTGTCCGGAGTCGAACGGTTTGGGTGGTCAGAGCGGAATCCAATTTGAAACACATCGACGATGTTTTTCGAGTAGCTGCTCAGAAACCGCTATTATGCGCGATCAGCGAAGTGGGCAGTACCAATTTCGTCGGTGTCGCCGTAACTAGCGCAATCCTCAAACTTCCTGTTGATTATCTGGCCGGCCATTCAGGCTCTCGCCAATCCACATTGGCGCTGATTCGCGGTGACGTCGATTTTGTGTCCGTCACCTTTGAGTCGGCCCTGGATCGGATCGAAAATGGTGATCTGAAAGTCATTCTACAAATCAGTGATAAATCCATATCAAATCATCCCTCTTTGAAGGGAGTTCCGGTCCTGGGTGGCCCCAACGGGTTGGCGGCGCGTCGGGCGCAACGCAAAGGTCAGCCCCCGGAGAACATTATCAACCAAGCTAGAGCACTGGAAAACCTGATCGGTGCGGGGCGTCTGGTTGTAGCACCACCGGGACTTCCGGAGGACATTTTCAAATGCCTGAATGAAGGACTTCATGCCACTCTCACAGATGCCCGGTTCCAGCGTCAGGCGGCCAAAGTCAAACGAACGCTTGATGTGGCCCGGGCTGAGGAAGCCCGCACGGTACTTGCCGAAGCGGCTTCCAGCGCAAGTGCTTTTACCGCCATTGTAAGCAAGACGATCGCCCGAATGCGCGAGTAGTCAGCGATCACCAGCAAAGCATGGCACCAGCCCCTTCGAGGGGCCTACCTCATACCCCCAGCTCTTCAGGTGGTCGCTGATTGCGCCAAAATCCAGCCCCATACCAATCCGGTTGAATTGAAAGGATTCAAATGCTTACGGACATTTCCCAGGCGGCCATAGAGAGTCTATCGCTAGTGTTTTCATGGCCGAACATTCTTTATCCGCTTGGTGGATCGCTTCTGGCAATGCTGTTTGCAGCCATCCCCGGTATTAGCGGGGTCACTTTGATGGCACTGGCGATTCCTTTGACGCTTAGCTGGGAACCGCTGCCCGTCATGCTTCTATTTGGTGCACTGGTCGGCAGCGGCACCTTCATGGGATCGGTGACGGCGATATTGTTCAATATCCCCGGTACAGCACCCAATGCGGCAACGATCATGGATGGATATCCCATGGCACGCCAAGGGGAAGCGAAAACGGCCATTGGCTGTTCGGCCGCGGCCTCAGCGCTGGGCTCCACCTTTGGGATCGTGTTGTTGATCCTACTGATCCCCATCATGAAAACCATCATCCTGGCGATCGGGCCACCCGAAATGCTGATGTTGGCGCTGTGGGGATTGACCACCATCGCAGCCGTAAGCCGTGGCTCCATGATAAAGGGTCTGACAGCCGCCGGTCTGGGGCTTATGCTGGCTTTTGTGGGCGTCGATCCCCGCACGGCGGAAGTGCGTTACACCTTCGATTGGGTGTACCTGAGGGATGGGTTGAGTATCGTTCCTGTTCTTCTAGGTGTTTTTGCCATGGCGGAGGCGGCCCATATGATGATCTCCGACCGTACCAGTATTTCCGGCCGCAATCGTCTGGGAGCCCTGGCCGGAGATACCTGGCAGGGGGTGCGGGCCGTCTACCGGAATTGTGGTCTTTTTCTGCGAAGCTCCGCGGTGGGTGTCATTATCGGAATGATTCCTGGTATTGGTGGGACCGTGGCCTCTTTTGCGGCTTATGGTCAGGCTGTGCAGACAAGCCAACCCGGTAAAATTCCCTTCGGCGCGGGGAATATTCGAGGTGTATTGGCTCCAGAGGCTGCCAATGACGCCAAGGACGGTGCGTCTCTCGTGCCGACGCTGGCCTTCGGTGTTCCCGGCAGCGAGGGCACTGCAATACTCCTGGCAGCTTTAATTCTGCACGGTATTACTCCTGGTAGGGAACTTTTCACCTACCAGCTTCATCTCGTTTTTGTTCTAATCTGGTCTCTTTTTCTGTCCAACTGGGTCACCTCTATTTTCGGACTGACCATGGTGAACTTAATCGCCCGTATGACGGTCATCCCGGTTCAATATTTGGGCCCTTTCATCATTTTGCTGGCAACGATGGCAGCCTTTATACGCCAGGGGCAGCTGGCGGACGTGATCGTCGTGTGTTTTTTCGGAATTCTCGGTTACTTTATGAAAAAGTATGACTGGCCGAGAATTACACTGGTTATCGCTCTGGTGCTGGGGGCCTTGTTCGAAAACAGCTTTCATCTCACGATGCGCTTGCATGATCTTGGGCGGGTGCTTTTCTGGCAACGGCCGATTGCCATGAGCATTTGCGTCCTTACCATCTTTAGCCTCTGTTGGCCCTGGTTGCGTCGCCGTAAAAAATTGTCAGAAGGGAAAGTTTTATGACAAAGCCGGGTGTCGACAAGATCGCCTTCACGGTCTTTCTCTTATTTTGCGGGCTGTTGTTTTTGCGCTTGACCCTGCCGCTTGGGAGAATCGCCCAAATGGTGCCGATTCGTGTCTTGGTGCCCACCATCACACTGTTGGTGTTGCAATTGGTGCTGGACTGGCGAGCCAGGCGAAAAATGCTACGCTCTGGCCGCCAAGAGCCGGAGACCCGTGGCCTCTTTGCGGCCAAGCACGGGGCCAACAAGCCACCGGATCGTCCGCTTAAAATCTTAAGCGCTTCGGTAAATACCGGTAGGGAACAGCAGATCCTCTTTTTGTTGGGGCTCCTTCCGGCACTCATTTATTTGGTTGGTTTCATCGTTTCGGCCATCCTGTTCATCTGGTTTTACTATCGATTCTATTTCAGAAAATCGGTTTTGATCTCTGCCGCTCTATCTCTAACTGCAACGATTTTTTTTTATTTTCTGATGATTAGGCTTTTGGGTATGGATATAA
>JAAUYD010108901.1_pt1 | contig 10276 bp, 9 predicted proteins | sample 7278101 | NCBI WGS metagenome assembly JAAUYD01 (sample SAMN14350128, study PRJNA611818) | marine sediment metagenome | isolation source: surface marine sediment (0.6m) | place: French Polynesia: Moorea | collected 2018-08
ATAACCGGCGGCTACTTGGGCAATGCGGTGGACCTCCGACCGCCCTTGGTCTGACAAACCTCTTTCAGGATCCTCATCTTTGGCGAGACACTTACCATGCTGAACCAGATATATTGCCATATCTTCCTCCCATGGTTGTCCGTATTTTTCGCAGGAATATGCCACCACATCTACCACAAGAATTGAATATCCTGCAATACGACCGAAATTATTCTTTATGCACCGTACACGCTCAAGTAAACCGATACAGGTCTATTTCCAACGCAAAATATGCATTACAAAGGCTCTTCCGACTTTCCCGTCCCATCCCGAAAAACCATGACACGTGCATTACAGGTGGTCGTTGACTAATGCCGAACAGCCCCCTATATTATACGGCCTAAAGCGTCATCTAGTGACAGCGACATAGTACCAGCGCATTTTGAAAGGAAAATCGATGCCCAAAGATTCGAAAACCCTGAGGGGTTATGTAACAACGTCAAATATGTATCTCGCCGTTTTGGTGGCACTTTCCGTAGGATTTTTAGGAGGCGTTCTGTTCAGTTCCTATAGATCCGCCTCCATGGCCCCTGTCGCTTCCAGCCCCGGTGGCGCCCCCTCGTCCGCTCCTGCCACCGGCGTACCGATGACCCAAAACCAATCTCAGAAACTGGCTGCTCTGCTTGAAGCCACCAAAGCGACCCCGGACAACGTTCAGGCATGGACCCAACTGGGCCATCTTTATTTCGATACGGGAAAGCACACCCAGGCTATCGAAGCCTATCAAAAGTCATTGGCCCTGGATGCCAATCGTCCTGACGTGTGGACCGATATGGGGGTTATGTACCGCCGAACCGGAAAACCAGAAAAAGCCATCGAATCCTTTGATCGCGCTCTCTCGATCAACAGCCGACATGAGACGGCCATGTTCAATAAAGGGGTGGTCTATATGCATGACCTGAATGATGCCAAAGCAGCCATTGCTTCTTGGGAATCGCTGGTTAAAATCAACCCCAGCGCCAAAGCGCCCAACGGCCAATTGGTCAGCACCCTGGTGACCGAGCTGAAAAAGAAAGGATCCTAATTTTTACTCTGGCGTGTATTGTAAATGGCCGTTATCTTATCCTTTGAGAATTCGTAAACCGTATTGCAATAGTGGCATCGTATCTCGATGGGAAAAGGGCCATTGGCAGCCATATCCTCTAAATCTTCCAGCTTCAGCATTGACAGCATGGCACCAATCCGGTCGTCATTGCAGTGACACATAAACTCTATACCACGGTTCGACAAAAACCTGGGATCGAATGCATTGAAATTCTCCTCGATCCACTCTTCCGGAAATGTGTCGCTGTGGACGGCTTCACCGAGAGATTCCAGGGCATGTACTTTCTCTGAAACCTGCGACAACACTCCGTCGTCCGCACCGGGCATGGCCTGCAGCATTAATCCGCCGGCCCCTTGGACATTGCCTTGCCGATCAAAAACTACACTCAGACTGAATGAAGTGGGGAGCTGCTCAGACTGAAGGTAGTATACGGCCAGGTCTTTTGCCAATCGGCCGTATTCCATCATGACCTTACCCGTAAAAGGGTGCTTGGCATCTTCCAAATACTTTGTCACCGACAGAAAACCGGCACCGAAGAAAGGAGACAGATCAAAGCTTTCCAAAGGCTTATCAATGGGGATAGGCACTTGCTTGAGGTATCCGCGAACTTCACCAAAGGCATTGGCTTCCACCGAAAGCCCCTTAATCGGACCTGAACACTCCACCTGCAGTCCCAAACGGTCGTTGCCTTTGAGATTTGCAGACATCAAAGCGGCGCCCATATAGGCATGACCCAATGTCAGGGTCTCCAAAATCCCAAGTTCATGATTCCATCGCATCTCATTGACCATGCGCGTGCCGTTGAGCACGCATCCCCTAAGGGTGCCGTCCTCTAATATAAAGTTGAACAGCCGATCCTTCCGGCTCGCTTGAAGTTGTTCCTTAAGGGTTTCGCCGTAGAGTTTTTTCTTTTTCATGGTTTCACGTCCGACAGCCGCCGCGGGTAAATAATGAGCCGGTCTCCAGGATGAATAGGCCGATTCAATTCAAGACGATTCCAAATGAGGATGGCGGCCAAAGGCACCTCGAACTTATCTGCAATCACAGAGAGGGAATCGCCGTTTTGAACCACGTATATCCGTTGACGGAGGGTCTGGTCGTATTGGGCGACCAATTTTTCGAACCTCGTCCTGAATCCTTTGGCTTTGCCCACTGGCACGTTGATTTGAAAATGCCCGGCTTGAATATAATGTCCACGTAAATGGGGATTTAGATCCTTGATGTTTTTAAAATGGGTATCGGATGCCTTGGCGATCAGCTGTATGGGGACCTCTCGGTAACTATCGACCCCTACGGTATCAAAATTCACAGGTTGGTATCGATCTTCAGGCGCAATGGTAAACCCGTATTTTTCCGGATGGGTCAGGATCAGCTTAACCGAAAGGACACGGAATATAAATCTTTGTGTTTCCAAAGGAATATATAGATTGTAGTAATTTTTGGTGTTTTGTTCCATCACCTCCGCAGCCAGCCCCTCCTCGCCCATGTTATAAGCTGCCAGGGCAAGGGTCCAGGAGTCGAACTTTTCATGCAGTTCCTTGATATATTTCAGGGCGCCGGGTGTGGAGAGGTGAAGATTTCGCCGCTCATCGATGAACCGGTCAACGGTGAGCCCATATTTTCGAGCGGTTGCCGGCATCAGTTGCCAAAATCCCATGGCCCCTTTGGAAGATCCGGCATGGGGGCGCAACGCGCTTTCTGCAACGGCCAGGTATTTCAGATCGTCCGGCAAACCGTAATCTTGTAGCTGCTGTTCAATGAATGGAAAGTAGCGCGGTGCCCTTTTCAGCCAAAGCACCACTTGGGGACGATCCCACAGAGACAACAACATCTCCTTCTCAAAACGTTCCCGGACTTGCACCACATCCATTGGAACGGTTTCGCCACAGATGTTCACATCACCCGTGATTTTCAGGGCGTCAATCAGGGATGTTTCATGGGCCAAAGCCGAAGCTATAAAGGAGAAAACCACCCCATGTAGTATCAACATTGCCGCCAAACAACGCTTTATGGTATTGTCAGTGGGATTCAGGTACATGATGATCCTCTTTAAAAGGTGCTCGTTGACGCCCTCGGGTTTTCCATTCGGGTCCGGCTTCAAAGAAAGCCTTCACCACGTCCTCATAGTGTGGGACGTTTCTGGCTTTATTGATCCTTTTCTGAAGCGCCCTACCCCCTTCAAATGATTTCACGAAATATGCCCATAACCCTTTCATGCGGTTGAGCAAATGGGATGGACCGCAAAGTTTGCGGGCATATCTTCGATACAAGGCATCATGGTATTGTTTGAAACGCCGGTTCTTTTCATCCGCCTCAGTCATCCGCCCTTTTAAGGTACTGCAAAGAAATGGATCGGAGACAGCTCCCCGACCGATCATCCACACCCTTATGCCAGGAAAACGATCCCGCAAAGCATTGAAACTCGCTGTACCGACGATATCGCCGTTATACACAACTTCATGTCGGCACAGGGGCAGACATTGTTCGAAGATATCAAGATGCGGTACACCTTCATACATCTGCACCCCGGTTCGCGGATGAATAATCACTTCCTTCAAAGGATACCGGTTTAATATAGGCAGCAATTTAAAAATTTCATCTACCCGGTGCCGTCCCAGTCGCATTTTAATACTGAGTTTGTGCGGCATCGCCGGAACCACCCGATCTAAAAAGCGTTCAATGGCCTCAGGATTCGACAACAGTCCCGATCCTCTGCCCTTTTTTGCCACCATGGGGTACGGGCAACCCAGATTCCAATTCACGGTATCGTATCCCAGGTCCTTCAACGCCATGGCGAGGATTAAAAAATTTTCAGCCCCCTTGCTCATGATTTGGGGTACCACCGGCAAACCTCGATTATTTGCCGGCAGCACATCTTTTAGGTGGGAAGGTTTAACCCGCGGTCCTGAAGTAGTGCTTAAAAACGGGGCTAAGGCCCAATCGACACCGTCGAAATGCTCTGCAAAGGTATTGCGGAAGAGCACGTCGGTGATGCCTTTTAAGGGCGCGAGGCAAATTTGAGGACTCATCATCAACCGGATTGGGTATATCGCAGGTATAATTTTTGCGCCCGGCGATTTGCCTTGGCAATGCGATGGCTGAGAAGCGTTTTGATTTTAAACCAATTCAAACCCGCTTTGGAATGGAATCCACACAAGCGGTCTCCCGGCGCTATGGGTTGTCCCATTGTATTCAGCACCCCGGCCGTAAGTCTGCCGCCATCGACATAAAAAGCCCAATGCTGTCCGGCGTGTTGCAGCACCTTGGGATCAATGGTGATGGTGACATTGCTGACGGAACCGTTCGTCCCCTGCTGATTCAGGATTTTTCCGATAACACGTCCATGAGAATAGACTTCGGAATGGTATATTTTTGGTGTACCGTCAAACATTACATGAATGCCGTCTTGTCCGGTGGTCGGTTGACAGCCTCCCATCCCAAAAGCCGTTATCAGCATTACGATTCCAAACAAAATGGAAGCAGATTTTTTTGGCATTGAAATATTCCTCGATACTCGATTTTGTCTGTTTCTTGTGCCGGGCGATAGTGGAACAGCGGAATGCCCGAGCCATAGCCCTGCTCACCTATCATAGCTCCGTTAATTGAGGCAAGACGGTAAATGAACAGATCGCAGTTTTCTTTGTTCGCAGTTGCAACATGCAAATGCCCTCAACACATCTTCTCAATGGATTGTTCCTACATCCTATAGTGGCTGGCACAAAGAACAATACCACAAATGGTAATAAGGTAAGCTTCATGATGTCGGTAACAGAGACAGGCGCCCTTGCCCCTATCAAGCCGGCGATAAGGAAAAATGGACAACCCCTCCGTCGCAATGTCCGGATAAGGTCCGGTCGCCAAAGTGATCTCCGACGATTAAGTTTCAAGTTGAAATAGGCAGCGCCAAGGTCATGAATCGCAAATTGGGTTGACCGCATACCTTATACCATATGTAGTTGCACTCATGAACTCAAACACAATATAGGGTATGCTCTTTCCATTTTATGACTTTGGATTATCTCTAAAAAGTGGAAGGATTGCAGCATTAAGTGAATGTCGAACATCGAATGTCCAACGTCGAATGTTCATTCTGAAGATACCGGCATCCGACATGGATAAGTATACGACAGCGCTACTCCGCTAAATCGCCGCTATTCCGTAATGGGGGCAGCCTCCTTTTGTCGCTGCATCGGGACCATCTCTGAAGAGGCAATGGATAAGTCGGCTTTTCCGGAGACCGGTGACGTTAAAACATCGACATCTTTGCCACCCTACAGAAATTTAATCTGGATATTCTCATCCGCGTGTATCCCTTTTAGCATGCAAAGTAAAAACCATTATATTACAGGAACCTTCTGAGATACTTGCCTTCATAACTATCATTTGGTACTAGATCAGCTTGATTTTTTCGATGACGGGCCCAACTGTGCCCATCCTGCCGAAGGCCGGTGATCAGAAAGGAATTAAAAATGGATATGTATGAAGTCGTGCGTGGACCGCTGGCAACGATCACCTTCGCCATTTGCATCCTCGCTATCATCGTTCGAATGACCATCCTCTTAAACAGTGCGCGCCGTTATCGGCGCCTTCATCCATCCAAAAGCTTCAGTGGAGGATTGAAATCCATCGTCCGCGGCTTGTTCCCCTTAGGTCTAACGGCAATGCGCCAACAGCCTCTGTTCGGCCTGGTGACCTTCGTGTTTCATATATGCCTCCTGACCACACCTGTGTTTTTGTTGGCACACATCGTCCTGGTTTATGAATCCTGGCAAATCCAGTGGTTCAGCCTGCCGGACGGTCTGGCGGATATCATGACGGGTTTGGTGATCGTCGGAACGCTTTTTTTTGCCGGACGCCGATTGCGGCGCCCTGAAGTTCGCAGCCTGAGCGGGTTTTCAGATTGGGCCCTTCTGGTGGTCGTCAACGGCGTATTTTTAACCGGCCTGCTCGCCTACCATCATTGGGGGCCTTACCGCCCGTTGTTGATTACGCATATCCTATTAGGCGAGGTACTGCTGTTGATGATCCCCTTCTCCAAACTATTTCATATGGTGTTGTATTTCTTCACCCGTGGATATTTGGGCGCAGAATACGAGATTGTTATGGATGGTGAGGGTCTGTAGGTAAGTCTGCACTATTGTTTACAAAATGGAGATAATGTTTTCAACCATTGAACCATGCAGAGCAGGAGCCAGAAAATGGGAAAAGTAATCTATGGTTTTCTTTACTTTACTGTATTTCTCCTTTCCAGTGCTGTACTTTTTTCTTTCGCCCAGGCACAAGAGGAGATCATCCGCATCGAGTATACTGAAATCTTCGGTAAACTACGCCGTCCGGCCATCATATTCGCCCATGAAACCCATGCCGAGGCAATGGAAGAACAAGGCTGCGGGGCTTGCCATCATGCGCCGGACGAAGATACGGGCAAACTCGTCTATGTGGAAGACGAAGAAATTGCCTGTGCAGAATGCCATGAAAGCAAAGCGGACGATAATACACCCGCATTAAGAGAAGCATTTCATGGCAGTTGCAACATCTGCCATCGTCAGATGAAAAAATCCGTAAAAGACTTCAAGGGGCCCACTACCTGCGGCGAATGTCATTCTCCACAAGCGGTGCTGGACGCGCCTTTAGGATCAGAGTAAGGAGCAGTCAATGGAAACCAAAACCCGTTACACCGTGGACCCGGCTAAATTTCCTGAGTTCGAACCCGATGGCGAAGCACAAGTATCGCGGGATTCTTATCGTTCGGCAATCCGGCAAGCGTTGAAAAAATATGCCAAACGGCCGGTCATGGCTATGATGGATGCCTGCATCGATTGCGGGCAGTGCGCTCAGGCCTGCCACTACTATGCTTCAAAACCGGACGAAGAACTCATTCCGGCCGCAAAAGCCAAGCATCTTAAAAACTTGCTTAGAAAATATTTCCACCCGGTGCGATCGCGCATGGGCTTGGGATCCGACCCTGCGACCATTACAGATGACGAAATACAGAGAATGTTCAACGCCTCCTTTCGCCACTGCACCCTTTGCGGCAAATGTGCCCTATCATGCCCAATGGGCATCAACTCCGGAGAAATCTTGGACTTGACGCGATGTGTGGTCAACGCCGTAGGCAAAGCCCCATCCGGGCTCGTCAGTCCTGTGGTGGCTTCCTGCCGCGAAGGCAATTACGTGGGTATGAGCAACGAAGATTTCATCGAAAATATCGAATGGATCGGCGAAGAGATGGCGGATGAGTTTGAACTCGATGATATCACCATCCCCATTGACAAGCCTGGAGCGGAAATTCTTTACATGCCCCACCCGCTGGAAGTCAGGGACTTGCCGTTTTTGCTGATGTACGCCCTGCGAACCCTGAATGCATCCGGTGTGAACTATACCCTTTCGTCGGAGCACTTCGATACGGTCAATTATGCGTATTATCAAGGCAGCAAAGATAATATGATGCGAATTGCGCGCCGTATGATCCAGACAGCAGATAAAATGGGGGTAAAACAGGTCATCTTGGCCCCATGCGGACATGGTTTTCGTGTCATGAAGTGGGAGGCGGAACGCTATCTGGAGCAGAAGCTGCCGTTTAGCGTACACACCATACCCGAGCGGGTCGCCCACTACATCAAATCTGGCCGTTTGCAGCTCAAAAAAGAGACTATAAAGGATCGGGTTACCTTTCACGACCCCTGTAATGTGGCCCGGCGCGGTGGCGTGGTCCAGGCTCCGCGGGATATCTTGCGAGCCTTGGGCGCCGACTTTGTGGAGATGCACCCCCATGGCGTCGCCAACTATTGCTGCGGCGGCGGCGGCGGATTGGGGGCAACTTCCGAATTCGGCGAAGTCCGAATGACCATGGGCAAGGCAAAGGCGGATCAGATACGTGAAACCGGTGCACGTATCGTCGTCACGTCATGTTTCAATTGTTTGACGCAGATCCGCTCATTGAACAAAGAATACGATCTTAGCATAGAGGTAAAAAATTTTCTGGAACTGGTCGCCTACGCCATTGAAACAGAGTCAGCCTAGACCAAAGGAGTAATTTGTGAAAAAAGATTTCCTGCACATCAATGACTGGTCCCAAGATGAGATCCTGTCCACACTCGATTTGGCCATAGAGGTCAAAGCAAAGCTCAAAAATAGGGAAAATTTTCAGCCATTTAAGAATCATTCAATGACAATGATATTTTCCAAGCCATCCGCCCGCACCCGGGTCTCCTTTGAGACCGGTTTTTACCGCCTGGGAGGTCACGCCCTCTATCTGGGACCATCGGAAATCGATCTGGGCAAACGGGAACCGGCCAAAGATTTGGCCCGTGTTTTCAGCGGTTATAACGATATGATTATGGCACGCCTCTTCGACCACGCCCATCTTTTGGAGTTGGCCGAATATGCCACAGTTCCTGTGATAAATGGCCTCACGGACTACAATCACCCTTGCCAAATCATGGCGGACATTCTGACCATCAAGGAACATCGTGGTCATTTAAAAGACCTGAAGGTGGCCTACATCGGAGACGGCAACAATGTCGTCAACTCATGGCTGCACCTGGCCAGTCGACTGCCCATGCATTTCGTGACGGCTTGCCCGAACAATTATGCTCCTGACAGCCAGACGGTCGAAATGGCGCGTAATGCCGGTATTTCAACCATTGAAGTGGTCTCGGATCCCATAGAGGCCGCCAAGGATGCTGATGTGGTTTACACCGATGTATGGGCCTCCATGGGACAAAAACACGAGTTGGAGGAGCGCAAGATCCAATTCAAAGGGTTTACGGTGACCATGGACACTATGGCATTGGCCAAACCGACGGCTGCTTTCATGCACTGCCTGCCAGCCCAACGCGGTCTGGAGGTCACGGATCAGGTCATTGAATCAGAGGCCTCCATTGTGTTCTCCCAAGCCGAAAACCGTATGCACGCACAAAACGCTATCATGCTGAAGGTAGCGGGCAAGGCCTGACATCAGAGGAAGCAATATGATCGAAAAAGTCATCATCATGGGGGCGGCCGGCCGGGATTTTCACAATTTCAACGTCTATTTTAAAGATAACCCGCGCTATCATGTGGTTGCTTTTACAGCTACCCAGATCCCCGATATTGATGACCGGCGTTATCCAGCTCCATTGGCAGGCAAGTCGTATCCGGACGGTATCCCCATCTATCCAGAAGAAGAACTGACCCAGTTGATCCGTGACGAACATGTCGATTTGGTCGCGTTTTCCTACAGTGACATTTCACATCAAGATGTCATGCACAAAGCGTCCCAGGTAATGGCCGTGGGTGCCGACTTCATCCTTATCGGTGCTACCTATACCATGCTGCGTTCCGCCAAGCCGGTGGTGTCGGTTTGTGCGGTTCGAACCGGTTGTGGTAAATCTCCGACCACGCGTCATATTTGCAAATTACTTCACAATATGGGCAAAAAAGCCGTGGTGGTACGCCACCCAATGCCATATGGAGACCTTACGGCGCAAGTCGTCCAGCGTTTTGCGACCTATGACGATATAGAGAAGAATAATTGCACCATCGAAGAGAGGGAAGAATATGAGCCTTTGGTGGACCTGGGTATGGTGGTTTACGCCGGTGTGGATTACGAAAAGATTTTGCGACAAGCCGAAAAAGAAGCGGATATCGTCATTTGGGATGGCGGCAACAACGACACCCCCTTTTACTACCCGGACATACACATCGTCGTCTTCGATCCGCTTCGCGCCGGTCATGAATTACTCTATTATCCCGGAGAAACCAACCTGTTGATGGCCGACGTCGCAATCGTCAATAAGGTGGACAGTGCCTCGGCCCAACAAATTGATGAGGTGACTCAAAATATCCGGCGTTTTAATCCCAATGCCGATATCGTCATGGCCCGCTCTGCCTTAACCGCAGATGATCCCGTGAATATTAGAGGCAAACGTGTGCTGGTAGTCGAAGACGGCCCGACGCTCACCCACGGTGAAATGGCCTATGGTGCCGGACTGATTGCCGCACAGCGCTGGAAGGCCGCCGAAATCATAGATCCAAAACCCGGCGCAGTGGGTCTGATCGCCGAGACATTCCAAGAGTATCCTCACATCGATCAGATTCTTCCCGCTATGGGATACAGCCCCCAACAAATAAAAGATCTCGAAGCAACCATCAACGGCAGCGGCTGTGACGTTGTTATGTTTGCCACGCCCATAGACCTGCCAAAATTGG
>JAAUYD010194595.1_pt1 | contig 10276 bp, 8 predicted proteins | sample 7278101 | NCBI WGS metagenome assembly JAAUYD01 (sample SAMN14350128, study PRJNA611818) | marine sediment metagenome | isolation source: surface marine sediment (0.6m) | place: French Polynesia: Moorea | collected 2018-08
CTAACGGGCACGCTCCGCGAACACAAGGTCTTTGGGATTGCTTCCCTACTCTGCGAGAACGCTTTCAGCGAACGGTCGCAATGACGGTTATTTAAACGGACATGATATTACAGCATATTTTATCCCATGTGAAGTATATTTGGATGGGCACTGGATACCCATCCCACTCTTAGTTTTAGTGTGTTATTTTGTACTTCATTTACTTGCAAAGTGCTGTATACCGAGTTCGCCTAATTGTTTGCAATCAAAGCGAGTGCAGACTTATTTTTCCTTGGTTCTTTGCGCCTTTGCGCCTTTGCGCGAGCTTTAGTTATAACTGTTCAACCAAAATAGTGGGAGCATATCAAAGTAATATTGCTGCACGTTCGGCCAAACTAGAACGCTCGCCTTTGGAAAGGGTAATATGGCCTGCCAAAGGTTCATGCTTAAATCTTTCCACCACATATATTAAACCATTACTAGCAGCATCAACATAGGGATTATCAATTTGTTCGGGATCCCCTGTAAGTACTACCTTAGTTCCTTCCCCAGCACGGGTAAGAATGGTCTTCACCTCATGGGGAGAGAGGTTTTGAGCTTCATCTACAATCAAAAATTGTTTAGGGATGGTACGACCCCGAATATAAGTTAAAGGCTCAATTTGTAATAATCCCATGCCCAGTAGTTCTTCATGGCCCTTGCGCCAGTGTTTGGGTTTGAGGGAAGTATCTTGGGTACCAAAAATCAAATCGAAGTTGTCGTAAAGGGGTTGCATCCAAGGTGTGAGTTTTTCTCGCACATCCCCGGGTAAATAACCAATATCCCTACCCATAGGCACTACTGGTCGAGAAATGAGCAAGCGATTGTATATTCTTTGATCGGCTACCTGATACAATCCAGCTGCAATCGCTAATAGGGTTTTGCCTGTACCTGCTTTCCCCACTAGGGTAACTAAAGAAATGCGATCGCGTAACAATAGTTCAAAGGCAAATTTTTGGGCGCGGTTACGGGGATTAATCCGAGAGATTCCCCCTTGGGGAATGGGCACTAGGGAGACTATTTTGCTACTAGTTTCATTGACTACACCTAGGGCTGTATGGTGGGGATTAGCTACATCAATCAAGGTCAGGGCTTGGTTGGGGAATAACTTTTGCTCTAAGGTTATTTCACCCTGTTTAAAGAATTCTTCAATCTGTTGTGTCTCTACTGTTACCTCATCCATGCCAGTGTAGAGCTCATCCAGATCGACTTTATCAGCTTCATAATCTGCCGCAGCTAAATTGAGGGCATTAGCTTTAATCCGCAGATTGGTATCCTTGCTAACTAGCACCACAGGACACTGACAACTGCTCTGGGCTTCTAAGGCCACTGCCAGGATGGCGTTGTCCCCCTTGTCTCCGGCCAATTCTAATGGTAATTTATCCAGGGTTTCTCGATGACACAAGGCCACTTTTAAGGAACCACCTCCATTAATGGGAATGCCTTGTGTCAATTGTCCCCTTTGACGTAACTCATCTAAGAGCCGGGATGATTGACGGGCATTTCTACCTGTGAGTTCTGGCTGCTTTTTGAAACGATCTAATTCTTCAATAATTGCGATGGGTAGGACAATATCATTATCCTCGAATTTGAGCATGGCACTGGGGTCGTGCAATAGTACATTAGTATCGAGGACAAAGGTTTTTTTCATAGGTAATTTTTGATCCTACCAAAAGCCAAACTCAGATTTTTTGGCGTATTTGTGAAAGGATGGTGATTTAGGTTAGTTCTCATTATCATTCATCAGTGGGAAATTTTAGCGATCGGGCAGTACGACTTTTTCAAGTCAATACTTGCTAGTTTACCGGCTTCTAAAGATATATTTCTGGCAACTTTACTTAAAAAAACATTTGAAAATCTCTCAAGACTTGTACCATTTTGAACAAAGAATAAGACAGATTTAAGTTGACGGTTGACGGTTGACGGTTGATGGTTGGCAGTGGACAGTTGACCAAGAAAAAATTGGATACAAGCCCCTCGATTCATCGATGGGGTAATAATTCTGAATTCTTCATTCTAAATTCGCTCATTCCCCTTGATGCTATTTAATTAATTTATAGTTCCAAATACTGCTGCGATCGCAGCACACCAAAAGAGTAGACTAAAAGGTAGGCCAATCATAATTCCGGCAATCGCCCAACCCCTTTGATGGGCTTTAAATTGTTGGATACTCCGCCAATACCTACTTTTCCAAGCCCATTCATTACCTTTGATACCCATAAAGATTGCCATTATCCAACCGACATTAGGAATCAAACATAATAATCCCCACCAAACTCGATTAGGAAACAGCCATAACCAAGGCATGAGGAATGCTCCCCAATTCCAACCCATAATTGCCTCTGGTACTTTTTCTGATGCATTAGTAATGCCGCACCCAGAATTATTGATAAATTCTGTTGGTTGTAATACAACATCAGTAGTTACCGAATTGTGAACCAAACCAGATTTGAGAGCAGTTAGTGCTTCATCAGCACTGGCGAAACGTTTTTCTGGTGCTGGTTCTATCATTTTTTGCAGCCAGCTAACCATAAAAGTGGAACGGGGGTTTACTAGTTCGGCAAACTGCATCCGTAAATCCCGTTGTGGTAAATCTCCTGGGGGAATAGCCGTTAACAAATGAATTAAGGTTGCTCCCAGGGCGTATAAGTCTGATGCTGGCACAGCTTTACCACCAAATTGTTCCATAGGAGCATAACCATAGGTACCAACTACGGTAAAAGTTACACCTTCTTTAGCAGCTTTATCTTGAACCGCACCAAAATCAACCACATAAATCTGATTATCTTCACCCCAGATTAAGTTACTCGGTTTAATATCCCTATGGAGTACACTCGGATGCAAATTATGTAAATAAATTAAAGTATTTAAGACTTCAACTGCAATTTTTCTAACTTGTTTTTCCGTAAACCTTGTTTTCTGAGCTAACTTGTCCTTGAGGGAATCACCTGGTATATATTGTTCTACCAAACCAAACCAGAGTGTGCGATCGTCAATGGAAAAATAATCTATATACTTGGGAATACGGGGATGATCTAACTGCTTGAGAATCTGCGCTTCTCTTTCAAACAGTTTTAGATCCTCCCACTGTACTGTACCACCGAAAGCAAGGAGTTTAACTACAACTTGTTGGTTCTTAGCATCAGTAGCTTGTAAATCCCTTGCTAACCAAGTTTGGCGAATTCCATTATTACCTAATTGGCTCTGAAGTTGATAGCGATTTTCTAAGATTTGCTCTACTTGCAACATCTGGTACCTTTCCTCACCAGCCCGATTTTTCTAATTTAACTTCAATTATTCGATATGTCAGATGAGCAAGTCATTTCAAATCCGCTCAATGCTTTTGTTGGGTTCCACTTCGTTGCACCCAATCTACTATTTTTCTTAACTAATTAGTAAAGAATAAGATATGTAAACTATTTTTATCCCCGATTTTTCTATAAAATCGGGGATATTGTTATGATATCGTTTCCGTTTGTATCGGAATTATTTAAATTTCCTCTCTTTTTCCCTTTCTGTTGCGTTCTGTGCGCCTGGAGTGGTTTTTTCTCATTCCGGTGGAGTCGGATTTGATATGATTCATCTTTCGCAATTATTTTTACCAACGGATGGTTTAGTTTGCAAATTTGGAGAGGCTCAGATCCCCGACTTTTCTTTAAAAGTCGGGGATCTAACTTCTCACACATGATTTAGGAATGATACCAGTATGCAGTCGGATTTACCTGGATACTAACAATCAAAAAATATCAAAATTTATACGGAAAGCAAAGATTATCTGGTGTAGTTATAAGTGTTCCTCAAAGACAAAAATGTTTCACCGAAACAATTGATGGCTGCATAAGTCAATGTCATTGAACGTAATTTATATATAGAACGGTTTACCTATTATCTAAACCATCACTAAATTTACCACTTATATATTCCCAGGTAAGAACTATGACTAGCTTTTCCCACATTCGCCACCACAGAGATTTCCTATTCCCTATCCGTCAATGGTTAAATTCCCTCGAAATTCATAACCCAGAATTAGCTCACACCTTGTGTAAACTGATTCCTGCCCAATGTCCATTTGAAAGAGATATCGTTGTGTTGGGACGCAAAATCCTTCACATTCCTCCCATGTGTAAGTTGAATCCTTTGTACGAAGAATTTGTCAGCTTGCGTTTTAAGGCTCTGTGCTATTTAGCAGATGAATGTGGAGAAGATATCACCGCTTACTGTTGACTGCATAAAGGCAATTTTACCGTTACTGTAGTGCCTTCAGTCAAATTTGATGTAATTTCTAATGCTCCACCATGGAGCTCCGCAATCCTTTTACAGATTGCTAATCCCAATCCAGTTCCAGAGGTTTTCGTTGAGAAAAAAGGCTGAGTTAATTTAGGTAAAACCTCTGGAGGGATGGGTTCACCGTTATTATGAACATGAATACAAGTTTGATTGTTTATCAGTTGTTCACTAACTAATAATTTAACAGTACTTCCTACGGGTGTTGCTTCCAATGCGTTGCGTACTATATTAATTAATATTTGCTGCAATTTATCTTTATCTACCTGAATTTTAGGAATATTCGTAGTCGGAGAATATTCGATAAATTTTTCTGTAGCTTCTGGCATTTCTTGTAGCGATCGCAACATTTGGGAAATCCAATTGTTCAGATCAATTTCTTCTAACTTTAAGGTTTGAGGCTTGGCATAAAGTAAGATTTCTGCTAACAATCTTTCTAAACGCTCCGATTCCGATAATGCCAAGGATAATCGCTCTTTTGAGAGTAGTGATAAATCTAGTTTTTTAAAGGAATTTAATCCCATTTTGATGGTAGTTAAGGGATTACGAATTTCATGGATAATACCAGCAGAAAATTCACCAATGGCTGCTAAACGCTCTTTCTCCACAAGTTTAGCTTGAGCCGCTTGCAATTCTTCTGTTCTTTTTTGTACTTCAGTTTCTAAAATATGGTTAAATTGCAACTGTTGTTGGTAAAGCTGATAGTTATCAATTGCTGTGGCTGCTCGTTCGGAAAATAACTCGGCAATGTCAATCTCATCTTGAGTAAATCGCCGTGGTTGTTTATCAAAGCAACAAATCGTTCCCACTACTTTCCCTTGGGGAGTACGCAAAGGCACCCCCAAATAGGCTTGATAACCAGGGGGTGGACTACCGTATTGAGTACAGCTTGTAGCATCTGTGATGGCTAGAACTTTGCCTGTTTCCACCACAGTACCAGTTAAACTGCCATGGAGGGAGTAAACTTGTTTACCTGCATCTCCTAGTTCAATATTACTAGCTAGGATTCTATAATCACGATCGCACAGGGTAACTACAGACCAATCCAATTGCAGCAATTCGCTAATACTGAAAGTGATTTCCCGTAGGTAATAGCTAAATTGATCTGTACGGTAACTCAGGTTCGATAAAATTGCCAGAGCGCGTCTTCCTCTTTGTGAATCATGGGAGGAAAAAGATATGGGATCTGTTTGTGTCATCTGGTATTTGTGATTGGAAACTAGTTCACCAATGTTTACTATATTTAGTATGTACTATTACTCATGGGTTTTATTCATCGTTTCCCATTCCGAAACCAAAAATGCAACAATTCTTATCAGCATTTTATGAGACCATATGTATTGTATAATTTAGCAATTAAAATAAACAACGATGAAAGTATTTATACAGATACAAACGAAATTATACTCAGCAAATAAAAATAACTCTAACCACAATCCCTATTGTTAAAACAGAGTGAACAAGAGAAATAATTGTTTTTAATGTCCTTAAATCAGACTCAAGAAAAACTGATAATTAATAACTGAAATGACGGTACACATTTTATTGGTAGAAGATGAAGTTAAGTTAGCTCGATTTATAGAGTTGGAATTGACTTGCGAAGGCTACCAAGTGACTATAGCCAATGATGGGTTAACAGGACTAACAACAGCAAGGGAATCCCATCCTGATTTATTAATTTTAGACTGGATGTTACCGGGCATGACTGGTGTAGAGATTTGTCGTCGTCTACGTAGTACCGGGGATCAAGTGCCAATTATTTTACTCACAGCAAAAGATGAAGTTGGCGATCGCGTGGCTGGATTGGATGCAGGTGCGGATGACTATGTGGTGAAACCCTTCAGTGTGGAGGAGTTGTTAGCCAGGGTGCGGGCGAATTTGCGGCGTACCCAAGAAACAGATGCAGATATATTACTATTTGACGATTTAAAATTAAACCGGGCCACCAGGGAAGTATATAGGGGCGAGCGTGCTATAGAATTAACAGCCAAAGAGTTTGATTTACTCGAATATTTACTGACAAATCCCCGTCAGGTAATCACCCGCGATCGCATTTTGGAAACCGTGTGGGGTTACGACTTTATGGGGGATTCCAATATTATTGAAGTTTATATTCGCTATCTGCGATTGAAACTAGAAGCAAATAACGAAAAGCGGCTGATTCAAACTGTGCGTGGAGTCGGTTACGTTTTGCGTGATTGACTACTAGTTAATAAGGGAGTATGCCAGTTTTTATGCAATACCCTAGAAGGGTATCGCTACACGGACATTAGACGCAACAGCGGCTTAGGTGAAGGGTAGACACCTGCGTGGGCTAAAGCGTAGACAGTGTTTGTTCGTATAGCCCTACCCTGTAGGGTGACGGCGCGTTTGAAAACAGTCCCTAGATTTTGCAAAAAATTTTATCTTTTATTCAGTAGATTCTCAGGAAAAACTCACAAATTTTTCAATCCAATCGCCTTAAATAAAAATAGCCGCAAATGAATTGTTGCTTACCTCAAGAATCAATCCAGTGGTGAGTGACCATATCGCTAATCACTGGTTTTTTCTACAAGGACTCTATCATATGAGTACCTAAAGTGGAATTACTCATATAGGACTTACGGAGAATCATCTGGAAACCCTAATTTTTCGTCGTGTTAATGAACGGATTATCACTACTTTCGACATTTTTTGCGTAAGTCCTGTCATAGTTAAATTAAGGGATAATCTTAATAATATTGCATAACTTAGGAGTCGAATGACCTATCTCGATACAGCTGCACAATTCTACGGTGAAGTTGCTCAAACACCACAAGTAGGGCTTTGCTGCGTTCAAAGTTCTCCACTACAGCTACCAGGATTAAAAGTTCCTCTGCAAATGCAGGAAATGAACTATGGTTGCGGTACCACAGTCCATCCCGCAGAACTTGTGAACAATCCCACCGTTTTATATGTCGGCGTTGGTGGTGGTTTAGAAGCCTTGCAATTTGCTTATTTTTCCCGTCGTCCCGGGGCTGTAATCGCCATAGATCCCGTACCAGAAATGCGAGAAGCAGCAGCCCGGAATCTAGAAATAGCAGCCCAAGAAAATCCTTGGTTTGACCCCAGTTTTGTGGAAATTCGTGATGGCGATGCTTTCAAATTACCCGTTCATGACGATTCTGTGGATGTTGTCGCCCAAAACTGTTTGTTTAATATCTTTGAGCCAGAGGATTTAAGTTGTGCTTTGAATGAAGCATATCGCGTCTTAAAACCCGGGGGAAGGTTACAGATGAGCGATCCCATTGCGACTCGTCCCATTCCCGAACATTTACAGCAGGATGAACGTTTGCGAGCCATGTGTTTGTCAGGGGCGTTAACCTATGAAGATTATGTTCATCGAATTATTTGTGCTGGTTTTGGTCAAGTGGAAATTCGCACCCGTCGTCCCTATCGTCTCCTAGATTCTCAAACTTATAATTTACCAGAACCATTACTTTTAGAAAGTTTAGATTCTGTATCTTTCAAAGTAATTATTCCCGAAGATGGGGCTTGTATTTTTACTGGAAAAACAGCTATTTATGCCGGGGCGGAAGAATACTTTGATGACGGAGCTGGTCATATTTTGCAAAAAGGAATTCCAGCAGCAGTATGTGATAAAACTGCTGGTAAATTAGGTAAATTAATGCCACAAAATATTATGATTACAGATTCAACTTGGCATTATACTGGCGGTGGTTGTTGTTAGGATGAAAGGATAATTTTCTTTGTGATTATTCCAAGATATTCACCGAAAACCTCACCCTGTACTTGTTAAGGCTACGGTGTACACAAGTGATGAAATTACCAACAATCCCACCGAAAACCTCACCCTGTACTTACGGACATCCCTCTCCTTAATAAGGAGAGGGAAAGATTTTTACGCAGTAAAAAGCGAGGGTGAGGTAATGATTTTGCTGGATTAGAGAGATGTGTATACACCTTAGCTTTAATATTTACTAGGAATATTATGAACCATCAATCCCACCGAAAACCTCACCCTGTCCTTACGGACATCCCTCTCCTTATTAAGGAGAGGGAAAGATTTTTATGTAGTAAAAAGCGGGGGTTAGGTCATGATTTTGCTGGATTATAAATATGTATCGTACTACGAAATTAGGGCGCGGACATTTATAAATCAAAAAACAGTTTGATCGACTGCTTTACCCGTTCGGCTGAGCTCACGGCCGAAGCCTGTACCCTATATCCTATACCCTTAATATTTACTAGGAATATATGAACCATGCCAGTAGAATCAATTAATCCCACAATCACACCATTTAAACATAAGCTAGAATCACCTTTAACTAAACAGCAAATTCAAGTACTACAAATTAATCTAGGTAAGCGGTGCAATTTAGCTTGTAACCATTGTCATGTGGAAGCAGGCCCAAAACGCACAGAAGAACTTTCTCCCGAAATTTGCGAACAATTAATTGAATTAATTCATCAATTTCCGCAAATTAAAATTGTCGATCTAACTGGCGGCGCACCGGAGATGAATTATGGCTTTAAACCGTTAGTAGAAGCGGCTACAGCTACGGGAAAACAGGTAATTGTCCGGTCTAATTTAACAATTTACTTTGAACATGGATTTGGAGATTTACCAGAATATTTTGCTCAACACAAAATTCGGGTAGTTGCTTCTCTTCCTTGTTATCTAGCTGATAATGTTGACAGAATGCGGGGTAATGGTGTTTTTGATAACTCCATTAAAGCTCTGCAATGGCTAAATCAACTTGGTTATGGCAAACATCCCGATTTAATTGTAGATTTGGTATATAATCCCCAACTACCTACCAGCGATAAATTTACTTTAACCCCCCAACAAGCCCAATTAGAACAAGATTACAAAGCCTTCTTACAAGAAAATTTTGCTATTGTTTTCAATAATTTATTTACTATTACCAATATCCCTGTTGGTAGAACTAAATTTTATTTAGAAAGGAAGAAACTCTATACACCTTACTTACAGTTTTTAGAGTCGAATTTCAACCATAGTACAGTAGAAAATTTGATGTGTCGGGATCAACTTTCCATTGATTATCTCGGTAATATTTATGATTGTGACTTCAATCAAATGATGAACTTACCCGCCAAAAACTCCTCTGGAAAACCAATCACAGTTAGTCAATTGCTCAAACATGGTAATCTAGATGCGATCGCACATGTGGAAACTGCTGCTTACTGTTATGGCTGTACTGCTGGTAGTGGTTCAAGTTGTGGTGGTGCTTTAACCCCGGAGATTGAGTAAATTTATTTACTCACAGGTGCTCGAATTAGTTTATGATAATTCTAGTGAATCTCCTCATACCACACCAAATACCGTGGAAAACAAGTTATTTCCACGGTTTTCATCTCATTGCGATCAACTATGATCCTATATATTTATCAGTGCAAAATATTAAGTTCTACTAGCCAAGTTAATCAATTGTTTGAAGTTGATTAAATCAATAACAGAATTAGTGGAGTCAATTTTTATCCATCCTTTTTCATCTAGTTTTTCCATAATTTTAGTAGTTTCTTCCAGACTTATTTCCGTAACATCAGCCAAATCTTGGCAGGAAATATGAAAAATTTCTTTCCCCTTTGCAGATTCTTGACCGTAGTTTTCACCTAAACTAACTAGGGTGCGAGCAAGTTTTACTGCTGGTGGAACATTTCGCATTTGCAAGCGTAAATTAGTTTGTCGCAAGCGTCCCACCATTAATTGCAACATTCGATGATGTAACTGGGAATCTTTAAACAAAATTTGAATAAAGTGTTCCCTAGAAATACTCAGTAAATTAACTGGAGAAAGAGCAATCACATCTGTTGAACGGGGAGATTCATCTAAAATAGCCATTTCTCCAAAAAAATCACCTTGACCTAAAATTGCCAAAGCAACTGATCCTTCTCCTAGAGTACGACGGACTTTAACCCAACCAGAAACAATGAAGTAAACTGCATTACCCCAAGCATCTTCCATCAAAAC
>JAAUYD010018878.1_pt1 | contig 10275 bp, 4 predicted proteins | sample 7278101 | NCBI WGS metagenome assembly JAAUYD01 (sample SAMN14350128, study PRJNA611818) | marine sediment metagenome | isolation source: surface marine sediment (0.6m) | place: French Polynesia: Moorea | collected 2018-08
CTAGACGATCTTATTAACAAAATATTCGATCTAAATGAGATCGCGATTGAGCCAGTATCTTCACGAGCTACTTTTTCAGGTTCTCAAAAAATTCGAGAAGGTTGGCTAGTTTTAAGTAAAGCACAAGATGTCAAAGCAGATACCAATTCAAACAGTATTTCCTAGCACTATTATTTTGGAGTAAAAAAATGGAACAAATAAGTCTTAATTTAACGCTCGAAGAAGTCAATGAAATCCTCGAATCTTTAGGAAAACGTCCCTACATTGAAGTCTTTGAATTAATTAATAAAATTCAAGTTGAGGATCAAGCACAATTACAAGCTCAGAAAATGCGACAGCAAGAATTAAATGGACAAATAAATGAGTCTGAAATAGCGATCGAACGGTGATTTTATTATAGATATCAATCATTAATTTATTTACAATCAAAGGAGTATAAAATGACGAATTCAAATGGCAATAGTAGAACTTTAACTGCTGTCCGTCCTGATATTTTCCAGATTTTTTTGTTAGATGAAGACGGACAAAATATTCTCAGTATTGACGATGGCGCATTGAGACAATCTCTACGCATCGAGATTGTTAATACTTCTGGCAGAAATATAGAATTTACGGAATTGCAAATAATTGAAAATCTAGAAAATTACCATTTTTCTATCTCATTCCGGCCTGGAACTTTACTTTTGAATCCAAACGGTGATACAAACATTACTCTAAAACAAGCGGGCGAAGGGTGGGGAATCCAGTACCAAAATAATACATTTTATATAATCAGTTCTCAGCCAAGAACAATTGAAAGTGGTAAAACGATTACTTTAACACTCGAAAATATTGGAGCTGCACCTGAAGGAGGATCGCGGGGAACACGAGCAGAAATTAAATATAATAATCTTCAGTATCAAGGTTCTAACGAAGTAATTAGTGGCAATCGTTTACAATATCTCAACATTGTTAATCAGCGCGGTAAAAAACAAATTCCTTTATATATAGGTTTTTTGGGTTCTAATACAATTCTCAATGATGGAACTGAGAATGAATTAACTCTAACAATTCAAAGTTTACCCAATCAAAATTCTCAATTAATAATTTTAGAAAAACCTGAAATACAAATAATAAATGATACAACAAGATGGCAGGGAGACCTTGTTAAATTCATTCAAGAAAAAATTCCTAATTTCAATTCAGAGATAGAAAAAATAGAACAAAATCCAAATATATCAAATCCCGCTAAACAATTTTTTGCTCGCTTAAAAGAATCAGTAAATTCAAATGATTCTTTTGAAGATTTTCAAGCAAAGTTAACTAATTTGACATTAGATAATACAGATAAAGAGATAATCTTTAGAATTTTGATCGCTAATTTAGGTGTCATTATAGAAGACGATCTCAATGTCATTTTGACACAGTTAAAGGGGCTACTATATCCACAAGAACCTACATCAGAAGAACTAGCTCGAATCAGACAAATAATACTAGAAATAATACAAGGATCGGAAAAGTTCAAAGTAATTAAGTCGCAACTAAATCCAAATGGCTTGTTAGAGTTTAAAGGGCTTGATGAGGAAAATATTTTAGATCGAGCAGCTAAGTTTACAATTTCTTTTGATGTTACCACAACAGACGATAATGATTCTAAAAACTGGGCATTAGTTGAGAAAACAGATGCAGATGACATTCAAATAGATATTGTGCGAGGTCAAGAAAATTGGATTTTTGGTGGTAAAGAGGAACAGGGAATAACACCTCGTTGGAATTTTATTTGTAAAAAAGGATTGCAACTACACGATCGCACCGAGATTCTCAGATTCTCGATCTCCAATCTTAAAACCCAACTTCTTTCTGGTTATGCAAATCTTTATGTTCATTATGAGAATATTCCAGGTTATTGGGATGGATATATTAATGTTCCGATTCAGAAAGGGCCTTTAGTGTATCGGGAAAAAATTTCTAATAATATTAAAGTTGGTTGTGTAGGAATCGGTACTGACCAACCTCAAGCCAAGCTTCATGTTAAATCTACCACCAGTATCGATAGTTTAAAAGTAGATGGAAATACTCAGATCTCAGGTGATTTTTCTCTTACTAACGGTCAACTTGGTATTGGTACTACAAATCCAAGTCATCAATTTCACGTTTTAGCATCAAATGCAGTAGGTTTATTTGAATCAACCGGAAACCATGCTTTCTTAAAATTTTTAACCAACGAAGGGGCAAATAATCAGGTAGAAATTGCTAATCGACCTGGTGGAAGATTAGCTTTGTGGACAAGAGGAGCAGGTGATGCATTTAATATCACAAGAATTGGTAATGTTGGCATTGGTACAACCAATCCAGGGTTCAATAAGTTAAAAGTTCAAGGAAATACAGAAATTACAAACGATCTTAGAGTCAATGCTACAACCAAGACGGAAATACTAAGAGTCGATGGTGGTGTTTCTTCTCACATAAATGCAGATGGGGCAATTTATCGAAAAGGCGGACAAGTTTATATAACTGTTGATGATAATCTTTTTATTCGAGATTCAGGAGGTACGGGAGATAATGTCAAAATGCACTTTAATACAAATAACGGTAATTTGCGGGTTTCTACTTTATCTATTGGTAATACAGTTATCGATCAAAGAGATTTACAAATTTTAAAAGCATTAAGATCGGGCAGTCTTGAAGTTGATTTATACAACGTAAGGCAAGGAGAATATCTCTATGCTGCTAATTTTGCACCTTATGACAACGATCGCAGGCGAGTCTTTACTTGGCGGAGAAAAAATCGCGTTGGCCAAGGTCGCTGGCGTTTAACATTTCCTGACTAGAAAATTCTGACTATTCATTACACGATAGTGCGATCGCTGCTATTAATATCAAAAAGCGATTGCTCTGCTCCTATTTACCCTCAAGATCGCCTTTATTTCATATCGAATTTTTTCCCATTTTAAAGAGATAATCAGTGATGAAAGTCGCTCCTATCCAACCAAATTCTATTGCTAATTTTCAGAAGTAATAAGCAATAAATATTACACTCGAAGAGCGAGACTACATAAGTGAAATTACAGTAACAACTTAAACTATGACCAGAATACTATATTGGAATATTCAGCAATTTGGCTTGAATAAAATTCAAGGTAATAATAGACGAAATAGAGCTGGGAGAGTGATTAATCCTCCCCCAAAAGCTGCTAGAAGACTTAATTATATACTGTCCACTTTTAATGCACATCCACCAGATATTTTTGTAATTGTAGAAGTTTCTACAGGGCAGAATCGAGAAGGTATGCTTATTACTAATTCTGGTGGACAACAAGGAGTTATCCACCTTTTAAATGAGATAAAAACTATTACTAACAATAACAACTGGATGATCGTACCTCCACTAATTTCTGGCAATGGTACAAAAGAAGGAATTGCAGTTTTTTACGATAGTACTAACCTAATTTTTACTGGCCCCTATGTATGGCCTAGATTAGCACCAAATACGCCGCCTGGATTAGGTTGGCCAGCATCAGTTCCAGATCAAGGGCCTGCTATGCCTCCTAATGGTCATTGGGTCAATCCTGCGAATGGAAATTTTTTGCGTGCTGGTCATATTCCTGCCGCTCCGCCTGGTGCTATACGCAGCAGTCACATCAATCCTGCTACTAATAATTTTGTAGCTGCTGGTGCTGCTGGTGCTCAACCAAATAGAGGAAATTATCCTGCACCCTGGACTAATCCTGTGGGCTTTGCCATTCCGGGAAATTCACCTTACAACCCTGGAGTACCTCGAAATCAAGTTGCTGGTCAATTTGAGTTTTTTGATGCTTTTGGAAATCAGATTGATTTTCCACATCCATACAATCGAAGTCCTTTTCTAACTACATTTTTTGATTTGAGTGTTGTTCCTAATCGCACAATAAAGTTGCTATCGTTTCATTCCGCTCCTCTTCAACCTACTGCAGCACAAGGGACTGCAAGAATTGCCCGGATTAGAGAAATGAATCAAATAGGCCCTAACGAAGTAGGAGTTATTGTAGGAGACTTTAATACCAATATTTTTGATGTAATTCATGAGCCTATTGCTTATAACCCTCTTATAGGGCTTTTACCAGCTGGTGCAGCTTATACACGACATATTAACCCTGTAAATCGCAATCATCCTACTGATTTCTATGTAATGACCCATCTCAAGTCTATAAACTATGCAAATCCTTGGTTTACTAATCGATATCCTGGATATGATTATATGGGAGGTGCACCTGTATGGGGTGGTGATTATGACTCTATTGATAATATTTTTACAAGGTATGGTGCTCCTAATCTTGCACCTCCTAACCATAACATAACAATCATCAACCGAGTTACAGGCTCACCCTATAATGCAGTTTTGCCACCAGCACCCGCACCCCCACCTATTGGAAATTATAATTATCCATCAATTATGCAAAATGCTGGGGCGTTGCCTCTACCACCAAACCAACCTCTACAAACAAATCCTCCTACAGGATTACCACCTGGTGCTAATACTGCAGGGGGAGTTGTACCTGGAGCTATAGGTCGCCGCCAGATATTCATTGCTCACAGAAACTATGGTCATATTCGCGACACCAGCGATCATTTACCTTTAATAATTGACGTTTAGGAAGAATTATGAGTTTAGAAGCTTTACGAGAAGAATTTCTCAAACAAGTCGAACAAAAAGGTGAGGTTGCTATTTCAGAAGCAATTCTAAACAAGGTACAACTCACTCCCACTGAAGGATTTGATCCTATAATTAAATCTTATTTAAAAATAGACCCAGCTTTCCCTTTATCGATAAGGACTCAAAATATTCCAATACCTCAAGGTCAAAAGCTAACTTTTTTCGGGAAATCTTCTTTTTTAAACCTCCAAGATATAGATATAGTAGAAATCGAATTGAGTGTCAACGAAAACAACGTTGTCGATCTATTAATTTCAGTTACTCTTAATAAAAATTGGAAGTTTTCAGATAGTTTTACTTTTTTATCAGGTTATCCTTTTGATGAATTTAGAGATGAGCTTACTTTAATTGACTCGCACTTTTTATTCACTACGAAACCAGAACAAAATTATACCTGGAAAAGTCATCAACTAGCTCTTCAAAAGGGATTAAATTTTGCTGGATATTTAGAATTAAGAGCATCTCTAGGAATATTAAGAAATTTTTTACCAAACCAAAACCCTGACGATAAAATTGTTTTTTCAGGAACTATAGATCCTACTTTGACTTTAATCGATCCAAATATCATAGTTCCAAATCTCAATTTAATTGGAAGGATCGAAAAAGAAGTAGTTGGCATTCCTGATTTTTCTTTAAGTAACCCTAGAATTAATTTAATAATAGGCAGAGATATTACCAATAACCAGTTTATTTGGTTTTATTTTATCGTAACCTTAACGAGCGATGGACTTCCAGATTTTGAATTTAAAACACCAATATTACGTGATTCGCCTAATTTAGGTTTTGCCATCGAACCTAAAGAAGGAGCGGTTACCCCTGAAAATATCATTAATTTAATTGGTGGAGAAGATTTCACACAAGGAATTCCAGATGTATTAAAAAGTGTTTTTAGCACTATTGGTTTAAAAGGATTAACTCTTTCTCTGTTTGTCCCAAGACTTAAAATTACTAGCCTGACCATTAGTATTGGCACTGCTAACCCTTGGCAAATAGGCGATTTAAACATAAAAGAATTGGTACTACGCTATAGCATATTAAATCCTTTTTCTACTTCTAAAATAACTTTTTATACATTTGAAGCAACCTTAGAATTTTTACCTAATATCTTTGAGGGTGAATTTGATTTAGAAATTACATCAGATTCTTCGGGAAATCAATTACTGATGAATGGTAATTATCAAGGAGAGGTTAGTTTAAACAAACTTATTGAAGGAATTTCTAACGGGGAAGTAGAAGTTACGAACGAACTTATTGATATTAGTTTTAGTGATTTTGGAGTAAATTTAATTCAAAAGGATAGAGGTTATGATTATCGCCTTTATGGAAATTCAGATATTTCTTTCGATGTAGCTATCTTAGGAGGTAATCTAGAATCAGATTTCCAGGTTTATGTTCAAAAATTTGACAATCAAAAAAATTATTATTTAAGGGGTGGATTATCAATTGGCAATTCATATTTTACCACTCAAGTAGATATAAACAGTCAAAAACAAGTAGTTTCTGGTTTGTGGGAAGCTTTAAATGAAGATTATCTACAAATCGACGATCTACTACCCAGTTTAGGATTAAGTGTTCCAAATATTCCCAACGATTTGGATTTAGGATTAAAATCTGCTTCTTTAGCTTATGATTTTAGAAACACAGTGCTTGTCTTACAAGCCAAATCAGTTAATTATGGAACTGCCTTATTGATAGGGCTTAAAACAAAAACAGAGCAAAAAAAACAATTTATCTTCAGCTTTACTATTGGAGATAAAATTAATCTTTCTAACCTTCCTCTTATTGGTCAAGAATTTCCTACCGAACAAACCGTTGGCGTTCAAGGATTGCAGTTTCTCATCGCTTCTAAAGATTTCACTAATGAAGAAATGGCAAACTTTAATAGCCTTATTCCCGAAAACGTCACTCAACTTCCCATCCCCACAACAGGCAATAATGAAACAACTGTTCCTCTGCAAAAAGATTTAAATGTCGGAGCAAATATCCAAAGTGGTAGCAAAACTAAGGGTCTAACCTTACCAGTTGCTGCCGATACACAACCCACCCCTCCTACTACACCTCCTCCTACAAGACCTTCTAGCTCAGACCAAGCTGTCTGGGTTAAAATTCAAAAAAACTTTGGTCCCGTTTATTTTAAACGAATAGGCTTGCAATATAAAGATTCTGCCATCTGGTTTTTATTAGATGCTGCTATCTCTTCAGCCGGACTAATCTTAATTCTTGATGGTTTATCTATTATTTCACCCATCAAAAAATTCGAGCCAAAATTTACCCTGTTGGGTCTTGGGATAGCCTACGAAAGTAAAGGAAATATTTCTATTACTGGAGGTTTTTTGAGAACCACAGTTAATAGAAAAGATAGATATTCCGGCCAAGTTATTGTTAAAACTAAAGCTTTTAGCATATCTGCGATCGGTTCTTACACCACAACAGAAGAAGGCCATCCCTCCCTCTTTATTTACGGAGTCCTCGATCGACCTATTGTTGGTACACCCTTTTTCTTCGTCACCGGACTGGCCCTGTGTTTTGCTTACAACCGCAATTTAATCTTACCTACCCTAGACGAAATCCCCTTATTTCCTCTGGTCACAATAGCTTTAAATGGAGGAAAACCTGATGAATTAGGATTAAGTAGAATTCAGCAAGATTTAAAGCGTTATACTCCTCCCAAAGTCGGACGAGTAATATTAGCAGTAGGCATCAAATTCACTTCTTTCAAAATTATTGATTCTTTTGCACTCATAATTGCTAGTTTTGGCGATCGCTTCTCTTTAGAACTGCTTGGTATATCAACCTTAATTTCCCCACCTATCCCGCCCGGTGTAGATCCAAATACACTTCCTCCTCCACTTGCCCAAGTCCGCTTCGGTATTCTCGCTCGCTTTGTCCCTTCCGAAGGCATACTTAAAGTTGAGGGAAAAATTCTACCCGATTCTTACCTGTTCGATCGCAACTGCTTGCTTAGTGGAGGATTTGCTTTCTACAGTTGGTTTAAAGGAGATTCTCAAAAAGGAATAATTGAAGGAGATTTTGTTCTCACTCTCGGTGGCTATCATCCTCGTTTCCAGATTCCTCCTCATTACCCAAGAGTCGATCCGATCGCCCTCAATTGGCGCATTAGCGATCGCTTAAGTGTAAAAGGAAGTCTTTATTTTGCTCTCACGGCTTCAGCAATTATGGCAGGAGGACGGCTAGAAGCTGTTTGGCAGTCAGGTAATATAAAAGCATGGTTTATTGCTAACGCTCATTTTATTGTCGCTTGGCAGCCCTATTCTTATGATGCTCGGATTGGCGTTAATCTTGGCGCATCCTATACATTCACGATATTTGGTTTGCGTAACACTATAGCAATAGAAGTTGGGGCCGATCTGCATATTTGGGGCCCAAAATTCTCAGGAACAGCTACTATTAAGCTTTATGTTGTTTCCTTTACCGTTCGCTTCGGCGATCGCTCTGAGAAGAAACCAAAATCTCTTAATTGGTCGCAATTTAAAGACTCTTTTTTACCTGCTCCAAATGAAGTTTGTACCATTACCGTAGAGAGTGGACTGCTGCGAAAATTAGAAAAGACCAATCAAGAAGAAATCTTTATTGTCAATCCCCAAGAATTTTCTTTTACTTCTGGCTCTGTAATTCCTATTAAAAATATTCCTGGAATTCAGTCTCAGACTAACAAAGTTGGAATCGCTCCAATGAATGTTAACAGTACCAGATTTAGGAAGTCAAATTATAGTATTTCGATTAAAAAAGGTACAGAAGAAATAAGAGATAAATTTGAATATATTCCAATTTATAAAAATGTTCCTACAGGATTATGGGGAGAATCAAATAGTAAGAATCCAAACAGAACAAGATTTATTGACGATGTATTGTCTGGAGCTAAGATTAAACCTGCTAATCCTCCAGCTTCAGGTGAAACTCAAAATATTCCGCGAAATAATCTAGCTTACGATACAGAATCAATAGATAACTCTTATCAATGGAATTCAGTTTCCGCCTTTTCAAAAAGTGTAGAAACAGACGAAGATATAAGAGAAAGAAAGATTGCTGAAAGTATAACCTCTCAAGCAGTTCAAAATGCCAGAAATAACTTAATCCAAAGCTTAGGATTATCGAAGATCGAGATCGATTTAGAAGAATTCAAAACATACAAAGGAATAGAGCAAGCATTTATTATTGCTCCTCAACTTGAAGAAGCAACGGTTTAGTCCTTTTATTTTTAAATTTGAACTATGAGTATGAAAGTTAGCGATCGCACAGCCACAGGTGAAATCCAATTCATTCAAAATCATCAAACACCTTTAGATGCTGGAGAATATAAAATCACTGTTAAGCAAACTGTCGAAATTGACGATCGGGTGCAAGAAGGTTCTCCATTCAGATCTAATCTCACTTTTGTTGTTCAAGGAAATCGCTTTGAGTTAAAACCGGAAGAGATTCATGCTGTTTTTCCCCCAGCAGGTAGCTTCGGCGATCGCTCTCACGTTCTCCCACACATTGCCTTAAAAAGTAGCACTATACCTTGGGAAAGATTGGCACAATCTGGCAATCAAAATGCACCTTGGTTAGCGATCGTTGTTATCTATGAAGGAGAAAAAATTTTACGAACTATTCAAAAAGGAACTATTTTAGAAACTCCTTTTTTTGATTCACAAAATAGAGAGCTTACCCAAGGGCAAAAAGAACAATTATGGCAGCATCTTTTGTCCGATCGCATTGGCTGGTTACAGTCTATAGATGATGAAGCAATTATAGTTGAGAAAAGTAATAGAAAGTCAGAAAATCTTGAGAGTGAATTTGCTGAATTTGAGGAGCAAGTTGGAGCTATTTTAGCTCGATCTGAAAATACTAAAATCATTCCCCTGAAACAATTACAACAACCATCTACAGGTACTATTAAATGGCCTGGTGTAACCTTAGAAACTGGACAACAAGAAGACGATCGAGTATCCGTTATTGATGTGCCTAAAACTTTACTATCCAAGATATTACCGACAATAAATGATTTGGAATACTTAGCTCACGTTCGTCAAGTTATAACAGAAGATAGGGAAAATAGCGAACCTTTATCTTTAGTTATTAGCAATCGACTGCCTAAAAAAGAGGGCATCAGTACGGCTTATTTAGTTTCCTTAGAAGATCGATATAACGATAATGGTGAATTTAATTATCAAAATGCCACAGATGAAGATTATATTCGTCTAGTTGTTCTAAAAAGTTGGAATTTTTCTTGTACTGAACCCGAACAAAGTTTTATGGGATTGCTTAAAAATCTCGATCGAGATACCTTAAAACTGCCGATACAAGATAATCCTGAAGCAGACCAATATCTTACCAAAGGATATCTTCCCTTACCCCATTATCTCCGACAGGGAGGCAAAACCTTTTCTTGGTATCATAGTCCTTTACTTCCAGGAGAAAATCGGACAAATTTAGCACTGTCTCAACTTTCTGTTCGCAGTGCAGACCAACTTATCTCCTATAATCCTAATACTGGTTTATTTGATATCTCCTACGCAGCAGCTTGGCAACTTGGTCAACTATTAGCCCTACAAGATAAACAATTTGCCACTAGCCTCTTTAACTGGAAACGTAACAACGCC
>JAAUYD010017867.1_pt1 | contig 10268 bp, 11 predicted proteins | sample 7278101 | NCBI WGS metagenome assembly JAAUYD01 (sample SAMN14350128, study PRJNA611818) | marine sediment metagenome | isolation source: surface marine sediment (0.6m) | place: French Polynesia: Moorea | collected 2018-08
CAGCGAGCTCCGTCGGGACGTCGCTGCGCCCGTAGCAGGTCCCCGCCACGGCCGCCTTCGCGTGACGAACCGCGTGGAGCACGCGCGTCACGGCGTCCACGCGACGGTCAAGACCGCGAGGACCGCGATCACGCCGAGTTGCTGCGTCGCCCCGAGGAAGTCGCCGCAGATCCCTCCCGCACGCACGCGGTAGCGCCACCCCGAAACCGCGCCGACGACCGCGAGCACGATCACCAGGGAGAGCCCGAGCCTCGGCGTCAGGTCGACGAGCAACCCCGTCGCGACGAGCACGAGCAGAGCCGTCGCGACCGCGACGGCGGCCTGGCCCGGCCCCGCCTGCGCGATGCCGGAGCTGCGCGCGCGTTCGGGATTCGTGATGTAGGGCATGAACGCGAGCTGCACGACGGGCGGCACGCGTGAGAGGGATTCGGAGATCACGAAGGCCGCCGGCGCGTCGCCGCCGAGCTGCGCGAGCAGCGCGAAGCGCATCGAGAGGCTCGCGACGAGCGCCACGGAGCCGAAGGTGCCGACCCGGCTGTCCTTCAGGATCTCCAGGAGGCGCTCCTGCGAGTGCACCGCGCCGCCGAGCGCGTCGGCCGTGTCCGCGAGGCCGTCCTCGTGGAAGGCACCCGTCAGCAGCAGGCCGACCGACACGCACAGGATGGCGGCGGGCCAGGGCCCGAGCGGGGCCACCGCCAGGTGCAGCCCCGCGAGGGCGAGTCCGAGCAGCGCGCCCACGACGGGGAAGCGCGCGGGCGCGCCCTTCCACTCGTGGTCCTCGTAGGGCCATCCGCCGACGGGGAGGCGGGTCAGGAACACGAAGGCCGCGCGCGTCTCGCGCCAGGCCCTCACGCCGAGGACTCGTCGTCGGCCAGCGCCGTCGGCACGGACGCTTCGGCGAAGGTGGCCATCTCGTCGTGGAGCCGGCAGGCGGCCTCGACGAGCGGGAACGCGGCCAGGCCGCCGCTGGCCTCCCCGAGGCGCATGCCGAGATCGAGCAGGGGCTCGGCCTCGAGCGCCTCGAGCACGAGCCGATGGCCGGGCTCGGCCGAGCGGTGCGAGAAGATCAGTGCCGCGCGGACGGACGCGTCGATCCGGCTCGCGGCCAGCGCGGCGACGCTGACGATGGCGCCGTCGACCAGGACGGCGATGCGACGCTCTGCGGCGGCCAGGACCGCGCCCACGAGGGCCGAGAGGTCGGGCCCGCCGAGCTGGCGCAGCCGCGCGTCGGGGGAGGCCGGGTCCGTGGCGCGTACGCGATCGAGCGCCTCCTGCACGACGCGCGCCTTGCGCCGTACGCCCTCGGCCTCGAGACCCGTGCCCGGTCCGACGAGGTCGGCCGCGGGCCGGCCCAGCAGCGCCGCCGCGACGGCCGCCGCGGGCGTGGTGTTGCCGATGCCGATCTCGCCGAGCACGACGACGCGCGTGTCGGGATCCAGCGCCGCGACGGCGTCGCGGCCGGCCTGCCGCGCGAGGGCCTCGGTCTCGGCGCTCATCGCGTCCGCACCGCGCAGATCGCCACGCGCGTGCGCGGCGACCTCGTGGCGATCCACGATCCGGGCCGGCGCGGGAGTCCCCGCGACGCCCACGTCGAGGACGCGCAAGGGCAGATCGTGACAGCGCGCGAGCACCGACGCGGCCGCACCGCCCGCGTCGAGATTGGCGAGCATGGAGCGCGTGACCTCGGAGGGATACGCGGAGACGCGATGCGCCGTGACGGGATGATCTGCCGCGAAGATCAGGGCGGCGGCGGGGCGAACGCGCGGACGTTCCTGCCCCTGGAGCGCCGCCAGCTGGACCGCGAGATCCTCGAGGCGCCCGAGGCTGCCCGCGGGTTTGGTCAGCTCCTGCTGCCGCGCCCGCGCCGCGCGCTCGGCGTCGCGGGGATCCATCCCGACCTGGCGCGTCACCGCGGCCCTCCTCGGCGCTGCGCGCCGCTGCCGCCACCGGGGCGGCGTCCGGCGGGAGAGGGGAGCCCAGCGACGCGCGTTCCGCAAGCGCCGGTGACGGGTGCGGCCCCGCGCGGAGCGGGGGATACTCGCCGCTCGCGCCCCACCCGACGAAGGAGTCCCCGTGCCCAACTTTGCCGAGATCCCGTGGATCGCCGAGCACATCGAGCTCTACAAGACCGACCCCGAGAAGGCCCATCACTGGGATTCGACGCCGCTCGGAGGGCCGGGCCTGCTCCCCACCCTGCTGCTCACGACGAAGGGGCGGAAGTCGGGCGAGCCTCGCGCGCTGCCGCTCATCTACGGCACGACGGGCGACAGCTACATCGTGATCGCGTCGAAGGGCGGCATGCCGGACCATCCGCTCTGGTTCCTGAACCTCGAGGCGAACCCCGAGTGCGACCTCATGGTCGGCGCCAAGGCCGTGCGGGCCCGCGCGCGCGTCGCGGAGGGCGAGGAGCGCGAGCGCATCTGGGAGCAGATGGTGCAGATCTATCCGCCCTACGTGGACTACCAGAAGGCGACGGAGCGGCGGATCCCCGTCGTGGTTCTGGACCCGATCGGCTGAGAGCGGAAGGGGCGGCGCAGGGAGCGGGCCGATGACCTCCGCCACGCCGCCGGCCGAGACCACGATCGACACCGAGCTCGTCACGGGGCTGCTGCGCGATCAGCACCCGGACCTCGCGGGGCTTCCGCTCCGCGAGGTCGCGCGCGGCTGGGACAACGCGATCTACCGCCTCGGCGACGCGCACGTCGTGCGTCTGCCGAGGCGTGCCGTCGCGGCCGCGCTCGTCGAAGGCGAGCAACGCTTCCTGCCCGAGCTGGCGCGCCGCCTCCCCCTGCCGATCCCCGCGCCCACGCGCTTCGGCGAGCCCGGTCGCGGCTACCCCTGGCGATGGAGCGTCTGCGACTGGATCGACGGGGACACCGCCGCCGACGCACCCTGCGACCGGGCGCGCGCGGCGCGCGATCTCGGGGCCTTCCTCTCGGCGCTGCACGTGCCGGCGCCGGCCGACGCGCCGCGGAACGAGGTGCGCGGCGGGGACCTCTCGGGGCGTCACGACGCCTTCACCGAACGCCTCGGGGCCCTGGCCTCACGGCTCGATGCGCCCGCGCTGCGGCGGATCTGGGAGGGTGCGATTCGCACACCGCGCGACCCGGCCCGGCGCGACTGGATCCACGGGGATCTGCATCCGGCGAACCTCATCGTGCGCGAGCGGCGCCTCGCCGCGGTGATCGACTTCGGCGATCTCACGGGCGGCGACCGCGCGACGGACCTCTCCGTGGCCTGGACCTTCCTCGATGCGGACACGCGGCCGCTCTTCCGGCACGCGCTGGGCGACGTCGACGATGCGACCTGGACACGTGCGCGCGGCTGGGCCCTCTCCCACGGCCTCGCCTGCCTCGCCCACTCCAGCGACGACGCGCGCATGAACCGCATCGGGGCCGCGACGGTACGCGAGGTCCAGAACGACCCGGAGCTTCCCCGCGCGTGAACCGCGAGCCAGGAGCCTACTCGGCGAACCCTGCCCCGTTCGCCCGGGTCGCGCCCGACAGGGGGGACGCGCTGCGACGCGACGGCGGGAGCCCGATCACGTACGAGACCCAGACCGGCAGCGGGCCGACGCGGTAGCCGCCGCTCGACCACTCGTACTCGGGCGCATGCACGCGCCCGAGATCGAGCAGCTCCTCGGTCGTGTAGGTCCGCATGCAGGAGACCCACCCGTCCCACGCGAGCGCGAGCGGGAGGGCCAGGCCGAGACCGGTCCACGCCATGATGCGCGGGTTGCGCGAGAACGCCGCGGCCGCGGTCATCGCGACCGGAATCGCGAGCGCGTTCCAGAGCATGTTCGAGACCCGGCGCGAGGTCATCTCGGCGACGACGATGCCTTCGCCGGCGCCGCGGGTCTGCGCAAAGAGCGCGCCGACCTCGTCGGGGCGGAGGTGATGGACGCCGTTGAAGACCGTACGCAGTCCGCTCGCGTCGTCGGGCACCTGCCGCGCATCGATCGGCTCGGGCAGGTAGCTCACCGAGCCGCGGTGCGTCACGGGCAGCGCCAGGTCCTGGCGCGGGAAGCTCGCGATCTCGGACAATCGCACGTCGATCTCGACGCCCGCGTCGGACAGGGCGCGGGCCAGATGGTGCCAGGGGCCGCCCGCCCCGGAGCACAGATCCAGGACCTCGGTCGTATCGGTGCGCTTCAGCGCATCGATGAGCGGCCCGACGAGATCGCCGAAGGCCGTGAACTCTGCCTGGCCCATGACCATCGCGTCCCGCATGGCGCGGCGCAGCGAGCCCGGACACGCGTCCAGGTCGGCGACCTCGAACAGATGGAACCGTCGCACCTCGCGCTCACCCCCTGAGAACCCCGCTGGAGCCTAGGAAGTCACGGGCCGCGCGGCCCATCCCCCGAGCAAGGGAGCGAAGGCGGGGGGCGAACTACACGTCGGGTCCCGTGGCCCCGCGCCAGCGGTACTCCACGTCGGGCTCGGACTCGGGGGGCGGGCTCGTGCCGAGCCGTACGACCTCGAACCCGCGGCGTTCGTAGAAGGCGCGGGCCCGCTCGTTGCGCTGGAAGGTGAAGAGCCGAAGGCCCGTGGGACAGGTCGCCTTGGCGAGCTCGAGGAGGCGACTCCCGATGCCGCGTCCCTGCGCATCGGGGTCGACATGGAGCTGGTCGATGCGGCCCTCGCCGAGCGCCATCAGCCCCACCACGTCTCCACCCTGCTCGGCGACCCAGATCCGACACTCGCGCATGAGGACCTCGCAGAAGTAGCGCCGGTCGTCCTCGGGCGTGTGCGCCATGCGCTCTTCGACCACGAGCTGGGTGTCCCAGCGCGCTCGGGCCCAGACCGCGATCGCCGCGTCGACGTCGCGCTCGCGAAGGCGTCGGAGTTCGAGGTCGGTCGGCACGTCGGAGCTCCCCTCAGCGCGCGGGCCCCGCGTTCGGGACCGCCGCGTCGAAATGATGCTGGGTCCGGTTCGCGAGAGCCACCAGCGACAGCATCACCGGGACCTCGACGAGCACACCGACCACGGTGGCGAGCGCCGCGCCGCTCTCGAGCCCGAACAGGCTGATCGCGACGGCCACGGCGAGCTCGAAGAAGTTCGACGTGCCGATCAACGCCGCGGGCGCCGCGATCGAGTAGGGAACCTGCCAGAGCCGCGCCCACCCGTAGGCGACCAGGAAGATCCCGTAGCTCTGCACGACGAGCGGCGCCGCGATCATCGCGATGAGGAGCGGATTCGAGAGGATCCGCGGCCCCTGGAACGCGAAGAGCAGGACCACCGTCGCGAGCAGGCCGAGGATCGTGAACGGCTTCACCCGGGCGCTGAAGGCCGTGAGCCGCTCCGCGCCGCCTTCCCCGTCGAGGAGACGACGGCGCGTCACGATGCCCGCCGCGAGGGGCACGACGACGTAGAGCCCGACCGAGAGCACGAGCGTGGACCAGGGCACCCGCACCTCCGCGACGCCGAGCAGGAACGCGACGAGCGGCGCGAACACGAAGACCATGATGAGGTCGTTCACGGAGACCTGGACCAAGGTGTAGGTCGCGTCGCCGCGCGTGAGCTGGCTCCAGACGAAGACCATCGCGGTGCAGGGCGCGGCCCCGAGCAGGATCATGCCGGCGATGATCTCTCGCGCGTCCTGGGGCTGGACCCAGGCCGCGAAGAGCACGTCGAAGAAGAGCAGCCCGAGCGCGGCCATCGTGAAGGGCTTGATCACCCAGTTCACGACGAGGGTGATCGTGAGTCCCTTGGGTCGGTCGCCGACGTGGCGCAGCGACGCGAAGTCGACCTGCACCATCATCGGGTAGATCATCACCCAGATCAGGACGGCGACGACGAGGTTGACCTGGGCGACCTCGAGACGCGCGACCCCGCGGAAGGCCTCCGGCAGCAGCGCGCCCAGCGCGATCCCGAGCGCGATCGCGGCCGCGACCCAGAGCGTCAGATAGCGCTCGAACAGACCCATCGGTGTCCTGCCCCCTTTCGCGGGCCCGCCCGCGTCTCGGTGTGGGTTGACATCCTACGATATTTCGATAATTATCGAAACATGGAAAAACAGAACGTGATCGGCGCCCTGGCCGCCCTCGCCCACGAGACCCGGCTCGACGTCTTCCGCCTGCTCGTCCAGGCAGGCCCGGAAGGTGCCGCCGCGGGCACCCTGGCGACGGCCCTCGACATCCCGCCGGCCACGCTCTCCTTCCATCTCAAGGAGCTCCGCAGCGCGGGGCTCGCCCGCTGCGAGCGGCAGGGCCGGTCCCGGCTCTACACACCCGACTTCGACGCCGTGCGGTCCCTGGTCGCCTACCTGACCGAGAACTGCTGCCGCGGCGTCGACGGCGACGGCCCGGCCGGGGCCTGCGACCCCGGCCAGGGCGGCTCCCCGTGTTCCTGACCACGCGCCCCGAGGAGAACCCCATGCGCATCCAACTCGCCCTCAACGTCGACGACCTCGACGCCGCGATCGACTTCTACGGCACGCTCTTCGATGCCAAGGTGCACAAGCGAAAGCCCGGCTATGCGAACTTCGCGATCGACTCGCCACCGCTGAAGCTCGTGCTGTTCGAGAACCCGGGCGCGGAGGAACGGCTGAACCACCTCGGCGTCGAGACCTTCGACGACGCCGACGTGACGAAGGCCGCCGACCGGCTCGCCCAGGCCGGCCTCGCCGACGCTCCCGAAGGCGAAGAGACCTGCTGCTATGCGACGCAGAACAAGGTCTGGACCCAGGATCCCCAGGGCATGCGTTGGGAGGTCTACCGCCTGATCGAGGACTCGGAGCAGTTCGGTTCGGGGGGCGAGATGCCCGTCCCGGAACCGCGGGGCTGCTGCTGACGTCCAGCGGTCCACGCTGCACGCGAACCCGGCGCAGCGTGTGTCCCCCGACGCGCGTCGACGATCACAGGGTCCCGGGGCGGTGGACCGCCCCGGGACCCGCTGCCGCTCCTACCGACCCGCGGCCTTCTGGAGACGCGCGTACATCCTGCGGACGTCGGCCTGCGCGGCCCGCGTGAGCTTCCTCCACTGGCGCTCGCCGTTGGCCTCGAGCCGGCCGAGGTGGCGCGACGCGTCCTTGATCACCCTCGCAAGCTGACGTCTCGTCGCGCGACCCGCGGTCTCGATTTCTCGCTCGACGGCGCGAAGCTCCCGCTCCACGGCCCGCGTGAAGGCCTTGAGCGAGCGCGGAAGCTCCTCGGCGAGAGCACTCGTGTCCGCGGCCTTGCGCGCCTTCCTGGGCGAAGCCTTCTTCGCGGTCGCCCGCTTCGCGGCGGCCTTCTTCGACGCGGCCTTCCTGCGAGTGGTTGCCTTGCGTGTCGTCGCCTTCGTTCGAGCTGCCATGATTCCCTCTCTGGTGGCGGCGCGCGGCGCTCTCGGCAGCGCGCCCTTCTCGTACGCTCGTTCCCGCGCGGCTCCTGTCCATCGTGGACCGGCATTCAGGTCGTGACGCGATGCCCCCGTCAGCCTCGATGACGACGAGTCAGGCAACGTGCACGCAATCTGCGCAGCGTGCGCGGACTCGCGTCTCGCATCTGTGCAGCGCGGTTCGCCGCTGGGCCGAAAACGGCCGACGCGCACTTGGCACGCCGCCTGCAACTCCCGGATGCAACGAGGGAGGCGACGACATGAACAAGATCTGCTCCTGGTGTGGAACCCTGATCCGGGCCCTCGATGGCCACAGCTCCCCGGTCAGCCACTCGTTGTGCAGTGGCTGCCTGGAGGACTTGCAGGCCGGCCTCGCACGCGAGGGGCTGCGCGCAGGGATCGCCGCGCGCGACCCGTGCTCCGTCCCGCGCGCGGCTGGGCGCGCCTAGCGATACTCGACGTGGAGGGTCGGGGCCGACCCGGCCGCCCCGTTGGCGGACTCGGCCGTACGCCGGCCCGTCCCCTCGATGAGCAGGGTCATGGCCTGACCGCTGCTCCAGCCCGGGCGATCGACGAGTTCCTGGACGATCCCGGAGAGATCCGGCGTCCTCTGCGCGACGCCTGAGGCGCCGACCACCCCCCAGTCCGGAGGCGCCCACGAGACCCGGTTCGCGGTGCGAACACGCCCGCTGAGATCGAACCGGATCGCTGCGATCGGCGCGGCATCGTCTGCGGCATGCGCATCGATGAGGAGGTCGGCGGGCCCGCTCGACACCTCGTCGACCGTGAACTGCAGGTACGCGCGCTCGATCGTCGAGCCGGCCGGGATCGCGACGGACGCGAAGCGCACGCCGACCGTCTGCACGTTGCTGCCGTCGGTCGTGAGCTCGAGGTCACTGCTGCCGAGGCTGATGCCTCCGGTCGACCGTTCCTCGGCGTCGTCGTCCCCGCTCGCGACGCTGACGTCGAGCACGGACGGAGGATCGGGGTCGGTCGTGTATTCCACGTGAAGGAGCGGCGCAGCCGTGGCCTGCCCGTTCCAGGCTTCGGCCGTGCGGCGGCCCACGCCGTCGATGAGCACCGCGAGTGCCTGCCCCGCCTGCCACCCCGGGCGATCCACGACCTGCTGCAGCACCGCGGCGAGGTCCGGCGTGCGCTGGTCGCCGCCCGCCGCACCGACGGAGGGCCACGGCGCGGGGGACCAGGCGATCGCCGTCGTCGTCGCGCGACTGGTCAGGCTGAGCGGCGTCGTCGTGAACGGAGCGGCGTCGTCGGCGGCCTCGGCCGCGATCAGCAGGGAGGCGGGATCGATCGAGACCTCGTCGACCTGGAACTGCACCCATGCGTTCCGGATCGTCGCGCCCTGGGGAACGCCGATCCCGACGAAGCGGATGCCGACGCGCTGGACCGACGTGCCGTCCGTCGTGAGCTCGAGATCGCTGCTCGTGAGGCTCACGTTTCCGTTGGCGCGCTCCTCGGCGTCGTCGGCTCCCGTGCCCACGCGTCGCTCGAAGATCTGCGAGCCGCCCACCTCGCTCACCACCCAGGCGAACTGGACGGTCGCCACCGACGCGCCGTCCGAGACGGAGACCTCCACCGTCGAGCTGCCCGCCTCGGCGAGCACGCCCGAGATGAGGCCCGTCTCCGCATCGAGGGCGAGACCTTGCGGCAGGCCCGTCGCAGCCCAGTCGAGCGGGTCGTCCTCGGGATCCGTCGCGCCGAGCGCCAGCAGAGCGGCGTCCCCGACGTGTCCCTGCTGGTCACCCGGCGACACGAGATCGGGCGCGCCGTTCGACGAGCCGGTCGTGTACTCGATCTCGAGCACCGGCGCCGCCCCGGAGCTGCCGTTGAACGACTCCGCCGTGCGCCTGCCGCTGCCCGTGAGGATCAGCACGAGGTCGTTCCCCGCGAGCCAGCCCGGCCGGCCCACCACCTCGGCCACGAGCGAGGCGAGGTCGGGACTCCGCTGCGCGGCGCCGGCTTCCCCGACGAGGCTCCAGTCGGCCGGGCTCCAGATCGCGCTCGCCGCGGTCCGGGCACGGCTCGACACGTCGAAGCGCGTCGTGGTGAAGGGAGCCGCGTCGTCTGCGGCCTGGGCCTCGACCGTCAGGGAGACCGGGCCGGTGGAGACCTCGTCCGTGGTGAACTGCAGCGCGGCACTCAGGATCACGGCTCCCTGCGGCACGGGCATGGCCCGGAAGCGCAGGCCCACGGTCTGGGTGAGGCTGCCATCCTCGCTGAGCTCCAGGTCGCTGCTCGTGCGGTTGATGCCGCCGGAAGCACGCTCCTCGACGTCGTCGTCACCGCTCGCGAGCGGAATCGCGACGACCGTTCCGGCGGGCGGCCCCTCGCGCCAGTCGATCTGGCGGAGGTAGGCGACGAGGTTCGCGCGGTCGGTCGCATCGGACACGGGCGCGTGGGCCTGGATCGCGTCCTCGAGGCTCGCGGCGGACCCGTCGTGCAGATAGGGCGCCGTCTCCCAGAGACCGAGCAGGGTGGGCGTGTCGAGCGCGGTCTGCGGCCCACTTGCGGGACCGAGGGTCCCCACGTCGTGCAGCGCACCGGAGGCGCTGTCCGTGAAGGGCTCGCCCGCATGGCAGCCCGCGCAGCCCGCGGAGGCGAAGACCTGGCGGCCGAGTGCGCCCGCGGGCGACAGCGCCCCGGCGACACGGTCGGGGCTGGAGCCGGGATCGACGAGCGACCCGACGTAGGCCGCGAGAGCGTCGAGGTCCGGGCTCAGGCCGGCCTTGGGGTCGCCGAGCGGGTCCTGGCGGGTTCCCGCGAAGAAGTCGGCGTCGGACATCAGCCCGGTGCCGCCCGCGAAGCCGCGGATCTGACCCTCGAAGTCCTGCACCTCGTCGAAGTTCGCCGACCAATGCAGGCGTCCGTGCCCCTGCCCGTGGCCGCGCAGCGCGATCGTGTTGCGCACGCCTTCGCCGAACTGGCCG
>JAAUYD010199392.1_pt1 | contig 10268 bp, 6 predicted proteins | sample 7278101 | NCBI WGS metagenome assembly JAAUYD01 (sample SAMN14350128, study PRJNA611818) | marine sediment metagenome | isolation source: surface marine sediment (0.6m) | place: French Polynesia: Moorea | collected 2018-08
ACATCATTCTTGCCACGCTGGTCGCAGCGACGCATCGCTGTGCTTGTCGCGTTGATCTCGTTGACACTCGTGGCCTGCCAACCGGATACCACAGGCAACAACGCGGCGCAGTCGAGCCCGCCGCCGGCCGTTACCGTCGCGACGCCGGTGAAGAAAGAGGTCGTCGAGTGGGACGAGTACACGGCACGTATCGAGGCCGTCGAGGATGTCGAAGTCCGCGCCCGCGTCAGCGGCTACCTGGAGCGGGTAGCTTTCGAAGACGGTGCGGTCGTCGAAGAGGGTGACCTGCTGTTCATCATCGACCGCCGGCCGTTCGAGGCCGAATTGCGCGAGCGCGAGGCACAGGTCAGCCAGGCCCGCGCGGCGGCGACCAATGCGCGCACGCAGTTCGAGAGGGGCAGGCGCCTGCGCGACAGCAAGAGCATCTCCGAGGAGGAGTTCACGTTGCGCCGCACCGCGTCGCTGGCCGCCGAGGCCGACGTGCAGAGCGCGCAGGCCGCGCTCGAGGCCGCGCGTCTCAACCTCGAGTTCACCGAGGTACGCGCGCCGATCAGCGGCCGGATCAGCCGGCCATTCATTACGCAGGGCAACTTCGTCAGCGGCGGTACCGCGGGCGCCGACCTGCTGACGCGCATCGTGTCGCTCGATCCGATCCACGCCTATTTCGAGGCCAGTGAGCGCGCGTTCCTGAAGTACGTCCGGCTGTCCCAGTCCGGACAACGGCCGAGTTCGCGCGACGTCAAGAACCCGGTGTTCGTGCAGCTCGCCGACGAGGAGGGCTTCCCGCACCGCGGCCACATCGATTTCGTCGACAACCTGCTCGACCCCAACACCGGGACGATGACCGGACGGGCACTCTTGCCGAATCCCGACGGCATCCTGACCCCGGGCCTGTTCGCGCGTCTGCGCCTGCCGGGCAGCGGTGTGCAGGAGGCGTTGCTGGTGCCGGATGCGGCGATCGGCAGCGACCAGACCGAAAAATACGTCGTCGTGATCGGCGACGACGACACCGCCAGCTACCGCCGTGTCGAGATCGGTTCGATCGTGCATGGCCTGCGCCTGGTGCGCAGCGGCATCAGCGAGACCGACCGGGTCGTCATCGCCGGACTGCAGCGCGCCACACCCGGCCAGGTCGTCACGCCCGAGGAAGGGACCGTCGATCTCCAGCCCGAACCCCTGACGCCCGAGGATGCGCAGCCGGTCAGGGTCGTCGCCGAACGGGCCGGCGGCTGAAACTCGATGCGGTTCGCACACTTCTTCATCGACCGGCCGATCTTCGCCGCCGTCCTGTCGGTCGCGATCATGGTCATCGGCGGCGTCGCGTTTTTCGCGCTGCCGGTCGCGCAGTATCCTGAGGTCACGCCGCCGACGATCGTCGTCGAGGCGAGCTACCCGGGTGCCAGCGCCGATGTCGTCGCGCGCACCGTCGCGACGCCCATCGAGGAGGAGCTCAACGGCGTCGAGGGCATGCTGTACATGAGCTCGCAGTCGACCAGCGACGGGCGCATGCAGCTGACCGTGACGTTCGGCATCGGCACCGACGTCGACGCGGCCCAGGTGCTGGTGCAGAACCGCGTGTCGATCGCCGAACCGCGGCTGCCCGAGGCCGTCAGGCGGCTTGGTGTCACGACCAAGAAATCGTCACCGGACCTGATGATGGTCATCCATCTGGTCTCGCCGGACGGTCGCTACGATCAGACCTACATCAGTAACTACGCGACCTTGAACATCCGCGACGAGCTCGCACGCCTCGACGGTGTCGGTGATGCCCAGGTGTTCGGCGGCCGCGACTACAGCATGCGCGTATGGCTGGACCCGAACCGCGTCGCCGCGTTCGGCATGACCGCCGGTGACATCGTCCAGGCGATGCGCGAGCACAACGTGCAGGTCGCCGCCGGCATCGTCGGCCAACCGCCGGTGCCGTCCAAGGGGGCCTTCCAGCTGACCGTCAACGCGCTCGGCCGGCTCGAGGATCCATCGCAGTTCGAAGAAATCGTCGTCAAGACGACAGCCGACGGTCGTGTCGTGCGCCTGCGCGATGTCGCGCGCGTCGAACTCGGTGCGCGCAGCTACGGCGTCAATGGTTATCTCGACGGCCAACCGGCACTGCCGATCCTGATCTTTCAGCGACCCGGGTCGAATGCCCTCGAGACCGATGCCGCGATCCAGCGCACGCTCGACGAGCTCGCACAGCGTTTCCCCGACGGTCTCGAGCACCAGATCATCTACAACCCGACCGATTTCGTGCGGGCGTCGCTGGACGCACTGCGGGTCACGATCGTCGAGGCCGTCGCGCTGGTCGTGTTCGTCGTCATCCTGTTCCTGCAGAAATGGCGCATCGCACTGATCCCACTGCTGGCGATACCGGTATCGCTGATCGGCACGTTCGCGATCATGTCGGCGTTCGGGTTCTCGCTGAACAACCTGTCGCTGTTCGGCCTGGTGCTCGCGATCGGCATCGTCGTCGACGACGCGATCGTCGTCGTCGAGAATGTCGAACGCAACCTCGCCGAGGGGCAGTCACCGCGCGATGCGGCCCGCAAGGCGATGGACGAGGTCGGAGGCGCGCTGATCGCGACCTCCCTGGTGCTGGTGGCCGTGTTCGTGCCGGTCGCATTCATCACAGGGCTGTCCGGGCAGTTCTACCAGCAGTTCGCGCTGACGATCGCCGTGGCCACGGTCATCTCGGCGTTCAATGCGCTGACACTGAGTCCGGCCCTCAGCGCGCTGCTACTCAAGGAAAACGACAAACCGCGTGACGGCATCCTCAACAAGCTGTTCGACAACACCATCGGGCTGTTCTTTCGCGGGTTCAACTTCGTGTTCGACGGCATCAGCAACGGCTACGGGCGCTTCGTCTGCGGCATCGTCAGGCGCGGTGGCATCGTCATGCTGCTCTACCTGGGCCTGGTTGCATTCACCGCCTACAGTTTCGATAAGCTGCCGACCGGCCTGATTCCGGACCAGGACCAGGGCTACCTTATTGTCGATGTACAGCTGCCGGACGGCGCCGCGATCGAGCGCACTGACGCCGTCGTGCGCGAGGTCATGGACAAGGTGCTCGACACGCCGGGTTTCGTGCATGCGGTCGGCTTCTCCGGCTTCTCCGGCGCGACCTTCAGCAACAACAGCAAGTCGGGGGCCGTGTTTGCCGTGCTGGCGCCGTTCGAGGAACGCGTCGACGGTCCATCGGCGTTCGTTGCCGCCGGTACCCTGCAGCAGAGTCTGTCGGGTATCAAGGAAGCACGGATACTGGCGATACCGCCGCCGCCGGTGCGTGGTCTGGGTACCGCGGGCGGATTGAAGATGATGATCCAGGACCGTGCCGACCTCGGCTACGAGGTGTTGCAGGACAATACCCAGGCGATACTCGGCAAGGTATTCCCGGACCCGAACCTCGCGTTCGGTTACACGACGTTCGGTGCCGATACGCCGCAGCTGTTCGCCGACGTCGACCGGGTGCGTGCGAAGATGCTCGAGGTACCGCTCGACCGCGTGTTCGACACGCTGCAGACCTACCTCGGCGGCGCCTACGTCAACGACTTCAACCTGTTCGGCAGGACCTACCAGGTCTGGGTACAGGCCGACGGCGAGTTCCGTGACGAGATCAACGATGTCGCCGAGCTGCGTACACGCAGCACGCGCGACGCCATGGTGCCGCTGGGTTCACTCGCCGATATCGACTTCATCACGGCACCCGACAGGGTCGTCCGCTACAACCTCTATCCGGCCGCTGATCTCAACGTCTCGGCGCTGCCCGGTGTCAGTTCCGGGCAGGCCATCGCGGTGCTCGAGGAACTGGCCGAACAGACGCTGCCAGCCGGTATGGGCTTTGCGTGGACCGATATCGCGTTCCAGGAGATCACCGCCGGCAACACGGCACCGATCGCGTTTGCATTGGCCGTGCTGTTCGTCTTTCTCGTGCTCGCTGCGCAGTACGAGAGCGTGAGCCTGCCGTTCGCGATCATCCTGATCGTGCCCATGGTGTTGCTGTCGGCGCTGATCGGCCTGCAGACGCGCGGCATGGACAACAACCTGATGACGCAGATAGGGCTGGTCGTGCTGGTGGGCCTGGCCAGCAAGAACGCGATCCTGATCGTCGAGTTCGCGAAACAGCTCGAGCAACGCGGCATGGACCGCTTCTCGGCGGCGAGCGAGGCCGCGAAGCTGCGCCTGCGGCCGATCCTGATGACGTCGTTCGCGTTCATCATGGGCGTCGTGCCGTTGATGATAGCGACCGGCGCCGGGGCCGAGATGCGCCAGGCGATCGGCACCGCGGTGTTCAGCGGCATGCTCGGCGTGACGTTTTTCGGTCTGCTGCTGACACCGGTGTTCTACACGGTGATCCGCCGATTCGCCGGTCGTCGCGATGCCGACAAAGCGGCCGCGCAACGCGAGACAGCGGCATCGGAGGCGTCGTGATCGCTGTGACGGTGTGCGTCGCCTCGTCGAACCGGGATGCGTGCCGCGTGTCCTTCAATGGGCATCGAAGGCCGCGCCGCCGCGGTCTGCGAGCGACGCCGGGTGCGGCAATGGACAACCGGGCGGAGACGGTGCTGGCCGTGGACTTCGCCCGGCGACCGGCAGGTATTGCGCGCCATGGCTGACAGCTCGCTGATCGAATACTCCCTCGATGCCGACAGGGTCAGCGCCGAGGCGCGGGTCGCGTTCCCACGCCTGACCGACGCACAGACCAGGGCCGTCGCCGAGACAGCCAAGGAACGCGAGCTGCAGGACGGCGAGACCCTGTGGGAGGTCGGCGACCGGTCGGCGTCGTTGTTCGTCGTCATCGAAGGGGCCGTCGAGATCACCCAACCGCTGCCGGATCGGCAGTCGCGGGTCATCGTCAAGCATGGCGTCGGCGGTTTCACCGGCGACATCGATCTGCTGTCGTCGAAGGCCGCGGTGGTCGCCGGCAGGGCGTCCGGGCGGACGCGCGTCCTCGAGGTCTGTCCGCAGGCGCTGAAAAAACTCGTCGTCTCGAACCCGGTGCTCAGCGACGTGATCCTCGCCGCGTTCATCGCCCGTCGGCGCCTTTTGCTGTCGGAGCAGCACGGCGAGATCACGCTGATCGGTTCACGGTATTCGCCGCAGCTGTACGCCCTGCGCGAGTTCCTCGAGCGCAACTCGCGGCCGTTCTCGTGGATCGACGTCGACAACGACGCGGCGGCCGAGCGGCTCACCGAGGCCTTCGATCTTAGCTTCGACGAGCTGCCCGCCGTCGTCACGTCCAGCGGCGAGGTGTGTCGCAACCCGTCGGTGACGGGCCTCGCCAGGGAACTCGGCCTGTCGGACATCGGCGCGGGCGAGGTGTTCGACATGGCCGTCGTCGGTGGCGGCCCGGCCGGGCTGGCGGCCGCCGTGTACGGCGGCTCCGAGGGCCTGAGCACGATCGTGCTCGATGCGCACGCCCCCGGTGGACAGGCCGCGACGAGTTCGAAGATCGAGAACTATCTGGGGTTCCCGATGGGCATCTCGGGCGCCGATCTGGCGCAGAACGCACTGATCCAGGCCGAGAAGTTCGGCGTCCGCTTTGCGACACCGCGGCGCGTCGCACGCCTGGCGAAGGATGGCTCGGTCTACCGGCTGGAACTCGACGACGGCGAGTCGATCCAGGCGCGCACCGTCGTCGCCGCCTGCGGGGTGCGCTACCGGCGCCTGCCGGCGGCGAATGCCGAACAGTACGAGGGCAGGGGCATCTACTTTGCCGCGACGCGCATGGAGGCCGAATACTGCAGTGGCGACGACGTCGCCATCGTCGGTGGCGGCAACTCGGCCGGGCAGGCAGCGGTGTATCTCGCCGCGTCGGCGCGTCAGGTCTACATCCTGATCCGCTCCGGCGACCTGCAGCATTCGATGTCGCGCTACCTGATCAATCGTATCGAGGGGCTGCCCAACGTCCGGCTGCTGGCGCATACCGAGATCGACCGCTTCGACGGGGCGGACCGCCTGACCTCGATCCGCGTGCGCGACAACCGCAGCGACGAATTCCGCAAGCTGTCCGTTTCCGGCGTGTTCGTGTTCATCGGCGCGGTGGCCAACACCGAGTGGCTGCACGATGTCGTCAGCGTCGATCGCAACGGCTTCGTGCATACCGGCGACATGATCGACACCCAGTCGCTGGACGCGAACACCTGGGCCGGCGACGAGCACCCGTCGGCTTTCGAGACCGGGACGCGTGGCATTTTCGCGGTCGGCGATGTGCGCTGCGGCTCGACCAAGCGCGTGGCGTCGGCCGTCGGCGAGGGATCAGTCGTCGTCCAGTCCGTGCATCGTCGGATCGCCGAGATGGGTCCGGCGCGCGTCGCATGACGTGCCGGCGCTAGGTCGGTGCCGCGAGACCGCTGTGCGTTCGACCCGCCAACCGCGGCAGGCCTGCCGCATCCGCGTCGCTTCGCTCACCCTGCCGAGACGACTGCTGTGTCAGACGGTGCAAGCCTTGCGCGTGACACCGGTGTGTGTCGCCGATGCCCCGGTGTCGTCCGGCGATGCGCGGCGGGGCGTCGTGCGCGTCAATCGTCGGCGCGGTCGAGGTCGCAGCAATGCGAACCGGCCGCGATGTCCCGGTCTGCGGACTCCAGCACCGAGCCGGTGACCGGGTTCGGCCGGAACGTCGTGCATCCCTTGAGTCCCAGGCGATAGGCCTGTTCGTAGACCGAACGATAGGCGTCGAACGCGATGTCAGCATCGACGTTGATGGTCTTGGAGATCGCGTTGTCGACATAGGGTTGTACGGCGGCCTGCATCGCGAGGTGGTCGTCGGGCGCGATGTGCCGGGCATCGACGAAGTACTCCGGCGGCGGCCGATCGGCAGAGTGCGCGCGCCACCGTGCCAGCGCGAAGTCGGTCAGTTCGTGCCAGGCGGCGTCGTCGCGATCCCGGATGCGGCGCCGATGCTCGAAGTCGAACACCGGTTCGATGCCACTCGAGACGTTGTTCGCCAGCAGGCTGATCGTGCCGGTCGGTGCGATTGCCGTCAGGTGGCTGTTGCGCAGCCCTGCCGTCGCGATGCCGCTGCGGATATCGGCGGGCAGGGCCTGGATGAACGGTCGCCCGCAGAAGGCCTCGCGATCGAAGAACGGGAAACTGCCTTTCTCGGTGGCCAGCGCGATCGACGTGCGATACGCGGTGTGGCAGACGACCCGCATCAGGTCCGCAGCGCGCTGCCTTGCCGCGTCCGAGTCGTAGCGCAGGCCGAGCATGATCAGGCTGTCCGCGAGACCGGTGACGCCGAGTCCGATGCGTCGACTGCCGCGTGCCTGGTCCGCCTGCTGGGGCAATGGAAAGCGTGATTGGTCGATGACATTGTCGAGCAGGCGCACCGCCATCACCGTGGCATCGCGCAGTGCATCGACGTCGATCCGTGCCGCGCTGCTGAACGCTTCGCTGACGAAGCCGGTCAGGTTCAGCGAGCCGAGGTTGCAGGCGCCGTAGGGCGGCAGCGGGATCTCGCCGCACGGATTCGTCGCGCCGATCTGTTCACGATAGCCGAGATTGTTCTGCCGGTTGATGCGGTCGATGAACAATACGCCGGGCTCTGCGGTCTCGTAGCTGGCACGCATGATCCGTTCCCAGAGGTCCCGTGCCGCGACCTCACGGAGCACCACGCAGTCGACTGTGCCGGTATGACCCGGCCACGCGCGCTGCACCAGCCGACGGCCGGCGCCGTGCTCGACGCCACCGAGGCCGACGGCGGGAAACACCAGCGGCCAACCGGCATCGTCGTGCACGGCCTGCATGAAGGCGTCGCTGACCAGCACCGAGAGGTTGAAATTGTGCAGTCGGCCGGCGTGGCGCTTCGCGGCAACGAAGGCCTCGATGTCGGGATGGTCGCAGCGCAGCGTCGCCATCATCGCGCCGCGTCGCGATGCGGTCGACAACAGGGTCTCGCACATCGCGTCCCAGATCTGCATGAAGGATACCGGGCCCGACGCCGTGCCCCCGACCCGCCACGCCGGCGTGCCGGCCGGGCGCAGCGTCGAGAAGTCGTAGCCGACGCCACCCCCCTGCTGCATCGTCAGTGCCCCCTCTTTGAGCGCCTCGAAGATGCCCTCCATCGAGTCGTCGATCCGTCCCATGACGAAGCAGTTGAACAGCGTGACGTCGAGTTCGGTGCCGGCGCCGGCCAAAATGCGCCCGCCGGGCAGGAAGCGGAAGTCCGCGAGCAGCTCGTAGAAGCGCTGTAACCAGCGCGCCGGTTCGTGTGCCTCGGCGGCGGCCAACGCCTGCGCGACCCGCCGCCAGCTGTCGCGCACATCGCGGTCGCGCGCAACGCCGCCGCTGCGGTGACGGTAGCGGCTGTCCCAGATCTGCTGCGAGACCTCGGATTGGAACGCTGACGCCGTCATGCGGCTACCAGTCGTGCGGGTCGGTCGGCGCCGTATACCGCGGCGGCGTCGCGGTCGTGGTCGAAGAATACGAACACGTCGCGCCCCTGCGCGGCCCAGGCCCCGAGCCGCGCGGCCCAGGTCTGCAGGTCGGCATCGGCGTAACTGCCGGTGTGAGCGACCTCGGGCCCGTGCGGGCGCAGATCCACCAGCGGGTCGGTCACGAATGTCGGGCCAGCAATGCCGGTGGGGTTCAACTGGCAGAAGCCCACGCCGGATCGCTGCACCGTCCGTACCCGACGACCGGCCGTCAGACGTGCTGGCCGAAGCGCGCCTGCTGGGCGTCTGCCATCAGCGCGTGAAACTGCGTACCGCTGATTTGTACCAGCGTTTCGTGGTCACCGGCCTCGAGGTAGACGTCGGTGCGATCGCCGAGACCGGTGTCCGGATCCCACGCGGTGTCGAGACCATAGGCAGCGCCCAGCGGCGGTACCGCACCCAGTTCGCAGTCGGGGAACAGTTCCTTCAACGTACCTTCCGGTACCAGCGCGAGCTGCCGTTCCAACTGCCTGTTCAAGCGGTCGAGCTCGACGTGATAATCGGATGGCACGACGACCAGCAGCACGCCGTCCTTGTCGCGTAGCACGACCCCCTTGGCGACGGCATCGCCGGCGACGTGCGCGGTCTCGGCGGTCTCCATGCTCGATTCGCTGTGCGGATGCCGGACGGGCCGGTATTGCACGCCCCGCTGATCCAGATAGTCCTGCAGTGTCCTTGCGATGGTCATTGTCTGATACCTCCGTTGATGCGGTGTTGGTGCCGCGCCGACGATCCCAGGCGGCGCTCGGGCGCAGATGTCGTGGGCGCCTGCCGGTCGCCCGCGCGCTGTCGTTCACGGTGGTCCGAGAAAGCCCTCGGCCAGCGCGACAGTCCCGTGACGGGCGATCAGCGCCTGCAGTTCGGCGATGACGGCCTGCGCCTCGTCGTCGTCGATCTCACCGCTACCGATCAGGCGCGCCAGCAGGCCGCGCTCGGCCGCGTCGAACAGTCCGCCCAGGGTCGGTTCGCCGTACGCATCGAGGGCGGCCTCGATCAGGCGTTGCAGGGCCTCGCTGGCCCACGGTCTCTGGAAGCGGACCGCCAGGGCATCCTTGCCGTATTCCTCGATCAGCGCATCGATCTCGTCGCGCAGCTGCTGGCGATCATCGGTCGAGAATCGGTTCAGCGGTATGGTGACGGTCTGCACGCTGGCGAGGACCGCCTCGCGTACCTCGGACAGGGTCGCCGGTTGGGCGATCGCATCGTCGTCCAGCACTGCGGTTATCACGGCGGACAACTGCTCCGAGGTGTTCTCGAAGACGTCTTCAGGGATGAACATCTCGGGTCCCCCCAAGAAAGGTTGCCATTCATCCGCTGGCAGTGGCGCGGTTGGCGTCGGCCTGGCGTCGTGTGAATCTGCGGTGCCACCAGCCGGTCACGTGCCTCGCTCACCTAGATTATACGCCCTCGCAACCGGGGCGCTGTCTCGCTGCGGCGCAGTGCGGCCGGCAAATGTCGTCGGCTGCGAGCGTTGACGACATCGGCGGCGCTCGACCAATAGCGCCGTGCGTCGCCTATGCCGCGGTCGCGGGCCGCTGCGTGCGTTCGAGGCCCCCTCGGAATCGCGCGCGACAGGTTCGGTGCATCGGATTCGGGGATATCGACGCCGATCGGTCGTCGACGATACGCGAGTTGCCGCGGTCGGCGCCGGTCCGTGTCGGTACGGATCAGGACCGCGGACGGCACACAGCGGGCCGTGTCGCCCGACAGGTACGGTTACGATCCGGCGGCGCCGTCACCGGTTGATCAGCAGGATCAGCGCGGCGGTCAGCAGTCCAATGACGACCGCCTTGACCCCGCTCCACCACCACGCGGTGCCGGCGACGCGGCCGAGGAAGGCGC
>JAAUYD010043500.1_pt1 | contig 10267 bp, 9 predicted proteins | sample 7278101 | NCBI WGS metagenome assembly JAAUYD01 (sample SAMN14350128, study PRJNA611818) | marine sediment metagenome | isolation source: surface marine sediment (0.6m) | place: French Polynesia: Moorea | collected 2018-08
GCTACCGTCTCCTTACCAATAAATTACGATTTTGAGAATGGTGCAGGCATCTGGTTAACTCCTATAGTGGGTTTCGCACAACGGTTAGGAACGGAAATTGCTGGTTTTAATTTTGGGGGGTCGGCACCACTTCCTCTAAATTTGAGTCTAATAGGAGAAGTAGGGGCTAATTTTGCCGGTCGGGGTAATGCCTTTATCGGCAATAGACTAGAAGACCGCATTCCTTGGAATGTCGGTTTTCAATGGAAGCCAAAACCTTCTTTAAACACTGTTAATCCTGCTGTGGGAGTATACGTAACTAATCGCGTGGGTTCTTCTACTTGGCATCAACTGCGAGTTAGAGAAGGAGATAATATCGCAGTGGGAGGTAATTTTTCATTATCTTTCTAACAAAACAAAAATGCTATGACAGCCATAGATATTTTAATTCTCTCCAACGGACCAGGAGAAATAACTACTTGGGTGCGTCCTGTAGTTAAAGCGCTGCGCTGTAAGGATAGCTTCCCCTATGGCGATCGCCTCAGAATTTCTGTTGTACTTTCTCCTTGTCCTCACGGGACTGGGAAAGAAGCAGAGATCGCCCTTAGTTATCCTGAAGTCGATCGAGTACAATCAGCAGAGCATTTTTTTCCTTTTTTGCTGTGGGGAAAAACTGCCGATAATTGGGAATGGGAAAATAAGGGAATAGTTATCTTTCTAGGTGGAGATCAATTTTTTCCTGTCGCGATCGGCAAGCGTTTGGGTTACTCAACTGTAGTTTATGCCGAATGGGATGCTCGTTGGTATTCTTGGATTGATGATTTTGCTGTCAGAAACCAAGGGATTATTGAGAAAGTTCCTCTTAAATATCGCCACAAATTTACTGTAGTAGGAGATTTGATGGCAGATGTTGCCACATTTGCTACAGAAGTAACCACATCTGACCTATCTCTTATTGGCTTGTTACCTGGATCCAAAGCCGCAAAACTCGCTCAAGGAGTGCCATTGTGTTTGGCGATCGCTTCGGAGATTAACAAAAAGCGTCCCGATATCAATTTTATTATTCCCGTCGCTCCTACATTAGATTTGCCTACTTTAGCTAAATTTGCCAGTCTCGATCGCAACCCCATACTAGCCAAGATGGGTGGAGTGAGTGCTGAATTAATTTATAAAGAGTCTGAGGGGGAAAAACGAGTTTTTTTGCAAACTTGCGAGGGAGTGGAAATAGAACTTATAACTAGGTTTCCTGCCTATGACATATTAAGCCAATGTTGCCTCTGTTTCACTACTGTGGGAGCAAATACCGCAGAATTAGGTTCTTTAGCCGTCCCCGCGATCGTTCTCATACCAACCCAGCAATTAGATGCGATGCGTTCTTGGGATGGTATTGGAGGTATTCTCGCCAATTTACCAGGGATAGGTTCTGTTTTTGCCAAACTTATCAATTGGCTAGTAATTAAACAGGGGCGCTTATTTGCCTGGCCTAATATTTGGGCTAATGAAGAAATATTACCGGAATTAGTAGGAAATTTACAAGCTGATAATATAAGTCAGATAGCGATCGGTTTTTTGGATAATCCGGGTAAGCTAAAACTAATGAGGGAAAGGCTGCTCGGCATTCGAGGCGAACCAGGAGCAGCAATAAGAATTGTTGCAATAGTTTACAAACGATTAATAAAAACTCTGTATTAACTCTAATCAATTTTACTTGTTAAGTAGAAAAACTTGTACATAACAAATAAATTTTTCTTTAAATAGAGAGACTACATTTTACGATTACTTTAAATTAAATCAAACAATTTAAGTTTAGCATGGAGTTATGAAACAAGTTTATTCTAGATTGAATCTAGCACTAGGAATAACCATCTTTTCTACTCAGTTGCTATTCTCGGATATGACAGCATATGCGATCGATATTACATCAGATATGAACTCTCTTTCAGAAAGATTCAATCGCGAAGATGTCAATTCTTATTCGCGAGAATTGGAGCGGCAAGAGGAAGAATTTACAATTGAATTAATAGAATCCAAACGAGATCCTTATAGCTCTCAAATACCGAAAAAGAAGATTGAAAGAGAAAACAAAGATCGAGGTGCAATCAGCATTTCATATTGGAAAAATATTATAGGGACTCTGCGTAAGTTAAAAATCAAGGTAGATATCAACCAAAATGATAGGGAATACAAACCGCCAATACTTCCCCAAGTATCCGCTGCAAATATTTTTAAAGATGTTTATGATTTTGACATTAGTATAAAGGAGGTGACTAAAAGCGAAAATACTTTAGAGTCAACAATATCCTTGTCCAATAGTACTAGCAACCTAAATAATACGATCGACAGGAATCATTTATTAGGTAATTTCAGGGATAGTAGTAACAAGTATTCAAATTTAAATCAGTCAACAAATTTACACTCTCCGATCCAAAATAACGCGCCAGTATCAATCTGGCCTTCACAAAATAACAATCTTAATAAGATTATTCAAAATAATCCCCTAAACTTATTAAATTTAAATAATAATAGTTCGACTTTCAATAGATATAACTCGATACAAGGGTACAAAACGGTCGAACAAATAAAAAATCAAGCCAAGCAAAAGCACAAAAAACAACTCGCACAACAACAAAAAATATTCAAAAAAATAGAACTACAACAAAAACAACTGCAGAGTTTAAAAAAACAACTTCGACAGCAGCAAGAGCAACAACACAAGAAACAAATGCAACAATATCTCAAGCAAAAGCGGAAACTTTACAGACAAATATAGATTGCTGATTTTATTTAATACTACTAATATTACTCAGAAGTCACTTTTAATTCTTCGATATTCCAGTAAATGCCTCCAAGTGCAGTAAATTCAACTCCAGATAGACGATCGCGCACAGCAGCTAAGGAATATGGGTTAACCAGATAGATGAATGGTAAATTTTCGCTAATCAAACGCTGAGTTTCTGAATAAATAGCTTTGCGCTTCTCTATGTCGAATTCTTTGGCACCTTCTATATAAAGATAGGCAATTTTTTTCTCCCAGTCAGCTACTTCTCTACCTTCTATGGGTTTTTGTCCTGCTCCTGGTTTCTGGTTAAACATATGCAAGTTGCTATCAGGAAACCAGACGTTAGCACCACCATTTGGTTCGTTACCTCCAGTAAGACCGAGCAAGCCACACTCCCAATCCAGGGAGTTACTGAGCTTATCTATAAAATTATTCCAAGCCAGGGGTTTAAAATCAACTCTAATGCCAATTTTGTTAAGGTCTTGCTGAATTTGAACCCCAATTGCCTCGCGGATTGTATTTCCCGCGTTGGTATTTAAGGTAAAGCGGACGCGATTCCCCTCAGCATCGAGAAGTTCGTCTGTGTTATTGTATTTAAAACCTGCCTCTAGCAATAGTTTCTTGGCTTTTTGGGGATTGTAGTCGTACCCTTTAATACTGCTGTCATAATAAGGAGATTGTATAGACATCTGGGTATTTTGCGGCTGTCCCAGTCCCCGATAGATATTGTTAATCATTGTTTGCCGATCGACAGCATAGGCAACTGCCTGCCTAAACTTAACATTATTGAACCATCGAGACTTAACTGGAGCTACTAGGGGGTTTCCATCTCTTCTACCTTTATTGAGATTAAAGAAAAAGAATGTGGTACCGTAGGCAGGGCCGCCATTATAAATAGTAAACTTACCTCGCTTCTCTTCTCGTTTGAGGAGGGAGTAATATTGGGGAGAAACGCTTACAGAATCTAAACTCCCAGAGCGAAACTGCAATAAGAAAGTATCTAGGTTTTCAACAATTGGTAGGAAAACTCGATCTATATGGGGTAATTGATTTCCCTGCTCGTCTTTTTTCCAGTAGTAGGGATTGCGTTCTAAAATTACTCGCTCACTGGGAACGTATGCTTTAATTTTATACGAGCCACTGGTGATAATTTTCTCTGGGGGAGTATCCAAATTCCAAGCAGATAGGAATAGAGGTTTTCCCTGACTATCTTTTTTCTCTATTGTTTCCCGCAATATATGGGTTGGTAAGATTTCTAGAGAAGTAGCGTTCAAAATCGGTGAAAAAGGCTCTGGAAGGGTAAATTCAATTCGCAGGTTGTCGATTTTACGTAGCTTGGGTAACTTTCGACTTTGACCAATCCTCAATAGATCTTTACTACTGGTTGGGATATCTTTATTGAAAACGAGGTCATTATAGGTAAAAATTACGTCATCTGCAGTTAAGGGATGACCGTCCGACCACTTAAGTCCTTTCCTTAGAGTAAAGACAATTTTGCGCTTATCTTCTGAAACTTCCCATGATTCAGCCAGCTCTGGTTCTATTTCTCCCGTTATCGGGTTTGAAGTAGTTAAACCTGGGTTGGTCATGGCAAAAATACGACTAACTGTAGCGTCTGTGGAGAGTATGGGGTTAAAAGTTGTGGGGTCGCTTAAAATTGCTCGTACTACTTGAGATCCTTGAGATGCTTGGCTTCTCAAAGTAGCTGGGTTACAAGCAGAAAGGGAAATTGCAGTTATTAAAGCTAGGGCGATCGTCAAGGAACGACGACAGATGACTCTAATTCTTCGAGAAAATTGCATCGAGATTTTTACCTATATCCTCTCAATTGAGATCGGGGCTGTATTTACTGGCTGTCTCTGCGTCCCAGTTCGTAGACAGCGAAGGTTATAGTAGCTAGCATACCTATACTGACGGCCCAACTGCGACCTAAACTAGATTCTATACCCCAATGAAACAAAGCTCCTAAAACTAAAAAGGGAACGATACCGAGCGCTGAAGCGTAAAAGGCGTTTTGAGATTCTCTTGCTGGACGACTTTTTTCAAATTCTTCTGTCGATATATACAAAGAGCGATCGGCAAAGTTAAACCATCGCTCGAGTTGTTCAGTTATCCATTCCCTCAGAGTTGGCATGCCTAGATACAGCGCTAGGGACCAAATACAGGAACCGGCGATCGCTACTGTATCTATAGTAAATCTAAAGGGAAACATATCGGTCAGTATATTTAGGGGCATCGTATAGTAATTTTTTCCAGATTTTAACAAAATTAATTCCGTTGAGGGAAATTTCTCTTTTGTCTTAACGGGAACAGGGAATAGGGAATAGGGAACAGGGAATTGTTGAGAGGAGGATTTAGACCTCCCCCTTTCCCCATTCCCTCTGAAAAAACGAGGCTTCAAACCAAGGCATAAGGGAAAAGGTATTTCTGTTCCCCGTTCCCTGTTCCCTTTTCCCTTCGAGCCTTTCACCGTGGTGAATAAAAAATCTATAGAAAATTTTTAACAAAAAAGTTACCTAAGTCACTTAAAATCTCAAATGCGCTCGTCTTCACGTAGAGTTCGAGCCCAGGCTAAACACATATAACAAGCCAGAGAAGTCGAATTATGCGCAAAATAACTCCAGAAACAGGAAAGAAAAATCCCCCCCGACGTTATCTGAGGTATTTTTATCTTTCGATCGCATTTCCCGCGCTCTTAACTTCTATTTGGTTGCAAGGATTCAGACCGACCCAACTCCAAGCCAAAGCCACCCCAACCTCAGGACAAGTTTTAGCTACCAATAGTTGGCAACACGCTTCTTTCCCTGTAGAAAATTTCCAAGCTTATACTTCTGGTTTTGGTTACCGCAAATCCCCCGTAACTGGTAAACTACAATTTCATCGCGGTTTGGATATGGCTGCTCCGATCGGAAGTTACGTTCGTAATTGGTGGACGGGTCATATAGTAGAATTATCCGACGGTACTGGCTGCGGCACTACAATTAAGATTCGATCGGGTAAGTGGACGCACGTTTACTGTCACTTAAACGGGTATGTCACCAGCACTCCTGAAGGTACTTTTTTAGTCGATCGTCAGGGTGGCATTCAATTAAGAGTAGGACAGCAAATTCCAGTAGGAGCTAGAATTGGTCGAGTTGGCATGACAGGTCGCACTACTGGACCACACCTACACTGGAGTTTATTATACGAAAACAAATATGTGAATCCCGCTTTGGTTCTTCAAGAAATGCACAAACACCAAGCTTCATTACCAGCCTCTGGCTGGAGAGAACACGGAATGGGGAACAGTGGAATTAAATCGACAAAGAAACTTCCAAAAAAATGGAAGTTATTGGGCATATTAATTAGAGCTAAGAGGTAATAATAACTGCCTCTTCTGGCTTAGATTTTCCTAATTCGAGTTGTTCTAATAACTCTACTATTTCTCTCTCAAAAGTAACCTGAGCGCGATTTGTTTTACCACCAAGATAGAAGCGATCGCCTTTTTGTAGCGCCCAAATTTGAGAGTGAGAAACGTAACTCATTATTACTCCCAGCATCAAGAAAGCGAAACCAGCATACACGATCGGCACTCCTGGATCTGCTTTAATTTGTAAGCCAGTGCTGCCAATTAATTGTATTACTTTGAGCTTAATTCCATTAACTTCTACTGTCATTCCAGGACGCACTACGCTTACTAACTCCCCCTCAGCATCATATATAAACATAGTTCCCTGCAAATCTCTTGCTAATAGGGAAACTCCTTCACTCAAATCGGGTTTAGTAGGAACCCAAGTACCCCAGAGATTTCCTTGTCCCTGAGTATCTAAAGGACTCATGGGAATCTCGAAAATGGGACTATTATTGAGCTTTACTTGCAATGCTGAAATACCCCAGTTAGTCTGATAAAGAGTAACGCCGTCATAGCGTAAGGGTTCGTTGACGTAGATAGTCTTGCGTTTTAATTCTTCTCCCTCCTTGTCTATTACCGATAAATCGGAATAGAACTGGTCTATATTCCCTTCATTGGTATAATCAATCCAGAAGCGGTTGACTCGCACCGACCAATCTTTGGGAACTTGGGGGGCAGCCAAAGGGCCAGCTTCAAAAATATTTTTAATTTGAAAGGTTTCTCCACTGGGAACCATTTCTTGGGCAAAAAATCCTGTCAGCGACCCCCAAATCGCTCCAGCGAGGATAATTAGCATCGCTGCGTGGACTAAAATAGGCCCTATGCGTCCGATAATTCCTTTACGGGCATAAAGGGAATCTGATTCAGTAAATGTCTTATAACCCCGTTTTTCTAGCAAAGGAATGAGAGTGTCGATCGAACCTGTTTCTAGTTCAGCAGAAAGAGCAAGTTTTTGAAACTGACGGGGTCGATCGTAAAATTTCCAGTTGCGCGCAGCTTTAAGGGCTGGAAATTGGCGAGTAAAAGTGCAAGCAGCCAGACTGCTGCCAAATAAAACCAGCAATGATAAAAACCACCAAGTACTGTAGACGTGGTCTAACCCTGCAATTAAGATAACTTTCCAGGTGAGGAAACCGAATAAAGCTGGAGATTCGGGGTAGTTTTGTTGGTAAAAGTCTAAACTTTCTCCCTGTTCTATTACTGTACCGCTAATACTGAACAAGGCGATCGCCAGCAACATAACAATTGCCAAACGCAGATTAGCAATTATTTGCACCAGACGGCGGAATAAATTTTTAGGAGATAAGGAAACTTCAGTTGTGGTAGATGGATCGGATGCACTCATTTTAGAAAATACTTACAGGAAGGCGAGACAAAAGTGAGAATATCCCAAATCCTAACAATAGCGCCCCACTAGTAGGGGTAATCCAACTAGACCAACGACGTAATTCTAATAATTTTTTAATAGAGGCGGTAAAAGTACCGGCCAAAATTAAAGGTGCGACATACCCTGTCGTGTAGGAAAGCAATAACACCGCACCCAGAAATAGATCTTGTGTCGTTGCTACCCAAGCTAGTATACTTGCTAATACTGGAGTGCTACAAGGAGAAGCCACTAAACCAAAAGTTAAACCGAGTAAGTAGGAACGTACTGCTGGGGGTAAATCTTTTGTTATCCAGTCTGTCGCTCCTATACTGGGAAGCTGTAGAGGTAAGATTTCCAATAAGTTCAATCCCATAATAATCGCTACGAGACTGACTAAAATTGGCAAACCAATTCCTACTTGTCCGTAAACTCGTCCCACAGATGCAGCGAGTATACCTAGTACTGCTAGAGTTGTTGCTAAACCGAAAGAAAACCAGGTAGACTGGGCTGCTGCTTGCAGTCTATTATTAGCCTCATAACCTCCGATATAGCCGATGGTAATTGGCAGCATTGAAAGCATACAAGGAGTGAGGCTTGTAAGTAACCCTGCTAGAAAAATTAAGGCGACACTAAACGGGCTTAGGTGGGTTAGGTTGGTACTAACTAAGCTATTGGCAAATTGTTCGAGTTGATATAGTTGGGTTTGTAAGCTTTCGACCATTCCGTTGGTTAATTATTATTTGAGAGGCTTATTCCCATAAAATTCTAACTTAACTCAATATCCTTCTTACAGAATTAGGGGAGAGGGGGAGAGGGGGAGAGGGGGGAGTGTGGGGAGTGTGGGGAGATGGGGCCAACAGCTAACAGCCAACAGCTAACAGTCAACAGCAAATAGCAAACAGCTAACAGCCAACAACATTTCGTTAAGATATAAAGAATTTTAGACAGCTCGGCTATTGCTTGGATACTATCAAAAAGAGAATAATAGCTCTATAGCTAGATTTAAAATCAGACCAACTCGTGATAGCAATATATCCTGGCAGTTTCGATCCGATTACTAATGGTCACTTAGATATCATAAAGCGAAGTAGTCAACTTTTCGAGCGCACGATCGTAGCAGTTTTGTGCAACCAAAATAAACAGCCCATTTTTTCAGTTGAGAAAAGAATGGAACAAATCGCCTTTTGTACAAAACACTTGTCTGGGGTAGAAGTAGATAGTTTTAGCGGTTTGACCGTGGAGTATGCTAAATTCCGTAATGCTGGAGTTTTAATCAGAGGTTTGCGAGTACTTTCAGATTTTGAAAAGGAACTACAAATGGCTCACACTAATAAGACTCTTTGGGATGGAATAGAAACAGTATTTCTTGCTACTTCCACAGAGTATAGTTTTTTAAGTAGTAGTGTTGTCAAAGAAATAGCTCAGTTTGGCGGTGCTGTCGAACATTTAGTTCCTAAAAATGTTGCTGCCGATTTGTATGACTATTACTCTTAAGCTTGTTTTACTCCCTCGCAAGGTTTAGCATAAGTTTGATGATATTACAAAACATAAGATAATTTTTATAAAAAAACTTTACAAATGCTGGAACCAAAATCGTCCCGCCAAAGTGACCCCGAAATTGATAATCTTACTAAACCAGAACTCGTTCAACAAGAATTCGAGCGACTTGAAGAAATAATTTTTCAAAGTAGTCGTCTTCCTTTAACTCGATGGACAATTCTCGACGAAGAAAGGCTGCTAGAGCGGTTAAAGTTTCTGAGGATGAATTGGCCTGATGCTTTTGAGAAAGCAGTTGAAATTATTGAGCAAAAGCAAGAAATCATCGACCAAGCTGAAGATTATGCTCAAGAAATTCTAGAGTCCGCTCAAAAACAAGCTGCTCAAATTTTAGATGAAGTGGGTATCGTACAACAAGCCCAACTAGAAGCCAGTCAAATTCGCCAACAAGTACAGCAAGAGTGTGAAGCACTTCAAGAACAAACCATCGCAGAAATAGAGGAAATGCGCGCCAAAGCGATCGAGGAAATAGAACAAATGCGTCAGTTGACAGTAGCTGAATGTGACGAAATTCAAAATGGTGCTGACGATTATGCAGAGGAAGTTCTCGGTAACATAGAAGATAAGCTAAGCCAAATGCTGAGGGTAGTTCGCAACGGTCGTCGGCAATTAAGTAGCGATCGCCCCACACGCAATTCTCACCATGGCAACTAATTTAGTCCCAATTTTTTTAAGGCTTCTTCAGCAGCCCGTTTTTGGGCTTCTTGTTTGCGGCGACCTTTACCCTTTCCATATACTACACCGTCAACAATAACTCTAGCAGTAAATTCTTTGGCGTGATCTGGCCCTGATTCGTCGATAATTTCGTATTGGGGATTTTTTCCTTTGTTAGCTAGCGCCCATTGTTGAAAGCAATTTTTAGAGTCTACTAAATTTTGAGTTTTGGCATCAGATTGAGAAGTAAGAATCTCTTCTGCTACCGACATAAATAATGGTTTTATATAATCGCGAACTGCTTCGATACCAGATTCTAGATAGTAGGCTCCGATAATTGCTTCAAATGTATCGCTCAATAGTGAGGGACTTTCTCTTCCTTTATCTTTTTCTGCTCCTTTTCCCAAACGCATTTGTTCCCCTAAATTTAGTTGTTTGGCAAAGTTAGTTAATTGTGTTTCATCAACTAATTTCGATCGCAAACGAGTTAATTGGGCTTCACTCATTTCTGGGTAAGTTTTATAGAGTAGTTCTCCCACCA
>JAAUYD010043437.1_pt1 | contig 10266 bp, 10 predicted proteins | sample 7278101 | NCBI WGS metagenome assembly JAAUYD01 (sample SAMN14350128, study PRJNA611818) | marine sediment metagenome | isolation source: surface marine sediment (0.6m) | place: French Polynesia: Moorea | collected 2018-08
CGAGGCCACGTCGTTGCTCTGCCGGAGCAGGGTGACGCCGGCGCCGATGAACCAGATGATCGACCCGAGTCCGAAGACCATCTCGACCGCCTCGAACGCCGGGACGACGGTGACCAAACCGGCTGCTGCGGTTGCGAGGCCGACGACGTTCAGCCAGCGGGGGAGCACCGCGGTGGCGAGGCCTGCGATCGAGACGAGGCCGATCCAGATGGCGCCGACGAGTTCGTTGCCGCCGCCGAGCCCGTTGGTGACGGTGTCGATCGCCGACCACAGCGAGGCAGCTTGATCGGGGTCGGATTCGGCGAGGTCGGCGACGGATTCGATCCCGATGTTGGAGATCATTCCGGTGGCGAACATGAGCGCAGCCCAGATCGCAGCGAACACCGCAGCGGTGTTGGCCAGGATCGGCGTCCGGTCGACCAGCCGCTGGCGGAGCGCGAGCGCGAACGGCACGAGCGCAGCGCCGAACACGACGAAGATGCCGAGGTACCAGGCAAGCAGCTGTCCCCGGTGGTCGACGAGGAACTCGACCGATTCGGCGGGAGTGGCGTCGGGGTCGGTGTAGTCGGCGAACGATGTCGCGAACATCGCGATGCCGTAGCCGAAGGTGCCGGCGGAGAGGAGTGCGGCTGCGCCGCCGATCCGGCCGAGTCGGCCGTGATCACTGTCGGCGCGTTGGTCGGTGGGTGTGGTGATGGTCATGAGTCGCTTCCTGTAGTGGGTTGGGTGGGTCGGTTGTCGGTGTCGTGATCGTCGAGGCGTCGGAGTTCGACGACGTCGACGTTCATCGACGTGAAGTGGGAGAGCAGTCCGTTGAGGTGGGACGCGTCGAGCACCTCGCCGATGAGGCGGGTCGTGCCGTGGTTGGTGGTCTCGATCTCGAAGTCGTCGATGACGGGGCGGAGGATCCGCTCGTCGGCGCGGCCACGGATCTCGATCTCGTAGCGGGTCGGTCGGGGCATACATGGATGCTCCGCCCGGGCTGGGTGAGTGGCCATCGCTCCCTGCCGGATCTCACCCGGGTGAGCCGGGCACGATCTCCCGTGTTCGATCGACCTCTACGCTGGGGGTATCGCCGACTCCCCTGCGGCCGTCACGGCCACGAAGGTCATTGCTCCGCGGCCGCCGAGCCGCTACCTCGAGCGCGCTCGCTTGCTCGAGTCTCTCGACGCTGCTGTCGCTGCGGGACGGGGCGTGGTTCTCGTGAGCGCCCCTGCCGGTTCGGGCAAGTCGACCCTCATCAACGGCTGGCTCGAGACTCGGGGCGCCGGGGTGGGTTGGCTGCAGGTCGATGAGGCAGACGACGATCCGTCCCGGTTCTGGGCCTACGTTGCGGCTGCACTCGCTGAGATGGTGCCGGGCCTCCCCGATTTCATCCGGGCGTCGATCGGCGACGGTCCCGACGCAGCCGCGGCCGGCGTCATCAATCAGGTCGCCCATCGCGCGGGCGACGTCGTCCTGGTCATCGATGACTACCACCTGATCACCAGCGAGGACGTGCATCGCAGCGTCGAGCAGCTCGTGACGCTTCGCCCGGACAACCTCACGGTCGTCCTCTCGACCAGGGTTGATCCACCGTTCCGGCTCGGGCGGCTCCGCGTGCGCGATCAGTTGACGGAAGTCCGCGCCGACGACCTCCGCTTCGACCAGGCGGAGGCGAGTTGGCTCCTCGATGCCGCGGCAACCGGTTTGGGGCCAGAGGCGGTCAACTTGCTCCACGAGCGCACCGAGGGGTGGGCTGCCGGGCTCGTCCTCGCCGGACTCTCGATGCGCGACGGCACCGACGTCGACGGGTTCGTCGAAGCGTTCCACGGCGACGACCAACTCGTCGCCGATTATCTGACCGATGAGTTCCTCGACTCGGTCGACGACCTCGAGCGACAGCGCCTGCTCGACGTCTCTGTGCTCGGGCGACTCTCGGGCCCGCTCATCGACGAGGTCTGCGGTGTGGACGACGGGACCGAGTGGCTCGCCAGGCTGGCGGCGTCGAACCAGCTGGTCACCTCGCTCGACCGGACCGGGACGTGGTTCCGGTTCCACCACCTCCTGCGCGACCTGCTCCGCTTGGAGGCCGCACGCAAGATTCCTGAACGGCTACCGGGGCTTCATCTCGCCGCTGCGTCATGGCATCGCGACCACGACGCCATGTTCGCGGCGATCGAGCACTACATCGACGGCGGCGATCTCGTCACCGCCGGCGATCTGATCGCCGTGCACGCCACGGCTCTGCTGAACGATGGGCAGGTCTTCACGGTGCTTCGTCTGCTCGACCGGCTGGGCGACCTCCCCGAGCGCCACTCGCGGAGCGCACTGGTCCGCGGTTGGATCAATCTCTCGACCGGCCGCTTCGCGGGTGCTCGCCACTACTACGGCGTCGCCGCCGAGCACGACGACGGGACCGACGCCAACCTCACCGCGTCGCTCGGAATCATGGTGCATCTCGCCGAGGGCGCTCTGGGCGATGCGCTCTCGATCGCTGGTCGGATGGTCGAGCCGACCGAGTCGACCCAGGCGATCGGTTTGGTGGCCGCTCATACGTGGGCCGGGATGTTCGACGAGGCGCGCCGATACGTCGCGATCGCTCGTGAGCTCGGCGGGTCCGAGCCATCGGACTACGCGCTGACGATGGCACCGGGTTTCGCTGCGGTGATCGAGTTGGAGTCGGGCAACCGATCCGTCGCGGCGGAACACGCGGCGGCGAGCGTGGAACATGCGCACGGTCACGGTGTCGCCGAGTCGCCGCAACTGTCGATGGCGCACGCCGTGGAGGCTCGCACGGTGCCCGACCCTGATCGCCGTGCCGCCGCTGCTGATCGGGCGGTCGAACTCGCACGACGGGCACCGGAGCCATTCACGCTCGGCTACGTGCTGGCACTTGTCGGCGACGCGGCGTGCGAGCGCGACGACCCGGCTGGTGCGCAGCTGCTTCGCGAGGCGCGCCAGATGATCGACCGATGCCCTGACCCCGGCATCGTCGGCGCGGCCCTCGCACGTATCGAGGCGCGGCACGGGCTCGCCGGGCGGGCCGCAGCACCGACCGGACTGGTCGAGGAGATCACCGAACGCGAGCTCGCAGTCTTGCGCTACTTGCCGTCGCAGCTCTCCCAGCGTGAGATCGCAAACGAGTTGTACGTGTCGCTCAACACGGTGAAGACCCACTGCAAGGCGATCTATCGCAAGCTCGATGTGGACGGACGCCAGGCAGCCGTGCACACTGCACGACACCACGGGCTGCTCTGACCCGCACCGGAGCGAAGTGCGCGCTGGATCAGCGGCCTTGTTGAACCGATTCGATGGTCGCGGCGAGGCGGGGCAGGAGACGGAACGGGCGGGCCGGGTCGGCGAACTCGTTGAAGGTTCCGGCGACGTGGCAGCCGAGGTCGGGGATGCGGAACAGGAACGACGCGGTGGAGCCGGAGTGTCCGACCATCTCCGGGATCCGGCGACCGGTCAACCAGCGCGGCAGCTTGTAGCGCAGCACGCCTTGGCCGTAGCCGATGGCGAAGGTGAGGACCCGGTTCCAGTCAGCCGCCGTGCGGTCGAACCCTGCTGCCGCCCCCGCGCTCCGAGGCCAGTGCCCTGGGGATCGACAGCGCTCGCGCCTCTCGCCGAAGCGTCAGCGGCGTCGCTCGGTGATCAGCGGCAGGGGACACGTAGGTGTCGGCCAGGGCGAGCGGTTCGACGAGGCAAGATCCTGGTCAGCGACGTGCGCCTCACCGAAGGCCATGTGCTCTCAGCCTGTTCAGCCAAGAACACCGCCGCTCACAGAGTCCAGCCGCCGTCGGTGGGGATGACGGTGCCGAACACGTACGACGCGTCGGGCGAGGCGAGCCACCACAGCACGGCGGCCGCCTCGGCGCCTCTCCCGAGACGTTGCGCTGGCACGGTGGTACGCATTGACGCCTGGAACTCGGGGTCGGCGATGGTCTCGGGTGGGAAGTAGGACGGGTTCTCGATGAAGTTCGGGGCGATGCCGTTGACGCGCACACCGTGTCGGGCCATCTCCTTGCCGACGCTGTGCACGAGTTGGAGCTGGGCTGCTCGGGCCGCCTCGTAGCCGGCGATCGGGTGCGACGAGGAACGGATCGCCGTCGCCGACGTCGGGACGACGACGGCGCCGTCACGTCGCTCGATCATCGACGGGAGACATGCGCCGAGGAGCCAGTAGAGCGGCCGGACGAGGCGGGCGTGGAGCTCGTCGACGATCGCATCGTCGTGGTCGGTGATCGATGTGACCGTGATCGGAGCGTCGAGGTTGGCGATGACGACGTCGAACGGTGCGTGCTCAGCGACGAACGCTGCCACCTCGGTCCGCGAGGTGAACGGCTCGATGTGAGCGACGACCTCGTCGCCCTCGGCCCGGAACCGCTCGACCGCTGCGGGGCCGACGAAGTGCTCGGCGTCCGTGACGAGCACCCGGCGGGCACTCACGCCGCACTCCAGCCGGTGAGCAGCAGGTCGAGGGTGGCGTCGATCATCTCGTCGAGGGTCAGCTCGCCGTCCGGGTCGTAGGTGCGGCACAGGGTGTTGAGCGCGCCGAAGAACGCCGACGAGGCGATCACCGGGTGTACGTCGCGCAGCGAACCCTCCTCGACGGCCCGGCGGATGATCACCCGGGCAGCTTCCTCGTGGTCGTGGAGCAGCTCGGCGGTTCGATCGTGGGCGGCGAGGAAGTCGACGTTGCTGATGATGAGCGGACCGGACGGCCGCTCGACGGCGAACCGCACGTGAGCCCGCCCGAACGCCTTCAGTTCCTCGACCGGCGAGGGGTCGTCGCCGGCCAGCCGGGCGGCCTCGGTGCGGATGCCGCGCAGCCCGTCGTCGAGCACGAGCGCGAGCAGGGCGTCACGGCTGTCGACGTAGTAGTACAGCGCGCCCTTCGACAGCCCGACCCGCTCGCCGACGCCGGCGAGCGTCGTGCCAGCGATGCCCGACGCACGCAGCTCCTCCTCGGCGGCGGCGATGATGAGGGCGCGACGTTGCTCGCGACGCTTCGCCGCTCGCGACGCACCGGCGGTCGGCTCGGGGTTGACAGTTTCGACTATGGGTCGAATAATAGACCGCCATGCGACGTGAGATGGAATTGGCGCTCGGCGACCGCCTCAAGGAGCTCATCGACGCCGGTCCCCCACCCGCCTCTGGGCCCTTCACCCCGCTCGACCCGTCGGTGTACACGGACCGCGACGTGCACCGCGCCGAGGTCGCAGCCATCGCATCGAGCCCGGTTGCCGCGCTGGCGTCCAGCGAGCTCGCCGCGCCCGGCGACTTCGTGGCGATCGAGCTCACTGGCGTCCCGATCATCGTCTCCCGCGACCGCGAGGGCCGCGCCCATGCCATGCGCAACGTGTGCGCCCACCGCGGCGCCACCGTCGAGACCCGAGAATCCGGATCGGCCCGCATCTTCTCCTGCGGGTTCCACGGCTGGTCGTACGAGCTCGATGGGACCCTCCGCTCCGTGTCGAACGCCGACCTGTGGTCGACCGAGCCCTGCACCCGCGGTCTGCGCCGGCTGGCGTGCGAGGAACGGCACGGCATCATCTGGGTCACCGCCGACGCCGACGCCCCTACCGAGTCGGTCGCCGAGTGGCTGGGCGAGGGGGTCGACGGACTGCTCGGCGAGCTCGGCGTCGGCGAGATGGTGCACCACGCCGCCACCGACTACGACCTGCAATGCAACTGGAAGCTGCTCACCGACGGCTTCCTGGAGATCTACCACCTCAAATACCTGCACCGGGACTCGATCGCCCCCTACTTCCCCGCCAACACCACCACGGTCGGCCGATCCGGGAACCACTTCGTCAACTGGCTCCCCAAGAACCGGCTCGTGAAGAACCTCACCGAGCAGGCGCGCGACGACTGGCAGGTGCTCGCCCACCTCACGGGCGCAGTCGTGCTCGTGCCCGGCACCGTCGTGCAGTGGCAGGCCGGCCACGTCGAGCTGTTCTCCCTCCGACCCCACCCGACCGACCCGACCCGCAGCATCGCCCGACTCACGATGCTCGTCCCCGCCGACCGTGCGGACGAGACCGACCTGTGGGACCGCAATTGGGAACGGGTCAACGTCACGATCCCCGACGAGGACTTCGCCGCCGCCGTCGACGTGCAACGCAACATCGCCGCCGGCGCCGTCGACGAGATCCGCGTCGGGGCCAACGAGCACATGCTCGTCGACCACCTCGATGCGGTACGCACGCGCTGCGCCGCACTGGACGAGCCAGCCGGCGTGGAGGTCACCGTCGGGTGACGTCAGCGCTCCACCGCGAGCGCAACGGCGATGTGGCGGAGCACGTCGGGGTTCGCCACCATGCCGATGTGGGTGGCGTCGACGTCGACGTGACGGACGTCCGGTGACCACTCGTCGAGGCCATGCGGCTCGGCACGAGGCCGTCGCGCAGCGAGCGGATCGCGGTCACGGGGACGACGCACGTGGATCGTCAGAACGCGCGACGGACGCCGGGGAGGCGCGCCCGCCGTCGAGCACCGGAGGCGACGAAGGCGACCAGGAAGAGGGCTGCTCCGGTGAGCACGATCGTCGGGCCGGAGGCGATGTCGAGGTGGTAGCTGAGGTTCATGCCGACCATGCCGGTGACGGCGCCGACGGCGGTGGCGATGATGAGCATGCGCGAGAAGCTCGGCGTGAGGAGCCGGGCGACGACCGCTGGCACGACCAGCGCTGCAGCGATCAGGGTGACACCCATCACGTTCATCGTGACCAGGATCGACGCGGCGAGGAGCACCATGAGCACGCCGTCGGTCACGGCCACCCGAACGCCCGTGACCTCGGCGACTTCGGGATCGAAGGTCACGAAGAGCAGCTTGCGGTAGGCCACGACGATCGTTGCGACCGTCGCGAGCGTGACGGCGATGATGAGGTAGACGTCATTGCGGCTGACGCCGAGCACGTTGCCGAACAACGCCGCGTCGGCGTTCTGGCTGGGTGAGCCGAACACCTGGATGAGCGCGAGGCCGAGTGCGAACGATGCCGTCGTGACCACGCCGATGGCGGCGTCGGAGCCGACCGGTCGTCGACGGGTGATGCCACCGATCATGAGGGCCGTCACGAGGCCCCACGCGCCGGCACCCAGGAAGACGTTGACGCCGATGAGCGATGCGGCGGCGAAGCCGCCGAAGATCGAGTGTGAGAGCCCGTGGCCGATGTAGCTCATCGACCGGAGCACGACGTAGCAGCCGATGAGGCCGCACAACGCGCCAGCGATTGTCGCGACGACGAGCCCGTTGCGGAAGAACTCGAACTCGTAGGGCCGCAGGATCTCGTCGATCGTGCCGGCGATCAGTGCCATCATGGTCGACCGAGCGGGACCGGGTCGGGCTCGTCGGGTGACGGCTCGTCGGGTGACGGGTTGTCGTGCGCGTGGGTGTCCGGATGCGGGTGGAGGTGCCCGTCGTGATCGCCGTGCGTCGCCGACGCGACGATCGGGCTGTCGATCACGACCGGCATGCCGGCGTGTCGCAGGACCTGCATCGGTGACCCGAACGTCGCCTCGAGCACGCTCGGCGTCAGGACGTCGGCGGGCGGGCCGACACCGATCACTCGTCCGTTCATGCAGACCATGGTGGGCAGATGGGCAGCGAACCCGTTGAGGTCATGGGTGGTGATGATGATCGACATCCCGGAACGTTGCAGCTGGCTCAGGAGGTGGAGCACCTCGTGGCGGGTCTTGACGTCGAGACCACTCGTCGGCTCGTCGAGCAGGAGTACGTCGGCATCGGTCATCATCGCTCGGGCCAGGAACATCCGCTGCTGCTGACCGCCCGACAACGCACGGATGTGTCGATCGCCGAGGTCGCCGATGCCCAACTGGTCGAGCACCACGTCGAGCCGCTCGCGTTCGGCGCGCCGCTCGGCCCGCGTCGACCAGAATCGGCGCAGTGGGCGCGTCCGGGCCATCAGGACGCATTCGCTCACGGTGACGGGGAAGTCCCAGTTGACGGTCTCGAGCTGTGGCACGAAGCCGAATCGCGTGCCCGTCGCTCGTTCGACGACGCCGCTCGTCGGCTGGACGGCGCCCGACAAGGCCCTCAGCAGCGTGGTCTTGCCGGAACCGGAGGGCCCGACGATGCCGACGAAGTCGCCACGCCGCACCTCGAGGTCGACGTCTTCCAGAACGGGCGCATGCCCGTAGGAGCACGTGATCGATCTCGCGCGGACGACGACGTCGGAACTCACTGCGGATAGTCTGCGTCATCCGTGCCGACGCCGCACACCTCGAACTCCATGAGCGCGGTGGGTTCGCCGCCGAGTGCCGAGGTCATGGTGATGTAGTTCGACTTCATCAGCCCGACCCACGAGTGATCGGCGTCGCCCGGCGCACCCGGCAGGTCGTCATCACGGAGCGTGTCGACGTAGGTGCCGCCGGTCTCGGCGGCGATCTGGTCGAGCACGGGTGACGGGAACACCTCGGATCCGAAGATCGCCGGGACGCCCTCGGCTTCGATCTGGTCGATCAGGTCGGCGACTTCTTGCGGGGACGGATCGCCGAAGTCGGCCGGCTGGATGGCGCCGATCACCTCGAAGCCGTAGTTCTCGGCGAAGTACGCGTACGCGTCGTGATACGTCAGCAGGAGCTTGTTCTCCGGCGGGATCGTCGCGAACGCTGCCTGCATGGCCTCGTCGAGCTCGCTCACGCACTCGGTGAACTCGTCGTAGTTGGCCGAGTAGTCGGCAGCGCCGTCGGGGTCGACGTCGCTCATCGTCTCGCGCACGATCTCGGCGTAGGCGAGGGCGAGGGACGGATCGGTCCACAGGTGCGGGTTCGGCTTGCCCTCGTCCTCGGGGAACGAGAAGTCGTACTTGTACTCGTCGGGATCGATCGTCTCGTCACCGAGCTCGACGAGGCGAGCGCCGTCGGCCATGTTGGCCAAGGCCAGTTCCTTCGTCGGCTCCTCGAGGACGAGACCGTTGATGAAGATGACGTCTGCGTCACTGAGGAGCTCGGCGACGCTCGGCTGCGGTTCGAACGTGTGTGAGTTCGTCCCCTCGGGCACGATGCCGACGATCTCGGCGCGAGCACCGATGATGTTCGACGCGATCGACGTGATCGGAGCGACGGTCGTGGCGATCAGCAATGCGGCATCGTCGGCATCGTCGGCTGATTCGTTCGGGTCCGCATCGGCCGGTTCGTCGTCATCGCCGCATGCGGCCAACGCGAGTGACGCGACGACTCCGGCTGCGACGAGACGATGCCGGCGTCGACGGTCACGAGGCGATCGGGAGGGCGGCGTGGTGGCGGAGGCGGTGGGGATCACCTCCGAGAAGATAGTCCCTTGTTGCGAGTCTGTCGCATCAGCGTACGTGTTGCAGGAAGGCGCCGGTCCCACGCGGCCGACGACCGTGCGCTGGTACCGTCGACGGGCGATGGTCGATTCCACCGATGTGTCTGACGCGCTGGATCAGCTCCGACGCACCGGTGGCCGAGTCACGCATCAACGGCGCCTCGTCCTCCAGGCGCTCGTCGACGCCCAACCACACCCCTCCGCCGAGGACGTCGCCGAACACGTCGCCGCCGTCGCACCGGACGTCCACATGTCGACCGTGTACCGCACGCTCAACACGCTCACGGAACTCGGCGTGATCAGCCACGTCCACCTCGATCACGGGCGCTCCGTCTACCACTTCACCGACGACGTGCGACCACATCTGGTGTGCGGGCGCTGCGGCCGCGTCGACCACGTCGACGCCGAGACGTTCGCGACCGTGCGGCATGCGATCGAGTCGGCGACCGGGTTCAGGCTCGATCGCGGCCACTTCGCCTGGTCGGCGAACTGCCCGGCGTGCCAGGCCGACGTCGGCTGACGCCCCGACGTCGCCCGAGCGTCGCCACGCCGACTCGTGCCGGTGGCGCTACGTGTCCATGAGCGTGATGCCAGCGCGAATCACCAGGAACACACCGATCGCCATCACGGCGAACGCAGCGAGCGGCACGATCACTCGACGCGCCGTTGCGATGATCTGGTTGCCCTCCATCGCGCCGAACATCCGATCGCGCAGTGCGACCATGCCGAGCCCGACGCTCACGAGCGCGATCGCCATGCCCAGTCCGAAGGCGAGGATCAGCAGGCCACCGAACGCGATGCGATTCAGCTGGATTGCCCCGAGCAGGACGATGATCGCTGCCGTCGACGGCACGAGGCCGCCGGACAGGCCGAGAATCGCCAGCGTCTTCCAGCTGACCTTGCCCGACAGGTCGAGCTCGTCGAAGTCGTACTTGTGCGTGTGCGGGAAGATGCCGTGCGTGTGCCAGCCCC
>JAAUYD010182052.1_pt1 | contig 10266 bp, 3 predicted proteins | sample 7278101 | NCBI WGS metagenome assembly JAAUYD01 (sample SAMN14350128, study PRJNA611818) | marine sediment metagenome | isolation source: surface marine sediment (0.6m) | place: French Polynesia: Moorea | collected 2018-08
AACCCTCGGGAGATCGGACGGATCTACGGACATGGCCCTGTTTCAGTTCTTGACACAGCAGAAATGGGCAACGGCTTACGAAAAAAACCAGGAAGGTCAGAACACGATTGTCATACAGAATACTCAGGGGATGCCAGCCCTCACGTTACCGCCTCCCCCGTCAGCCGGGAATCCTGAAAAACATCAGGAGAAATAAAATGGCCCGCAATCTTACTAAAGAAATCCAATATGTGCGACTGAACGAGAAACGAATTCGTGAAATTGAAGATCTGGTTGCCTCCTGGCCATACGAAACCAGGGCCTTTATGCGGTCACGCCTCAATCAGTACAAACCTTCTTCCGATCTCATCAATACGATCTTGGACGGCATACTGTCACTGTTTATGTCAGCCCCGCAAAAAAAATTCAACAATTTAAAGAATCCGGATATTCTCACGGACTGGCAAAAACGCTTTGAAATCTCCGGTCAAGCCGATCCACACGAGGCCTGGAACAAATTGCTCGAAAAAGAGCTCTCGTCCAAAGATTACGTCTATCTATTATCGTTGCTTGACCAGGAACTTACGGACGTTCATATTCCCTGGGAGCTTCGGGAGCTTTTTGAAAAAATCTACCGGGCCCACATTCGTAAAGAATACATTTCCGACCAAACCGTGCCCAAGGCGCCTTTGCTGCTGATTGTCGGGCCCAGTGGCAGTGGCAAAACAGCCACGATCACCCACGCCATCGACAAGATTATCTTTGCCAACGAAACCTACCCCCAGGTCGATTTAAAGCAAAAAAAGGAAGAACTGCTGGCAGAAGAACCCTTCTGGAAAACCATCGAGCAGATCGATCCGACCCTTTCCATGGAAATTGCCAGACGCAAGAAGATTACATTCTACAAACAGCTTGCCCGTGTTCCTTTGCTAAAAACGATCCTTAAGAAAAAAATCGGTAAAGGCCTGTCCGAATTGGAAGAGCAGGGAATATTTGTGGACTCCAGCATGGTAACACCCAATGATTTTCAGACCGCCCTGGCTGGTGAGCCCGGCAATTATTTTAAAAAATCACTCGGAGATCCGAGAAAAACGTCCATTCGGCATATCGAAGAAGCGCACAGTGCTTTCGGCAGGGTCAATACCAGAGAATCCGGGGGGGTCGAACGGCAGCAACGAACACTGATCGACACGTCAAATATTGTGTTGGATGAAATCATCAACGGCAGTCGCGACTGTCTCCTGATTGCCACCACCGATCAACCGGAGAAGTTTGATCCGGCAATTTATCGAAGGTTTGTTGAAAAGGGTAAAATAATCAACATCGCGGACTATTGGCAAAAACCCGATAACCTCAATGAAGTCATACGCCTGGAGCTGATTCGCCATGATATCCGGGTGGGTCAGCCGGATGATGCTTTCTGTCCCACCGCCGCGTTTTGCATGCCGCCACAGGATTTACACCGGGCCGTGGAAAAGATTTACGTCATCTTTGACGAAAGATCGCTCAAGGTAATTCCTTCCTATGTGAGAAAACTGATCGATTCCGTCATAGAAATAAAGGGCGACTTTAGGCCCGAATATCTCGACGATTCCTTGCTGGTGCGCCATGCGTTTGAACTGGTGGCCAAAAATTCCTATGGTGATCTTTTCGGCAAAGTGGTCGATCGGATGGACCGGCATTTAAAATGGGATGAATACGTCGGGGGGGTTAAGGACCTGTTTTCCGAGATGGCAAACAATTGTCTGACCTATGGTGTCAGCGACGAAAAGGGGGTTGTTTTGAACGGCCCCCCCGGCAGCGGTAAGACGTTTTTGGTACGAGCCTGGCTAAGTGAAAACGATGACATCCATGACATATCGGCGGGCCTCACCGCCCTGCAGGATCCGGCCAATCCCATCGACGGCGCCGTCGAAAACCTTGAAAAGCTTTTCGATATTGCCAAAATGATCGCGCCCACTGTCGTTTTCTTCGATGAGGGAGATGCATTGGCGCCCAGAAGAAGCGCTTCCGGCGGTTCTCCGGCTGACAAGCTCACCAACACCTTTTTAAACCTGATAGATGGCGAAATACCGTTGAACCGGGTCTTTACGGTGCTGACCACCAACCGGCTCGATATCCTGGATCCGGCCCTGATCCGATCAAAGCGACTGAAAGTGATGGAAATCTCGGGCCACCTGCGGAAAAAGGATATCGCCGAAATTATTGAAACTTCAATCGCCGACATCCCCCTAGCCGCTGATCTCGGCGTGGATGCCGTCATGGAATCAGCACAGGGAATATGCAACACGCCGGCGGATTACGCCGCCTTTGTCGAAAAAGCCTGCTCCCTACGCAGCACGGAATACGCGGTGCTTCTCAAACTTCGTTCCCTGGGCAAAGACCCCAAGGAGGACATGATCAATTTCGTCAAATTTAATTTTAAAACCCTAGTGGGCATATTGGATGCAGTGCAGGCACCGCAAAAAATACGGGCTCAGGTCAAGGCGGACCCCATTGTTTTTCTTAATCAATACGATAACATCATCGAGTTGCTGTCCCATATATATAATGAGAAAGCATATCCATTGATGGCATCTCATCTTCATTCCGCCCGCCGCGAAATCTCCCAGAGCCCGGTTAAAAAAAGCAAGGTCCAGCTGGACGAATTTCTGGAAGCTGAGCTTAGTCAGGAGCCCCAGGTCGGTTTTATTATCGGTGTGGGCGCCAGTGATGTCACCGGAGTGCTGCTGCCGATTGCCACCAGCCTGACCTATAACCTGGGAGCTGAAAAGGTGATGGTGACCGGAGCGGTTTCTCCATCCGCTCCGGCAGCGGCCGAACTCGATATGGCGGTCAAAATGACCCAACAATCCGCCCAAGAAGCATTGACCATGGTGGAAAACTACCTGCAGGAACTTGATTCCAAAATAAGTATGTCCAGGCTCGTCGGCGATTTTCTGGCACACTACACCATTCACCACCAGTTGCTTTCTGCATCTTACAACGTGGGCGGACCATCGGCCGGCTATGCCCTGGCGCTAAATACGCTCTCGACCCTGTTGTTTATCCCGGTTTACAATGACTTCGGGATCACCGGTGCGCCCTGGACAAAGGGCGTTAAGCGAGGTGAAGTCGGCGGGTCCGTCATCATCGGCGGCCACAAGAAGAAGGCCCAAAAGGTTTTGTTCCATTTGCGTCGTATGTTTATGCCCCTGCAAAACTACAAGGATCTTGAGCTTGATTTTTTGGAAAATTACTGGCTTCAGGGTAAAGACATTCTCGGAGTGACCCACTTTGGCGACCTGGTTCCCGAAGTGATGTATTTCGGTGAGGACTATGAAAAGATCCTTCTTGATCTTATCAATCTGCGGATCGAGTACAAGTTAGGAAAACTCCAGGGAAATCAACTGAATAAAGACATTAAAGAGAAAATATTGATGAAAAAGCACCGGCTGAAAGATCAGGCCGAAAAAGAAATTTTAAGCCGTCTGAATGCCCTGCGAAAGTACTTGCGCACCCCGGCACGAGATCCGCACATTTCGCTGGAGGAAATTTTCCGGCGACGAGACAAAAGATACATCAAGACACTCTTCGCCCCCTTGATGAGCTATTTTCATAAACGTAAGGGAAACTCTGCCGAATCTATGCAAGGATAAGAGTCGAGTTGCTGGAAAAAGTACTCGCTATTTTTCGATCAGACCAGCCCTTATTCAGGCCGGCAGCGGCCCAAGACCTCTCGTATAAAGTCACCATACCAAACGTTGATGGCCTCGCGAAAAGCCCCAAATGCGTCATGCCGGTCCCGGATCAAGTCCGGGATGACGGATCCAGCATCCAGAATATTCAGAATTTCTGAATTCACTGGATTCCGGCCTCTGCCGGAATGACGTTTTTAAGGAATTTCAGACTGTTTACGAACCTATTCACTCCTTACCTCTGAACCTTTGAACCCTGAACCTGACAACTAAAACTGTTGACCGATGAAATCAAAACTTAATTTCGCTTGAAATTTCTCGATGCGCTTAAAAATTTCTTTGAGCGTCGTCTGTTCAATGCGGGAAAGGTGTTTGGGGTTTACATAATTGTCCGGTTCTGAATTTTCAGCGACAACCGATTTCACCTGGGTCACAAACCGCTGCTGCATCAGATAGCTGTATGCCGTATCCAGTTCATTATGCTCCTGAAGAGATATTTTCTTTTGGGTGAGAAGCTGATGGAGTCTTTCGAAAGTGTTTGTTTCTTCAATTTTATGTTGCAGGGCATATATGCGGGCATAGTCTACGACCGGTTGCATCGCGGCTTTGATATTAAAGGTATCGCGATGTTGGCCTTTGGATTCGACCAGAAAATTACGGAAAAAACCGATTGGCGGGGTGAAATAGAGGGCATTTTCAGAAAGATGGCGGAAAAATCCCGGCCATCCCTTCAAAGCGCCAAACAAGTGCCGGCGCAACTCGTCAATGAGAGCTGTCTCGCCATAGGCACCCCGGAAGTCAAAGAAGATGCTGGCCTGCAGCAGTGCTTCGGGCTCGGCTTTGTGTATCCACTCTGAAAAATATTTCTTCCAGGTTCCCAGGGGTTGGCACCATTTGGGATTCTTAGCCATGACGTCACCTTTGCAAAGCGCATATCCCGCTTGATCCAACCAGTTGCAGACTTTTTCGCCAAATTTCAGAAAATACGTTGTAACTTCTTTCTGGGATTTTGGGTCCACGTCTTCGATCAGAATCGCGTTGTCCTGATCGGTTTTGAGAGTTTGCTCTTTTCGCCCTTCGCTGCCCAGCACCATAAAAACAAATTTGGCCGGTGCGGGTCCCATCTCCTCGAGGGCAAAACCGATAATTTTCTGCAAAATAGCATCCGATACGGTGGTTAAAAATCGCGTGATATTTTGGGCTTTGGCCCCCGTGTTAATCAGTGTTTGAATCAGCTGAGGTACCTGCTGGCGGATTTGTACGATCTGATTGATAAATTCGGCGCGGGCAATCTCGCGAACGATAAAAAACGGAGATTGCCCCTGGGCTTTCAACATATCGCGGTTGGTGATCACACCGACTACTTCGTTGTTTGTATCCCTGACCGCAAGATGTTTAATATTTCTTGTCATCATCTCCATCAGGGCCTCAAAAACCAAGGCATTGGATGATATCGTAAATAATGGCGAGGACATAATCTCGGATACGGGTCTTAGAATATCGAATCCCGTGGCGATGACTTTTCTTCTCAGATCATTGTCTGTGACCACCCCCACAAAATCATCGTCGGGCTTGCGAATAAAGATCGAACTCGAATTGTGCTCGCTCATGACGGCCGCCGCCGTCCGTATCGGCAGATTCTCGTCACAGCAAACCAGTTCCTGGTTGTAGATGTTGTCCACAGGCAGGTTGAAAAATTGCCCATCCCCTCTCGGTCTGAATTTACTGCTAATAATCTCTGCGTAGGATCGATCCAGCATTCGTTTGCCGAATGCGTCCGTAAAAAATTCGCTAAAGGCTTCATGTTTACTGCAAATATTTAAAAACGTCTCTTTGGGTAAAATATACAACCACGAATCTTCTGTTATTCTCAGTGTACGGATGGCAATCCCATTGTTCAGAAGAATCGATATCCCGCCGTACATGTCGCCTTCACCCAGCAATCCTCGCAGTGTCTTTTGCTCGTTTTCTTCAAAATAGCGCTCTGCGGCACCTTTTTGAATGATATGCAGATGTTCAATTTTTGACTGCCCCTGGACAAACAGCACCGTATCCCGTGGATATTGGACAATGGAAATTTCTTTAGAGATCTTGTCGATCTCCTCTACTGGGAGAAAAGAAAACGGAACTAGCCGGGAAAGAAAATATTGGGTTTGCCCGGTGACTGCAACGGATGAATAGGTATCGTTGGACATGCGTTTACGGAATTTAGCAGCAAAATATTCATATAAAAAACTATGATGGCCGCAAATTTCCAAAAACAATTTTTGCGGCAAAGTATACAGTGTGGCATCATCCACCACTTTTACCGTACGAACTGAAATAGCGTCGTTCATCAGAGTGCAGATGCCGCCAAAGATTTCACCCGGCTTCAGAAAACCGATGAGCTCCTTTTCACCACCGACCTCGTAAAACAGTTCCAAGGCGCCTTCTTTGATGATATAGATACTCTCCAATTTAGTTTTGCCCTGGACGGAAAGGATGGTGTCTTTCGGGATAACCTCCACCGATATTTCAGCGGCTACCCGCAATAGCTCATTTTCCGGCAGCTCGGAAAAAGGCGACGTTTGGGACATAAACTGATAGATTTGATCTTTCATAAACTCACCTGTCTATGGCATTTCCGTGGGATAATCCTTCCCGGCCTGGGCTCTCAACCTTCAAACCCGCCCTGGCGTCTCCGGCGCCGCTTCCAGCCCGTAGGGCTTACAGTCCGGAGGGTAGATTCTACACCTCAAAGAGTGCGACAGTCGTTATCAGGGAGATCAACTCCCTGTTATCAGAACATCATCTTGAAACCTTCGAATGCTGAACCCCCTGGCCCAGACCTGACTTTAGGTTGCTCAATTATTTAGATTCTAATTTGAGAACCTGACAGGGGCCATAATTATGATCTTATGAGTCGCACCAGGGCGGGCTGCACCGTTCGACCTAGTTTAAAGTAGCATATCTCTATTGGCTTGCCAATCCAAATTCTGAATTCAAATGCTGGGACTGAAAGCTCAGGGCTCCACACTCAGGGCAAAAAAGAGGCTATTTCTTCATTACATTTTCAACTTGCATACTTCCGGGACCGCCACCGAGCCGAACCTTTATTGGTCAATGATCAATCACTAAATCGGCGATCAAATTGACACTTTCGTCTAATTGGTCTATGGTAGCAGTGTTTGTCATAATCTCGACCTTAACCCCCTGCAAGTAATACGATCAATGACGCGTGAAAGCAAATTAAACAAACGCCTGGTCGCCTTATTTCTACTCGGTTGTGTCTTATTCAACTATCCGATCCTATCTCTTTTTAATTTAGAAATCTCGATATTCGGTTTGCCGCTATTACTTGTATATATCTTCAGTATCTGGTGCCTGCTTATCGTTCTGGCGGCCCTGGCAACCAGATTTCGTTCGAGTGGACCCGCAGACAATTCCGATGATGCGGGAGGTCGATAATTGTTAAAAACCGGAACCATCTTATTTGTTTCATTCGGCTATGTCGGCCTTCTATTCGTGATTGCCTATTACGGCGATAAACGGGCGGATGCCGGCCGCAGTATTATCAGCAATCCCTATATCTATGCCCTTTCTCTGGCGGTATACTGCACAGCCTGGACCTTTTACGGCAGTGTCGGACTGGCGTCCCGCAGTGGTCTGACCTTCCTTACCATTTATATCGGCCCCACATTAATGGCGATGCTGGGTTGGCTGGTGTTTCGTAAAATCATCCGCATCAGCAAGGTCCATCGTATTACATCCATCGCAGATTTTATTGCCTCGCGCTACGGCAAGAGTTCAACCCTGGGGGGTATCGTTACCATCATTGCCGTTGCCGGTGTCATTCCCTATATTGCCGTGCAGATCAAAGCTATATCCACCACATTTTTCCTGATCAATCAGTATCCTGAAATCTCTGTATCGTCAGCGTTCACCGATATTCCGGTGTTCGGTGATACCGGATTTTATGTGGCCCTGATGCTGGCCGTTTTTGCCATTTTATTCGGTACCCGTCACCTGGATGCCGCCGAACGGCACGAAGGACTTGTGGCGGCCATTGCCTTTGAGTCGATCATAAAGCTTGTTGCTTTCCTGGCGGTGGGACTTTTTGTCACTTATGGACTTTATAATGGCATTGCGGATCTATTCGAAACGGCACGTGGTATTTCCGATCTTAAAAGCGATATGATCGTCCAAGCACCCAAGTCATCCCACTCTTTCTTCGAAAATCTTTTGACCATAAATAACGGTAGCAGTACATCCAGCGATTGGACCATATATATCTTTTTGTCAATGATGGCCATCATTTTGCTACCCAGACATTTTCAAGTAATCGTGGTTGAAAATGTCAATGAGGAACATTTAAAAAAGGCCATTTGGCTTTTCCCACTCTATCTTCTGGCCATCAATATTTTTGTGTTGCCGGTTGCTTTCGGCGGCATGCTGCAGTTTGCCGATGGCAGTGTCGATGCTGATAACTTTGTCTTGACGTTACCGATGGCGGCAAAGCAACAATTTCTGACGCTGTTCGTTTATCTCGGCGGAGTATCCGCCGCCACCGGCATGGTCATCGTCGAAACCGTCGCTCTTAGCACAATGATTTGTAACGATCTCGTTATGCCGGTTTTACTGCGGTTGCCGATTGCGGCCATTTCTCAACGGCGTGATCTCACCGGCTTCCTGCTTGGCATCCGCAGGGGAAGCATCATCTTGGTTCTAATGCTGGGCTATGCCTATTTCCATTACCTGGGCGGATTCCAAGCCCTGGTCTCCACTGGTCTGATTGGTTTTGCAGCAGTGGCACAATTTGCACCAGCCCTGATTGGTGGCATCTTTTGGAAAGGCGGCACCCGCTCAGGTGCAATCTACGGTTTAATCGCCGGATTTGCCGTCTTGACCTACACGATTTTCCTGCCGCTAATTGTCCAAGTCGGTTTGATTCATCAGGACTTTGTCACAGAGGGACCCTTCGGCATTAACCTCTTGAAACCGCACCAGCTATTCGGACTCCAGCAGTTCAACCCAATCTCCCATGCGGTATTCTGGAGTATTCTGTTCAACCTGAGTATTTACATGGTAGTATCCATTTTAGGGCGGCCCCGGGCGATCGAGCACACCCAGGCGGCCCTGTTCGTGGATGTCTTCAAGTATTCCGGCGAAACCGGAGATTCGCTATTCCGGAGGGGGACAGTCAATTTACCGGATTTACGATCGTTACTGGTACGGTTTCTCGGGAAAACCAGAGCTGACGATGCGTTGTCTGGTTACGCCCGCAAACGCAATATCAATTGGGACAATGATACAACCGCCGATGTCGATCTGGTCAGTCACGCCGAAAAGCTGCTTACCGGTGCAGTCGGATCAGCTTCAGCTAGAATCATGGTCTCGTCGGTTGTCAAGGAAGAACCACTGGGTATGGAAGAGATACTCAATATCCTTGATGAGACCCGTCAGGTAATTGCCTATAGCCGTGAATTGGAAAAAGCGACAGCTGATTTGAAGGAAGCCAATTTGCGGTTGCAGGAATTGGATCGGCTCAAAGATGACTTTATTTCAACGGTTACCCATGAACTGCGCACCCCCCTGACCTCCGTGCGATCCCTGGCCGAAATTTTATCCACAAATCCAGGTATCGATGCCGACCAGCTCGAAAATTTTGCCGGGATCATTATCAAAGAAAGCGATCGGTTAATTCGGCTGGTCAGCCAGATCCTGGATTACGAAAAAATTGAATCGGCCCAGATGGATTGGGCGGTGGCATCTTTAGATCTCAGCGAAGTCGTCAGCGATGCCGTCAACAGCACCCGACAGCTGATTAATGACAAAAACATCACCATAGATCTGGATCTCGCCCCTGATGTGCCCCGGGTGTCCGGAGATCGCGACCGACTGATCCAGGTCATGGTGAATATCATCTCCAATGCGGTAAAATTTTGCGATCCCGACCGAGGGATGATCGTTGTCCGCCTGCGGGCCGCAGACAACCATCTGATCACCGAGGTGCAGGACAATGGCATCGGAATCAATCCTAAAGATCTGGAAAAAATATTCCAGCCGTTTCAACAGGTTAAAAATCCAACCCAGGGTCGTCCGGGAGGAACCGGAATCGGTTTAACGATTACCAAACGCATTATCGATTTTCACCACGGCCGTATCTGGGTTGAAAGCGAACCCGGAAAAGGCTCCAAGTTCTCATTTTCACTGCCGATAAATCGCGCAGTAAGCGGTCATTAGGTGGCAAGATACGAGCACGGCGCCGGCTTGAAAATCGGCCAGGTCAATCGAAAAGAAACTCCAGCATGACAAAGGACGAATTTCTATTGACGAATGTCGAATTAAGGAATTCTTTCTGTTTTATTTGTTAAAAAGGCAGAGCGAAGCCTCCGGCTCGTAGAGGTTGTAGTGCCTACGCCTCGGAGAGCGACATCCACAATTCGTCAATCTTCATTCGTCATTCCATGAAGTTTCACGTGTCAATCTTAGCGGGTGTCTTAATCATCTGCACAGCAATCAAAGAGACCAGGCTCATGACGGCCCCGCCGATAAAGGGAATACGATAATCAATCATCCACAACAAACCGCCGAGGGCGGGCAAAAAAACGGCCGCAATGTGATTGATGGT
>JAAUYD010293464.1_pt1 | contig 10264 bp, 6 predicted proteins | sample 7278101 | NCBI WGS metagenome assembly JAAUYD01 (sample SAMN14350128, study PRJNA611818) | marine sediment metagenome | isolation source: surface marine sediment (0.6m) | place: French Polynesia: Moorea | collected 2018-08
CAAAACCATGCTGATCGAACCAGGTCATGCGCTGGCCAATCCGTTCCAGGGTATTCACCACGTCTATGCCAACGACAAGGCGCTGAAAGGATTGGCCAACGGCAACTATGCCGACGGCGCGGTGCTGGTATTCGATCTGCTGGGCTATCGCCAGGCCGATCAGACAATCACCGAATCGCAGCGCAAGCTGGTCGGCGTGATGCACAAGAATCGCGCGAAGTTCGCCAAGACCGGTGGCTGGGGCTTCGAGGGATTCGCCGGCGACAGCACTTCGAAACGTCTGACCGACGACGGTGGCGCTTCCTGTTTTGACTGTCATGCACCGCAGCAAAAACAGGACTATGTTTTCTCCACTTACCGGCGCTGAATGTTCAGACCGGTGTCGGTCATGGCTTTGATCGACACCGGTTCATGCCAACGGACCAATCCAGCCGATTGTCTACATCCGTCCGCGCCAGACTTTGCCAGGTCGGCGCTTAAGTCTCTATCTGCTGGTTACCGGCATTCGCCGGTAACACCCTGCAGGCGTTGGATCAATAAATCACCTGCAAAAGCTCTTTAAAAATCCCATCGAGTGAATCACTGATTCCCACCACTGGTAACCGCGCACCACTCACTCAAATACCACCAGCTGTCCATGAAAATGGAGCACCGCTTTTTCATATCGATCCAGATCAAACGACTGGTCGATTGCCATTGATCGCATATTAGAATTTGTTAAATTACTAAGATCTCGATTCACAGGTCTGGCAACCCGCAATCACCCGGTATGATCATGCACAATCAGCAACATTTCATTCACATCCTTTTCGCTGCAATCGCCTTGTTGACTCTTACATTACCAGGCGGCTGTACAGTAACTCCCGAATCCCCCCGTGAGTCGGCGACCGCTGCTTCGCTAAGCCTCAAGCAACAACTGGGCAAGCGGCTTTTCTTCGAGCAAAGCCTGTCGACCCCCGAGGGCCAGTCCTGTTCATCCTGTCATGACCCGGCAGCCGGCTTTGCCGATCCGGTGATCGGCCTGCCGGTTTCCCGCGGTGCGCATATTGGCCGCTACGGTAACCGCAACGACATGCCCGCCGCCTACGCTGCCTTCGCCCCGCCCCTGCATTACGACAAGGAAGACGATGTCTGGGTAGGTGGACTGTTCTGGGATGGTCGCGCCAATACGCTGGCGGAGCAGGCCAAGGGGCCGCCGCTGAATCCGCTGGAAATGGCCAACCCGGATATTGCCACCGTCGCCGGCAAGCTGCCCTACAAGAGGATGTTCGAACAGGTTTACGGCGCGGATGCTCTGACCGATCCGGAACAGGCGTATGACCACATGGCAGATGCCATCGCCGCCTATGAAAAGAGCGCGGAGCTCAGCCCGTTCACCTCCAAGTTCGACTACTACCTGAAAGGCCAGGCGCAACTGACCGAGCAGGAACTGCGCGGACTGCGCATCTTCGAGGCCGAGGACAAAGGCAACTGCGCGGCCTGCCACCCGAGCCGCCCGTTCGAAGACGGGACTCCACCCCTGTTCACGGACTACACCTACGACAACCTAGGAGTACCGAAGAATCCGGAAAATCCGTTCTACCTGCTACCGAAAAACCTGAATCCGCAGGGTCAGGATTTCATCGACACGGGCCTGGGTGAAACCCTCAAGGATTCCGCGCAGAACGGCAAGTTCCGCGTACCGACGCTGCGCAACGTCGCGATTACTCCGCCGTACATGCATAACGGTGTGTTCAAGGCCCTGTTTTCGGTGGTCGCTTTTTACAATACCCGCGATCTGGCCGACTGGCCGGCGCCGGAGGTAGCGGAAAACGTCAATCGCGACGAGCTGGGCAATCTTGGGTTGTTGAGCAACCAGGAGATGGAGGATCTGGTGGCGTTCATGAAGACCTTGACCGACGGTTGGAGCGGGAGATCCGCCAAGCGTTAACGATCCGAATGCAACCTCCGCAACCCGGGGTCGGGTGAAATCGAGCACATCAGGGTAAGAGCGGGGGCGCCACCGCTCTTACGTTCTGCACAGAACTAGTCAGCGATCACACGGTAACTGACCTCAAGGCCGTGACTCTCACCGGCGTTGAGCCTTACCGTGTTATCCGCCGCATTGCCGCTCTCCACGCACAGCATTTTCCGGTAACCGTCCGGGCCGAGGTCACCCATTCGCTCGGCAGTTTCACGCCACGGGTTCCACACCACCGTGGAGCGGCTGCCCTGTTTGCGAATGACAATCCGGCGCTTCATGCCCGGGTCTTCGATGATGCAGTCGGACTCGGTGTTAACGTAAACACGATCGACACCACCGTCGATGGTGATCGCCCCTTGCTGACGCTTTCTGCTGAAATCATCGAGCTTGTCGAGATACTCGGTATCCTCCAGCCCGTGCACAGCCACCCGGCCGACATCGGCTACGTTGAAGTAGGTGTGCAGGGCCTCGCTGATCGAAACAGGTTCGCTGCCCTGGTTGGTCGTCTGCAGCGACAACTCCAGCGTCGCACCCACGGTGATCTCGTATCTCACCGATGTTAGCGGCGGCCACATGGCGCGATGCGCATCATTCGGCTGCAGGCTGAAGCGGATTCGCGTTCGGCCATCGCTCAGCGACCCAGTATGATCTATTTTCCACAACACGGTGCGCGCAAATCCATGCGCGGGGAAGCCCGGTTCACTGTCATGCGCACCGAACCACGGCCAGCACACGGGTATGCCCCCGCGCACCGATTTTCCCGGTGCGAAGATCGCATCTCCGGAGACCCAAATCACCTCCTTCACGCCGCGCGGTGCCCAGCTGAGCAGGTGAGCGCCTTGCAATGCAATGCGCGCACTGCCCAGATCGTTGACGATCTCGATCACCGGCATATCGCCTTCACCCGCAAAGATTTCCACGGAACTGGTGTCGTCGTCCAAAGAGAATTTGCGGTTCAACGCCGCGATACCGGTTTGTGTCATTGTCGGCTCCTGTACAGGGGGCGCCAGCATACTCGCAAACGATGACAAAATCATTGCGCCTTAGATGCAACCCTGTCACCGAATTCCATCGGAGCGGCCGCTTCGCCACCGGATCGTCCCCAACCTTTTACTGCGGATTGAGTTCGTAACCGACGGGCGACATAATGCCGACATCAAATACGTCGACACGGCAGACCTTGGAAGGCTATTCAATCTATATTGTCGAGGATGAGCCCTCGATTGCGCAGACCGTGCAGTTCGCGCTGGAAAGCGAGGGCTTCGCGGTGACCCATTTCACCACCGGTCACGCCTGCGTCGAGGCGCTGGGCGCCGAAGGCCCGTCGCTGATTCTGCTCGACATCGGCCTCGCCGACGGCAATGGCTTCGATTTCTTTCGCCTGATCCGCCAGCGCTGTCCCGCGCCGATCATTTTCCTGACCGCGCGCGGCGAGGAGATTGACCGGGTGGTCGGCCTGGAGATGGGGGCTGACGACTATATCGTCAAGCCGTTCAGCCTGCGCGAACTGATCGCGCGGGTGCGCGTGGTACTGCGCCGCGCCGGCGAAATTGCGCCCGCAATTACCTCGGCTGCCTCACCCGAGCAGGGGTCGACCGGCACGGGCGACTTCGAAATCGATGCGCCGCGCCGCCGAATCCTGTTCCGCTCCGTACCGCTGGAGCTGACCCTGCACGAATACCGCCTGCTGGAAACCTTCATCGGACAGCCGGGCCGCGTGTTCACCCGCGGGCAGTTGCTGCAGCGCGCCTGGGACAACCCCGATCACCGGCTGGAACGCACCGTCGACAGCCACATCAAGAGTCTGCGCACCAAGCTTCGCGCGGTGGACGCCGAGGCCGCGCCGATCCGTACCCATCGCGGACTCGGCTACTCTTTAGAGCCTGGCGCTTGAGTATTCGCGCGCGCATCTTCTTTGTATTCATCGCCGCGGCAATCGCCGGCTTCGCGCTGCTCGCTCACTGGATCCGCAACGACGTCGCCGATCGTTACAGCGAATCTTTCGAGGAGGTCATGGTGGATACCGCCAACCTGCTGGCGGAGATCATCGCCACCGATATCGAGCATGGCGACGGTGACTTCATACAGCTGGGTGAAGCGCTTGACCGGGTCGCCGGCCGGCGCTTCTCCGCGCAGATCTACGAGTTCGAAAAAACGCACGTCGACATTCACGTGTATGTCACCGATGACAAGGGCATGGTCGTGTTCGACTCCGACGGCGGCCAGGCGGTGGGCGAGGACTACTCCGACTGGCGCGACGTGCACCGTACGCTGAAAGGCGAGTATGGCGCGCGAGCCACGCGATTTCCCGACACGGTATCGCCGGACGATCCCGCGCGGGAACTGACCGTGGCCTATGTTGCCGCGCCCATTTACCGCCAGGGACGAATCGCCGGCGTGGTCACCGTGGCCAAGCCGAAGTACAACATCGACCGCTTCGTCGCCCATGCCAAGGACAAGCTGCTGCTCGCGGTGCTGCTGGCCATCGGCATGGTGGTGGCGCTGGCGCTGATGCTGTACTCCTGGGTCAGCCGGCCGCTGCAGGCGCTGGTGGATTACGCCCACCGCATCAGCCGCAACGAGCGGGTCGAGCTGCCGCGCCTCGGCGACAACGAGATCGGCCGCGTCGGCGAGGCCATGGACGGCATGCGCCAGGCGCTGGAGGACAAGCAGTACGTCGAGCGCTACGTGCAGACGCTGACCCATGAGCTGAAAAGCCCGTTGACCGCGATTCAGGCCGCCGCCGAGCTGCTCGACCGTGATCTGCCCGCCGACAAGCGCGAGCAGTTCGTGCGCACGATCCTGCGCGAAAGCGACCGTCTGAACCAGTTCGCCAGCCAGCTGCTGCAACTGGCGGCGCTGGAAAAGCAACGGCAGCTCGACAATCCGGCCGAGTTTTCGCTGGATGACCTGCTTGACGAAATCGTCGACACCCACCGGGCCGATTGCGAGCAGCGTGAATTGACGATAAATCGCCCTACCGGCGACGAGAAATCCATCCGCGGCGACCGCTTCCTGCTGCGCCAGGCAATCGACAACCTGTTGCGCAACGCCATCGAGTTCTCACCGGCGGGTGGTGAGATTCGTATTGAAACGCAACCCGTGAAAGCTCACATCGCCGTCGATATCCTCGACCAGGGGCCTGGTGTGCCGGACTATGTCGGCGAGCGCATATTCGAGCGCTTCTACTCGCTGCCGCGCCCGGATACCGGCCGCAAGAGCACCGGCATCGGCCTGACCTTCGCCCGCGAGGTGGCCGAACTGCACGGCGGCGAACTGGCTTTGACCAACCTGCAACCTGGCACCCGCGCGCGCCTGCTCTTGCCCACCACCTGATTACCTGGAATCGGTTTCACACAAATTCCACATAAGCTTCACCTTAGCTCCACGGAATCTGCGTATTGCTCAGTCACACTGGCATTGTCTTCAATCGATAGAGGGAAAAACAATGGCCAGACTGAAATCCACCACACTACTGCGCGGCGCACTGTTCGCCGTATTGCTGCTGCCTTTGACACTGTTGTACGCGGAAACCGACGCGGGTGCCGACACCACACTGTCCCCTTATTTTCACGTCGAGGGTGACGATTCCGGCACCGACCGCATTCCGCTGAAGAAAACCAGCGCCGAGGTCGATCTCAACGGCTACATCGCCAGCGTGCGCCTGACCCAGGTGTTTCGCAACGAGGGCAATACACCGATCAACGCCAGCTACATCTTCCCCGGTTCCACCCGCGCCGCGGTCAACGGCATGACCATGACCATCGGCGAGCGTCGGATCGTCGCGCAGATCAAGGAAAAGCAGCAGGCCAAACGCGAATTCGATGCCGCCAAAAAGGCCGGCAAGTCAGCGTCGCTGCTGTCGCAGCAGCGGCCAAACGTTTTCTCGATGCAGGTCACCAATATTCTGCCCGGCGACGAGATTCGCGTCGAGCTTAGCTACACCGAAATCGTCGATGCCGAGAACGGTATATACGAGTTCGTCTACCCGGGCGTGGTCGGTCCGCGCTATGGTGGTGATGCCGCACACAGCAGCCTGCCGGTCAAATGGATCGCGAACCCCTATCTCGCCGAGGGCAGCGACGATCCGGTGGAGTATGATTTGCACATCGACATGCAGTCACCGTTACCGATCGGTTCACTGACCTCGCCCAGCCATGCGCTAGATACCCAGTGGCAGGACAGCCAGTCAGTGAAGGTATCACTGAAAGATCGCAAGGATGCCGGCAACCGCGATTTCATCCTGCGCTACCGGTTGCAGGACGAGCGAATCCTGACCGGGCTGACCCGTTTTCAGGCCAATGGTGAAAACTACTTCATGCTGGTATCGGAACCGCCGCAGCGCGTGCTGCCGGAACAGATTCCAGCGCGCGATTACTTCTTCGTCATCGACGTGTCCGGTTCGATGCATGGTTTTCCACTGGATACTGCCAAAAGCCTGATGCAGGACCTGCTCAGTAATCTGAAGTCCGGCGACCGCTTCAACATACTGTTTTTCGCCGGCGGCGCAAACGTGCTGTCACCCGATCCGCTGCCGGCGACAGCGGCCAATATTTCGCGTGCGATCCTCATGCTGCAAAGCCAGCGGGGCGGTGGCGGCACCGAACTGTACGCGGCGCTGCAACGGGTATTCGCGATGACCAGCGACGATGACAGCTCACGCAATATCGTGCTGATCACCGACGGCTACATCAGTGCCGAGCAGCGCGTATTCAGGCTGATCGATGAGAAACTACACCGCAATAATCTGTTCGCGTTCGGCATCGGTTCTTCGGTCAACCGTCATCTGATCGAGGGCGTCGCGAAGGCCGGCCGCGCCGACAGCTTCATCGTCACCAGCGCACAGGAGGCCACGGCGCAGGCACAGCGTTTCAATGCCTACATCTCGGCGCCGGTATTGACCAATATTCGCCTCGAAGCGAACGGTGTCGAGCTGTATGACCTGGAGCCGGCGGGTATCCCCGACCTGCTGGCGCAGCGGCCGGTCATGGTGCTCGGCAAGTACCGTAGCGCAGGTGATTCGGCCACTCTGACCCTTAAAGGCATCGGCGGCGACGGCGACCGGGAGTGGCGCTTCAATCTGGCCGAGGCCGAATCGGCCGATGCCAGCCTGCCGCAGCTGTGGGCACGCAAACGTCTGCAACGACTTTACGTAATCCCGGAGGGCAACGAGGCGCAGCAGCGCGAGGCCATCTTGGAACTCGGCCTTGGCTACTCACTGCTGACCCGGCATACCTCGTTCATTGCCGTCGACGAGACCCCGCGCAACACGGACCTGCCCGCGAAAGACGTGAAACAACCGCTGCCATTGCCAAAGGGCGTCAGCAACCTGGCGGTCGGCCGGCCGATGCCGGAACCGGAGCTAGCGTGGATACTGTTGCTGTCGCTGTTCGCGGGGTTGTTCGCCGGACTGCGAGGACGGGGCCATGCGGCGCATTGAGCGCCCATCGATCCGCACGCTAAGCTGGTGGCTGGCGGCGCTGACTCTGGCACTGTTATTGAAACAGCACTACAGCACCGCCACCACCACGCAGCTGGACTGGATGCTGCAGCCGCTGGCCGACCTGCTGCAGCTGGTCAGCGGCCATGGCTTCCAGCGAGCTGACGACGGTGTCTGGTTCAGCACTTCGGCGGATGTGCAACTGGTCAAGGGCTGTGCCGGCATCAACTTCATGCTGATGTCACTGCTGGGCTACGTCTGGTTGTTGCGCCCGGATAGTTGCGACGAAACCGGCCGATGGTCCTGGCTCGCGGGACAGGTCCTATTGTTGGCGGCGGCGTTGGTGGCTGCCTGGGCCACCGCGCTGCTGGCGAACACGCTACGCATCCTCGCCGCAATGGCACTGCAAACGGACGGCAGCATGTTCCATGCAATCGGGCTGGATGGCGCTAGCCTGCACCGCCTGATCGGCCTGACGATCTATCTGCCGCTGTTGTCAGCACAACTGACCCTGGGGCAGCGTACCACCAGCAAACAGCGGGTATTGATCCCGGTGCTGTTGTACCTGCTGTTGATGATCCTAATTCCGCTATTGACCGGCAATGCGTGGCAGAATCCACAGCTGTTCGCCAAACACCTGGGGCAGCTTTTGATTGGACTGATGCTGTGGTACGGACTGCCCCTGCTACTGCGCGGCGGTAGGTCCGCAGACCGCTCCCACTCGTCGACCCACCGGCACGGATCGAGCGGACCGTTTCAAACTGCCGCAACAGGAAAAGTCCTGCTATTAACAGCCGCTGACACATCCCCAGCCGATCATCCGCCCAGTAAGATCGGGGCTTAGCTCGAAATTCTCAGATTGTACTATAGTGACTGGTTATGGCTTTCACTATCACCAATGTTAGGTCCTGCCGATGAAAAACAGAAGAACCAGCTTCCCGAACTTCCTGGCATTCATCGACAATCTGTCAATCAGAAATAAGCTGGCCGTTGGATTCGGCATCGTGTTACTTATCCTGATGCTTCTGGTGCTGTTTCTGCTGTATCGCCTGTCCAGTCAGGAAACGTTGCAGAACCGTATCGTCGAACAAAGGATCCCAACCAACATTGCCGGACTGGACCTTGTCAATGGAATCAATTCGTCACTGGCATCGCTGCGCGGCTACATGATCCTGGGAGAGGACAGTTTCAAGCAACAACGCCAACAAGCCTGGGAGAGAATCAATCAGAATCTCTCCGTATTGACCGACATGTCCAAATCCTGGCGTTCGCAGCAGGACATCGATGCGTTGCGTGAACTCAAGGCTGTCATGGCCGAGTATCAGGTCGCCCAGCAAAAAGTGGAAAACATCAGTCACACAGAAGATGAAAAGCCGGCAACCAAGATACTGCAACAGCAGGCCGCTCCGATCGCGGCCAAGATTGTTTCCGCGATCAACCGGTTGATTAACGAGGAAAAATACATGGAGGCCACGGAAGACCGCAAGGAGCTGTTTGGCCTGTTATCCGACTCGCGCGGATCCTTTTCGCTCGCTCTGGATGCAATCAAGAGCTACCTGATCGACGGCGACCCGAAATCCATCGAGCTGTTTACCAAGCGCTGGAGGATCAACGGCAAACGCCTGGCCAGGATCGAGGACAGACTGGAACTGCTGAATCCGGAGCAAATGGAATTGTTCAAGACCTATGTATCGAAGCGTAAGGAGTTCGCGCCGCTACCAGACAGAATGTTCGAAATACGTGGATCGGAAAAATGGAATACGGCCAACTACCTGCTCGCCACAGAAGCAGCGCCGCGAGCTGACGAAGCCTTGAGGATTCTCGATGGACTGGTGGCCCGACAGAACGAACGAGTTGCCACGGACCTTGAAGCACTGCAGGCAGGCAGCAACAACATCAAGACTATCGCGATCCTAGCCACCCTGGTGGCACTGGTGTTGGGCGTACTGATCGCGCGGATCATCACCCGCAAGATCACGCTTTCTTTCGCCGAAGCCATAAAGGTGTCGAAGCAAATCGCCAGCGGAGACCTGTCGGGATCGATCGTGATCAGCGCGCAAGACGAAACCGGCGAACTGTTGTCCTCGCTGCGGGAGATGCAGGCAAAGCTGACCACGGTGATTGAGCAGGACATTCAGTCACTGGTCGACCGTGCCCGGGAGGGCGACCTGACCCAACGCATCGAACTCGACGGCAAGGCCGGTTTCTACGAAAAGCTGAGCAGTGGGATTAACGAGCTGATCGATGTCAACGAACGGGTCATTGACGATACCGTTCGCATGTTCGGAGCATTGGCAAGTGGCGATCTGTCCCAACGTATCGACAACGATTACAGTGGCGCATTCGACAGACTGAAACAGGACGCCAATCGTACGGTGGCAAAACTGATCGAAGTCATCGAAGGCGACATACAGTCGCTGGTCGATGCATCGCTCGCTGGGGATCTGAGCCAACGAATCGACGCGTCCGACAAACAGGGATTTTTCCGCAGTATGAGTACCGGAATCAACCAGCTGGTTGAATCGGTTGACAGTCTGTTTAGAGACGTCTCCTCCAGCATGCAACGCATGGCGCAAGGCGATCTGACCCAACCGATCATCAACGACTACCCGGGACAGTTTGGCAACGTCAAATGCAACATCAATGACGCCATGGACAAGCTGGAAAAAACGGTTGCCACCCTGATGCAATCGAACCAGGTGGTCGCCTCCACCTCGCGACAGATCACCGACGGCAACAACAATCTTTCCTCACGCACAGAACAACAGGCAGCCGCTCTGGAGAAAACGGCGGCAAGCATGGAACAGCTGACCAGTACAGTGAAGAACAATGCCGACAACGCCAAACAGGCCGATCAATTA
>JAAUYD010204792.1_pt1 | contig 10260 bp, 6 predicted proteins | sample 7278101 | NCBI WGS metagenome assembly JAAUYD01 (sample SAMN14350128, study PRJNA611818) | marine sediment metagenome | isolation source: surface marine sediment (0.6m) | place: French Polynesia: Moorea | collected 2018-08
AATTAAACTAATGATCGACGAAATTAAACATCAAATCGGTTTAGTTATTTACCCGAAAATGACACAGTTAGATATTCTCGGGCCTCATCAAGTTTTTGCCTTAATTCCTAATGCTAAAGTTCATCTTTTATGGAAAACAAAAGACCCAATAACTAGCGGTGAAGGCTTGACAATTTTACCGACTACTGCTTTTGCTGAATGTCCTCAATTAGATGTTTTATGTATTGGTGGTGGAGAAATAGGACAAGTTGAAATGATGCGCGATCGCGAATTATTAGAATTTTTGGCTTTACAGGGTAAAACAGCTAAATATATCACTTCAGTATGTACTGGCTCTTTAATTTTAGCTGCTGCTGGCTTATTACAAGGATATCGCGCGGCAACTCATTGGTTACTTCGCGAACATTTAGCAATGTTGGGTGTGGAAGTAGCAACCGAAAGAGTGGCGATCGATCGCAACCGTATTACTGGGGGTGGAGTAACTGCTGGAATTGATTTTGGCTTGGTTGTAGCGGCTCAACTTTGCGGCGAAGAAACGGCTCGAGCGATACAATTATTACTCGAGTATAATCCGGCACCTCCTTTTAATGTTGGTTCGCCTGAAACTGCTGGAGATTTATTAGTAGAAACAGTTAAAAAGATGGGCGATCGCCTGATTCAAGCTTCTTTAGCACAAACACAAGAAACGGCAAAACAACTTGGAATTGAAAATTAAATATTGACTGGTAAAAGAAAAATTTAAGGTTCTTATTTTAGCCGAATCTGCAGTTAAAATTACAGTACCTTCTTTTTTTTTACTAACTAACTGCTGCTTAGATTTAAATTTAATACTTTCGGATCGCTAATTTTCTTTGTCCCATTTTTAAAAAACTATTTTTAGGTGCATTTTTTTACCATTATTTTAAAATATCTCAGAATTAAATTATATTTAATGGAAAGTTTAGATAATTAGATTTATATTTTCCCGCTCGTTCAATAATAATTGCACAATCAATTGAACTGTTTTTACACTAGCAGCAGACAAAGATATCACAATTCAGCTTGTTAGTTAGATTTATAATAATTCAAAAATCGCCTATATTTTTCTAAAGTTACAATTATTTTTAACTTTTTATAATAATAGATCTTTTCAGCTAGTAGTAGAGTAATGGTAGTAACCTTGGTAAATGTAAAAATCAAAAATCTTAAAAGATTTAATTTAGATTGTTTGGCAATTTTTACTGGAAGGGGAATTTAGCATCAGTAGATTATTGGGGCTTTTATCGTTCTACTAACAGCTTTGCACGCATTTTTCAATTCCATAGATCGAACAATCTGGTTATAACAATGATGAAAAAATTGATTAGTTTTTTAACTTTAGGAATTTTATTAACTTGTGGAACTGCTGTTACAAGCCTGGGTAAATACAATCCTCCTGAAGAGAAATCAACACCGAGCAGATACACTCGTTCTACTGGATCTCGAGGTACTTGCAATGCGAATACAGAAATTCCCCTTACTTTACTTGCTCCATATACTCACGTAGGACAAACTAGCTCTCAATATCCTCTCTTAGCTTGGTACGTATCTGAAACTGACTCTCGAGCAATGAACTTATCAATTTATCAAAAAGATCGCGATCGAGAACCAAAATTGATTTATGGCTTTAAATTGAAAAATCCTGGAGGAATTATCAAATTTTCCTTACCTCGAAATAGATCGGGTTTAAAAAGAGGTTCTCGCTATATTTGGCAAGTAGAACTTATTTGCGATCGCACTTTTCCAGCCAAAAACGTAGTCGCCAGTGCTGAGATCGAAGTAGTTGGGGAGAAAGTTTCCCGCGATCGATTGTGGTACGATACCTTAGAATTGAGTTTAGAGGCAGCAAAAAAACGACTTGTTACCCAACAGACAAAAGCTTTATTAAAACAATTGGCGTTGTTAGAAAAACAAGTTAACAACAAAGGCATCATTCAAAGCCAACGTTTGATGAAAGTCCTATTACTCGAAAATCCCCTTCAAATAAGCGAACCAGAACTAGCAGAGTGAATTAAAAGAGGCTTCCCCCGCAACAACGAAGGAAACAACAAAAAAACTGGCAAGTTAATTTCTCAAAGAAACTTGTAAACTACTAGGTTCTCCTAAATTACCTTCTAAAACAATTTCTCGCTCGTTCGCATCGAGATGGCGTAAAATCTTGTAAATTGATTCTATATCGCTTTCTGCTGCTGCTTTTTGAGCTAATTCAGATAAAGACAGTGGCGCATTAGCAGTTTTTAAGACCTGCATTACTTGATTTTGTAAATCTAATATAGATGCTGCTGCTTTTTTGCCTGCTTCTACACCTGGCTGATGGTAAGCATTGATATTAATCAAAGAAGCGTATAAACCAACGGCGCGATCGTAGAGCGCGATTAAAACTCCAACATAAAAAGCATCTACCTTGGGAATAGTAACAGTAATCGAATCTCTTTGATTTTCATACAATGCTTGACGAGTTCCCTGTAAGAAACCAGATAAGAAATCTCCAGAAGTAATTCCCGGTTCAATTTCAATCCCTTTTCCTTTGCGATCTTGAAGAACTTCGATAAAAGTAGCAAAGAAGTTGGGAACTCCTTCTCTTAATTGTTGTACGTAAGCGTGTTGGTCGGTAGAACCTTTGTTTCCGTAAACAGCGATGCCTTGATGGACGATCCTACCGTCGAGATCTTTTTCCTTGCCTAAAGATTCCATGACTAGCTGCTGTAAGTAGCGACTAAACAAGAGCAAACTATCTTGATAGGGTAAAACTACCATATCTTTTTCTCCTTTGCCATTGCCAGCATAATACCAGGATAAAGCCAGTAAAGCTGCTGGATTGCTCTTGAGAGCTGCGGTTCTGGTTAAGGTATCCATTGCTTTAGCACCATCCAACATAGCTTGAATGTCGATACCTTGTAAAGCCGCATCTACTAAGCCGACTGCTGACATTTCTGAAGTTCGTCCTCCTACCCAGTCGTGCATGGGAAAGGTGGCTAGCCAATTTTCTGATTTAGCTTGTTGATATAGTTTAGAACCTTCACCTGTAATTGCAACTGCATGGGAGCTAAAATCAATTCTTTGAGCCGCGTAAACTGCTTTTGCTTCTATCATCCCGTTGCGAGTTTCGGGAGTACCTCCAGATTTGGAGATCACAATCACTAAAGTTGTATTCAGCCTTGCGCCTATTTGCGCGATCGTGCGGTCTATCCCGACTGGATCGGCATTATCGATAAAATGAATTTTCAAAGGCGGATCGATCGGTGCTAACGCTTCAGAAACAAATTGCGGGCCTAAAGCAGATCCGCCAATACCGATAGAAAGTATATCGGTGAATTTTTCTGCTCCAGGAGGCTTGATTTCACCTGTATGAACTTTGGTGCAAAAACTTTCGATCTCTTCTAAAGTTTCAACTATTTGTTTTTTTAATTCTGGAGTTGGAGCTAAATCTGGATCGCGCAGCCAATAATGACCGACCATGCGATTTTCATCCGGGTTGGCGATCGCCCCTGCTTCCAAAGCTGCCATGTCTTTAAAAGCTTTTTCAAAAGCGGGTTTCATTTTTTCGACAAAGCGATCGTCGAAGCTTACCCGGCTCACATCTAAGTAAAATTCCAGTTCTTTGTCATAAAATAACCATTCTTGGTAGCGTTGCCAAAGTGCAGCAGTGTCCATAATAATTAGATCGAGTTTATCTGTGCGCTACTTGTTAAGTTTAGATATTTTTGGCTTCTAGTGGTTTGAGTTTTTAGTTTTTCTACGGTTTCGAGCTTTTTTTGTTTTGTCCTTGAGGATGCGATCGCACAATAATATCCGTTAAAAATTTGCAAATTAGCAAAAATACCGTTGTTAATTGGGCTAGAGTAATGTCAAACTATCCACTAAAACATCATCTAAAATAGGAACATACCATGAGTAAACTTCGTAATTTCTTACTTGCTGCTGGAGTAACTGCGGTCGGTGCGGTGGGAACTAAAATGGCAGTTGATTATTTTCAGCGTAAAAAAGAAGAAGAAGAGGCTGTTGAAGAAGTCGATGCTTCTCTCTCGGAAGCCGACGATATCGATCCCGAATCTATTTCTTCAGAAGAAGTTGCTTATGTGACTGTAGATCCGAGTTCCGTTCAAGATTTCCTCGATCGCAGTTTTGGTTCTCCGGGTCGTTACGTTCCTACTCGCCCTCCCAAAGTTTTTGACTATCAGGGACAACAATATATGGTTATCTGGGCTTACGATAATCAAAAAGAAAAAAATCAAATGTTAGCTTTTATCTACACCGATGCAGGCCGTAAGATGATCGGTAGTGTTGGTTATACTGCCGATGTTACTGATTACAATATTAATATGGAAGAAACTCCTTTTGCCGTAGAAGTTAACGAGGAACAAATCACTAGCGGCCAGGGACAAACCGATGGAGCTGAAGAAGTTGATTTCGTTCTCGCAGCATAAATTAAATTGACTAATTTACAAAAATTAAGTCGAGGTCTTTGTCGATTTTGCAGACGAACCCCGACTTTTCTAATTTTAAGAATGGAAATTTTTTGAGATTTTCTAAGCCGAGATATGCTTCTCGCGCCATTTTCTTAAATCTTGGGCCCAATTATAAGCTCTTTCAATATATTCTGCAGCTTTAGCTTTATATTCTGGCTCTGGTAATAAAGACTCCCATTCTTTAACTTGATCGCTTTGTAATAATACTTTTTCTACTTCTTGGCGATCGTCGGGAGATTCGGAGAGAACTTTAAGCGCGATTTCTACGTCAACTTCCCAAGTATCTACTTCTTTAGTCGGACTGTTAGCGAACTCTGAAGATTGATGAACTTCTTGTTGGAATTTTTGATATCTTTGTCTGTATAATTGCTTTTGTAATTCAATTAGATGTTCTTCAGAAGTTGCTACTTCCATTTCGTTAGCTGAATGGCCGTTACCGTTACCGTTGCCGTTACTGTTGCTAGGAACTACAAGATTTTCTTCAGCACTGATTTGTTGAGTTTCCCAATTTTCAGCATTGCTATCTTGGGTATTGTGAACTAGTATATCGTCTCCGTCTTGATGAGAATTGGCAGGTTCGGCTTTTGCTTCTGAACCTTCTTCAGGAGATTCTTCTGCATTACCGTTATATTTCATCGATTTGCCCGTACCTAAAACTACTGCTAGTCCGGTTACAGATAAAGCTACCATAAAGCCAATTTGAATTAATTGAGGTGGCAGTGGAGATTTTTTCTTGGCTTTTTCTTCTGCGGCTGCACCGGGGGATGCTAATGTTCCTAATAGAAGCAAATTAATGCTAATTAACGTTAATATTTTTTTGGCTCGGTTGTTCATCTGGCTTATTTCTCTCTAACTCTTACTTTAAAATTTTATCAATGGTTGTTTCAAGCAGCAGATTATTAAGTGAAACAATAAATTTTTAATTATCGCTGATTGATATCTTACACCATTTTATCTTGTCTTTTTATTTAAACAACAGTTATTTTGTTTACAATTGCCAAAAACTTTGATAAGCAATTGATTTCCTGAATTTTTTTTGATAATTAATTATCACCTATTTGATGTCAGGCAGTGCTTCAAAAAAACTTATCATTTAAACCTATAATCTACATTTTACTATTGATACGATGAGCGTCGGCAGCAGCAAGAATTGATTCGGCAAAAGCGATCGCATCTCGAGCTGAATCTCCTGCCGTAAGTTGGGCAAGTTCTTCTCGTCTAGTATCGTGATTATCTAATACTTTGACGCGAACTACCGTTCTAATTTCTGACACATTTAATCCATCATTTTCACCAGAATTATTGATAATTTCTTTTGAGACGCGAAAATGAGCGTCTGCCATAGCTGCAACTAGAGGTTGGTGGGTAACGCATAATACTTGCTGTTGTTGCGAAATTTGATGCAGTTTTTCTGCTATCGTTCTGGCAACTTTTCCCGATACTCCAGCATCTATTTCATCAAAAATTAAAGTCTGACTAGCTCCTTCAGATGTTGATAAACTAGCTTTTAATGCTAGTAGGAAACGACTCATTTCTCCTCCTGAAGCAGTATTAGCAAGAGGCTGAATTTTTTCCCCTGGATTGGGACTAAAATAAAATGTTGCTCGATCTGCTCCGGTTATATTAATATCTATCGGGCTAATAATACATTGAAAAACTACCTTATCCATTGCTAAAGGTTTGAGCCGAGCGATTAATTGCTTTTCTAATCTTTGGGCAGTTTTTTTTCTTAAATTAGTTAGTTTTTCGCATTCTTTTTTTAACAATAATTGAGCTTCTTCAGATTGCTTTTCTAACTTTTGAATTTTTGCACTGGTATCTTGTAATTCGTCTAATTCTTGTTTAATTTTTTGATAGTATATTATTGCCTCGCTTAGACTAGGCCCGTATTTTCGACAAATTTGTTTGAGAATTAAGATCCTTTGTTCTGTTGCTTGTAAAGTTTCGGGTTCTGCTTGTAAACTTGCTCCATAAGCATTAATCTGGTGAGCGGCTTCTCCAACTTGAGCGATCGCCGTTCTAACTATTTCTAATAATTGATTTAGTTTTATATCATAATTTACCATCTCTGTCAAAATTGATTCGACTTCTCCCAAGAGATCGGCTGTGGCTAAAGAGTCGCTATCGCTTTGATAGAGAGCTTGATAAGCTTTGTAGCTTAATTGCTGGAGTTCGACAATATGAGAGAGGCGATCGCGCTCGATTGCCAATTTTTCTAATTCTAAATCGTCTTTCAAATCAGCAGATTCTAATTCTTCGATTTGATATTTAACCAGATCTAGTCTTTGCAGTCTTTCTCGTTCGCAACGGCGGTCTTTTTCTAAGTTAGAGCAGAGATTGCGGTAAATTTCCCAAGCAGAAGCTACCTGTTTTTTTTGTGCTAGTAAAGGGCGATCGCCGTAGCAGTCTAACAATTCTCTTTGTCGAGCTGGAATCGTTAATTTAACTGTTTGGCCTTGAGCGGTAATTTCTACCAAACGATCGCGCAAAAATTCAATCGCTTGACGATTTACGAGAACACCATTGACTCGCGATCGCGATCGCAAGCTAGACTTAGTAGTGGTTATTTCTCGCGAACAAACCACACTCCCCTCGTCTAGAGGATCTATTTCTCGTTCTTTGAGCCACTCAATTACATCCCGATCGGCCGCAAAAGTAGCTTCGATTGCTGCTCTTGTCGCTCCGGTGCGAATCGTACGAGCGTTTACTTTGCCACCTAAAACAAGATCGATCGCGTCAAGAATAATTGATTTACCAGCTCCTGTTTCGCCAGTAAGGACGTTCAAACCTTTGTCAAATTCTAATTCTAGCTCGTCAATTAGGGCAAAATTTTTAATTCGTAAAAGCAAGAGCATCTTAAAAAAACTCGATAAGCTATAGACAAGAAACGATTGACAACAAAATTGTTACAATTATTAACACGATCGGACTAAGTATCTGTTATTGACCCTATGCCCCAACAAACATTATCTCCAGAATCACAACAATCAAAATCGATCCAAACCGAGACTAATCTAACAAAAATCACAAACAGACAAGAATGGGTAACAAACGACGATCGCTCTGGTGAAAGTTGGCGCTATGACCCAGAGAAAATTAAAGTTTATTATCGCAAGCGTCTTTTGCTAGTTTTTGGTAGATTAATCGACATTATTTCCCCCGCAGTTTCTTTTGTTTTAAGTTTGTGGTGGGATAAAGTCAGAGGTAAATCGAAACAAAACGAAAAGCGTCGAGCGATTCAGCTCAAAGAAATTTTAACTCGGCTCGGCCCTGCTTACATTAAAATCGGACAGGCTCTATCGACCAGACCCGATCTAGTCGCACCGATTTACCTTGAAGAACTTACCAGACTTCAAGACCAATTACCAGCTTTTGACAATGAAATAGCCTATCGTTTTATTGAAGAAGAATTAGGATTTCCTCCTGAAGTTATTTATCAAGAGCTTTCACCCAATCCGATTGCTGCTGCTTCTTTAGGTCAAGTGTATAAAGGGAAACTGAGAAGCGGCGAAACTGTAGCGGTAAAAGTGCAACGACCGGATCTTTGGAAGCGGATCACCCTCGATATTTACATCATGAGGACTTTAGCTTCTTGGGCCCAACAAAATATTAAACGATTGCGATCGGATTTAGTGGCGATCACCGACGAACTAGCAACTCGGGTTTTTGAAGAAATGAACTATCTTCAAGAAGCAGAAAACGCCGAGAGATTTGCCGAACTTTACGGCCACATGGAAGAAATTTACGTTCCTCGCATCTACCGTCAATATACCGGAAGAAGAGTGCTGACGATGGAATGGGTCAGCGGGACGAAATTGACTCAGATCCGAGAAATAGAAGCTCAAGGAATCAATGCAACTCATTTAGTAGAGGTTGGAGTTGAATGTTCTTTGCGGCAATTGTTAGAAAATGGTTTTTTTCATGCCGATCCTCACCCTGGAAATCTCTTAGCCATGTCCGACGGGAGACTAGCTTATTTAGATTTTGGCATGATGAGCGAAATTAAGCCCTATCAAAGATATGGTTTAATTGAGGCGGTAGTTCACCTAGTAAATCGCGATTTTGAAGCTCTAGCACAGGATTACGTCAAATTAGACTTTCTTACTCCAGATACGGATTTAAAACCGATCGTACCGGCTTTAGGGGGAGTGTTTAATAATGCTTTAGGAGCTAGCGTAGCAGAATTAAATTTTAAAAGTATTACCGATCAGATGTCGGCGATCATGTATGAATTTCCTTTTAAAGTTCCGGCTTACTACGCCTTAATTATTCGTTCTATGGTAACTCTTGAAGGGATTGCGATTAATATCGACCCTCAATTTAAAGTTCTCAGTAAAGCTTATCCTTACATCGCTAAAAGATTGTTGACCGATCCGTCTCAAGAATTACGAGCTTCTTTAAGAGATCTGCTCTTCAAGGGTGGTAGTTTTCGCTGGAATCGTTTGGGAAATTTATTGCGTAATGCTAAAGACTCGCAAGACTACGATTTTGACGTGTTGGTCGATCGCAGTTTAGATTATCTGTTGTCAGATCGCGGTGCTTTAATTCGCGAAAAAATAGTCGATGAGGCTGCCAATACTCTAGACATTTACAGCCGCAGAACTCTGTTTAATTTTACTACTTCAATCCGAGAGCAAGTCGGACTTGCAGTCAAAGAAACTCCAGCGGATTTGCGAGATAATGCCCAAACATTGGAACAAATTAAAAATATTTTGGCGATCGTTCAAAATACTCCCGGATTCGATCCGATGAAGTTAGTGCAACTAGTTCCTAAAATATTAGCCAAGTCAGAAACCCACCAAATAGGACAGCAAATTTCCCAAAGATTGGCTCAAAAGTTAGCTGCTAGGCTGATTCGCAATTTGTTAATTGAGGACGAAACAAGCCGCGCACCGCGTAGCGGATCTCTTCGAGATCGCCCCAACTATGCAATCGTAAAAACTGCTCCTAATTTCTTACCATCTGCAACTGGTTTTAAGTAAAATTGCCCAAATACTCTCAAAACCCAAGACAGGATCGATCGATTAAGCTCGATCCTGCAGTTTTTAATCTTGACCGCATGTTAAAGATATGTATGAGTAAAGATTAACTTAATTGATGAGATCGAAGTGGAAAAAATTAGCCAAGATATTAAATTTATTAATTAGATAAGAACAATTTATAAACTTGACAAAAGGGTAAGAAACATATACATTCTGACAGTAAGCGGAAATATAAAGAGATGTAGTCGTGGCTTGCGAACTCCCCGTTATTTTAAAAGGCTAAAGTCACCAATAATTCTGTCAGCTCAACATTAGGAATTATTGCCCCAACAGTTACTGAAACATTGATTTCAAACAAGGGTGAGCAAAACAAAATATAATCCTTGGGGCGCAGGGATTGAAGCCTGGGTATTAGTTAATTACACTAATACAGTAAGTGTTAGTTTCACTGATAGTGGTGGAACGAGATCGCTTAATAAATAGTAAGACTCTTGAGGATAATCGCAAGATGAAAGTAAAACAGAGCCGACTAATTGAAACGGGAAGCCCCGACCGAAGCTAAACGCGAAAGTCGTGGGTACGTCACGATTGACAAATAAGAGAATCAATAATTTTTGATAACTCGCTCTCTAAAAAAAAAATAGATAGATAGATAAAAAAATCAGGAGGAAATTTATGGCGCTCGTACCAATGCGATTGCTTCTCGAACACGCAGCAGAAAACGGCTATGGTATCCCGGCATACAACGTCAATAACATGGAGCAAATTCTGGCGATCATGCAGGCTGCTGA
>JAAUYD010047763.1_pt1 | contig 10255 bp, 4 predicted proteins | sample 7278101 | NCBI WGS metagenome assembly JAAUYD01 (sample SAMN14350128, study PRJNA611818) | marine sediment metagenome | isolation source: surface marine sediment (0.6m) | place: French Polynesia: Moorea | collected 2018-08
AGGCTCCAGCGCGTTCTGCGCACTGGGCACCACGTCGAGCAGCAGGTAGGGATCGGTACCTACGTCATACGTTGGCCAGGCCGGCAGCCCCAGCACGTTGGGATCGCCCGTCTCCGCGAAGCGCGTCCACAGCTGGCGCAGAAGCGATTCGACCTCGCGATCCTGCGCATCCGCCTCGAACTCCCGCTCGTCCATGTGCTGGAACAGATACAGCAGATCCGTGGCGTGATAGGCGCCATCAGCCTTGCGTGCCGGCGTGGTGAGCGTGCGGCGGAAATGATAGCGATAGACCGGTGAGGTCTGTGTGTTGAAGCCACGAGCCACCGTGCGCATGCTGCTGGTGAGATTGCGATCGGTGACCATCGCTGCATAGGCGGCTGCCGGATCCGCATAGTTCTGCAGCGGATAGAGGGCGAGCAACTCACTCAGGCGCTCTGCGGGCACCAGATCGGCGGCAAGTTCGAAAAACTCCTGCTGGCTGATGTCACTGAAGTCGTGCAGGTACTCCTCGCTGTTGGTCCCCAGCACCAGTGGCACATCGTTGTGCAGGCCGGCCAGCACCCGATCGAGAGGCTGATCGTCCACCACCACGCCATCGACGTGGGGGTAGAAGGTGAACTCACCGTAGCCCAGGGGCAGCGCCGTGCGCGCCAGGGCGATGCGCTCGACCGGCAGGTCACGCAGGGCCTGGACGAGATCCGGCGTGCCGGTGAGACCCATCTCTTCGACGAAATCCGCGGCGTCGCCGGCCGCCTCTTCCGCCGTGTCCACGGCCATCACGCCGCTCTGCATGGCGGCACGGGAGAAGAGGCCCGCTGCCAGCGGCGAGGCCACCAGCATGCCCACGTTGTGGGCACCCGCCGATTGGCCGAACAGCAGCACCCGCGACGGATCACCACCAAAGCCATCGATCTCCTGCTGCACCCAATCGAGGGCCGCCAGCAGATCGAACATGCCGTAGTTGCCCGCCGTCCCCGTGGGCGCCTCCTGAGCCAGCTCGGGCAGCGTGAGGTTGCCAAGGGCCGCCAGACGGTAGTTGGCGGTGACCACCACCACGTTGCCGAGGGCCGCCAGACGCGCACCATCGAAGATCGGCCCGCCCTGTTGTTCGAGGTCGAGCAACTGGTTGAGCGGCGCGGAGGCGGAGCCCGTGCGATTGGCCCCGCCGTGAATGAAGAACATGACCGGCAGGGCAGCCCCCGCCTGCGCCGCGCCGATCGGCGTGAACACGTTGAGGTACAGGCAGTCCTCGTCGCCGATCATGGCATTGGGTCGATCGGGGTCGGGCTGCGGACACGCATTGCCGTAGCGCCCCGCCTGGCGCACGGCCGGCGCCCAGGGCGTCGGGGCGACCGGCTGAGCGAACCGATCGGCATCCACGGGTGGCGCAGCGAAGGGAATCGCTAGCCAGGCGTGGGCGTTGGCGCTGGGACTGGTGAAGCCCTGCAGGCGCCCAAGGCTGGTGTTCGCTTTGGGGTGGTCGGCGTTGCTCGGGATGCCCGTACGACAGCGCCACATGGTCGTGCTGTCGTCGGCCTCCTGGCGGTTGTAGTAGACGAAGACCTCCTGCTCGCCCACGTAGACCTCCGGGTCCGAGCGCTTGATGTCCGGCTCGCCGTCGTCGCAACGCTGGGCGTTGCGCACGATCGGATCACCCTCCAGATCGAGCACCCAGATCTCGCCACGGCTGGCCGCACCCTCGCCCGTGCGCTTGTCCTTGATGGTCAGCACCAGCCATGACTTGCCGCTGGCGCGAAACACTTCCGGCGAGGAGAACACGCGGTCCGTCGCTTCCACCGGCACGGTCAGCGTGTCAACGCGCGGCCAGATGCCGCCATCACCGGGGTCCAGCCAGACGGCCAGCGTACTGTCGTCCACCACGGCCGTGACCACCCAGCGGTTGTCATACTCCGGCGCACGGAAGCCCTGGGGCGCGGTCTTGAAGCCTTCGTCGTCGGTGATGAACTCACGCCCGCCGGTGTCCGTATCCAGCAGGAACAGCTGCCCGCTGACCTCGTCCACCATGACGATGCGACGCCCATCCTCCATCCAGCGCCCGGGATTGCGATTGGTGAGGAAGGGATCGGCAACGGCGAAGACGTTCTGCTGCTCCGGCGTCTGCTCATCGAACCAGGCGATGTCGCCACCCGTCTCCCAGCTACCGATGATGTTCACCGCCCGCGTGGTGCTGCGCTCGGCGCTGAGCGTGGGCATGGCCGTCTGATGCCGAGGACCGGAAGTGAGGACCGTCGGCGCAGACTGGCCTCCGGGCCCGTCCAGAGCGGCGCGCCACACCTGTACTTCGTTACCGTCAGGCTTGGAATAGAACACGGACCAGCCGTTCGCATCGAGGCCGAACTCCGGTCCGTTGATCGTGCCGCCGGTCTCCGTGTTCGAGTCCATCAGGTACTCGCGTCCATCCTGGCGCACGAACTGCCCCGTGAGCGGATCGAGCTGGCCCACCCACACATCGCCCAGGGCCGTGCGGAAGGTCACCAGTCCCAGCGTGGGCAGGATCTCGGGGTCCACGTAGCTCACGCCGGGCGGACTGATCTGCTGCGCGCGACTCTCGCCGGCCAGGGTTTCGAAGGTGATCTCGCCGCTCTCGCCGGCAACGCCAGCATCGTCGACGCTCTCGACGGTCACGCGGTAGCTGCTGGCACCACTCAACTGGGTGAGCATCAGGGCGTGGTCGCTGGTCAGCTGCTCGAGCACCACCTGCTGCTCGCCGGCGTCGTCGGCCACGTAGGACACCAGCGTGGTGGTCGGCTTGCTGGTCTCCCAGCGCAGGGTGGCGCTGGACTCGGTGATCGAGTCGACGCGCAGGTTGGCGATCAGCGGTGGCGTGGTGTCGACGCGGATACCATCGGTGAAGCTGAGGCTCGTATTGCCGGCGACGTCGATGGCGCGGATCGCGCCGAAGTAGCTCGCGCCCTCGATCAGGGACAGGCCTTCCACCGCCACACTGGTTTCCAGACCGATGGACTGCCAGGGCACCACGTTGCCGATCTGAGCAGGATGAGTGCCGAAGGCGAACTCGTAGTGGGAGATGCCGGAGGGTCCGTCGCTGGCCGCCCAACGCATGGCCAGTCGATCGGTGCGACCGGTCACCTCACCGTCGTCTTCGAGCTGGCTGATCTGCGGCGCCGTCAGATCCACGGCGATGCCGTCGCTCACCGCAAAGTCCGCATAGCCAAGGGCGTCATAGGCGGTCAGGCCCAGCACGTAGAACTCGCCCTCGACGAGGTTCAGGCCCTCGATGGTCACCTCCTCCGCCGTGGTGCGCACGGGCGCACGGAGGGCATCGGGATCGCCCGGCACGCCAAGCGAGTACTCATAGTCGACCAGGCCGGACTCGTCGTCGACAGCACGCCAGGAGAAACGCAGGCGGCTGCCGTCGGCGGTGAACTCGCCGTCGTCGCTGACGAACTCGATACGCGGCGGTGAGAGGTCCACCACCATGGCCTCGGTGGTGCGCCGGGCTGTACGGCCCGCCTCGTCCACAGCCACCACCATGCCGTAGTAGCTGCGGCCATTGGTGAGCGCGAGATCCACCATTACCACGGAGGTATCGAGCCCCGCCGAAGTCACCGGCACCACATCCGCGCGGCCGGGGCTGGTGCCCAGGGCGTACAGATAGTTGGCTACGGGCACACCGCCACCGTCGCCGGCAAACCAGGACAGGGACACCTCGTCATCGGTCGGCAGAATGGGGCTGTAGCCGAGTTCGCCGAGATCCGGCGGACTCAGATCGATGCGGATGCCATCGGCGGCGGCAAGTCCCTGGTTGCCCGCCGGGTCGGTGGCCCGCACGCGGAACACGTAGCGCTCGCCGTCGACCAGGGGCAGATCGCTCAGGACCACGCCTGGCAGCGTCGTGGCCGTCCAGGGCACCAGCGCTTCCTGCTCCGTACTGGTGCCAAGGGCGTACTCGACGAGATCCGGTGGATTCGCGTCGGTGACGGTCCAGTTGGCGGCGAGACGATCCGGTGACAGACCGAAGTCGCCCTGATCGGAAACGCTCACGCTCGGGGCCGTGCGGTCCACAGTCACGCCATCGGCGGCCGCCTGCAGCACGTTGCCGACGTTGTCGCGCGCCTCGAGCTGCCAGTAGTAGGTGGCGCCATCCGCGAGCGCGAGGTCCGTGACCGTGATATCCGTGCGCTGGCCGACGGCGGTCCACGGCACCAGGTCCTGCGTGCCTGGCGAAGTGCCGATGGCGTAGCTGTAGGCGGCGAGGCCCGAACCGTCCTCCTGCGTCGCCCAGCTCGCCGACAGGCTGGCGCTGGCACGGGTCCACGTGCCGTCCTCGAAGGACGTCAGCTGCGGGGCGCGTTGGTCGAGGACGATGCCGTCGGTGACGCCGGCCTCGGTCACGTCGGCATCGAGTACACCGCGTACGTGAAAGAAGTAGGTCTCGCCGTCGACGGCGGGCAGTCCCTGTACCTCGATCTGCTCCACCAGACCCACGCGCGTCCAGGAGCGCACCTGGGTGCCCTCTGCGCTGGTGAGGGTCACTCGGTATTCGTAGTCGAGCACCTGCTCCGCCGGGTCGAACTGCACCCAGCTGACCGTGTATCCCGACTCAGCGTTGGTGTACGCGCCACCATCGAACACCAGCGGTGCGGGCGGTGGCTGCTGCGCATGCAGCGTGGTCGTGGTGAGCGGAAGAGCGAAAAGAAGAAGGAGGACGGGGCGCCACAGGGGCGAGGGCACGGGGGCAGGCAGGCTGAGCAAAAGTCATCACCATGGCAGGACGGGTAAGGGTCGTCACGCTACGCGAGTGTGATGACGGGTCAACGACCAACCGATGAACGGGCCCAGCGACACGACGACGAAGTATGCTAACAAAATTAATATGTGACCCAGATCACAGTCTGGGTCTGACGCCTGAAGGTAACCAACGCGCACGAGCGTAGCGTCTCCATTTAACGACATCGTCGTGGGCGACGCTAACGCGTGGTGCTGCGCATGAGGATACTGGATCGAACGATACGGCCGCGCAGGGCAAGGCAAGCAAGAAAAAACGGCTGCGACGAGACCGTCGCAGCCGTTACGTTGCCGAGCGAGAGAAGGTGAGCGCTGGCTCAGCCGGTCCTCAGTCCGCAGTCCCGCGTATCACTTGCAGGATGATGTTGCCATTGTCAGCGCCAAGGCCGCCGTCGGTGCAGTTCCAGACATTACCTGCAGCCGAGACGTTCACCGCCGCCCCCGTAGTGATGTTGCGGCATAGGGTGGTGGTGGCGGTGACGCCGCTGGTGGTACCGCCGATGTCGCAGGGATCGGCGCCGCAGGTGGCGCGACCGACGACAATCTGTAGCACCAGATCACCAGCATCAGCCATCAAGCCGCCGTCCGAGCAGTTCCAATCCATGCCCATACCGGGCAAGTTGACCGTCTGCCCAAGCGGGATATTGCGGCAGATGACTCTGAGCGTGGTGACGTCGGTGGTGGTGCCGGCGATGTCCTCAGCCAACGCCTCGACCACGAACTCAAAGGAGTAGGCGGTGAGCTCGGGGCCGGTCTGCTGCGTCAGCCAGGTGTAGTCACCGGGCCCCAGGGGCGGCGTGAAGCCCGCCCCGGTCTGCGGAGCCGTGCCGAGAATTGCCAGGTAATCGGTACCCGCGGGGTCGGGATCCAGGTGGGCGCCTCCGAGGAAGAAGTCCACCGGGGTGTCGAAGCCCGGGATCACGCTGGTCAAACCCTCGTTGACGGCAACGAAGCCCCGATCGCCCGGACCGCCGCTGTCGACATCTTCGTACTGCTGCAGCAGCACCGCGACCAGCTGTTGGCCCTCGGGGATGGTGAAGTTGATGTAGTCGCGCGTGTCCGCCGGATCCTGCATGCGGCCGCTGAGGATGTTGACACCCGGTTCGAGTGTGATCGGCGTGGGCGCGTCCGGATCGCCCGACAGATCGCCGTCCACCGCCTCATCCCAGGCTGTTACCTGTGCGTTGGCCGCCGCGGCCAGCAGGCAGGCGCTTGCGCCGATCAGCACCACCCGTAGGCGATGAGCCCCGTGTGCACCTTGCGAGATGTTCATGTAAGCATTCCTCCCTGAACGTTCATCGAATCGCCCAAAGAGTGTACGCGCTCGCGCGTTCGATTTTTTTCGGAACTGTCCTCAGGATCAACGTAAACGCCGCAACAATTCCAGCAATGCCTCGCGCGAGGGCTGCACGGGGTTGTTGCGCAGGCGGGCCAGGTTCACCTCGTCCACCACCCGCGTGAGCACCTCGTCGCTCAGGCACCGGCGCGAACAGCTGGTCGGTAAGGCGAGCGCCTCGAGCAAGGCGGTGAGGCGGATGGCCGCTGCTTCCACCGTGCGTCCTCCCAGGGGCTCGATGATGCTTTGCAGCGATGCGTCCACCGCCTCCGCGTTACGTTGCGCGCTGCCGGGCAGTGCGCGATGGCGACCGTTCAGTCGCAGCACCTGGGGCAACAACATGGCCAGCGCATCGGCCGAGGGCAGGCCCGTCGCGTTGGCCAGGGGCCAGGCCAGGGCGTGCAGGAGGGCACCACGCGACCGATTGGAGGCATAGCCGACGTGCAGCGCTGCCTCGGCAAGCGCGACACGCGCGCGCGTGTCGGGTTCACCGTCCAGCGCGATCGTCGTCAGGCCTTCGAGCGAACGCTTGAAGGCCTTGCGCCCATGCGCCCGACTGGCGTCATTGCCATCCACGCTCCAGATAGCATCGACAGCTCGACCCATCACCTGCACGCCACTGCGCGTCGCCAGGGGCACGGGCAGGGAGGCGCTGAGACGGGCGTCGACCAGGGCTACGTCCGGGCGCACGTAGGGATGATCCAGGGCCAGGCGAGCACCGCCCGCGTCCAGTGCGGCGAAGGAGGTGACTTCCCTGCCCGTGGCCGGCATGGTCGGCACGGCCAGCAACGGCGCCCCGCGACGGCGAACGGGCGCCTCGCCCGCCAGGATCGCCCGCGGCGATGCGGACTGCGCCGCCAGTACGCGCAGCGCCTTGGCCTGGTCGACCACGCGTCCGCCGCCGATGGCCAGGAGCAGCGAGTGCGAGCGGCAGCGCAGACGGCCGATCATCTCCTGCAAGTCGTGCAGGGTGGCGTGTGCCGGTAGCGCTTGCAGCCGCGTAAGGCCCGTGTGGTCCGCCAGCACTTCGGCCAGCACCTCGGCCGCGCCGCTCGCATGGAACGATCGGTCGCCCGTGTACAGGATGATGCGCTCGGCAGCGCTGACCTCCGGCACCAGGGGCAGGGCCCGCAGGGCGCCGGGCCAGCAGAGCGTATCCACAGCGTGCGCCCCGCCCCCTTGGACTGCTCCCGCGCCGCCCACCTCACCCGCGTCCAGCCATCGTCTCGTCATCGCCTCCCCCGGTGCATTGCCGAGGACACCCCCGGTCCTCCGCTGCCAAAGCGACAGGCGACGGGCGGGCACCTCACGGCGGCAGGGGCGCCTGGTGTATGGTGCACGCTCCCAACAACTGCCGGACGAGGACTCCATGAGCTGGTGGAGCTGGATCATTCTGGGCGCCGTGCTGCTCGGCGCAGAACTGGCCGCCATCGACGCCGCCTTCTACCTGGTGTTCGCCGGCGTCGCCGCGATCGCCACGGGCTTGATCGTGCTGGGCGCCGTCATCCCCCTGCCCCCCGCCGCCCAGTGGTTGCTGTTCGCCGCGCTGGCCGTCGCCTCGATGGCGATGCTGCGCGAACGCACCTATCGGCGCTGGCGCCCTGAACCCCCGGGCTTCGACGATCACGGCGAGGGCGAGCAAGTGGTGGTCACGGAAGCGTTGGCGCCGGGCGCCCGCGGCCGTGCCGAATGGCGCGGCACACACTGGACCGTGCACAACCGTGGCGAGGTACCTATCGAGGCCGGTAGCCAGGCACGCATCGTCTCCCGTGATGGCGCCGTGCTGGACGTCGAAGCCCTGAACTCATCCCCTTGAACCTGTACTGAATCTGATGGAAACCCTCATGCTCGAGAACGTGAGTCTGCTGGTAGCGCTGGCCGTATCGGCGCTGGTCATCTACATCATCGCCAAGACCGCCGTAGTGGTACCCCAACAAAACGCTTATGTAGTGGAATCCCTCGGCAAGTACAGCCGCACACTGCGAGCCGGCTTCCACATATTGATCCCCTTCATCGAGCGCACGGCTTACCGCCACAGCCTGAAAGAGAAGGCGATCGACATCCCGGAGCAGATATGCATCACGCGCGACAACGTGCAGGTGGGTGTGGACGGCGTGCTGTACCTGCAGGTACTCGACCCCCAGCGGGCCTCCTACGGCATCACCGACTACGTCTTCGCCATCTCCCAGCTGGCCCAGACCACCCTGCGCAGCGAGGTGGGCAAGATCGATCTCGATCGCACCTTCGAAGAGCGCGCCATGATCAACTCCGCCGTGGTGATGGAGCTGGACAAGGCCTCCGAGCCCTGGGGCGTGAAGGTCCTGCGCTACGAGATCAAGAACATCAATCCGCCGGAAGACGTGGTCAACGCCATGGAGAAGCAGATGCGCGCCGAGCGCGAGAAGCGCGCCGTGGTGTTGACCTCCGAAGGTCAGCGCGACGCGCGCATCAACGAAGCCGAGGGCGACAAGCAGCGCGTGATCAAGGAATCGGAAGCCTTCAAGGAGCAGCAGATCAACGAGGCCGAGGGCCAGGCGGCCGCCATCCTGGCCGTGGCCAACGCCACCGCCCAGGGCCTGCGTGAGGTGGCCGGTGCTCTGCGCGAAGAGGGCGGTGAGGCCGCCATGCAGTTGCGCGTGGCCGAGGACTACATAGAGAAGTTCGGCGAACTGGCGCGCACGGGCAATACGATGATCGTGCCCGCCAACCTTACGGATCTGGCTTCGATGGTCGCCCTGGCGACCACCGTGGCGCGCAAACCGGAAGCGGAGCCGGAAGCGACGCCACCACCACCGGAAACGCCCCGCGGCAGGGCCCGTCCGGGCGAAGGCCCCAACTTGTTCTGAGTTCGCCCGCAGCCAAGGAAGACTGACGCATGTTGAAGCGAATCCTCATCGGTGGCGGCGCCTTGCTCGGCATCGCCGTGCTTGGCGTGGTCGCCTTTGCGCTCCACACCTGGCACCTGCGCCCCCTCAATATCAACCTCTTCTTCGCCCGCGAAGCGCTGCAGTTCGCCCTGCAGAGCCCCGAGGCCCTGTCGTCCCTGCGCGTGTTGGAGCCGATCGGCATCCGCGGCCACAACGCCCGCCTGGACGATGCCAGCATGGCCTCCGGCGATGCCGTATTCGCCAAAGCCAAGGCAGCGCGCGAGACCTTGTTGAGCTACCGCGACGAGCGCCTCTCCGAGGGCGATCGCATGTCCAAGCGTATCGCCCTCTCCCTGCTGGACCTGGTGGTCGAAGCCGAGGACTACCGTTTCCACAACTTCCCCCTGAACCAGATGTTCGGGGTGCAGAACGGCTTTCCGAGCTTCATGGAGTCGACGCACCAGATCCATGACAAGCGCGATGCGCGGGACTACGTGGCGCGCCTGAACGCCGTGCCCCTGAAGTTCGATCAGGTATTCGAGGGCCTCGCGCATCGCGAGGATATCGGCGTGCTGCCGCCGCAGTTCGTGATCGACAAGGTGCTGCAGGAAATGCGCAACTTCGTCGCCACACCGGCCGACGAGAACATCCTCATGACCGCCCTGGTCGAGAAGATGCAGGAAGCGGAGCTGGACGAAGGCTTCCAGCAGGACGTCCTGGCGCAGGCGCGTTCGGCCGTCCAGCAATCCGTGTACCCCGCCTACGAGCGCTTCATCGCCTACTACGAAGCACTGGACGATAAGGTCGAGGGCAACTACGGCGCCTGGAACCTGCCGAACGGGGATGCGTACTACCGCCTGGCGCTGAAGTTCTTCACCACCACAGATGCGAGCCCGGAGGAGATCCACGAACTGGGCCTGCGCGAGGTAACACGTCTGCAGGCGGAGATCCTCGCCATCCTCGCCGACCAAGGCTGGGACGTGGAGGCGGGCTTCGAGAGCGCCATCCGTGCCATGGCCGACGATCCTCGCTTCTACTACGAAGATACGGATGCCGGTCGTGAACAGATCCTGGCCGACTACCAGCAGATCATCGACGAGATCTCCGGTGGCCTGGGAACGGTGTTCGACATCAAGCCCGAGAGCGGTGTGGAAGTGCAGCGCGTCCCCCTGTTCAAGGAACCAACCTCACCGGGCGCCTACTACAACGCACCGGCCATGGACGGCTCGCGCCCGGGGGTCTTCTACGCCAACCTCTACGACATCGAAGCCACGCCCAGGTA
>JAAUYD010018746.1_pt1 | contig 10253 bp, 7 predicted proteins | sample 7278101 | NCBI WGS metagenome assembly JAAUYD01 (sample SAMN14350128, study PRJNA611818) | marine sediment metagenome | isolation source: surface marine sediment (0.6m) | place: French Polynesia: Moorea | collected 2018-08
TATCGGTCTCTGTTTCCGTATCAGAATCAGTATCGGTCTCTGTTTCCGTATCAGAATCAGTATCGGTCTCTGTTTCCGTATCAGAATCAGTATCGGTCTCTGTTTCGGTATCAGTATCCGTGTCCGTATCGCTATCCGTGTCGGTATCAGAATCATCGACTACCGTTATGGCCCCTTGGAGGGTTGCTGACCGATTCCCAGGAGTAATCACAGTTAGGTCGTGGTGGCCAATGACAAAGCCCTGCGGTATTGAAATGAACAGTGTTTCAGTATCATTATACAAAACACTATCGTTGCTGAGCTCATCTGAGCCGACAATAACGCGAAACTGCCTCTTGATGGATGGATCAGCTTTGGAGTCGATTTTATTGTCGATTTCAGTATAGAAATGCCGACCCTTGATGGTCACTTGGGAAGACTGGGTGACAGGCACCTCGTTGGGTATTACTGACGTGATTTCCGGCAATGGTTTCGTGGCTTCCCAACAAGCGGTAGTGAGCACAAGTATGCTGATGACGACGAGGTGTGCTGCTCTATGCCCGATCGGGATGAAGAAATCGCTTATTTGGGGATTGGATGAAGTTGAATTACACATACTTTGTATAAATATAGTTATTTTAAATTTACATGCACGCACTTTCCCCCAATCTTTTACAGCCCCACAAACAGCTCAAAGCGGTACCCTGCTGTGATGAAGAGTCCCCCTAAATTCCCATCCACTGCCATATCTCGTAAGAATGTGCGGATATATGCAATCTCCAATACCACCCGGCCAATGCCCCAAATGAAGTCTGCGCCCACAATGCCGCTCAGCGCCCCGCCTGCCTTTCGAGCATCTGTGCTACCGGCAGTTTGGGAGGCCTCTCGGTTGCTTGAAATGACCGTCCCACCCCCGATGCCAAAGTAAAACCCAAAGGGATGAAATGACAGTTGGTAAGTGGTGCGAACCAGCAAGGGCAACGACCACAGAGAGGTTTTCACGAGCTCTTGATCGTCGTTCTTACTCGGCTGTTCGATTTTCTCCCAATAAAACCCTGTTTCCACACCAAAGGAGAGATTCCTTTCGAGTATCGGTGGGTGGTACGTAACATCAGCCATATATGCAGCAGTTGAAATCTTTCCAAAATTGGAAATATAGCCCAGCCTGGCACCGACTGCGCTTGGTGGACGCTTCGAAACCAGCGTGACCTTGGTGCGGCCCTCGATACCGCGTTGATCATCACTAACCAGAATCGTATCCCGGGTCGAGCGTCGACGTTTCGGCGCTGTGTACGTGCCTTGAAATTGCCCGTCCCCATCTGCATCGCTGAGGTCGGTCATCTCCCCGCCTGCGGATGCTTGAAGCTTCAAGTTGCGAACAGGGTTATCAAATGCATCAAACCCTTGCGCGTACAGGGTTGTTTGACTTCTACCATCTGCGTTGAGTTTATCTTGGGCAGTGTTCACTACAATTCTCGCCAAGTGGCCGGGCTTGAGCATGAGTTCTGCACGGGTCTTAATTTTGGGAGCTTGTGCTGTTTGCAGGGTTACTTCAGCCTGTTGCCTATCTGCAAACGACGTCGGCACGCGCCAGGTCGCGATAAACGCGTTTCCAACGCCTGGGCGCAACGGCGAGATCGTTCCGAAGTTGGGAGCTATCTCAACAGGCACTGGCTGAGCAGGCCCCCCTTGTTTGTCTTTAAAGTGAACCTGAATCGCCACTTCCTTGGTCTTGCCAGCAATGAATTGCGATGGGGTTACTTCTAGTTGCACTTGGTTCACCAGTCCCCCTCTGATTTTTACGCGACATGTGGATTCAGATGTGGTTTTGGATAGCCAGGTTCGAAACGCAGTGATCTCGCCGAGTTTTGCATCGTTGGAAACTGTGAACGCAGAGCGGTAGACCCCTTTTGCGGTGTGTTTTGGTTTGGACAATCGTCCCTTGTCTGCGCCAACTTCCAACGGCGCATTTTCCTCTGGATTGCCTGTCGCATCCACCGCGATTGCGACGAGCTGATCTCCCATATGGGGACAGACGGCCAGCACGCGATTGAACTGCGGCGTATTCAAAGGCAGGGGCGTCTTACTCGCATTCCCGGCCAGGTCCTTTGAAATGGTCCACCCTTGGACAATGCCCGGAGGAACGATGACATCGACGGTTGCCCTGCCCCGCTTGTTCGCGACAACTGGGCCGAATTCTGTATCCCCGATGCGAATGGAGACCGAGGCGCGAGGCTCTGTCTTGGATTCAATCTGCGCAGGGGCGTGAAGTTGAATGGATGTCCAATCGAGCAACCGATGATCTTCGCTAAGTACGGCGATGATGGCCACTTGGGGAAATAACTGGTCGGGTGGGATGTAATCAAATGCAACCCTATTGGCGCCGTTCTCAGTAACGCCTGATATCTCTCCGATGCTCGCGATGATGTTCGGCGTTGCTCCTTCGGGTTTTCTAAATGTTATGCGCGCTTTTGAATCCTGCCCTAAGACCAGCTTCGAAGGCGCGTTTAAGTCCAGCAAAGCAACTGTTTTCGCGCCATTGCCCGCAACGGCCATGGTGCTGATGAAGCTCGAAAAAAATGCTATGTAGATCCACCGCAACAAGACCATGTGATCCTATCTAGATTGATTGCCCCAACGCACCCGACTCTTAGCTTTTGGTGGCTTCGTGTCGACAGTAACGCTCGGGAAGGTTTCTTTTTCAGACCTACCAGATGCATCCTTCACCGTTACAACGACTTCGTTCCTTCCCTCCTTAAGTGGGATTTGCTCTTTAAAGGATCCATCGGCGTTCGCCAACACCCTGACACCATTGATGCTCACCATTGCCCCGGGGGACGTGGTTCCTGAGATGCCTGTCTCTTTTTTGCGAAGGATGATGGCTCTGGGCTTCTTTACTTTTAGAAAAAGTGAGCTGGGAATGGGTGCGGGATTGGACGGGGGCCTATCCTTTTCCACAACCGACTGCATGCCCTCAGTGACAACTACCTGCTCGTCCTGTGCCGACAGTACGACCCGTCCTTCCTGGGTGGCGACCGCCATTTGCCCCTGTCCATCGGCAAGAACCGAGAACGCACCTTTCTCAGCTTCGGCTACCGCGTCACTGCCCTTGGCCTCTACGATGAGCTTTGACCCTTTTTTGCCGTGAACAACGGCAGACAATCGCCCCTCATCGATCAGGACCCTAGATACGCTGGACGAAATTTCCTTTACAGTAAGCTCTGAATTGGGGGTAACCTCAACCCTGGCAGTGGTACCCAGATCCATCACTGCCCGGCTTGCGTCGCCTGTCTGTATCGCATCTTTCATTTCCAGGGTATCGCCCTCTTGAATGGGTACCCAATGGGAACCACCCTTGCGATGTCGGACCTCCCCTTCGACTGATATGACATTGATTTTTTGTTTTTTCAGCGGCTGGATTGGTCTGTCTTGGTGAGAAAGAGGTGATTTATCCTGAACTTTATCCTGCTCTAAGCCGTTGTCCATTTCACCGAGCAGCACGTCGATTAAGAGATACCCACAAATCGCCATGATCGCTGCAATACCAGCAGCGGCTGCGAGCCGTTTATGCATTAACCACTCCTTACTAATCTAATTATGAATCAATATTAGTCCAAAGCATTTTGAATTTTATGTAAAGAATGGGGTGATAACTTCACCTACATGTGCTCAGCTTTTCTTGATTGCCTTGATTTTGTAGGAGACAACACCCAACAGGATGGCGCCAAGAAACGAGAGGATGCTGGATAATATGGTTGTGTAGATGGCGATTGCAAACGCCAGAATCATCGCCTCGACCTGCGCCTCGTGGGGAACCAGCCGGATCGCATACCCGGCCTGATTGAGGCCTAATGTCGTGCCAATAGGCCCGATCAGGACCAATGACGCCAATAATCCCCACAGGATAGGTGTGAAGTCGACCTTTTTGCGCTTGGTGTACTGCACTGCTAGCAATGCAAAGAAAACGATGCCCCAAAGGGTAATTACCCACATCCAAGGGCCCCCGGCCGCGAATGCATCGGATATGGATGGTGATGCTGCTATTTTCATAGATGCCTCCATTGGTGTAAGTGCCCCCATTCCGCGTCGACCCAAACGAGCGGCATGGGAGCGGGCTGATGGTTGTTGCGGACCGGCGCCGGTCTGTCTTACATCTGCAACCATAGCTTCCCCAATGGACCCCGTCGTCCGAACGGGTACTTTCGAACCATTTTTCGATTTTTTTTTAATCTGGGCAGTCCCACTCAACGTGCAGACGTATACGATTGAACGTAACTTCTCAAAAACTAGTGGCAAGCGTCCAAATCTGACTTTTGGGGCGGTCTCTTTTTGGGTAATGCCGCCAACCGTAGTTGCACGCCCAAGGCACCTAGGACCTTCAAAATGGTTTCAAACCGAGGCTTTGCTCCTGGGGCCAACGCTTTGTAAAGGCTCTCTCTACCCAGTCCTGAAGTCGAGGCGATCTGGCTCATGCCCCTCGCTTTGGCCACGTCCCCAATAGCCGAAACCAGCAGATCGGGATCCCCCTGTTCTAGTACGGCAGAAAGGTATTCAGCGATGGTCTCCTCATTATCGAGATAATCGGCCACGTCGAACGCACTTATTTTTTCACGCATTGGGCACCTCCAAGGATTTTAATATGGACTGGGCTTTTTTAATGTCCCGTGACTGAGAAGACTTGTCGCCCCCAACCAGTAGGATCAACAGCACTTGATTTCTTTTTGTGTAGTAAACTCGATATCCTGGACCGTAGTGAATTCTCATTTCCGATATACCGTGCCCAATCGATTTGTTGTCTCCCAGGTTGCCGAGTTCGGCCATTTTTATCTTTGTCAAGATTCGCGCTTTGGCTTTCACGTCTTTAAGATTTGAAAACCACTTATCAAACCATTCTGATTTTTGAATCAGATACATACTTCTTTTGTATCCAAACGGATACAAAAGGTCAAGTTAGAACAAACCGAGCCTTAGCGAATGGCCCTGATGGGCTGGATTTTTATTCTCTTTGGTACTTTTTCCGATACTGGGAGGGGGTCATGCCAGTGGTTGTTTTGAAAAAGGTGTTAAAGGTCGACTTTGACTTGAATCCAGCATCAAAGGCAATAATGAGAATGCTGTCGTCCCTGTGGGCTGGTGCAATGAGCTTTTCTTTTACTTCTTTGACGCGATGCGTGTTGACAAAAACGTGGAAGTTCTGGCCGAGATGTCCGTTTAGGGCATAGGAGAGATGGTTTGGAGAGACGTTGAGGTGTGCGGCCAGCTTGCCGATGCTAAGGGTTTCGTCCTGGTAGATCTTTTCTCTTTCCATTAATTCGGTTGCCATTCCAGCAATGTGTTCAAGGTCGGCATCGCTGACCCCTGAGCCAGCGTATTTTTGCCGCAGCTCGTCTCGCATCTCCTCGATTTGATGGCAATGGCCAGCCACTGTTTCTTCAAGGGTTTGTTTTTCTTCAGTAACGCAGTTCGAGAGGGCAATGTGGGCGTGGATGCGCGATAACAGCTCATCCCTGGAAAAGGGCTTGGGCAGGTAATCGTTTGCACCGGCACTGAACCCTTTGACCAAGTCCTCTACCCGGTCTTTTACCGTGAGCATGATAATGGGCAGCTCGGCAGCGGCATATTGCTCCCGGACCTTTTGACAAACTTGGTATCCTGAAATACCCGGCATCATAATGTCCAACAGCATCAGGCTCGGTTTTTCATTTTGAGCCAAATAGGCAAGGGCCGCTTCTCCGCTAAATGCCTGTTCGACACTGTACCCGGTTTGGGAGAGCTGCTGCTGCAAGACCTGCTGATTGACCGCTTCGTCATCCACGGTCAGGATAACCGGCTGTTTTTTTGCAGTGGTTTCCTTGTGCGGCACAACTCGAACCTCGCCAGCAGGTCGGGGATGCAGGGCATTGCGATCTTTCAAAGTAGCTGGCACGGCATCGTCGGTAATGGGCAGGGTAAAGACAAACTCAGACCCCACATTGGGTCTGGAGGAGACGCGGATGGCCCCGCCCTGGATCTCGACCAACTTGCGGGTGATGCTCAGCCCGATGCCTGTGCCGCTGTATTGCCGTTCCGCAGTTGCATCGACCTGCTCGAATGACTCAAAAATACTGTCCAGAAATGCCTCGGGAATGCCGATCCCACTGTCTGAGACGGTAATGGTCATCTTATCCAGCGCTGGCTCAGCAGTGATGGCAATATGTCCCTCATTGGTAAACTTGATCGCATTGCCCACCAGGTTATTGAGGATTTGCAAGAGCCGGGCTTCATCTGCCAACACAGCTGGCAATGGGGCAGGCAGTCGATTCTCAAGGGACACGGGTTTTCCCCGCAAGAGTGGGCCGAGCAGATCAACAGTCGCGGTCACACATCGATTCAGATCCACTGGTCTTAACGTCAGCTCGATGGCCCGGTTTCTGAGCCGGGATAAATCCAGGATGTCGTTGATCAGCGCCAGCAATCGATGTCCGCTACTCCGAATAATGCCCAGGTTATAGCGGATATTCGGGTCGACCGGCTGGGCACTGCCCTCGATCAGGGATTCGGCAAGCCCGATAATGCCATGGATCGGGGTTCGCAGCTCATGGGAGGTGTTGGTGAGGATTTGGCTTTTCAGTGCGTCCACAGACGCCAGCCGCCGGTGGACTGCTTCGAGCTTCTTCTGCCTCTTGGTTAACACGCGCTTGCCCAATGCATACGCGCTGAAGACAATGATCAGGAAGGCAGCTGCAGCGGTGAGAAAAAATCCCGATGTTTGATACATCGATGGCCGTTTAAAAAAACCGAGTGCGATGCTGTTTTCAAACCTCGGGCTATTGCTGTTGGTCGCGGAAATCACAAGGCGGTACCTTCCTGCATCGAGTCCGGTAAAGCGAATGACCCGGTCCCGAACCGTACCGAGATCGACCCAGCTGGCATCTTTTTGGCCAAACAGGCAGTACTTGAAGCGGATATCTTCAGGTGCGGTAAAGCTGAGCCCTGTAAAATGAATCTCGATTGAGACAGCAGATGCATCGACTTCAATGTAGTGCCGCAGGTCCTGTGGCCTGCCATCGACCAAAAACGTTTCAATGTGAATCCCAGGTGGCACTTTCTTGGTGTACAGCTGCCTTGGATTCACAACCGATATACCCCGGTCCATGCCAAACCAGAGGTGGTTGCCGTCAGGTGACTGCCAAACCGAACTGTTTCCCAAGCCAGGGGTGCGCAAGGATTCGAGCCCATGGTTCAGCCCGTAGATCATATGGGGAATGACCTGGGTCTTCCCCTTGGCGCGGTCGATCAGCGCTGCAATGTCGATGCGCACAATCCCTTGGGAGGTGTTCGACCAGAGGCGGCCCATGTCGTCTGCCACAATGGTGCGGAATGTATTGTCGGGCAGTCCATCATCTCGGGTAAAGTGGTGGTATGTGCCCTCTTTTAGCAACATGAGCCCCCTGCCCTGCGTACCAATCCAGAGATTGCCGTCACTATCTTCGGCCATGCTGAGAATGCGGTTAGACGAAAGCCCGGTGTGCATCGTGAACCGGGTCATCTCAAGGCCCTGACGTCGATATAAGCCAGCGCCGTCAGTCCCTATCCAGAGGGAATCCTGCCCATCGACAAACAACAACGCAATGCCCTGGTACGGGCCAGTATCGATATCAAAAGTGCTCCACTCCCCTTGATCAAACCTTGCAAACCGGCGTGCAGAGGCGATCCACAGGCGGTTCTGACGATCTTGGGTAATGGAAATGATGCTGCTGCCCAAGAGATTAGGGGATTGTAGCGTTGAGATATTTTGGTGCTCCTGGGAATGGATCATTACGCGACCGTCTGCAAAACCAACGTATAAATCGCCATTTTTTGCTCGATGAAGTGCTGTAATCTTTGCTGGGTCCTTGCTTGACCACCAGGCCTCAGGGAAGAATCGCCCGTTTTCAAATCGATACAGCCTATTTTCCACAGCGCAGGTAACACTGCCAGATGGATCTCCGCTAACCAGGGCAATGGGGCTGCTCGGCACGCCATCGCGGTCGGTATAAGTGGCGAATCTCTCCTTGCGTATGTACCAGATGCCACTGCTGGCTGTGCCGATCCAAAGGCTATCCTCCTGGTCTGCTGCAATGACAGTGACGGCATCATCAAAAAGCGCGCGCTGTTCGGAATAGGGCGTGAATGCACTGCCCTGCTTGAGATAGAGGCCGTGAGATGCCCCGATCCATTGGTTATTTAACCGATCTATAAAAATCGCGTTAACCTGCTGGAGTCCAGGGTCCTCAAAGTGTTCAATGCCCGGGCTGCGCTCATTTACAATCCTCACCTCTCCTTGGGTGGTTGCAAGCCACAGGTGACCCGTATTGTTGACTGCGTATAGGGTCTTCACCTGAATCTCAGGGTAAAACACGGTCAATGTTTCACCTTGAAAGCGATTGAGTCCTTTGCCTGTACCCACCCAGATCTCGGCGCCCAGGCCAGCCATCTGCCGTTCTACAATCGAAGTGATGTGGTTATCTGATAGGCCATCATCGGTTGTGAAAGATCGGAGCACACCATCGCGATAGCGGTATAGGCCACTGGTGCGCGTTCCGATCCAGATGGTGTGATTTGGACCTGCGAACACGACCGAAAGCACTTCTTCCAAGGCCGGGTCCAGTGCATTAAATCGGCTAAATACACCGTCCTTCATGGTCACGAGACCAGCAGTCGTGGCTATCCACAGCACACCCCGGTCGTCTTCGCTAAGACTTAAGATGGTGTTGCTCCCCAGTGCTGAGGTGTTGTCTTTATCGAAGACAGTGAACTTCAGGCCGTCAAAGCGAATGAGCCCCGCAGCAGTGCCAAACCAGAGATAGCCATTATTGGTCTGGCAGATTGCCTGGATATTGTCACTCGGAAGTCCATCAGCGACTTGCCAGGATTTGTGCATGTACTGATGTAAAGGAACCAGCGGCGTTGCCGCATGAACCTCAAGGGCATAGCAAAGGGCCAGAATGCTCAGACATCGAGATACCACAGAGTGTTCGGACAACGATAGGGACTTAAAAGTTCCAACTCAGGTCTTGGCATTGGCTCTTCGGTCGCGGCTCGGTCTGAGGTCGATGACCACAGTGCCAGAGATTTTGTCTTGGATGCATTGTCGGTTTGGATCCCAGAAGATTTGGAGAAAACCGAGTAGCCCGGTGGCCAGGCCAGCGGCATAGCCACCGAATCTTCCGATAGCACCCCAGAGGTTCAGGTTGGAACCACTGAGGTTGATAACGCGGATTTTGAACATGGCCTTGCCCACAGTCTGGCCGTTCCACCAGGCAATGGCCAAGATGAAGTAGAGGCCCATCCAGCCAATGGCCAGTCCCAAATCCTCGGCAACTGACTCAACGATATTCATATAGCTTGGTGCGTCTATCCTTTCCTGCAGCTCGTAGTTCTTGTCTTCAAGTCGCTTGATCTTCTTGGCCCGTGCCTTGTCTCGCTTTTTAAACAGGGTCAGCTCCTCGCGGGCAACGATTTGGGAGACGTTGGACTGAAGTCGTGCCACCTCGGCCTGATTGTTTTGCTGATGGGCCTCAACCCATGCAGCGACCTGGGCCAGATCATCAGCAGTCATCTCCTTGGAATTGCTGGATTGGGCTGCGATGACCGCTTTGATCTGCCTTGATGCAGATTCTGGCATCAAGCTGTGTTTCGACATCTTTTCGAGCAGGGCGACCTCTTCAGGGGAAATGGGATCTGCGCTATGCAGAGCGTCCTCATCTTCTTCTAAGTCAATGGAAAATGGTGCATTGCCATCTCTAAACTTCTGAACAGTGACCCATCCCGTGGCGAGCAGGGCAATTACAGCAGTACTGGCCAAGGCGGTTCTGTGTACTGCCCGCCTTTTTGCCCCAGGGCCGGTTTTGCGGAAGGCAGCTCTAAAAAGTACAATGGCAGTCGCAAGCAGCAGGAATCCGCCGCCGAGCAGGGACAACACAGCGGCAATGGTCACGTCGATAAGTAACGCCGCCGCCCGCCGGATGGGCGTGGCCAATGGCTGACCAATAAGAGGCTCGGCCACCTCAAAAGCATGGGAGGTGATAATATCTCGCGGATCTTTTGACTCGATCATGGCAGATCGTTGTACCAGACACTCCTACAGACTCAAAAGCAGATTAAGACCCGTGCTGTTGGAAAGGGAATAAATGTGCGATGCACTAGTGCTCTGTCCAGTCTACAATGTCGGGTAAAAGGCCTCCCCCTTTGGCAAAGGGCAATGGCATTCGGTTAAGGATTTTTGGGTGTTTTTATAGCGTAGGATCGCCAGA
>JAAUYD010096308.1_pt1 | contig 10252 bp, 5 predicted proteins | sample 7278101 | NCBI WGS metagenome assembly JAAUYD01 (sample SAMN14350128, study PRJNA611818) | marine sediment metagenome | isolation source: surface marine sediment (0.6m) | place: French Polynesia: Moorea | collected 2018-08
AGAATTCCCCTCTTGGCTCACAGTTAATCTGAGATGATTTTTAGTTTTACCAACAGTTTGCTGTTCTAATACTCGGACATTAGGAGTCCAAAATACGGGAAAATCGTTACCGATACCCCAGGGTTGCAAGCTGTCTATTTGGTTGTATAAATTAAGATTGAGTTGGTTAAAATTAGCAATGCTGTCAATTTTAACTAAAGGAGACAAATGGTGGGGTTCGAGACACTGACAAGCAAATTCACTGAGTCGCTTTTTGAAAGCGTCTAAATTCTCAGCTAACAAACTAAAACCTCCAGCCGCTTGATGTCCGCCAAATTTACCCAGCAAGTCACCTGAATATTGTAAAGCTTCAAAGACGTGAAATTCAGGAATTCCCCTCGCCGATCCCCGTAAATGTTCGGGATCTTCTTCGCAAGTAGCAATAAAAACAGGAACCCCATAGCGATCGACCAAACGAGAAGCAACAATACCAATAACACCGTGATGCCAATTAGCTTGACAAATAACTAAAACTCGATCGCGCTTCCAGTCGATGGGATGATTTTCATCTTCAATTTTCGCGATCGCTTCAGCAAAGATCGTCTCGCATAATTGTTGACGCTTGCGATTAATCTGTTCGCATTGTTTTGCTCTTTCTCTTGCTAACTCCATATCTTCAGTAGTCAGCAATTCAATAACAATTTGCGGGTCGTCAATGCGACCGACAGCATTAATCCTAGGCCCCAGTTTAAAGCCAATATCGTCTGGTTTCAAATTTTTTCGTTCTTCATCGATCGCCGCTTCTTCGATTAAAGCCCGAACTCCTGCTATTTGAGAGTCAGCTAATAGCCGCAGACCTCTTTTCAACCAACGACGATTTACCCCCACCAAAGGCGCTAAATCTGCAATAGTTCCCAGAGTAAACAATTCTAGCAATTGCCCAGTCAATCCTTTATGCAATCCCAGACTTTGAGCGGCAGTAATAGCTAAAATATAAGCTATTCCGACCCCTGCAAGTCCGCGATAAGGAGAAGTTTCTGGGAGTAATTTGGGGTTGAGAATAGCATCTGCATCTGGCAGTTGTTCGGGGAGATCGTGGTGATCTGTGATAATTACGAGTATACCCAGCTCGATCGCCCTAGCAATAGGTTCGACTGCGGAAATACCATTATCTACAGTTAAAATTAACCCTACTCCTGCAAGAGCAAACTCTTCAACTATGCGAATGTTAATCCCGTAACCGTCTTTCATGCGACTGGGAATAGCATAATCTACATTTGCGCCTAAATGTTTGAGAGCACGCCATAATAAAGCAGTGCTAGTCATGCCATCAGCATCGTAGTCCCCGCAAATAGCAATTTTTTCTCCAGATTCGATCGCGCAAGAAATTAACTCTACACTTTTTTCTAGATCCTGAAACTCTTCTAGTGGGGAAGGTAATTGCTGAGATTTTGGCTCTACGTATACTTTTGCTAGTTCTGGTGTTTTAATGCCTCGATTAACTACCACCTGAGCTATTAAGGGCAATAAACCAGTAGTTTTAACTATTGGAGCTATTCGTGCATTTTCGGGGGCGATTTGCCATCGCTGAGAAGGCAATTTATATTTCATGGGAGCGATCGGCGTTCTAGGAAATTGGCAGTTGTAGAAAGCACTTAACTAGTTTAGATGAAAATCTATCCTAGATTATTTTGATATTTGCAGCTACTTGCTGAAGCCGATCGAGGGGGAGATCGGCGACGATCGCGTAAATAAATTTTCCGTCTTCCCACATTACTATATTTGGTTGTTGAGGCTGAGTGATGTAGAGATTCCCCTTACCTGAATGAGGAAATAGACTTTGCTTCTGACGGGATAGTTGATAAAAGGAAATAGTCTGACCGCTGCTGAGTTGATAACTAAAGCGAATACCTTTGCTCTTACCTAGCTCGCACAAACTACCTCCTAACAACTGCGAACCTTCTCCAACAAACTGAGGTAATGGTTTTGGCAAAGCTATCTGTTCTTGAAAATGCTTTGCTAGTTTTTCGGGTCTAGTCAATTTTACATCTGCTGGCCCGCGATCGCGCTTCAAAGAGCCAATGTGGTCTCCTACTAAGTCGGAAATGCCGTTCCAGTGGTTTGCTAAAATTAGGTCTTTAGCGATCGCCATTTTCCTAGAACTATTATCCGTAAAAGCAAACTCCTGCTGAGATACTCGAACGCTTGCTACACTCAGATTGTGCCGCAGTCGGTAGTTATCTATTCCTAGAAAAACAGCCAATAGTGCGGAGATCGCAGCAACTATTGGACTCCTCCAATTCCACAGTTTAGGTTGAGTGGTATCATCATTAATAGCATCTAGGACGTTCGATCGCAGATGGGGGGAAGGTTCTGCTGGGGAAAGACCGTAGGGCATTAATTCTAAGACAGATCGCAAGCGATCGCCCTCTTCGATTAATTCAGGATTTTCCTTCACCAGCTGTTTCCATTCCTCGGCTTCAGAAGCACTGAGGTTGTCTAAAGCATAACCTGCTAATAATTCTTGGATGCGTTTTGCGTATGAAGGGTCAACCATCGTCACGCTCCCCGATAAATTCTTGTAAATTGTTTCTCAATTGCAACAGACCCTTACGCGCCCAAGTTTTAACAGTCCCCAAGGGTTTATTTAACTGTTGGGCAATTTCTGATTGACTCAGACCTTGATAATATGCCATTTCCAAGACCTGTCTGTGCTTTGAGGGAAGTTGCTCTAAAGCCTTGCGTACTAGCTCTTGACGCTCTTGCACCGAAGCTAGTTCCACAGGAGTAGATAAGGGTGCTGAAGTAGATATCATTTGTCCGCAGCGCGAGATTAGTCTGTGCTTGCTGCTGCGCGATCGCAAGCGATCCAACGCCCGCGATCGAGTCAAAGTAATCAAAAAACTACTCAGGGAGCCGCGATCGGGATTATAAGTTTGACGATGCCACAGAGTTAGAAAAATCTCTTGGGTCAAGTCTTCTGCTTCTTGGGGATTGGTCAAAATTTTTAGAGCCAGACTATATACTAGAGTGGCATAACGATCGTAAAGTTGCCCCAGAGCTGACTTTTTGCCAGCCTGTAAAGCGCGATATCGCTCTACATCGCTCTGGAGCATTTAAGTAAGGGAAAGACCAAATAGATTAATGACTTACTCGATCGCGTTCTTTTGCCATTTTCTCCCTAAACTGCTGTTTCTTCAAGCGTTTGGCATCCAAACTATAAGCACCCGAACCTCGAATAAACAGGGCGATCGCGCCCCCAGCAGTAGCAAAAGCATAAGCAAAGTGGGGGACATCTTTGAGAATAATCATCCCTGGAATAATAATAGTAACGATCGCCATCAAAGCTAGAAAAGCAGCAGGTATGCGCGAGTAAAAGCCAACAATCATCATCGCCCCTAAAATTATTTGAGCAATGCCAAAAATTACCAGAAAGAGTTTTACATCAATAATCATAAAACCCTGATAGTCTTTAATATAAGTGTCGGCTAGTTTGGGTAGCGCCAGTTTTTCGTAGCCCCAAAAAATCAGAGTCAAGCCTAGAAATACCCGTAAAATCAAGCTTTCGTAGGGTTCGTAGCGACTGAAATCCATGTCGAGCCTCTCCTGTTGAATAAGTTCTATTCTCTATACGGGTGAGCGAGCAAATTGGATTCATATTAAACGTTGTTTGCTGTTTGCTGTTTGCTGTTGGTTGTTGGCTGTTGGTTGTTGGCTGTTGGCTGTTGGTTTTTGGCTGAAATATTGCCCTTATTCGGGATGAAAAGTCCCTGCTGAGTTTTCCGACACACAGACAATATCAAATATTAGGCGTTGTTGAGTTTAGCCCTGACATTGTAAATGCCTTCTACTACTTTGACTGTTGAACTTTTCCCTCTCATGCTGGTTTACGTGCGATGAAAGCCGCACGAGCGATCGGCAACTTATATTCTCCATAATTATGCATTGTTTCAACGTTCTGAAAACCTACTTGAAGCAGTACTTTAACAATATCTGCCCCTTTATATAGTTGTTGTCGATGTATTTCTTCATCCCGACGGTAATATTCTCCGACTTTCCGAAAAGTTATAATCCGACGAGTCAAAATATTTTGCTCCAGATCTTCCTCTTTTTCCACAAGTACCACCCAATCTTTTTCTTGAATAAATCCTCGATCTTTAGTTCCTGTTTCGATTTGTCCTGCTTCGACGATGTCAAAGATGAAAACACCCCCTGGAGTTAAGGACTTGTAGATGCGATCGAACAAATTAATCAGCATTTGGCTGTCGTTATTTGGATCGAATAGATAATTGATACATTCACCGATCGATATAACAGCATTACAGGTGGGAATTTCTATCTCAAACAAGGATCCGACCCTAAACTCGGCATTGGGGACTCTTTTTCGAGCAAGATCGATCATTGACTCCGATATGTCTACCCCGAACACCCTATAATTAGCTTTTACAAGTTCTCGTGCTGATAATCCACTTCCGCAACCTAAGTCCACTACTAGACCTTCTCTTATTTTGTTGCGATCGAGAATCTCCAATATACCAGGAGCAGACTTTAGGGCGTAGTCACTAAAACCAACATCGTGGATATACGCTAGGTCTTCTTTATACCATTCTTCTTTCATGGGGTAGCTCACAAAGCTTCAAGGTAATGATAGAAGAAGAAATTGATGCTTCTACACTGTCGAGAAATCTAGTAGGTGGAATCGACGAATCGATCTCCCACACATTCACGCCAGTAAATATAACTAAACATCAGTACATATACCGATCGAGTTTTTATCTAGACCACAACTAATCCAGAAACTCTTCACAAGAGTGATTTTAGATTCTTTAAGCGTTTAATGTATAAGGCTTCCCAAGATTTATCGTGATTTTGGAGCCTTTTTTTGTTACGTATTATCCACATCAATATTTCTGGTTTTGGGGACGATCTGCGCGATCGCCTGTAAGTAAATTATGTATTTATTTTAGGTATTTTTTCAGATTAACTATATTTTCTTGAGCTAAATTATTAGCTTTTTTCAGTATTTTTACAGGTTTAATTATAAACCTATGAAATTTAGTTAAAATCACTGTTTATTGTTATTTTTTTTATTATTAAATCTAAGTTTTTTTACTGACATAGACAGTGTTTTAGACGTTTTTTCGTAACAATACTTATTAAAAATTAAATAAAATTAACTCTAATTTTTACGGTTTTTACTTAAAAAATACAAATAAGTGCCTAACAGTAAATTTCTCTTGATTTCTTGGGATATTGTCTTCTTTTCTTAGGAACCATAATGTTAAGATTTTTTAAGAAAGAGGCAAGTAATTTCTTTTACGTAAAAATAAGGAGTAAAGATGAAAGAGGTTCTAGCATTAATTGAAGAGAAGAAGAAAGAATTTGCTCAATTACCATTATTTGAGTTTATGCAAGACAAAAGCATAGACCCAAGGCAAAGGTTATCTTTCGTTCCCTGTCTTTCTCCTTTCATAATGAGTTTTAGAGAGCTAAATAAATCTGTTATGCGAGAAGAGCAAAGCACTAGCCTAATCCAAGCAATAATCAACAAGCACACCCATGAAGAAGACCACCACTGGATGTGGTTTCTAGAAGACCTTGAAAAACTTGGATTCGATCGCTATTTGAGATTCAGTGAAGCCTTAAAATTTCTTTGGAGCGAACAAACAAATATCTCGCGGCGTCTAGGCTATGAACTTTATCGATATAGTATACAAGCTAGCTCGATAGAGAAGATGATAATCCTCGAGGTAGAAGAAGCAACATCAAGTGTTTTTTTCTCAGTATCTTCACAGGTTGCCCTAGAATTAAAATCAATTACTAAAAAAGAATATAACTATTTCGGAAATAATCATTTAGCCGCAGAAACTGCTCATAGCTATTGTTCGTCTGACGTGCAGCAATTTCTTGAAAGCATACAAACAAGGGAAGAGGAACGGAAAAAGTATTTTGAATTAGTAGAAAAATTATTTGAGGTTTTCACAGAACTAGTAAATGACCTTCTCGTGTCTGCCAGAATCACGTCCGCGATTAAAACTGAAACTAAGGTGAAGCCTTTGGGAGCATATTTGCTGGAAGCTGGTTTATTGACCCAAGACCAATTAAAAATAGCATTAGATAAACAAAAAGAGACTCCCATGCGTTTGGGAGAAGTGCTATCGAACCAAGGTTGGGTTAACCAAAAAACGATAGAGTACGTAATAGATAACGTGGTCGCACCACAGCGAGAAGCATCTAATTTGACGTACAGATGATTTTGACAATAATTTTTTGCAATCGAAATAGTGACTTGCACCAGTTCAGTTTTTGACAAATGGTTGAGGCTTTCTGGGCCAGTCGCTATTTATAATAACTTTATGATTGATTTAGCCTACTCAATTTTTTCTTTTTGTCAATCCTAAACCTCAGTAGATGGACAACTTTTTGAAAGAGGCGATCGCCTCTCTAATTTAAGTTTCTTACTGTGGAACGCTCGACCAACAATTTTGTGGCATCCTCAACTTTCAAGGGATGACTGAAAAAGTAACCCTGCATATTCTCGCATTTGAGAGTGCGCAATAAATCTAGTTGTTCTTGGGTTTCCACACCTTCTGCCACAATTTTTAAATTTAAACCTTGTCCCAGGGCAATTACAGAAGAGAGAATTGCGATATCTCGCGGGTCATCTCCAAGTCCGCGCACAAAGGCTCGATCGATCTTGAGGCTATCGAAGGGAAAATCTTTAAGATAACTCAGGGAAGAATAGCCAGTACCAAAATCATCCATGGATAGGTAAATTCCTATCTGTTGCAAATCTTGCATAGCCTTACGAGCTAGATCCACGTCATTGATAATGGTAGTTTCAGTAATTTCTAATTCCAGAAAACTTGGCTTTAGCCTCGTTTCCTGTAAAATCTGTCCTACCATCGGCACTAGATCTTTTTGTTGGAACTGTTGGCACGATAGATTGACTGAGATTTTGAATTCGGGTAAACCAGCTTCCTGCCAAGCTTTATTTTGAGCGCAAGCAGTCCTGAGTACCCATTCGCCGATCGAGATAATCAGACCATTTTCTTCTGCTAGGGGAATAAATTGTCCGGGGGAAACTAGACCTAGTTTTGGGTGCTTCCAGCGCACTAAAGCTTCCATACCTACTATCTGCCCAGTATTGACGTTCACTTGTGGTTGATAGTAAAGTAAAAATTCATCGCGCTCTAAAGCCTGGTAGAGATAATTTTCTAGCCTTAACAAATAGTTAGCCTGTTGATTCATCTTGGAGCTATAGAACTGATATTTATTCCTACCCCTTTCTTTAGCGCCATATAAGGCAGCATCAGCATTTTTCAACAGAGTAGAAACATCTTCGCCATCTTGGGGATAGATAGCAATCCCTATACTGCTTTGAACGTAAAGTTTTTGATCTTCTAGCTCAAAGGGTTGTTTCAAATTATCTAGAATTCTCTGGCTAATTTTGCTAACATCTTCGATGCTACTAATTTCAGGTAACATCACTGCAAACTCATCTCCTCCCCAGCGAGATACCAGATCTTTCTCTCGCAAAGCCTCTCTCAAGCGTCGAGCAAAAAGTTGTAAGAGTCGATCGCCAATTGCATGACCCAAGCTATCGTTAATTTTCTTGAATCGGTCGAGATCTAAAAAGATTACTCCCATTAAGGTCTCATTCTTTCTGGCATTGCTTAATGCTTGGGAAAGTCGATGATTTAAAAGCCTGCGGTTGGGTAAATCGGTCAGACTATCGTGAAAAGCAATACGTTCTAGATTGCTATAGAGACGAGCGTTTTCAATTGAAATAGATATTTGGGTGGTTAAGACTTTTAATAACTCTAGGCGACTTCTGCTAAAAGCTCCTTGAACGAGACGATTTTCTAAATAAACAATTCCTCTGAGTTGATTGTGAGAGATAAGGGGAAAAGCAAGGATAGATTGCGGTTGCTGTTCCACTATATAAGGATCGTTACCAAAGAGTCCTTCAGTTACTGTCTCATTTAAAACTAATGTTTCCTGTTTCCTTTGGACATAAGTGATCAAAGAAATTGGCCAATCAGAGCTATCAGAAACAGTTACATCGGGAATTATAATTTCTTGGTTGGCTCCCACTATTGCCTCGGCAGCTAAAACTAAGGAATTATCCTGTTCTAAGAATAACAATCCTTTTTGCGCTCCAGCATTCTCCATGAGAATCTGCATTAATTTTTCTAGTAACTTATCTAGAACAATTTCAGAAGAAATTGCTTGAGATGCCTTGAGAACTGTCGCTAAATCTAATTCATTTAAACTTCTTGTGGTCATCAATTTTGTCTTCTCATCTACAACAATAGTAGATGTTTCTGTGACAGTAATTCGATCGAGTATTTGGGGATATCTTGCTTCTAAGTCTTTCACTTTCGCTGCTACTCCCCAGCGAATATAACCGTAGTAAGCATCTATTAGATAGCGATCGCCTTCTGTGTCTTTACCCAAGGAGAAATAAAAATCTGCCGCGAGTTCGCTAGCCAGTGATTCTTCTTGAATGTATTCGGCATTTTTTGCTGCTTCGATCGCTCGATCGTAATACTGGGCTGCGATCGAGTTCTGCCCCAAAACTTTTGCCTTTTCTGCTTCTACTAATTGGTACTTGTGTAGATAATTTTCTGGAGCGTGTTTTGCCCATTGCTTCATTTGTTTCTGATAAGATGATACTTTTTTGAGATATCTTTTCTGTTCGGTTTTTGAAGCAGCTTGATAGAGAGCTAATAGCCCTAAAGAATAGTAGAATTGATATAGAGGAATAGTAGCCATTCCGAGAGAACCTTCTGCATATTTTTCGGCTCTGGAGGCGTAGTCTACAGATTGAGTGTAATCTTTAAACAAGTAATACAGGAATGATTTAACCTCATAAGTGACAAAAATTGTAAGTTTATTGTTGGTTTCTATGAAAGAGGGGAGCATAGTTTCTTCATCAAAGAGACTGCCAGATAATTGACAAGCATCTCCCGAACTATCGAGCAAATTAATAACTGCCTGCCCCCATATTTTGGAATAATTAGTCGGAACTTCCTGTTTATATTTCTCCATCATCTCAATATATTGAACCTGCTTTTGATTCACAATATTAAGAGTCTCTCCGCTCATAAATATATGGGAGCAGTAATAAGATGCACAATAACAAGCATCTTCTACATTTCCTGTCTCCAGACCACTTTGAACACCTTCAAGCAAAGGTTCTAGTGTTTCTTTAATATTCTCTTTCCAGTGGCGAATAAAAGTGTTAAATACTAGGTAAATGTCAGCTTTACGTTCCCTCGCATTTAATTGCTCTAGAAGATTTAAACTCAGTAACCCGTATTTATATCCAGAATCAATGTCTCCCAATACTCCACAGTGGATTAGTCCGTAAGTAGCATAGCCAGAAGCAGAGAAGGATACATTGCCATATTTGAGAGACAGACTGATTATTTTAAAGATTATTAGTGGAAAAATTTGGGGGTTCGTTAGGAAAGCAGCAGGTCTAATATTTACTAAAATTCTCATAGCTGCGATTCGCTCTGGCGCAGTCATTTCTGGTAAGCTAGCTAAAGATTCGATTGACTTAGTTCCCTGGGTCAATTTTGTCTTTAGCAATTGCAATAAGATCTGAGGTTGGTTGGGTTGTTCTGGTAAATGAATTCCCAGATCGCTCAGAATTGATAGAGCAGTATCGAGGGCTAATTTCATCTCGCTTTGAGCGATGTAATACTGTATTTTTTTCTCGTATACTTTGACTTTTTCTAACAGAGTTATGCTTTGTTGGAGAACAACATCAGCCAATTTTTCTGCTCGCTCGAAGTTAGCGTTTAAATATTCTGCTTCTACTGTTTCTACGTGCAAAGCTAATGTTAGGTCATAATCATTTTGCCAGCTATCTTCTGTTAGTAGTTCTAAACCTGTATTTAAATATCTCAGAGCAGCTTCATAAGCTGTTGCTAATTTAGCTTTTTTACCAGCCGCGAGATTTAATTCGGCTAAACGATCGATCTTTTGAGTATTGAGAATAAATTCTTTACCGATATTTAACTGGTTGACAATATCGAAGATATTGTTTTCGATCTCAGATTCAGAGATACTCTCGAGTAAAAGGAAGCCAATTTTGAGGTGAGTCTGTTTTTTTTCTGTATCTGGAATCAGGGAATAAGCTGCTTGCTGCACTCGATCGTGCAAAAATTTATAGCTAACTTTGAAAGATTCACTTGTAACTTCTTCTCGACTTCTTAGCAAGGGCATTTTGTAGGCATCGCTTTGAGGGAGAAGCAGACCA
>JAAUYD010294935.1_pt1 | contig 10252 bp, 10 predicted proteins | sample 7278101 | NCBI WGS metagenome assembly JAAUYD01 (sample SAMN14350128, study PRJNA611818) | marine sediment metagenome | isolation source: surface marine sediment (0.6m) | place: French Polynesia: Moorea | collected 2018-08
CGCCATCCCAACTACTTCGGCGAAATCGTGATCTGGATCGGCATGGCCATCGTGGCTTTTCCCGTGCTGCACGGCTGGCAGTACGTGACGCTCATCTCGCCGGTGTTCGTCGCCTTCCTGCTCACCAAGGTGAGCGGCATCCCCATGTTGGAGGAGCGTGCCGACGCACGCTGGGGCGGCCAGGAAGCGTATGAGCGCTACAAGGCGAACACGCCGGTGCTGATGATGAAGCCGCCCGCTGCCTAACGCGTACAGGCAGCCAGTAGCTGCGCCAGCGCGGACTCACCTAGGCGATTCATCTGCTGGATGTTGCGTGTCGGTACGTCGTTGGTATCGATGCCCGACGCGACAGCACGCTCCACACTGTCCTCGCGCAGCAGATGCAGCATCGGGTAAGGCGAACGGTTGGTGTAGTTCTCCGCCGCCGAGGGCGCCGTGCCGGCGAACTGGTAGTCGGGGTGGAAGCTCGCCACCTGGTAGACCCCGTCGCGCTGGGCGTCCACCAGTAGGGCGTCGGCCAGGTCGAGGAAGTCGTTGTAGTCCAGGAAGTCCTGCAGCACCTGCGGATGGATCAGCAGCGTGGTCTCGATCTGCGGATCCCCGTCGAGCAGGATGATCTCCGCCTGCAAGGCCTCCAGCAGCGCTTCCTCCGAGCCGGCGTCCGTGACCATGAAGCGCACCCGGCCGGCGGCCAAGGGCGCTGCGGCGAAGGGACACAGGCCCATCTGCACCACGAAGGTCTCCAGCCAGCGTCGGGTGCCGGCGATGATCGCTTCACTATCCATGGGAACCAAGTGTGCCATCGCAGCCCTCGCCCGCGGCGGCGATCGCCTCGCCTCCGTGTTAGGATGCTGCGCCGCATCACGAAGTGCCGCGCGACCGTCGCGCTGGCCAACGAGACCCGCCCATGCCCGACCTGCTCACCGTGATCCTGCCGGTCTTCGTACTCATCTTCGCCGGCTTCGTCGCGGCGCGTGTGCGACTGATCAGCGCCGACGGCGCCAAGGGCCTGAACGACTTCGTCCTCTATTTCTGCATACCGCCCCTGCTCTTCCGCACCATGCAGACCGTGAGCCTGGACGCCGGCTCCACCCTGCGGGTGTGGGGGGTCTACTACTCTGCTGTCGCCATCATCTGGGTGATCGTGGCCCTTGGCGCGCGGCGCGTGCCGGGCCTGGGCGCGGTCGGTGGTGCGGGCACGGCCTTCGCCGCCACCTTTGGCAACCTGGGGATGATCGGCCTCGCCATCGCTTACCTGGCCTTTGGCGACGAGGGCCTGGTCACCGCCGCCCTGATCATCGCCATCCATTCGGCCAACCACTGGTTCTTCTGCACCCTCTGGGCCGAGTTCGCCCTGCGGGGCAAGGGCGTCGCGCCCCTGGCGGTGGGCGCCAGTGTGGTGATGACGCTACTGAAGAACCCCATCGTCCTGGCACTGCTGGCCGGCGCCGCCTGGAACGCCTCCGGTTTGACGATGCCGGCCGTGGGCGAACGGCTGATCGCCCTGGCCGGCGACGCGGCCATCCCGGCAGGTCTGTTCGCCCTGGGCCTGGCGGTGGCGGCCTATCCCATGCGCGGCAACCTCGCCGGCATCGGTACGCTGATCGGCCTGAAGATGGTCGTGTTTCCCCTCACGGCCTGGGCCCTGGCCGAATTCGTGTTCTCCTTGCCGGCCCGCGAAACGGGCCTGGTGGCGCTGTTCGCGGCCTTGCCGACGGGGATGAACGCCTACTTCTTCTCCATCAAGTTCGATGCCGGCGTGGCCGCCGTCACCGGTGCCATCGCCTTGGGGATACTGCTCTCGGCCGTGTCGATTCCCCTGGTGCTCTGGCTGGCGGGCGTTTGAGCTGGAACCGGCACACACCAAGTGCACGGCGCTCGCTGACATCCATGCACCGATTGAATGCGAACACCCCACGGTCCCCCTCAACCCCCGCTCTTCACCATGAACACGGCTACTCAACCCCTCAGCGCCCCGGGGCGCCTCGGACTGATCCGTGAGACCCGTACGGCGCTCGACCTGCTGACCATGCTCGGCCCCCTGGCCTCGGCGCAATTGCGTGCGCCGCCGGCACCATCGCAGCCACGTACGGTGGTTGCCGTACCCGGTTTCGGCGCCGACGATCGCTTCTTCGCCCCCCTGCGCTACTACCTGCGTCGCCACGGCTACGCAGCCGCCGAGTGGGGACTTGGTCGCAACCTGGCCGGCGTCGACATGCGCCATGAGCTGCAGGACATCTCCGCTGCATGGCCCATCGAACCGCGCGAGCAGTACCGCGGCGAGGGCAGCGTGCCCTACCTGTGCGAGCGCTTCGTCGAGCAGTTGCACAGTCGCTACTCGCAAACCGGGCAGGCGCTCACCCTGCTCGGCTGGAGCCTCGGTGGTTACATCGCCCGCGAGGCCGCCCGTGACCTGCCCGAACTCGTCGAGCAGGTGATCACCCTCGGTGCGCCTACCATCGGTGGTCCGAAGTACACGCTCGCGGCGCCGTTCTTCGCCCGCCGAGGCATGGATCTCGACTGGATGGAGGCGGTCATCGCGCAACGTGAAAGCCGGCCCATCCGGCAGCCGATCACGGCCATCTACAGCCGCTCGGACGGCATCGTCAGCTGGCAGGCAAGCCTCGACGCGCACAGCCCCAACGTGCGCCATGTACAGGTCCCCAGCGCGCACCTGGGCCTGGTGTTCAACCCTCGCGTCTGGGCGCAGGTGCTGGACGCCCTGAAGGCGCACGACCAGGAGAGCTGACCCTGCCTGGCACCTCCTGCGCGAGTTCAGGCACTATTGAGTGTGTACAGCGAATGAGCCCGTGAGCTGCCGGCGCAGGAACCGCGGCGGCGACGGGAGAGCTACCGCCTCAGTCTGCTCGGATCAAAGGAGTGATCATCATGCTGCGCCCGCACGCCCCTCGCACGCTCACGGCCATCGCCGCTCTCGCCCTCAGCACTGCCCCACTGTTCGCCGCCAGTGACCTGCAGATCACGGAGATCTACGCAGGCATCACCGGCGAGGACGGCACCGAGGACTGGTTCGAGCTGACCAACGTCGGCGACGTTGCCATCGACACGGGCGGCCTGTACTACGACGACGAATCGGCAGACCCCACGATCGGCGGCGAGCTCAGCTCGATCGTGCTGCAGCCCGGCGAGTCCGCCGTGTTCCTGATCGACGCCAATGACGATGACGTACTCGACTTCGAGGCCGTGTGGGGCATGGGTATCGCCGTAGGCACCACCGACGATGGCGGCGGCCTGAGCCAGGGCGGCGACGCCGTATTCCTGTTCGAGTCGGGTGATGCAGGAGCCGCCGTGGTGGACAGCGTGGCCTTCGGCAGCCTCGAGTTCGATCCACCGGCCACCGGCATTGCCGACGTCGACGGCATGGTGGTCGCGGCCGTGCTCGGCGTCGACGGCGCTTTCGAGTCCAACGCCTTCTTCAACGACAACATCGGCGATGCCAACGATATGATCACCATCATCGGCTCGCCCGGCTCCTTCGGCTCGGCGGTCATCCCGCTGCCCGCGCCCGTCCTGCTGTTCCTCAGCGCCCTCCTGCCGCTCGGTGCCCTGCGCCGCCGACACCAGGAAAACGCCTTCGACTCACGGGATTGAGGGCCAGTACCAACCGTTCCGCCCCTTGGTGCATCTATAGCTGGAGATCGATCCACCACGAGGGCAAGCATGAGCACCACGATTCCGTCCAACCGGGCGGTGCGCCGCCATGGCGCACCGTTCGCAGCCGCTATGGCACTTGCGCTGGCCACCACCTGCTTGCTCGACAGCCCGACCGCCGACGCCAGCGAATGGGTGCAGATCGGCGCCACCCGTGAGGCAGCCATCACCGTGCCCGCCGACACCCATCTGTACCTGGACCTGCCCGTCGGTGAGGTGCAGATCATCGGCACGGACGGCGACGAACTGCGAGCGCAGATGGATATCGAGTGCAAGTCCAGCAGCAAGCGCTGCGCCAAGCGGGCCGAGCAGGCCACCTTCACCACCGAACTGCGCGGCAACGACATCACGCTCGCCGTCACTCCCGGCAGCATGAAATCCTACAAGGGCGGCAACGTACGCATCACCGTCGAGGTTCCGCGCAGCGAGTCCCTCAGCATCGAGTTTGGCGCCGGTGAGCTGCGAGTGGAAGACGTCGACGCCTGCGTCAACGTGCGCATGTTCGCCGGAGAGGCGGATCTGCGCCTCGCCGATACTCGCATCGACACGATTTCCCTGAAGACCGGCATGGGCGAGTCCACGCTCTACGTGGACGACGATTCCGTCGAAGGCCGACGCCCCTTCCTGGTCGGCAGTAAAGTGAATCACTCCCTGGGCAACGGTGAGTGCTCTCTGGCCGCCCGCCTGCGCTTCGGCGAACTCACCGCCCGCCTGCACTGAGCATCGCCAGCAAGGCGCCCAGGGGGTTCACACCGAACAGCATCGGATGCAGCCACAGGAAGGTGGCCCAGACAGCCATCCCCACCGCTGCCCCGATCGTGGCCCGACGATCCCAGTGGCCCGCCGCCGGCGTGAGGCGGGCAAAGGCTTCAGGCCCCAGGCGCCGGCGCTTGCGTTGCCCGACGGTGAACACACCTATGAAGGCAAAAGCGCTGGCCCCCAGGAACAGGACCAGGCTGGGCCAGTCGCCGTTGGCAGGCAGATGGGCAAGGCCCCAGGCGCCAAGGCCCAACAGGATGGGATGGCGTATCCATCCGACGACGCCCGGGCGCCCCCGATCATAGGCGGCGCGCCGCACGCTCACGGAGAAGGGATTCGGCGTGGCCACCCCGACGCCGATCAACACGAACGCGGTAAGGGACACGACCAGGGCAAACCCGTAGGCCCACGATGGTGTCGACCACAGGGCCACACGCGGAGCGCGTAACAGGGCGCCGAGCACCCAGGCGAACAACACCAGCGAGACGATGCTGTAGACAACGAGGTAGGCCCGCTCACCCACGTGTGCGATCAGCCCTGCCTTGAGCATGGGACGCGCCATCAGCACGTGGGCCACCACGAACACCCCCAGCGCAAGCACCACCTGCATGACGTCGGCCCGTTCCCATACCCGAAGTACGGTCCGAGCGTACTGGGGGTTACCGCCATCGTCCACGGCGCGACGAGCTCGGCGTTACCCGCACCGGTGAGGACGCAACGGCCTGCCCGCGCATCGCGCCCTGGACCCTCTCCAGACCTTCCTGCGCCCGTGGTCATTCGGCGACCGCTGGAGCCCCGCGCGCATCACCACGAAGGACGGCGTGAACACCTTGTGGCGAAAACCCTACCTATGATTCTGCGTGATCACTCAGACGCATCCGTATTAGCCGCAACCGGCGTGCAATGTCACGAATGATCAGTTACATTTTTTCCGCTATTAGGGGAAGTTCGCGTTGATCAGGGGGCGTAGCTCCAGTCCATGCCACCTCCCGGCGCCGGCGGAGCGTAGCTCCAAAGCAACGGGCTAGCGATCTTTGAGGGCGTAAGCGGCTTGCATACAACAGGCGTTGATGAGCCGTCTGCGGAAAAGAAAGAGGGGACTATTGATGATCTCTAATTGGAAGATGACAGGCCTGACGGCAACGTCCGCCCTGGCCCTGGTTGCGGCGAACCCCGCAGCAGCCCAGGACGATGAGGCGACGTTCAGCATTTCAGGGTGGATTAACGAGGGCGCAGCCTTCTACGACGATGGGTTCAGCAGCGATATCGTCCAGACGTCGGACAACGGTACGACATTGGGTAGCCGTATCACGTTCTCCGGCTCTACACCGCTACCGAACTCGGGCATGAAAGCGGGTTTCGAGGTGATCCTCGAGCCGCTGTCGATTTTCACGCCACTCATCTTCAGTAACCAGACCAACTTCGACAACCAGGTAGGCGGTGACATCGGCCTGCTCGGCAGCAGCGCGTACATCGAAGGCAAGGCCGGTAAGCTGACCCTGGGTCTGCAATCCATGCCGACGGATAACATCGCGGTACTGGCAGACCCGTCGCTCACGCTGTGGTCTTCCATCTCGCCACTGTTCCGCTTCAACGGCTTCAACATCCGCGGCACCGGCGACGGCAACGCCGTCTGGGGTGACTTCGCCGAGTGCTTGACCGGTAACGAGCTGCAGGGTGCGGGCGGTATCGGTATCGACTGTAACGGTATCTTCCGCAACGGTATCCGCTACGACCTGCCGACCATCACCGAAGGCATGAACGTCGCCGTCGGTTACGCCAACGACGACATCTTCGACGTCGCGCTGAAGTACAACCATGACTTCGGCGGTGTCACCGGTATCTTCCACGTGGGCTACGCCGTCAACAACGGCGGCACGGCCTTCTACGAGTCCGCCAACAACTTCCAGGCTCAGGTCGGCCTGATGCACAAGGACTCGGGCCTGTTCGGTTCCTTCGCCTTCCAGGCTGAGGAAGCGAACGATCTGACCCCGACGGCCGAAGCCATCGGCTACGGTGACGACACCACCGCCTGGTGGCTGAAGACCGGCATCAAGCGCGAGATCTTCTCTGTGGGTGATACGGCCATCACCGGCTGGTACGGCCAGTACAACGACCAGTTCGGCGACATCAACGCCACGCTGGTCACCGGCATGATCACCGACTCGCAGATGGATCGCTTCGGCCTTTCCATCGACCAGTACTTCGGCAGCAAGCTGATCATGTACCTGACGTGGGAAATCCTCGATATCGAAGTGGACGGTACCACCGGGCTCGTTGAATCGGCCTTTAACAACGCTGAGGAGCTGAACTCCGTCGTCTTCGGCATGACCTTCTTCTTCTGAGGTAACCCGCTTACCTCTCTGACGGGAGCGGCGGGGGCGGCCACAGCGACGTCCGCGCTCGATCAGCCAGCCGGCCACCCCGTTCGCGCTACCGCAGCGCACGCTTCCCGTCGTACACTGCTTCCATCGACTTTTGACGCAGGCATACCATGCTGAGCTTTCTCGAGCTGCGCGGCGCCCGACCGCGCCCGCTACGCCCCATTGCACCGCAACTCATTGTGCTGGCAACGATTCTGACGTTGGCCGGCAACATCGCCGAAGCACGCAATGATGAGGTCTACTACAAGGACGGGGCGTACAGCACCTTCTCCCTGTCGGACCAGGACTCGGACCGCTACGGCCTCAACGAGCACCCGGCGGACCTGTCGCCGGACGACCTGCAGCCGATCCTCCAGGCCATCACCCATCGCGCCAGCGGTCTGTTCAGCGGCGACGGGTTGGAGACCCTGTTCTCGCCGCAACAGGCAACGCTGATGGCGGGGCAGATCGCCAAAGGCCTGCGGCGGGCCCGGCCCGATCAGGACGTGACCTTCGTGATCCAGCGCAAGGCACGCAAGCTGGTGCTGATGAGCGGCCTGGCACTGACCTCGGGACGGGTGTTCTACGCCGATGGCAAGCTCAACCTCATCATCGGCGAGCACGATCGCCAGCGTAACCGTGAGTACGAACGGTTGTTCGACACCACCGGCGCCGTGCAGCCCTATGCCCTGAGCTCCGGCAAGCGCAAGAGCAACTCCGGCGCCTTGAAGGGCGATCTGCTGGCCTACGAGGGGCTGGGCAACCAGGTCACCGAAAAAGGCAAGCTACGCAAGGACTGGATCGTCATCGATGTGCCGCAGGCGCTCGCCAGCGTGCGTGCGCAGCCGGCTCCGGCTGCCCTCGCGGACGGCCAGGGCCCCCTGGCACCGGCGCCTGCCGCCGCGGGCATGACCAGCGAGGAAGCCGCGGCGCTGCAGGCCGAGCAGGAAGCGATGCGCGAGGAGCTATCGCGCATGCGCGAGCAGCTGGAGGCAACGCCTAGCGGCACCGGCGCTGGGCCGGCGGCACCGGCGGCTGCGGTACCGGCAGCAGCGGTGGCGCCGGCATCGGCAGCACCGGTGCGCGTGCCGGGCACCAACATCGAGGAACGCCTGCGCCTGCTCATCGAGCTCTACCAGCAGGGCCTGATCACCGAGGACGAGTACAACGCCAAACGCCGCGAGATCCTTTCCGAGCTGTAGGCCGACGCTGCCTGCGCTGGCAGCCCTGCTGTTGCTCACGGTGGCCGCCGCCTCAGGCGGCGCCGCCACCACTCCCACCTGCGAGGTGGAACTCCTCGTGCTCGGCACATCTCAGGACGGTGGAACGCCCCAGCTGGGACGCTGGGACGATCCGGCCTGGGAAGACCCCAGTGCCGAGCGCCTGATCGTCTCCCTGGGCCTCGTGGACCATCGCCGGGGAGCGCGCTGGCTGTTTGAAGCCACGCCGGACATACGGCGCCAGAGCTGGCTGCTCAATCGCCTCGCCGGAACACCGCGCTCCGGCCGTCCCGTGCTCGACGGCGTGTTCGCCACCCACGCGCATATAGGTCACTACACGGGCCTGATGTTCCTCGGTCACGAGTCCCTGGGCGCGAACGCAGTCCCCGTGTACGTGCTCCCTCGCTTCGCCGAGTTCCTGCGCCGTAACGGACCGTGGAGCCAGCTGGTGGCCTACGAGAACATCGCCCTGCAGCCCCTCACGGCCGGTGCCGCACTGACACTCGCGCCGGGCCTCAGCGTCACCGCTTTCGCCGTGCCCCATCGCCAGGAATACGCTGAGGTGGCGGGCTTTCAGATCGACGGGCCGGATGCCTCGGCGCTGTTCATCCCGGACATCGACGCCTGGGAGCAGTGGGACGAACAGGGCGTGCGCATCGAAGATCGCCTGCGCGAGGTGGAGCTGGCCTTCCTCGACGCCACCTTCTTCGCCAACGGCGAGATCCCCGGCCGCGACATGAGTGGCTTCCCCCACCCCTTCGTGCGCCATTCCATGGAGCGCTTCGCCCCCCTGCCCGCTTCCGAGCGCGCCAAGGTGCACTTCATTCACTTCAATCACACGAACCCCCTGCGCAAACGCAACAGCGAGCAAGCGCAGGAGGTACGAGAGGCGGGCTTCAACGTGGCCAGGCAGGGGGACCGCCACTGCCTCAGCGCCGGCAACCCCTGAGCTAAGGAGCTGTCACTATGGCACCCGTGAGGATCGGCCTGCTGGGCGCATCGCGCATCGCGCACCAGGCCATACTCGGGCCAGCAGGCACCATGGACGGGGTGCGCGTCACGCGCGTCGCCTGCAGCTCACCCGCGCGTGCCGAGCGCTACGCCACGAAACTCGGCATCGACGGTATCGAACCGCACTACGCAGCCCTGGTGCGCAGCGATGCCGTCGACCTCGTCTACAACGCCCTGCCACCGTCCGGGCACATGGAGTGGACCCTGGCGGCCCTGGCGGCGGGCAAGGCGGTCCTGTGCGAAAAGCCCTTTGCCATGAACGCGGGCCAGGCCAGGCGTATGGTGCAGGCCGCGAGCGAGGCTTCCCTGCCCCTCATCGAGGCCTTTCACTACCGCTTCCACCCCCTATTCAATCGCACGTTGGAGATACTGCACTCGGGTTCGATCGGTGAGCTGAAGAGCCTGAAGGCCTGGTTCAACGTCCCTATCCCCTACCGCGAAGGCGAGTTGCGTTACCAGCTCGCGCTTGGCGGCGGCGCACTGATGGATCTCGGCTGCTATCCCGTGCACTGGCTGCGCACCGTCACCGGTGTCGAGCCGACAGTCCGCACGGCGAGGGCCCGACAGGAGCGCCCAGGTATCGACCTCACCATGGAGGCTACGCTCGACTTCGATGGCATACCCGCCAACATCCACTGCTCCATGGCAGCGTCTCTGCCAGCGATGGATGCGCAGCTACACGTGCAGGGCACGCGCGGAGAGTTGACGGTGCTCAACCCCGTCAGCCCCCACGGCGGCCATACGCTGCGCTGGCGCATCGGCGATCGTCTCGAGGAAACCACGGTGGCGGGAGAGACTACGTACTGGCACCAGTTGCAGCACGTGAAGGCAGTGCTGGCCGGCGCCGCCCGCCCGTCAGCGGATGCGGTAGGCAACATGGCCGCGCTGGATGCGATATATACGGCGGCCGGCATGGCGCCGCGCGGCAGGCGGCCCGACGAGGGAAGCGTCCCCTAAAAGGGCGCGTAGGCCACCACTTCGATCTCCACGATTCCCCGCGGCGAAAACAGTCCCGTGGTCCCCACGGCCGTCCACGCCGAGTGGGGCTCGCCCGCGTAGTGCTCACGCTCCTCGGCGATCACCAGGGCCTGCTCGTCGATCGTGAGCGCCGTGTTGCGCCCATCCAGCACGTGGAAGGTGTTGATCTTCACCACCTGCGAGAAGCTCGCTCCCGCACTGACGAGGGCCGCCTCGAGGTATTTGAAGACCGCCGTGGTGCGCTCGGCG
>JAAUYD010203729.1_pt1 | contig 10250 bp, 10 predicted proteins | sample 7278101 | NCBI WGS metagenome assembly JAAUYD01 (sample SAMN14350128, study PRJNA611818) | marine sediment metagenome | isolation source: surface marine sediment (0.6m) | place: French Polynesia: Moorea | collected 2018-08
AACCACGACTCGATTGCAGCCACGCCCGCCTTGCCCCGACATCGGTGCTCCTCCAGGTACTCGGCGAGCTCGGCCGGCGTGCACAACCCGAGATGCCAGGCGTCCTCGGCGGCGCCGGGGAGGCGCCTCGGCCGGTCCGCGGCGAGTCCCCACAGCATCCGCGCTGGTGTGGCCACGATGAGACCGCCTTCTTGGTGAAGACGATCGCGCGCTGGGTGGAACCAGAAGGACCGCTCGAGGTGAACACCGTCGGGTGCGCGGCGACGGAACGACGCCGGCACCGTGTAGTGGATCGTGGTCGTCGACATCTTCCGCAGCCCTGCGAGGCGACCGGCCGTCCACGAGCTCAGGAAGCCGGTGGCGTCGGCCCACAGTTGGACCTCCATGCATCGCGACGCGAAGGTGCGCCTCGCCCCGTCGATGGCGAAGACGCCCGGATGCACGCGCACGAACAGTCCGCTCGAGACGAGTCGACCGATCCGCGCCGAGGTGACGTCGGCCCGGCGGAGTTGGGCGCGGCTGACGAGTCCGAACTGTCGATTCGCGAGCGAGACGATGGCGGTGAGCCTCACACCCGCCCCGTGCGCGGCAGTGTCGGCCAATCGGAAACCCGTCATGCGGCTCGATCTGTGCGCGCTGCGACTCGCTGAGCGAGCGGGAGCGCGCAGAATTTGGAGACGTGCGACGTGTGCGCGCTGCGACTCGCTGGGCGAGCGCGAGCGCGCAGAGTTCGGGAGGGGGCCGGGGGTCAGGCGAGGTTTTCGCCGTCGAAGATGTCGCTGACGCTGGTGTCGTCGAAGACGGCGCCGAGGGCTTCGGCGATGAGCGGGGCGACCGAGAGCACCTCGATGTTCGGCAGCTGCTTCTCGGGCGGGAGCGGCAGCGAGTTGGTGAGCACGATTCGGTCGATCGGCGCGTTCTTCAGCCGGTCGACCGCGGGCCCCGACAGCACGCCGTGCGTCGCCATCGCCCACACGTCCTTGGCGCCGCGCTTCTTGAGCAGTTCGGCGGCCGCGACGATCGTGCCACCGGTGTCGATCATGTCGTCGGTGACCACGCAGGTGCGCCCTTCGACGTCACCCATCACCTCGGCCGCCTCCGCCACGTTGGTCGTGCCCTTGGGACGACGCTTGTAGATGAACGCCAGGTCCGCACCGCAGTCGTTCAGGTGCTGCGCCATGCGCTCGGCGACCTTGATGCGGCCGGCGTCGGGCGACACGATGACCGGCTCGACCGTGTGCGCCCGCACGTACTCCTCGAGGACGGGCATGGCGGTGAGGTGATCGACCGGCCCGTTGAAGAAGCCCTGGATCTGGCCCGAGTGCAGGTCGATGGAGATCATTCGCTTGGCTCCTGCGGCGAGGAACATGTCGGCGACGAGGCGGGCGGTGATCGGCTCGCGCCCCGCCGCCTTGCGGTCCTGGCGGGCGTAGCCGTAGAACGGGCAGACCGCCGTGATGCGCTTGGCGGAGGCGCGGTACGCGGCGTCGATCATGACGAGGTGCTCCATGATCGAGTCGTTGACCGACCGGCCGTCGACACCGAAGTGGGTCTGCATGATGAACACGTCGGTGCCGCGCACCGACTCGCCGAAGCTGCAGCGCATCTCCCCGTTGGCGAAGGACACGAGGTTGTCCTGCCCGAGGCCGATGTTGAGATGGCCGGCCACCTCGCGAGCGAGCTCGGGATGAGTTCGCCCGGTGTAGAGGGCGAGCCGCTTGGTGGTGACCTTTTCCATGATTCCCCCGTCCCCGCCGGTGAGCGGGACACACTGATGTTCGCGCTGCCGACGAATCCGCCGCCATCCGTGCGACGAAAGGTGGCGCCCGCCTACGCGGGTGCAGTGTAGAAGGCGCCGGTGGTCGTCCCGGCAGCGATCGACGAACCCGCAGGCAGATGGGCGTACGGCCCGACGACGGCGTCGGGACCGACCTCGGCGTCGTCACCGACCGCCTGGCGGACCGTGGCCCCGGCGCCGATCGCACAATCGGTCAGTTGGGCGTCGGGCCCGATCTCGCAAGCGTCGCCGACCGCGGTCGATCCCTGCAGGATCGTGCCCGGGTAGAGCGTGACGTCACGACCGATGGTGACCGTCACGTCGATGAAGGTCTGCCGCGGATCCAGCATGGTCACGCCGTTGAGCAGCCAGCGGCGGTTGGTCCGGGCCCGGAGCTCTCGTTCGGCCAGCGCCAGCTGCCAGCGATCGTTGACCCCCTGGGTCTCCGCCGGCGGCGCCTGGACGCAACCGACCCGGTGCCCCATGCCCGCGAGCACCGAGATGACGTCGGTCAGGTAGTACTCGCCCTGGCTGTTGTCCGTGGTGAGCGTGCGCAGCGCCGGGCCGAGCAGGTCTCGACGGAACGCGTAGATCGAGGTGCAGACCTCCCGAACGTCGAGTTCGTCAGGTGCTGCGTCGCGCTGTTCGACGATCCGTGCCACCTGCCCGTCGGTCTTGCGGATCACCCGGCCGTAGCCGGTCGGATCGTCCATCATCGACGTCAGCAACGTCGCTGCGTTGCCGTTCGCGACGTGTGTGGCGACCAGTTCGTCCAGCGTCTCGGGCAGGAGGAGCGGTGTGTCGCCGGGCAGCACGACCACGGTCGACTCGTCGTCGTAGTCGTCGCCGGGCAGCGCGGACATCCCGATCGCCGCAGCGTCACCCGTGCCGTTCTGCTCGACCTGCTCGACGAACACGACGTTGGACCAGTCCGGCGCCCGTTCGTGCACCTTCTTGGTGACCTGTTCGGCGCCGTGGCCGACGACGACCGCCGTCCGCTGCGGCCGCAGCTTCTCGACGGAATGGATGACGTGCAGCACCATCGCCCGGCCGCAGATCATGTGCAGCGGCTTCGGGCGGCTGGACCGCATCCGGGTGCCCTCGCCAGCGGCGAGGACGATCACTTGGACTGCCATAGCGCTCCCGGGAGAGGACTCGAACCCCTACAAACGGCACCAAAAACCGCTGTCCTACCATTAGACGACCCGGGATCGTCACGGTCCGAGCCGCCGAGCCCCGCCCGACGACGCACACCGCCGAGTTCACGGTACCTCGGGTGCCGGCCCGCGCCACGACGGGTCGACCCGGTGGCTGCTCCCGACGCCGGTGGCGGGTCGCCGAGCGACCGATAGCGTGGCGCACCGCTATGGGTTCACTGATCAAGAAGCGCCGCAAGCGCATGCGGAAGAAGAAGCACAAGAAGATGCTCCGCCGCACGCGTCACCAGCGTCGCAAGTAACGAACGTCGCCGGCTCAGTCCGGCAACTCGGCCGTCGCGCCGTCGAGCCGACCCGTCGCCGTCGCGGCGGGCACGGTCCGGGCGACGACGATCTCAGCGCCCTCGTCGACCAGATCGGCGAGGGCGTTTGCGCGTGCCCCGTGCACGAACCACGTGGCACCGCTGCCGGCGAGCACGGGGGCGATGCCACACCGCTCGCCGATCGCCTCGCGCCACCGCCTGAGCCTCGGTTCGACGGCGAGCGCGGCCGGTTCCAGGTCGTTCGGCCCGTCGGAGGTCGGCCCACCCGCGTCGTCCCAGGCGCGGTACGCCGCCGGTGTCGACACCGCCAGCGGCGGGATGATCAGCGTGACGGTCCGGTCGACGTGGTCGAGCGGCTCGACCAGCTCGCCGATGCCACGGACCCGGGCCCGGCCACCGACCAGGCAGAACGCGATGTCGGCGCCCAGCGTCGCCGCCTCGGCGAGTTCGGGGGCGGTGACGCCGACGCCGCCCCATCGCAGGATCGTGGCCGCATCGGTCGATCCGCCGCCCAGACCGCCGCCGTGGGGGATCCGCTTGTCGATCGTCACCGCCGTGTCCTCGATCGAACGGCCGATGCGACGCAGCGCCGTCGAGACCAGGTTGGACTCGTCGGTCGGGACGCCGGCGGCGTACGAGCCCGTGGCCGACAGCCCCGAGTCGTTCGGTGCGACGTGGAGCACGTCGTGGAGGTCCAGGCTGACCATCTCGGCGTCGATGAGGTGGTACCCGTCGTCCCGAACGCCGGTCACCCGGAGTTCGAGGGTGAGCTTGGCGTGCGCACGGAGTTCCACCGGCCCGGCGTCGTCGAGTGTCATGCGCGCACCGCCTCGGTCAGCCGAACCCAGTCGTCCACGCCGAGCTCCTCCGGTCGGCTCGTCGGCGCGACGTCCGCACGGGCGAACTGCTCGGCTGACACGCGCGCACCGAGGGAGCGCCGGAGCATCTTGCGACGCTGTTGGAACGCGAGGCGCACGAGTTCGAACAGCACGGCGGGGTCGGTGTCGGGCGGCTCCCGTCGAACGATCTCGACGAGTGCCGATTCGACGTTCGGCCGCGGGATGAACACCGACGCCGGCACCTGACCGACGACTCGGGCGCGGCCCCAGAACGCCGCCTTGACGCTCACGGCACCGTAGGCGCCCGAACCCGGTGTCGCCGCGAATCGTTCGGCGACCTCGCGCTGCACCATCACGAGGAACCGGGTGATCCGCGGGACCTCGTCGAGCAGATCGCAGACCAGCGGCGTGCCCACGTTGTACGGCAGGTTGGCGACGAGGGTCCACGAGTCGGATGCGGCCAGCACCTCGTCCCAGTCGAGCCGCATCGCGTCGCCGTGGACCACCCGCACCGCGCCGGCGCCCTCGGCGTCCAGCACCCGGCGGAGCATCGGGACCACCCCGGCATCGACCTCGACGGCGGTCACCGATGCGCCGGTCTCGGCGAGGGCGAGCGTGAGCGACCCGAGACCGGCGCCGATCTCGATGACGTGATCGCCCGGGCCGACGGACGCGAGCTCGGCGATCCTGCGCACCGTGTTCGGGTCGGCGACGAAGTTCTGCCCGAGATCCCGGCGCGGTGCGAGGCCTCCCTCGTCGAGGAGCGCTCGGATCGCCGGCCGCGAGTGCGTCACGGGGGCGAGTCTGCCAGGCCGTCCTCGCGAGACCTCGGGGTCAGCGCGTGACCTCGACGTTGATCGGCGCCTCGGTCAGGTCGGCGATCTCCTGGAACGTCCGCGTGTGCATGACGACCTCGTCGATCTGGTCGGCGGGACCGAGCGCGGTGACACAGGTGATGCTGCGCCCGTTGGCGAGGTTGGTCACCGTGACCGTCAGCCCGCTCTCGAGGTCCCGGATCAGACAGGTCCGGAACCCCGAGATCGTGCTGCGGAAGCTCGCGGATCGACGGAGCGGTTCCACGGCCGGCTGTTCGGGGACGGCGATCTGGGGGACGACGATCGTCGACGAGGGCGCGTCGCCCTCCATGAAGACCGGTACGTCCTCGGGGCTCTCGACGCGCGGCCGACTCGGTGCATCGGCGGTCGTCGCCACCTGGTTCTGCGCGGCGCCGTCGATGGCGGCGTCCGGGTTCTCGAGGGGCACGCCGTTGATCGCGGTGGCGACGGGCGCGGTCGTGGCCGCCGCCTCGCCGTCCTCCTGCCCGGACTGCGCGACCAACCACACGACGAGCGCGATCACGGTCACGACCACGGCGATGCCGATCTTCGGGCGGTTGGAGTCGTCGAACATGATGAACTGGTCTCGGCCGGCGGACGCCGAAGGCTGCGACCGGGAGCCGTGGGCTCACGCGGGGTCCGTCCGAGGGGCGAAACGAGCGTATCGGCCGGATCGATCACGAGCCCGGCACGGCGCTGTGTCGCCGGTCTCCGGCCTCGGCGACCCGGCCCGGGGCTGTCGACGGACTCAGGGGTTCGATGCGAGCAGCCGGCCGCCGAAGGCGTCGTCCGCCGCCGACCTGGTGGCCTCGGCGACCGTGGCGAGCGGCAGGTCGCGCAGGTCCGCGATGAACTGCGCCACGGGTGGCACCCACGCCGGGCGGTTCCGCTTGCCGCGGTGCGGGGCCGGGGCGAGGTAGGGGCTGTCGGTCTCGACGAGCATCCGGTCGAGCGGACACAACTCGGCCGCGGCCTGGACGTCCGCCGCCGAGGGGAACGTCACGATGCCCGAGAAGGACAGGTACCCACCGCGATCGAGCGCCGCGCCGGCCTCGTCCGGGCCGCCGGTGAAGCAGTGGAAGATCGTCCGCTCCGGCGTGCCCTCGGCGTCGAGGATCTCGAACGTCTCCGCCCAGGCGTCACGGGTGTGGATCACGAGCGGGAGGTCGTGCTGGTGCGCGAGCTGGATCTGCTCGGCGAACACCGACCGCTGCACCGCTCGCGGGGAGTGCTCGTAGTAGTAGTCGAGCCCCGCCTCGCCGACGGCGATCACTCCCGGGCGGTCGACCAGATCGACGATCGACGCCGTGCCGTTCACCGCATCGTGTGGGTGCAATCCGGCGGTGGCGAAGACGCCGTCGTGTCGAGCGGCGACGTCGATCGCGGCGAGTGTCGTGGCGCGGTCACACCCCACCGTGACCAGGACGTCGACACCCATCTCGGCCGCCGCTGCGACCGCGCCGTCCGGGCCGTCGGGGATGCGTTCGTCGTGGATGTGGCAGTGCGAGTCGACGAACCGGAGGTCCTCGGGTGCGGTCACGGCGTCATGCCTTGATGCGCGGGAACAGTGGGTCACCCTTGGTCACGGTGGGACCGGCCTCGTACCCACCCCACGCAGCGGCGCCGGGAAGCCGCTGGTCGGCGACGGCACCGTCGAGGCCGATGCGGTCCCAGATCGCCTGCGCGGTGTCCGGGATCGCCGGCGAGACCAGGATCGAGACGATGCGCAGCGCCTCGAGCGCGTCGCCCATCACCCGGTCCACGTCCGGACCGGCCTCGGCCTTCCATGGCTCGTTGGCCTCGAGGTGGGCGTTGGTGGCGCGCACGAGTTGCAGCGTCGCGTCGAGCGCTCGGCTCGGTTGGTAGTCGGCCCACGCCGCCGTCGCCTGCTCGAGCGTCGTCGCCGCGACCTCGGCGAGCGGGCTGTCCGGCGCCGGCGCGGTGCCGACGCCGCCGCACTTCTTGCCGACGACGGTCGCCACCCGCGCCGCGAGGTTGCCGAGGTTGTTGGCGAGGTCCGCGTTGTAACGCGCGACGAGGCCCTCGTAGGTGAAGTCCCCATCGGAGCCGTACGGGGTCTCGGCGAGCACGTAGTAGCGGAATCCGTCGAGCCCGATCTCGTCGATCAGATCCAGCGGGTTGACCACGTTGCCCGAGGTCTTGGACATCTTCTCCCCGCCGACGAGGAGCCAGCCGCCGATCGCCCACCCCGCCGGCGGCTCGATGCCCGCCGACATCAGCATCGCCGGCCAGTAGACGCAGTGCTGTCGGACGATGTCCTTGCCGATCAGGTGGACGCCGGGCCACCACTGCTCGTAGTCGTCGGCGGAGCGGTCGGGGTCGCCGAATCCGATGGCGGCGAGATAGTTCGTCAACGCGTCGAACCAGACGTAGGTGACGTGTCCCGGGTCCCACGGGAGCGGGATGCCCCACTTCAGCGAGGTCCGGCTGATCGAGAAGTCCCGCAGGCCGCCGCGGATCAGCCCGAGCGCCTCGTTGCCCCTCGACTCCGGGCGCATCGCCGTCGGGTGCTTCGCGTAGTGATCGAGCAGTCGGTCCTCGAACCGGCTGAGGCGGAAGAAGTAGTTCTCCTCCTCGAAGTACTCGACCGGTCGCTGGTGGATCGGACACAGGTCACCCGCGCCCGGTGTGCCGGCCTCGTCGACCAGTTCCTCGTCCGCGTAGTACTCCTCGCAGGCCACGCAGTACTTGCCGGCGAAGGTGTCGAGTTCGATGTCGCCGGCGTCGTAGCAGCGCTGGAGCAACTCGGCGACGGCCGTCTTGTGGCGCGGTTCGGTCGTGCGGATGAAGTCGTCGTTGGCGATGTTCAGCCGCTGCCACGCCGTCTCGAACTTGGGCGCGACCGAGTCGACGAACTCCTGCGGGGTGACGCCGGCAGCGTCCGCTGCCTGCTGGATCTTGAGGCCGTGCTCGTCGGTGCCGGTCAGGTACATGACGTCGTCGCCGAGCAGGCGGCGCCAGCGGGTGATGGCGTCGCCGATGATCGTCGTGTACGCGTGGCCGAGGTGCGGTTCCGCGTTCACGTAGTAGATCGGTGTCGTCACGTACGAACGGGTCACGCCCGCCGACGCTAGTGGTGTGACACCCGAAACGGGGCCGGGGTTCGAGCTCGACGGCCTGATGCTCCTAGCGTCCGCACGATGACCGATCGAGGGCCCACAGCAGCACCGGCTCCGGTGCACGACGGCGAGTTCGGCGCAGCGACGGCCGTGCGTCGCCGTGGCGAGACGAACCTCTGGGACGCGGAGATCCACGACGGCTGGGACATCTACGGCAACGCGAACGGTGGCTATCTGCTGGCGCTCGCCGCCCGCGCGATGGGCGACGCCGTCGGCCGGCCGCCGGTGACCCTCACCTGTCAGTACCTGCGACCCGGGCGGCCCGGACCGTGCGAGATCGAGGTCGACATCGTGCGGGCCGGCCGTCGCTTCGCGACCGGGCGGGCGACCCTGCGGGCGGAGGACGGTGAGATCGTCACGCTGCTCGGGACCTTCGGCGACCAGCAACCCGGCGGCCCGACGCTCGACACGTTCCTCGAGCCGGTCGACGTGCCGCCCTACGACGAGTGCGTCGCCCGACCGCAGACCGCCGAGCTGCCGGCGATGATGAGCAAACTCGACGCCCGCTTCCACCCCGACGACGTCGGGTACCAGACCGGATCGCCGAGCGGCGTGCCGCACATGCGTGGCTGGTTCGCCTTCGCCGACGGCTCGCCGATCGACGCCTACGGCCTGCTGCTCGCCGCCGATGCGTTCGCTCCGCCGATCTTCAACACCGATCTCCCCGTTGCATGGGTGCCGACGGTCGAGCTGACCGTCCACGTCCGCGCAGAACCCGCGCCGGGCCCACTCCGTGGCCGATTCCGGTCGTTGCTCGTGCAGGACGGTCTGCTCGACGAGGAGGGTGTGCTCGTCGACTCGACCGGCCGGGTCGTCGCGCAGGCGCGCCAGCTGGCGCTGATCCCGCGGGCCTGAACGCGTCGGACGGCTTCAGAGGCTGGTGGCGAGGGCGTAGACCTCGCGCTTCGGTCGCTGGCTGCGCTGCGTGATCGCCGCGACCGCGTCGCGCGTGGTCGCCCCCGCCTCGAGTTCGGTTCGGAGCGCCTGGCGCACGTCGTCGTCGGACCACGCGGTCGCCGCGTCGGCGGCGCCGTCGAGCACGATGACGTACTCGCCGCGCGGGTCGTGGACGTCGATGTCGCCCAGCGTGCCGCGACGGACCTCTTCGTGGAGTTTGGTCAACTCGCGGCAGACCGCGACGCGGCGGTCGGAGCCGCAGACGTCGCGCAGGTCGGCCAGCGTGCGAGCGACGCGAGGTGGTGCCTCGTAGATGACGACGGTTCGGCGCTCGTCGGCGATGCCGGCGAGTCGCTCGGCGCGCTCACGGCCCTTGCGGGGGAGGAAGCCCTCGAACACGTGGCGAGCGGTCGGGAGTCCGCTGATCGTGAGCGCCATCGTCGCGGCGGCGGGACCGGGGACGGCGCTGACGTCGTGGCCGGCGTCGATCGCGGCTGCGACCAGACGTTCGCCCGGATCGGAGATGCCGGGCGAACCGGCGTCGCTGACGACGGCGACGTCACCCTGTGCGAGTTCGTCGAGCACCGTCGCGATCCGTTGGTACTCGGTGTGTTCGTTGCAGACGATCAGGCGGTTCGCGGTGACGCCGGCGTGCTGGAGGAGCCGGCCGGTCCGGCGCGTGTCCTCGCAGCAGATCGCCCGCACGTCGTCGAGCACCTGCGCGGCCCGCGGCGAGAGGTCGCCGAGGTTGCCGATCGGTGTGGCGACCAGCCACAGCGTCGCCATCGTCGGTCCTCGTCAGTCCTCGTCGGTGTCGCGGATCTCGACGACGTCGCCGACGCGCAGCCCCCAGCGTTCGAACGCGCCGCGTTCGGCTTCGATCACGTGGTGTGCGTGGCGGACCGGGGCGCCGACGCGGTGGCGGCGCATGCTGACCAGCTTGACGACTCGGCCGTCCTCGTCGAGGTGGGCGACGTCGAGGTCGAACTTCATCCCGATCGTGTGCACCCATCGACACGGGGTGATCACCAGTGCGCCGTCGAGGTGATCGCGTCCGAGCAGTCCACGTCGTCGATGCGCCCGGTCGTGCGCGACCTCCGCCGTGGCCAGCACCCGCGCATCGCTCACCAGCCAAGCCATCGAGACGAGCATGCCATCACAAACAAGCGATTGCCCGCGCGAAGCGGTGCCCATCCCAGGGCGTCCCCGCGAGGGATGTGCGTGGAGGTGCCTGCGTGGCGATGGAACGCCCGGCCCGGAGGGCCGAAGGCGGCGGGTTCT
>JAAUYD010022694.1_pt1 | contig 10249 bp, 3 predicted proteins | sample 7278101 | NCBI WGS metagenome assembly JAAUYD01 (sample SAMN14350128, study PRJNA611818) | marine sediment metagenome | isolation source: surface marine sediment (0.6m) | place: French Polynesia: Moorea | collected 2018-08
GCACCAATTGCAGCTTGAGAATCTTCTTTCCATTTACCGTATTCTTCTTGCCAAACATCCATTTCTTTTTGATAGCGATCGACTTGTTGTCGATATTCTTTGACTTGATTTTGATAGTTATTCAAGGCTGTTTGATATTGTCTTTGGGCGGCAAAAGAGTTATTGCTCGGTCTTTGGGGAGGTTCGGGTAAATTGCCCGGATTTTGCGGTTTTTCCGGTTCTGGAAGATCTACAGCAGGATCGTATTTGCTTCTTATTTCAGGAAAATTACAGCGTTTAAATAAATGTCTTCCCGCACAAGTACATCGATCTTTAGCTTCATTGCTGAGGTTTTTACGCTCCTCTTCTGACAAATCCCAACAGCGATCGCCGGCCACATCAGTCCCGATACCGCTAATTGTCACTAAAGATTCAAAAGACCATTTAGTTAAAGTAATGCGATTGAAGATTTGTCCTGGCAAACCAAAGCTGTCGATCGGCAAAACCCCGCCGCCAAAAGTAATTTGAGGCACGAGAAAAATAATTGTCAGCAAAGGGGCAATATTTTGATTCGGTGAAACCGTCTAAACCAACAAACCCATCACCGCACCGGCCAAAGTAGTTAAAACTAAAGTAATATAAAATGCAATTAAAACATCCGGCGATCGCGGAATATCGATGCCAACCCATCTAAAAAAGAGAAAAACCGCCGCTTGATATAAAGCCAGCAAGATCCCAATCCAAAGTTTTGAGAAAATATAGGGCAGAATTTGCAGGCCGACTGTGCGTTCGCGACGATAAATATCTTTTTCTTTAACGATTTCCCGCATAGTCGCCAAACTACCGATCATTACCGCAATTAAAGAAGTAGTAAACAGCATCGTAATTGCCTGTCCGACATCGCCAGCGGAGGTATCGAATAGTTTACTTTGCCAAGTAAACAGATCGAGAATTCCTAAAATTGGTGCGATCGCTAACATCAAAAAGAGACTGGCGCGATCGCGGATCAGAATCGAAAGATTGCGTTGCGAAAGAATAATAAACTGTTGCCAACCAAAGTTATGCTTGACTTTAGATTTTAAAAATGGTTTGCCAACCTTGCCACTACCGCTAGTTTGGGATAGTTGGGGAATCGACGATTGCGCTTTTTGAACGTATTCTTGATGGTGAGAAGATTGTAAATATTCTTGTTGCCATTCTGGGGGCGATTTTTCCCGTTCGACTCGATGGTAAATTTGATTGAACTTATTGACCTTAAAATAGTCGGAAGTATCTTTTGGCGGCCCGAAATAGGCTAAATATCCTCCTTTAGCCAAAAATAAAACTAAATCGCACAGCATGACGTTTTCTGTTGCGTGGGTGATTAACATAATCGTGCAACCCGAGTCCGCTAACTCTCGCAACAGTTGCATGATATCGGCTTCAGTTCCCGGATCTAAGCCAGAAGTAGCTTCGTCAAGAAAGAACAAACTGGGGCGGGTTAAAAGTTCTACTCCGATTGAAACCCGTTTCAGTTGCCCCCCGCTGAGGGCTTTGACTTGAACTTTTTGGCGATGGCTCAAGCCGAGATCTTTCATCACCGCTGCAACTCTTTGTTGAATCTCTGCACCGGAAGTATCGGCTGGCATTCGCAAACGGGCCGCATAGGTAAGAGCTTCTTCAACGGTTAATTCCATGTGAACGATATCTTTTTGCGGTACGTAGCCAATTTCAGTCCGATAAGCATTAAAATTGCGATACAGATCGATACCGTTAACTAAAACCTGGCCGCTAGTTGCCGGCCGAAAACCGTTAAGCGCGTCGAGTAAAGTAGATTTGCCCCCACCACTTACCCCAGCAATAACCACGAATTGCCTTTCGGGAATAGATAGAGAGATATTATTGAGGAGGTTAATTCCTTTGCCAACTTCTTTATTCAAATCGATCGCATCTAAACGCAAATTACCGGCTTGATTTTGTTGGACGAGAGTTTCGTCAACGTTAAAAGTAAAACTACAAGGGCCGATCTGAATGATGTCTCCAACCATCAACACCCGTTGCTTTTCAATTTGCTTGCCATTAACGAAGATGCCGTTAGTAGAATTGAGATCGATAATGTAGTAAGAGCCTTTTTCTCTGCAGATGCGAGCGTGTTGGCGCGATACTGTAGGATGGTCGATAGTAATTGCGTTGTTAGCATCCCGTCCGATAGTAGTATTTTGGCGATCGCGCAGAGAAACTGGTTTAAGATAAATCCCTGTTTCTAAACTATTAATTACATTCGGATCTGCGATCGTAGTATATTTTGATGAAGAACTATTATTGCTGTCGAGAATTTGAGTGTAAACTACTAATTTGAATTCAGTGATGTAGATTTCGTCTCCATCCTTAAGCAATTTTTCTTGTTGCGGCGATATTTTCACTCCGTTGAGGTAAGTTCCGTTAAAACTTTCTAGATCCCTAATAAAGTAGCGCAGGCCCTTACGAATAATTTTTGCGTGGTAGCGAGATATATTTGTATCGTTGAAAACTATTGTATTGTCTGAGTTGCGACCGATCGCAATCTCCGCAGAGTCATAAGCATGTTTGCTAATCGATTCGTTATTTTTACCACTAATTAAAATTTTAATCATAGCTATCGTTCTATCTTTCAATTAGCAGGAAAGCCAATCCAGCAATAGAATATGCATTCTTCGATACCCATTTTGACACTACTTTGGTAGTTCCACTCACTTAAATCTTAGACTTCTTGCAGAAGTCTGGCAAAAGGGAAGGGGCAATAGGCAATATAGTGGGAGAGATTTTTTTAAGTGAAAATGTATTTTCTAGTTATTCGGTAAGTAATTTACAAAACTCTTCTTGCCTTACCACCGAAGTTGGTTAAACATAAAATATTCACCTTCTGCCCTTTGCCCTCTGTCTTGGTGAGCGTTCCCTTGCGTCTGCTTGCTCCGTCCTTAAGTCGGAGGTTTCCTCCGACCGGGCGGTGCGCTTACGCTCGACGCGGGGTCTCACCGCTGCCCTCTGCCCTCTGCCCTCTGCCTTCCGCCGCAGGCGGTTAAACAATTTGTAAATTAGCTAAGTTACCAGTAAAATCAGTAATTTCAACAATACTATCGTTACTAGCAGAATAGCCGGCAACTTCATCGTTGAAAGCCAGGTAAGTCTGCGTTCCGTTCGTAAAACTTACTGCACTGTTAGCACTGAAACTAGTATTTGTCAAGAGAGAACTAATTCCAATCTCATCAAAAGCCGTTACCTCACCTAAACTTGCGATTGGAGAATTTAAGATCGAGAGAGGCCCGTCAATTACATCGATGCCGATTTCTAAATCTATAATGCGATCGAAGCCCCGATCTAAGGTAGAATCGGCAAAAGTATTAAATTTGAAAGTATCTGCACCAAAACCGCCAGTTAGCAGATCTGCATCAGCACCACCAATTAAGGTATCTAAGCCTTCGCTACCAATTAGACTATCTAAACCAGATCCACCAGCTAATAAATCGTTGCCAAAACCACCGTTTAAGATATCCGCACCCGATCCGCCATTGAGTCGGTCAGCCCCAGCCTCGCCACTTAAAGTATCGTTATCGCCACCGCCAAAGAGAGAGTCAATTCCGTCACCGCCATTAAGTCGGTCAGTTCCAGCATCGCCATTGAGGTAATCGTTGCCAGATTGGCCGTCGATCGCATCGTTACCTAAGCCGCCAAAGACAGTATCGTTACCGCCGTCGCCAGCTAAAGAGTCGTTATCGTTGCCCCCTAAAATTTCATCAGCACCGCTACCGCCAGAAATAGTATCCGCACCAGCATCGCCGCCAATGGTATCGTTGCCAAAACCGCCAGAAATGAGATCGGCACCTGCACCAGCAACAATAATATCATTAGTATTGTTACCGACGATAGTATCGTTATGGTTAGAAGCAATAATATTTTCGATGTTAATTAGGCGATCGCCCGTCCCATCCCCACCAGTTACAGTACCAGTTAAAAGGTTAATATTAACTCCGAGGCTAGAAGTTTCATAAGTTGCCGTATCAGAACCAGATCCGCCATCAATCGTATCTGCACCAGCACCACCAGCAATAAAGTTATTGCTGTTATCTCCAACCAAGTTATCGTTAAAGTCAGAACCGATTAAATTCTCGATACTGATTAAGCGATCGCCTTGTGCAAAACCACCACTAACTGTATTAGTTAAAAGATTGATATTAACCGCAGCATTCGAGTTAGCATAACTAGCGGTATCGATCCCAGTACCGCCATCGACAGTATCGCGATCGCTGCCAGAAAGCAGAATATCGTTACCAGCATCGCCAAATAGTTTGTCTTCACCGGAACCGCCACTTAAAGTATCGTTATCGCCACCACCGCGCAAGCTATCGTTACCAGATCCGCCAGAAAGATTATCGTTGCCTAAATTTCCTTCTAAAGTATCTCTGCTGCTAAAACCTTCTATCGAGTCGTCACCTAAACCACCAGATAGTAAATTTCTGCTGCTGTTACCGACTAAAATATCTGCAAAATTAGATCCGATCGCACTTTCAATGCTGTTGAGGGTATCATTTCCTAAAATATCCCCGTCAATAACAATTCCAGTAGATAAACTGAGGTTAATTCCATTGCGAGAATTTGCGTAAGTAATCGTATCTCGACCCGATCCGCCACTAATACTATCGACACCAGTACCGCCATCAAAAACGTTATTTTTGCCACTACCGACTAGAGTATCGTTAAATTTAGATCCGATTAAATTCTCAATGCTAGTGAGGCGATCGCCTTGTGCATCTCCGCCAATGCCCGATCGAGTTGCTAAATTAACGTTAATTGCCCCATTAGAATCGGAATAATCAGCAGTATCTTGACCGGAATTACCTTCAAAAATATCCGCGCCAGATCCACCAACTAAAATATCGTTGCCACTGCCTCCTTGTAAAGTATCATTGCCAGATCCGCCTTTGAGGTAGTCCTCACCGCTGTTACCTCTTAAGCTGTCGTTACCATTTCCACCTTCAATTGTATTATTGCCGCTAAATCCTTGAATAGTATCGTTGAATGCAGATCCTTCTACATTTTCAATGCCAATTAAACTATCTCCAGTAGCATCACCACCACTGAAAATATTATTCTTGAGGTCAATTAAAACTGCTGCGCTAGAACTAGAATAGTCAGCCGTATCCGAACCGATACCGCCATCGATCGTATCCGAACCGATCCCACCAACTAAAGTATCTTCCCCTTGATTGCCTTGTAAAATATCGTTGCCAACTCCTCCAAACAGAGAGTTAAAAGCAACATCACCAGTTAAAGTATCGTTAAAGTTCGATCCGATCGCATTGGCAATTGCTTTATAGCGATCGCCCTCTGCATCTCCACCGATACCTATTCTAGTAGCAAAATTAACGTTAACCGCAGCAGCAGAAGCTTCGTAAGTGACCGTATCTACATCTCTACCGCCGTCCATCGTATCAGCACCAGCACCGCCAATAAACAAATCTTTACCGCGATCGTCTACTAAATAGTCATTGCCAGCACCGCCATCGAGAGTATCATCGCCGCGATCGCCGTCGAGGGTATCAGCACCACCAGCACCAATTAAAAGATCGTTTTCTCGATTGCCATTGATATAGTTATTAGCACTATCACCAATTAAAGTATCTTGTCCATCTTTAGAACCGATTATATTTTCAATGCCGATTAAGGTATCGCCTGCTGCATCGCTAATTAAAGTGTTTGTTGCATTTCTTGCTATGCCTAAACTCAGATCGATATATACTCCAAAATCAGAAGAATCATAACTAGCCGTATCGCTACCAGCACCACCATCGATGAAATCTGCACCTTCACGGCCTTCAAATAAGTTATTGGCACTATCGCCGATTAAAGTATCGTTAAACTTAGATGCTTCTATATTTTCAATCCCGATTAAAGTATCGCTTGCTGCATCGCCACCAGTAACTCCAGTAATCAGATTAATATTAACGCCACTATTACCGCGATAAACGGCAGTATCAACACCAGCACCACCATCGATGAAATCTGCACCTTCACGGCCTTCAAATAAATTATTGCCACTATCGCCGATTAAAGTATCGTTAAACTTAGATGCTTCTATATTTTCAATCCCGATTAAAGTATCGCCTGCTGCATCGCCACCAGTAACTCCACTAATCAGATTAATATTAACGCCACTATTACCGCGATAAACGGCAGTATCGACACCAGCACCACCGTCGATGAAATCTGCACCACCTCGACCTCTGAGTTCGTTATCGCCGCGATCTCCAATTAAAGTATCGTTAAATTCAGATCCTTCGAGTCTTTCAATGCTAATCAGAACGTCACCCTCGGCATCTCCGCCAATACCCGTCCCAGTGATTAAATTAACGTTAACTGCTAATGGAGAACTTTCGTAACTAGCCGTATCGTTTTCTCCTTCACCATAAAGCGTATCAGCACCAGCACCACCAATTAGATCGTCGTTGCCAATTCTACCATCGAGAAAATCATTGCCAGCACCACCAAAAAGTTCGTCGTTGTTGTCTCCACCGATTAAAGTGTCGTTGCCAGCTTCGCCAAAAAGTTGGTCGTTTTCGTCGCCACCATATATAAGATCGTTGCCATCACCGCCAAAAATAGTATCGTTGTCGTCATCTCCGAGCAAAAGATCGTTGCCAGCACCACCAAAAATTAAATCGTTGCCATTGTTGCCATCAATAGTATCGTTATTAGCAGTTCCATTTAAAGTATCGGCAGATCTCGTCCCATTCAATATGCCAATTGAACCGACAACGTCAGTAGGTTGAGTAACTGAGGGTAAATTAAAGAATGCTTCTGTTTGTGGTGGATTTGTAGCCGTGCCGGTGTTTATCTCTCGAAAATCAAACCAAGGTCTTTCGGGGTGTTCGTCGTAAGCTGAATTAGCAACTGCTTCTTGATAAGTCGGATCGATCCATGGCGTTGCATAATTATATGGTGCGTCTCCTGCTGCACCAAAAACCAGCATTTCATCTTGGTCGATAATGATTACTTCTTCGCGATAATCTCCCAAAATGTCCAGTCCATAACCGTAAATTCGCATATCTGGTGCTTTGGGAGTGAAAGCATATTGGTTGTATAGTTGCTCTAGATCTAGACTTTCACCAGTGTTACTTGAAGGAGAAGCTACTACAGCATCTTCTGGAATAAACAGTTCGTCAGTGGTGCGATCGCCGTCCCAGTCGAAATGAAACCCGTTATTAACTTCATTAACTACTTGAACGATTTCTCCGTTGCTATCTAAGATCGGTTTTTGGTCGTTTTCCTGAAAATTTGGAGCTTGAACTACAATTTCTACACCAGGGGTTTCGTTACTAAAATTACCGACAGCATTTATTTTTGAGTCGTTTTCTTGGGGAGTAAATCGACTCCAAAGTACGTTCCCCTGAGTGTCGAACATCACTCCTTCGCTAAATTCGTAGCTGACTAATATTTCATTTCCAGGGTTATTGGGGTCAAAATCGCCAAAAAAAGCCCGATCTATATGATCGTCGATTATGTCATTTGGGGCCCATTCTGGAGGAGTTACTCGCCACAGTTTAGTTCCGTCGTCGTCAATTACCCAACTACCAATAAATTCATCTTTACCGTCGCCATCAATATCGTAATTCCAAGGATAATGTCCGTAGCGCGATGATTTAATATCGTTGTCTCCGATAGTGTCCCAAAGTAAATTGAGATTGTTATCGAAAACTCTGAGATCTTGAGGTGCATCGCCATTTTCGGTCAATACTACAATATCTTGTGCTGTTGCTAGTCCGCGAGTGTTGGCTACTTTTACATAAACTCTTTCTACGGTTCTTGAGCTGCTGCTATCAGGATTGGCAATATCTAGAGGTATGGCTCGTTCGATCGCTCCTGTCTCTCCGTCTAATACTCGCAGTTCTAAGTTGCCTGCTGCTGTGGGAAAAGCCCCAATCACTTCGGTTCGCCCGTCGTTGTCTACATCCCAAATCGTATATTGATAAAAGTAGCGATTGTTGGGCACGGGAAGGTCAACTGGTGCATATTGCTCCCACAATAATTGTACGTTGCCCGCTCCATCGTAGCTAAAGGCTTGAATGTTGCCGTTGGTGTAACGAATAAAATCGCTATGAACTCCATCGTTATTTAGGTCGCCAAACTGTGCGGTTGCTCTAAAAAAGTCATCTGGGTTTCGATTAAATCCAGATAAATCTATATGGTCTTTTAATATTGCTTCTGGCAAGTTATTTTGTGGCATGGCTATTATCAATATTATTGATTTTTATTCAATTTTTATTATCGAATTTTCTTTTTATTTTGACCGTACAAGATAAGCAAGTTAAGCGGGATTTTAAGATAAAAAAAATCAATTTGAAGAGCAATATATCCCTAAATAATATTTCGTCTTTAGAGGATCAATAAATCTTTATTACTTAATTGAAAATCTTTTATGTACCTTAAATTCAGGAAAGAATATGCTTTTAGCTTGTTTTGTCTCTAATTTAAAATAAGCTAATTTTTTTTACTTTTTATTTGCTGCTGTTAAAATTTTTATAATAACAGCTAATTTTAACTACCAAAACTGCTGTAAAAAATTTATTTAGTATAATAGTATTATTTGTTATTTAATATTGATTTTTGCTGCTTGCACCAGATTGTAGAGAACGGTGCTATATTGCTTCAGCTAAGTCAGTTTTCTGAGATAATTATGTTTATTTGTAATAAATAACTTAGCACATCTGAGTTGCAAAGACTGGCGATCTCGATCGCCATTTATTTAGATCTTAATCCTTGAATTTTTTTTTAAAGGCTGTAAAAATAATCTTCAAAATTGGGAACTTTATTTAAAAAATTCCGTCTATAGTTTTTCGATTCTTAAGTTACTCAGGATCTCGGCGTTTATTATCCTATGGAAATCATCAATCAAATTATCGACATTCAAACTAAAGCAGGAATTAACATTAATAATATTACTCCAATAATTCAAGAAAAAATAACCGATTCAAAGATTAAAAACGGTCACGTTTTACTATTTTCTCGCCATACAACTACTGCTTTAGCTATTAACGAAAATGAAATAAGATTATTAGAAGATCTCAAAGTATATCTGAGCAAATTAGCCCCAGAAACAGATAAATATTTACATAACGATCTTCATTTGAGAACCGTTCCTCCTGACGAACCGATGAACGCTCATTCTCATCTAATGGCAATGACTTTAAATAATAGTGAAACCATTCCTGTAATTGATGGAAAATTAGCTTTAGGGACTTATCAATCGATCTTATTTTTTGAATTAGACGGGCCGCGTCAAAGAACTCTCTTAATTCAAATTGTCGGACAATAAAAGCAGGGGAGTAGGTAGTAGGGAGTGCCCTCCAACCCGGGATCTCGAATCTACTTATTACTCTTTACTTTTGCCTTTTGACTTTTGCCTTTTAACTTTTGCCTTTTGCCTTTTGCCTTTTGCCTTCGATGGAAGTGAGTTAAAAATGTTGAAACCCTTTATCTAAACTGAGAATTTGCTTCTGATATATTTTTTTAGAATCAATTAGTTCGACATTTTCACCTTGAGTAATCCGGCCGATAATTCCGGTATTAGCTCCTAACAATTCTACTAAATCCCTAGCGTTTTCGGGAGGAAGACATAACACTAATTCAAAATCTTCGCCGCCATATAAAGCGTATTGTAAAGCTTGCTGGTGAGAAAAAATATTGCTCAGGGCCGGTAAAATAGGAATAGCGCGAAGATCGATTGTTGCACCTACTTTACTAGCACGGCAGATTTGGACTAAAGCATCGGCTAAACCGTCGCTACTATCCATGCCAGCAACTCTAGGCAGATCGGTAACTTGCCAAAGATGTTCTAGAATGTCGAATCTGGGAATTGGTCTTTGATGTGCGGCAATTAAATTCTCGCGATCGCTTTGGGGAAAATCTTTGGTAATATTTTTGGGATGTAACAGTAATTCTAATCCCGCTCGAGAATTGCCGTGATATCCCGTCACGACGATCGCGTCTCCAGGTCGGGCATTATTGCGGCGAATCACTTGATTGGGAAAGACTTGACCGAAAGCATTGATGGCGAGGGTAATCACCGGAGAATAGCAAATATCGCCCCCCAATATTTTCGTATGATAATTACTCAAACAAGCATTCAATCCTCGGTATAATTCATCTACCCAGTTGAGGGCAACTTCTCCGGGAAGGGATAAACCGACGGTAATGCCGATGGGAAATGCTCCCATCGCCGCAAGATCTGATAAATTAGCCGTAGCAGCGCGCCAAC
>JAAUYD010035845.1_pt1 | contig 10249 bp, 8 predicted proteins | sample 7278101 | NCBI WGS metagenome assembly JAAUYD01 (sample SAMN14350128, study PRJNA611818) | marine sediment metagenome | isolation source: surface marine sediment (0.6m) | place: French Polynesia: Moorea | collected 2018-08
AGGCTCTTCTTCAAAGTTTTCAATAATTGGAGGAGAAGAAGTTTGCCATTCCAGAGTTAAAGCATTCCAAGGGTTACGGGGTGCTTTTTCCCCTTTAAAGACACTCCAGACCATATTTATCAGGAAGGGAATGGTAGATACTGCTAAGATAAACGAGCCAATGGTGACAAGTTCGTTTACCGCCTGGAATTGGGGGTCATATAGTGCAATACGACGGTTCATTCCTTGTAAACCTAGGGGGTGCATGGGAAGGAAAGTCAGATTAAAACCGACAAAAGTCAGAATGAAATGAATTCTACCCAAGGTTTCATTAACCATACGCCCTGACATTTTGGGGAACCAGTGATAGACGGCTGCAAATAAGGCAAACACTGCACCACCAAATAAAACGTAGTGGAAATGAGCGACAACGAAATAAGTGTCATGAACATGGATGTCAAAGGGTGCAGAAGCAACCATGACACCACTTAATCCACCAATGAGGAAAGAAGAAAGAAAGCCTATACCGAAGAGTAACGCACTGTTGAGATTGAGTTTTCCGCCCCAAAGAGTAGCACACCAACTAAAGACTTTAATTCCTGTGGGTACAGCAATAATCATAGTGGTTGCCATAAAGAACATCCGTAACCAACCAGGAGTACCACTGGTAAACATATGGTGCGCCCAAACAATTAAGCCTAGGAAACTAATCGCTAAACTGGAGTAGGCGATCGCACGATAACCAAATATTGGTTTACGGGCATGAACTGGCAAAATTTCGGATATTACCCCAAAAAAGGGCAAAACCATAATATATACTGCGGGATGGGAGTAAAACCAGAACATATGCTGATAGACAATGGGGTCGCCTCCTCCAGCAGGATTAAAGAAAGCTGTGCCAGCAATCAAGTCAAACGAAAGCAGAATCAAAGCTGCTGCTAATACAGGAGTACCTAATATAATTAGTGCGGAAGTTGCCAACATCGACCAGCAAAATAACGGCATACTGTGAATATCCATCTCAGGTATGCGCATTTTGAGAATTGTAGTTACGAAATTAATCCCCCCTAACATGGAGGAAGTTCCTAAAACTAGGACACTGAGTATCCAAATTTCTTCTCCCCACAGACCACTAACTAAACTCAGGGGCGGATAGGATGTCCAACCTGCTTGGGGTGCGCCGACGAAAAAGCTACAAAGGAAAAATATGCCCCCAGGAGGAATCATCCAAAATGCTACTGCATTAAGTCTGGGAAATGCCATATCTTCCGCCCCAATCATCAGGGGAATCAGATAGTTGGCAAAAGCAGCCCCCGCAGGAATAATCCAGAGAAATAACATAATAGACCCGTGCATGGTCATTAACTGGTTATAAAACTCTGGTTGTACAAAATCAGGATCGGGGGTGGCTAGTTCGACACGCATAACTTCTGCTAGCGCACCACCTACGAGATAAAAGAAGAAAGCTGTAACTAGATATTGAACGCCGATGACTTTGTGATCGGTACTAAATCCAAAATAATCTTGCCACTTTCTTTGTGGATGTGTTTGTTCCATTGTTAATTGTTAAAAAGTTGATGGATGAAAAGTTAATTGTTGATTGTTGATTACTAGACTTCTTGCGTCAGGTCAGGGGGGAAGGGCGAGATAGATACATATCCTGTTAGTTAACTGTCATAACTTCATTAGTTAACTTAAAGTATCTGCTTGGGCGGATAAAGGAGTATTTTTCTTAACCTTTAACCTTGAACCTCTGGAAGTCCCCCTAACAAATCCCCCCTTTAAGCAACAAAACCGACAAGTGAAGTACCTAAGCGGACTTCCAGCCCTACCCAAATGTCGGTTTATCATATAAGGATGCAAGAGTTCTACTGATTCAGTGCCACATTGCCATCTACTTCGGTTTGGGCGAAGGTATTATCTTGTAGCCATTGCTGATAATCTTCTTCTGTGTGTACTGTGAGGGTGGTTTTCATTCCACCATGATAAGCACCACAGAGTTCAGCACAAATTACAGGATATTGACCCACTTTAGTAGGGGTGAAGTTCAACAAAGACTCTCTCCCTGGAATGACATCTTGTTTGATGCGGAATTCTGGTAGCCAAAAGGCATGGAGTACATCACCAGCACCCATCTCTAGCTTTACGGGACGATTTACAGGAACGTGCAATTCTCCTGAGATAGTACCAGTTTCAGGATAGGTAAAAATCCAAGCGTATTGAATTCCGTTGACTTTAACCACAAGGGGGTTTCCTGCTTCACTGTTAGGAGATTGACCCAAACCTAATGCTATTTGCTTCTCACCCATAGCAACTAAATGGGAATTCTCTTCTTCCATTCCCATTGTCTGATGCTGTTCCTGCATCGCTAAATGATCATGGGAAGACATAGGATCTAGTCCCCCTAGGCTGTTATAAACCTCAAAGCTATAGATAGCTAGGATAAAGACAATAACGGTAGGAATTGCCGTCCAGACAATTTCTAAAGGAACATTGCCTTCAATAGGGGGTCCATCGGTTGTGTCTCCCTTGCGTCGGCGGAATTTTATTACACAATAAACCAGTACCCCTTCCACTAAAAGAAATAGCCCTGTGGCAATGGTCATCATGAAGTTAAAAAGACCATCAATTTCGTGAGCTTCTTCTGATGCTGCCATGGGAAGCAGTCCATGATTTTGACCATACCACAAACTAATTAGTGTTAGGGCAATACCTGCTATGAGAGTGATGATGTTACTAGGAATATTCACGGCTCTTTATAGGTTAGAATTGGTTGTTTTAGGGTTGAGCATCTGCACAACACTGAGGAAAGCAGAGTCAGATGGAGTTAAGGAGCAACAATAAGATTGCAGTGCAAAATTTTAATCTCTCTGTACATTAGGTTACGACAAACTTTCATTTAACGGGCATTTGATCGCACAATATAAAGGAATTCTTTGGCTTTTTTTCAGGATCATTAATAAATTTTCAAACTGTTGTTTAATCTATATCTGGCAATAATCGAGCGAAATTTAAGTTTTTTTTTATGACTAATTAATTTTTATTAATCAAATTTTAAGGGAATCTGAAGAATAGGTTGAACAGGATAGCTATTAGAAATAAGCTCGTTACAGTAAAAAGAAAGGTCTTGGAAAATTCCTAGTATTAGATGACAGAAACAATTTTACACTCTTCCGAAAAGCGTATCGAACCGCAAGTCATAATTCGTGGTTTAGTCTGGAAAGTTGCGATCGCAACTTTTTTGTTAATGGCGGTAGGTAGTGCGACTAGAGTCATGAATGCAGGTTTAGCCTGTCCCGACTGGCCCTTATGTTACGGTCAGCTTGTACCTACTCAGCAAATGAATTTACAGGTCTTTCTAGAGTGGTTTCACCGTCTAGATGCTGCTTTAATTGGGTTCAGTGCGATTGCTTTAAGTGGTTTGTCTTGGTGGTGGCGTAAAGAATTACCTACCTGGCTACCTTGGGCTGCAACTTTTGCTTTATTCCTGATTATCTTTCAAGGTATTCTAGGAGGACTTACTGTAACTCAACTGTTACGCTTTGATATTGTTACCGCTCATCTGGGTACAGCACTACTGTTTTTCTGCACTTTAATCGTCATTGGCACTACTTTAACTCCTTTGACTGCTGCTTCTGATAACTCCGTAACCTCATCTCTAAAATGGTGGGGTCTGACTGCTGCTATTTTGGTTTATATTCAGAGTTTAATCGGCGGTTTAGTAGCTTCTCGTTGGTCGTTGCATCAGTGCTTTGGCAGTTTCCAACTATGTAATGTGATGAATAGTCATATCATTGGTGTATTTCCACCGACTATTGCAACTATAATCCTAGTATGGTTAGCTTGGCGTAATCCTAAATTATCCTCATCATTAAAGAGATTAGCTAATGTTGCTGGTGGCTTAGTCACTTTACAGATTATCCTCGGCATTGCCACTTTTAGATTACACTTGCAGGTTGAGCCTCTTACAGTCACTCACCAAGCAGTAGGAGCAAGTTTATTAGGAGTTTTAGTAGCTTTTACCGTCTTAGCGATACGAGAAACCAAAACTGATTACAAATTAAAAATTAAAAGTTAAAAATCAGCATCTTAACTTACAAACTGCGTTCTAATGCAGATGTCAAACTGTAAATATCAATAGAATTTGGGAAAACTAATATGATCGGCACTGATATAGCCAGTCAACAGCATAATTTACAAGATACCATCAAAAACTACTACCAACTAACCAAGCCTCGCATTATTCCCTTACTACTCATTACTACGGCTGCTTCAATAGCGATCGCTTCAGAAGGGAGAATCGATCCCGTCTTATTAATAATTACTCTCTTAGGAGGTACACTAGCAGCAGCTTCCGCCCAAGTCATGAATTGTGTCTATGACCGCGACATTGACTATACTATGGTGCGGACTCGTAAACGCCCCATTCCTTCTGGAGATGTTAGACCTCTCCACGCCCTCATCTTTGCAGTTATTCTTGGTGCTTTATCCTTTTCGCTTTTAGCAATTTTCGTCAACTTACTAGCTGCTGGTTTAGCCATGTCGGGGATCGTCTTCTATATGCTGATTTATACCCACTGGCTAAAACGTCACACTACCCAAAATATTGTGATTGGTGGTGCTGCTGGTGCAATTCCCCCTCTAGTAGGTTGGGCTGCGGTAACAGGAGATTTAAGTCTTACTCCTTGGCTGTTATTTACCCTAATCTTTCTGTGGACACCTCCCCATTTCTGGTCTTTAGCATTAATGATTAAAGACGATTATGCTGAAGTAGGCATACCCATGTTACCCGTAGTAGCAGGAGAAGTAGCAACAGTCAATCAAATCTGGATTTATAGCTGGTTAACAGTACCCTGTAGTCTATTACTAGTGTTTCCTTTGAGTGCATCGGGAATTTTGTATGGTGCGATCGCACTTTACTTAGGATACTATTTATTACGAAAGTCTTGGGAACTCAAACAAAATCCCACCGATAAACAATTAGCTCGTGGTCTGTTCAAATATTCCATTGTCTATATGATGTTGTTATGTGTAGCAATGGTTATAGACAGTCTGCCCATTATCAATGGACTTTTTGGATGAATCTTGTTAATTGATAATTGTTTTCTTATAGCGGTGAACTACCCACGGTGAAACCGTGGGCTTCTAGCTTCCCTGAAGTTGCTTGACTTCAATCGGGGATTGCCTCAAAACAGACTTGCGTCCACTTTTTGGTCTTACATCCCCTCCACTAGCAGCAGTCCTAGTTCCTAAGACCGATAACATTCTGATGCCCTCTGCTCTAATGTTTTTTGCTGCGTTTTCATCTCTGTCGTGATGTGCGCCACAACTAGGGCAAGTCCACTCTCTAACATCTAATGGCATTTCACTCATTTGATAGAGACAAGACGAACAGGTTTTGGAGCTAGGGAAAAATCTATCAATTTCTAACAACAAACCACCTTTTTCTTTGAGCTTGTAATCTAAGAAATTGGTAAACATTCCCCAACCTACATCAGATATTGCTTTGGCTAATTTACGGTTACGAACCATACCCTTGATATTCAAATTTTCAATGACTACTACTTGATTGTCATTTACTATTTTTCTGGACAATTTATGTAGGAAATCTTGACGGGCATTGCTAATACGTTCGTGTACTCTTGCCACTAGCCTTCTGGCTTTTTCTCTAGACTTACTTCCTTTTTTCTTCCGAGCTAACTTGGCTTGCTTCCTAGCCAAATTACCTTCATGTTTTTTAATATGTCTAGGATTAGGGTACTTGCTTGTTTTTTCATTATCATTGCTGATAGCAAAATCCTTAATTCCTAAATCTATCCCAATAACTTTACCTGTAATTCCCCCTTCAGTTTCCCCCTTATTAAGGGCTAGGGGGGATTCTTGCTCGGTATCAAATAACAAAGAAGCATAATATTTCCCTGTTGATGTTTTACTAATAGTTACAGTTTTTAGTTTTCCATCAAATAGACGATGAATACTGGCTTTAATTACCCCAACTTGTGGTACTTTTAGCCCTCTTTCAACTATGAGGCAGTTTTGAGGATATTGAGCGGATTGTTTGCCATAATAAGATTTGAATCTTGGATAAAAAGCTCGTTTTTCAAAAAAGTTTTTAAAAGCTTTAGTTAGGTTTAAAGTTGTTGATTGTAAAACCTGTGAATAGCATTCTCCTAACCATTCTGTTTCTTCTGCTTTTTTGAGTTGAGGCAAAACACTATTGAGTGCTGTTCTTCCTAATCCTTTGCCAGTATCCTTATATGTTTGGTTGCACAGATTCAAGGCATAGTTCCACCACCATCTGGCACAACCCATAACTTGACTCAGTTTTTGGGACTGCTCAGAATTTGGGTAGATTCTGACTTTGATTGCTCTGTGCAAGGCTTTCACACTCATTTCAATTTGCGATAATATAATACCACGCTCGCGATACCCTATACAAGGATGCGCTCCGCGCTATAGCAATTGGTCAAAATTCATCCCGCCGATAAATCGGGGGACTTCTTTTGACATTTAAGTTAAAGCAATTTTGCCAGTCATTGAACCTCTTTCGAGAGTAGTATGAGCGATCGCAGCTTCTTCTAAAGGAAAGGTTTGTTGAAGGTGAATGGAGAGTTTTCCTTCATCGATCCAAGTAGCACACTGTTTAAGAATTTCTCCCTGATATTTTTGGGCTGCTATTATGCCTTGCAACATGGGAGTTAACATTAACTCTAGTCCGATACGTAAATTGCGATTCCTTGCTGTTTTGAGTTTTCCTAAAGCATAATTAGGTTCGAGAATGGTTACTAAATCACCATAAACTTTGACCGCTTTGCAAGTATCAAAGAAAGTTTGACCCCCAACAGTATCAAAAGCCAGATCCACTCCTATTCCATCATTCCACTTCAATACTGCTTCTACAAAGTCTGTTTGCTTGTATAAAATAGGCTCGTCTGCACCCAACTGGCGCACTAGTCTCTCTTTATCTGGAGAACTCACAGTAGTACAAACTTCTGCTCCTTTAATCTTAGCTAGTTGAATTGCCACATGACCTACACCCCCTGCACCACCATGAATTAAGACTTTTTGCCCAGGGGTGAGTCTTCCTCTATCATATAAAGCTTCCCAGGCGGTAATTAGTACTAAGGGGGCTGCTGCTGCTTCTGCAAAAGATAGGGATTTTGGTTTGAGAGCAACAAAATGTTCTTCTACTACGGTATATTCTGCATAGTTCCCTGTGCCTTGTTTTCCTAAGCCTCCAGCACAAAAATAAACTTCATCTCCTGGCTGAAATTGGGTTACTTCTTCCCCTACTGCTGTTACTATTCCTGCACCATCACAACCTAAAATAGCTGGCATTTCTTCTGGGTAAAATGTGCCACGATTCCTTATTTTGGTATCAATGGGGTTAATTCCTGCTGCTTGTAACTTAATTAGGAGTTGCTTGGGTTTAGTGATTTGGGGTTGTGCTACATCTTGCAACTGTAAAACATCAGGTGTCCCTGGTTGGGTCATTATTATCGCTTTCATTGCTTGATATGTTTAAGTTTTTTGCTTGATTATTTTATGTTGCCTCTCAGAAATATTTACTATGAAAATGAGATAAATTTTACAATCGTCATGAATCAAAACCAAGCAGCGAAAACTTTAGGAGATTGGGCTTATATTGCGATCGCCGAGCATTATAAAAAAATTCTCAAACATGAGTCTAAAGTTTTAAAAGATAAAGACCCCGAACATTTACATCAAATGCGAGTGGGTATGCGTCGTTTGCGTAGTGCGATCGCTGGGTTTGCTCCTGCTATTAATTTACCTATTTCTGTATCAGAAAAAAACATTGCCCAAATAGCTAAAGTATTAGGCAAGTTAAGAGATATTGATGTGTTGCAAGAAACTCTAATTACGCAATATCATCCACATTTACCTGAAATAGAACAAAAAAAGCTTAAAGTTGTCTTAAAATCCCTGAAAAAAAATCGTAAGCAAGCTTTTAAAGATGTCAAGGTTATCTTACACAGTCGTCAATATGTGCAGTTTAAAACATCAATAGAAGCCTGGTTAGAATCTCCTAATTATAATGCGATCGCATCCCTTAAAATTCAGCAAGTGTTACCAGATTTACTATTACCCCAAGCCTCTAGTTTTTTACTCCATCCTGGCTGGTTAGTAGGAATAACAATCGAATCAGGAGATGTAATCTTTGCCCAAAATAGTACCAATGAAAAACTTTCTAAATCAGAAAATAAAATCTTACATTATTTAAGAAAATCAGCAAAAAAAACTCGCTATAATATGGAACTTTTTACCATGTTTTATGGCAATCTCTATGATGATTATTTAAAGAAAATCACTCAAGTACAACAAGTTTTAGGAACTCTTCAAGATACAGGAGTTTTGGTCAAGTTCTTGGCTTCTTTATCTGATAATAAACCCAAAACCTATCTACCCAATTTGGTGGAAATAATCGATAAAAATCGTCGGCTAAAATTACAAGAGTGGCAAGATTTACAAAAATATTTTCTACATAATAGAAGACAGCAAGAATTAAGAGCTATTTTGCAATATCCAACTTAGTAAAGTCGCTAATTCTGTCCCTTGCTACTTGAAGCACACCAAGATTTATCGGATTTATGCAAGAGGTATCCCAGAGCTAAAAACTCGAACCAGGCTGCTTAAGAAACTCTATTTCTTCTGGTGTATTTTCTCTTCCTAAGATTTTATTACGATGGGGAAATCTGCCAAACTTTTTAATGACCTCAAAATGTTTGTAGGCATAATTAATAGCACTTTGACTCTCTGAATCTTCTGTTAAAGTCCTAAATAATTGTACCGATTTTTCTTGGTATGCTAAATCTTCGCTGTGTTCAAAGGGAAGATAAATAAACCAACGTTGTACAGGAAGTAATTGACTGTTAAAACTTTTAGCGATAGCATATTGAGCATAATTTAACGCCTGAGCATCTGTAGCAAAAGCTTGAGGTAAACCACGAAACATATTGCGAGAAAATTGATCTAAAACAATAATTAATGCCAGACAGCTTAAAGGTTTTTCTCGCCAATGATCTAAGTTACCCATTGCTGCTTGCTGGTGAATTTCTCTAAATCGAGATTTTATAATTTGATCTAATTCCTCATCTTTAATAAACCAAAACTTACGAGGTTTACCATAATTACTATCTTCAGGTTTACCAAACCAAAAATCTAATATTTCTTTGTGTTGCATCATTTTATATTTATGAGTTAGTTAAGTATATTTTTAGGAACTTCAGTAACAAGGGAACATAATATTAAAATTGAGAAAAAAGCCCTTAAAAACCTTGGTAAAAATCCAATTTCTTGGCAAAGTTTAGAATCAACCCAAGCAACAGATACAGGAATAATTTGCGCTATAGATCCACAAGCGACTGAGCGCATTTTAGATCGAGCAAGTTTAATCGAGGCTCAATCAATATGAGGAACAAATCTTCTAGCTGCTGCTATTCCCTATCGAGACTCTCTGTTTCTTTCTGGAGATTTCAGAAAGTTGCTAGATTTAGTTGATACTGCGTTTGAGAATGATGAAGGTTTTTTCCTAACTCCTTGGGTATTTTGTATCATGGATGGTATGGTGACAGGAATCTGCAATTTGAGCGAAAATGGAGAAATTATTGTTGACTATGTAATGATTCCTCCAGAATACCAATAATATGTTGGAAATAACTTCATAATCGCTTCAGTACCGCGATCGCAAGTCAGCGAAAAGCGCGATCGCACTGTTACGAAGTCTCCCTATATCCCCAAGCAGTTATTAGGGAATGATAATTATGAAATATTGAGGAAGCTTTTATTGCATCAATTTTATCTTTGGAGCGTAAGACCTTCAGTTTACTGAGGGATGTAAGCGGATTTTACAATTAACGTGATCTTATTGTAAATATGTGGTATAAAGAGAAATAACAACATAAGCATCTCTAGTCGTAATGCTTAATCGCACTTACACATACAAACTACAACCAAGTAAAAAGCAGATAGAAATAATTGACCATAATCTAGGGGTTTGTAAGTCTGTCTGGAATCATGCTCTATATCAAAGAAAACTTTGGTATAACAGTCGTAAGTGTGATATTAATAAGTGTTCTCTAATCTCTGAATATGTTGTCCAACCTTACGAATATCCGTCTTACCATGCTCAATCTGCGGAATTAACTCAAGCTAAGAAAACTAACCCTTACTTGAAATCTGGTAACGCTCAAGCCATGCAACAAACATTAAGAAAGTTGGATAGAGCGTTCAATGATATGGCTCGTAAAGG
>JAAUYD010118805.1_pt1 | contig 10249 bp, 5 predicted proteins | sample 7278101 | NCBI WGS metagenome assembly JAAUYD01 (sample SAMN14350128, study PRJNA611818) | marine sediment metagenome | isolation source: surface marine sediment (0.6m) | place: French Polynesia: Moorea | collected 2018-08
ATATAGGTCTGGTCGCAAGGAATCGGACGGTCCTGGCTGACCGGTTTGTAGCAGGAGAATACGCCCCGGCGCATGAAGTCATCCCGCCGGGGGTCCGTGACAAACTGAAAATCACCGTACAGGTATCCCGCAGAGATGCGATCCTCAACGCGCTGATCGAGGCCGTCAAGGTCTGCAATTTCTACGACGCGCTCTACCTTCTGTCTTGGAACGAGTTGCAACTCGACTGAGGTCACCACGCCGAAAAGTCCGTATCCACCGATGACCAGACTAAACAGCTCGGAGTTTTCCTCCCGACTGCATCGCAAAATCTCACCTTCGGCATTGACCACCTGAAAGGAGACGACGTCCTGAATCAAGGGGCCGGCGTCAAGGACCCGCCCGTGAATGTTGGCTGCCAGGGAACCGCCAACACTCATGCGGTCTGCTCCCGTTTGTTTCTGCCGAAGACCCCATGGAGCATCACTGCCCTCTTGCAGCGCCAGATAACCCTGGATCAGTTCGGGCCACTGAATGCCGGCCTCCACCGACAGGGTGCCTTGATCAGGATTGAAATCCAGAATCCGGTTCATCCCGCCCATGTCCAGCAGTATCCCTCCCGAAACAAACTGCTGGCCTCCCATGGCATGCCGACCACCGCAGCAGGCGAGGGGCTGTTCTTCTCTGCGGGCTGACTCTACGGCCTGTACCACCTGTGCAGGCCGGGCCGGCCTGGCTATTGACTGAACCAGACTTTGGCTTAGTTTCGAGTGAACGTCGTTGACCTGAAGCGCAACCGGCGTTTCTGCTACCTGGAACATTCATAGACCTCCTTGAACCGGAGTCTGGAAAGCTACTCATCGCCCCATCAAGCTCAACCGTAGATCGAAAAGTACCGAGGAGCGATACCTCGGGTTTTGCGGGATGCTTCTCTCTGTTGGAAGGCACCGTCCCGGGTGCCGGTCAGGCGGCAGGAGACACACTTCGGCCAGGTCGGTTCGGCGGTGTATCAGATTCTGCGAAGTTCGAAGTCTCGGGGTTAAGTCTTGCATTGCCACATTCAGGCCCTGATACGGTCCAGTATGACATTTTAGCGATGGCGCTCGGCGCCGTGGTGCTCGGAATGGACCTTTGCCCTTCCCGACACGTAGGTTACGGAGTATTCCGGGCACATAGGTTGCACATTGGGATAAGCCGAGCACGCGCCACACCGCTAAGTCTCTGATCTGACGACTGAAACCTGATCTCTGGCTCTGTAGGACCTAAACCTACGGTCTAACCCAAAATCAGTCCGGGATTCGCCCGGGGGTCTGCGAAACAGTGGGGACTGCAGTGTGCTACTTGATCTGTGGGGAATCTGGCACCAGCGAGTCGGCCTGCTGCATAACAGTGAGTGCCTCCTCTCGCATGCCCCGTTTCTCCAGGGAATCGGCAAGCGTGCGCAGGACTACCCATCGATCCTCAGCCGCCGCGTACATGGAGTCCCCTAGCAGATCCAGGGCTTCGCGCGCCAACTCGGTTGCTCGCTCGAGGTTCGATTCGTCATGGTTGATGTACACCTGCGAGAGGCTGCAAAGAATCTGCCACGTCGTTGCGCCGCCCGCGAGGGCTGCCTCCAGATCCTCGCGCGATTTTTCGAAGCGGTCCAGCATCGCGAATACAACCCCACGGGTTCCCCGCGCGTAAAGGCGGTGAGACGGGTCTGCGCTGCCGAGTTCTACCAAATCGTTGAGCGCCGCTGCAAGCGCCTCGCGATCATGGTCATTGCTACATCGATGGGGCAGGTCGCCAAGGTCGACTATCGCAGCCTCCGGCATTCCCTTCTCAATCCACACCCGTGCGCGAATGACCCGTGCCAGGGGGTGGAATGGAAAGGCAACAATGACGCGTTTCGCGTCGGTATGTGCGCCGTCCAGGTCTCCGGCAGCGAGCTTTTTCAGGGCTTGTTCCAGATACTCCTCCCAATCTTCGGGATCTGCCGGCTGCAGCAAAAAACCTTCACCGTCTACTCCGACGACACCGTCGCCAGCTGATTCGGCCATCTCGGCGACCAGCGCGGCCAGCAGCTGTTCAGCGATGTGGTGCCCCGGCTCCGCAGCAAGAATCTCACTCAAGTCATCGATTGCCTCCTGGACACGCGACAACTGGGTACGCACAATCGCACGACCGATTTTCGCCTGCGTATGGCTGGGGTCTTTCTCGATCGCCGTGGTGAGCATTGCTTCTCCACGCTGCAAATCCACCTCCCCGAAAGTCAGCGCCCTCCCGAGTTCGAAGTAGCAGGCGGCTGACGAGTCACCCAGCTCCATGGCGCGGTCGCAGTTTTTGATCGCTTCTTCATAGTGGCCCGCGTTGAAGTGGACGTGTCCAAGAAACCGGTGCCACAGGGGTGACTGCGGTTCCGTTTCGATGGCCTTCGCGAGAAATTCGATCCCGCTTTGATAATTTTCCAACACGTCCGCTATCGCAGCCGCGCTTGCCCACCCTGCTGCGTCAACGGGGCTGGTTCCGCGCGCTGCCTGAAATTCGAGATCGGCGGCCTCGCGCAGCTCGGCGAAATCGGAATCCGGTTGACGGTCTGCAGCTTTCCGCAGGCTTCGAAGCCTGGCCAAGGCGACCTCGTAGTCCGTCTCAATGCACCCGTCGGGAGTTTCGATCCGGCCATCGTCGTACAGCCGAAATCCGTACCGGCTCGCAAGAACCCAGATCGCAAATGACGCCGCAACAGAACCTTCCTTGTAACGTTGGATCAGTAGCGGCAACCGCTTGAGACTTGTCAGGGCCAAAAACCCGCCCGCAAACGCCAGACTGTTGGGGCCTATCTCGTCCAACCGGTCGAGCAGCGCCTCGAAGGGGACCTCTATTCCGCGTGCTTTGATCCAGACGGCAGCGCGCGTCGAGATTAGCAGATCCGGGTCTCCCAGCGCTGCGACGGCCAATTCCGGACTTCCGTCCAGATACTGAAGGATCTCAAACGCCGCAAAGCGCGTTAGATCATCGCCATCGCTTGGCGCCAGTATTTGACCTACAACATGCAACATGTCGTCCGGCGAGGACGTGCCAGCGGGCAGTGTCGAAACGTCCTCGAACTCCTTACGGGCTTTAGCGATCACCGCCTCCAGCCCGTCTTCTTCTACAAGACCTTCCACCTGTTCGCGGGTGCTTTTCGCCTGCGCTTCGAAAATCTCCAGTTCAAGGGGCTCGACGATCGACCAGCTGAGGGCCTGGCCGGCCGGGTCCACGAACAGCTCCGCCGCCGGGCTGTTTCGCATCAGCTCGGCGGCCGAATACGCTGTCAACGCACCCATCTTGGCGGCATCGTCGCCGCGTCGAATGGCCTGGTCGAGAGCGAAGATGGACGTATCTGTCTCCAGCTGTGCAAGCGCCAATGCAGCCGATAGTCGCTGATCGTCGTTCGACTCCTCGGATTCCAGGATGCTGATCAGCGGTGAGATCGCCGCTCGCGCTCCGCACCCACCCATCACCGGAATGACGATAGCCTGCTCTTCGTTCCTACCTGCCGTGAGATATTCCAGCAGAATCGGGAGCACCGCTTCTGGACGTAGATTGGTGATGGCGCCGAACCAAAAAACTTCAGCCATCGCACGGACCAGCATGTTATCGATTTGCGCCCGAACGGCGGCGCTATCGAGCCAGGCTTCAAGGACCGCTGGTGCGAGATCGCGGTCGCCCTGTCTGGAAATGCAGCGCGCCGCAGTCATTCGAACCTGGGTGTCCGCGTCGCTCAATGCGGTGACTAGTGCGGGGCCGGCGCTGTCGTCCTGACAAAGCGCGAGGCCCAAACAGGCGGCGGAGCGAACGGCAGAAGACGGATCCTCGCGGAGGACCTGGCGAAGTGACTCGACCGCCTCAGCGTCGTTGAGCGAACCAAAGGCTATGGCGGCCGCGGCGCGATGTTCTTGCGGGATTTCAGCGTCTCCCAGTGCTCGACGGAGACCGGTGCGAATTGCATCGAGCTGCAAGTGGCGGAATAGAGGAAGCATGCGGTTACGCGCGAACGGATCCTGTGTCCAGGTTCGGACAATTTCAGCCGCTGTCTGATCCGGGAACGGCTGCAAGGCAGGTATCAGTTCCGGGTGAACCTCGGTGAGACATTCACCAAGCAGACACACGTGGTGACCGAGCGCCTCACCCCCGGAGAGATCAGCGAGTGAGGCCAGCACTGTTTGCAGAGTGTCGAGTCTCCTCTTATCGCGCCCGAGGATGCCGGTCACTATCGGCAGGATACGTGACCAGCGACTATCAATTTGCAGGTCCGGAACTCCCTGGATGAACGTCTTGTCGTTCGCCAGCTGCTCTGCTGCCAGGTACTCCTGGAAGCGGTCGAATGAAAAGCTGAAAGACCTGGAAGCGAACCCGAGGCCTTCCGTCGGCGCAATGATCTCTCGAGCAACCAGGCGCTCGACTACCTCCTCGGCTTCTGTCTCGCCTGCTTCGGTCAGATAGTCGAAGAGCTCGCTCTCGTCGAACTCATGACCCGACGCGGATTCCAAGCCGAGCGATTGTGTTGCAGCCCGCTGCAGGGCGGTGGCGACCGCCCTGCGTCGTGAATAGCTCTCGTTTCCGAAGGAGGCCTCCCATACAGCCTTCCAGGCGTTTGAGACGACTGCAGTGCTGGTCAGCGCAAGTGACCCGCCGCCGGCCAGGTCCGCACAAATCAAGCCGAGGAACCCTGGGTTTCGAGCCAACTCGAGCGCTCCCTTTTTCTGGATCTCCTGCTGGATCTTTTTTGCGTCGAAGTCTGGGTTGTCCGCAGCAAAGGTGAGCCCCCACTTGAAGATGAATTCCGCGATCCGCTCGCGGTTGAAGGGGCGAAGACGCAGGGTCGCTCCCGATTCTTGGCCGACATCTGTTGGCTGCTCGGGGCGAACCGCCACGATAAACCTGCGCTGGCGGCTCAGAGCATCAACGACGCGTCCGTACTCCGAGCCCACATGCTGAAGCCCGTCGCAGAGCAGCACCAATCGCCCCTCTTTTGCACAGATTTCGAGATGTTTGCGAAGTGGCGCATCCTCTTCCGCCGGCAGCAGGTTGTTGAGGGTAAATCCCACGAGGTCGGGCTCCTCATCCTGGCTAACGTATCTGTCCAACTCGCAGTGCAACGGCCAAAGCCTCTCGTTCGGATCATCGCGCCTGAGAAGCAGAAGTTGGAGGTGCTTCAGAAAAGCACCCTTTCCAATACCCCCCTCCCCGAGCACCGCCACCCGGCGACGATCCCAGATCTCCTCGACGTTGCTCACGCCAACCACCTGCGGCTCGACGTAGATGGCGTTGAGCGGTGCTGTCTCGATTGCGCCGTCACTGCCCGGGACCTTGACGCTCGAATATTTGGGAATCGACTCGATGATCTCCCGATAGCTCTCGAACAGTTCTTCCTCGGAGCGGGTTTCGTCAACAGAGCCCGCCGCGGACAGTTCCTTCAACTCTCCCCATTCGAGAATCGGGCCGACTTTGCTTCCGGCACCGATTTCTTCCAGAGTTAAAGCGTAAAGGGCGTTGTAGGCCGGTTTGACCCCGCGAGCTTCACCGGGTGATTCTCGGTAATACATCATGGCCTGATTGGTGATCATGCCCACGATGTGGCCTTTCACGAGAACCGGACTGCCCGATGAACCGCTCACAGCATCCGCTGCGTCGCGACAGCGCAGTTGCATTACGCGTCGTTTCAATTTGCTCCCGGTTGATGCATTGACGTCCATTACGGTGCCATCGATCACCAGTCCGTGCTTGCCGGTGGGCGCTGGATGTCCAAATGTTTTCCACCGAGCCTCGTTGGGAGGTTTCGCCGACCGGGGAAATACGGTCACCGGAGCCGGCTTGTCCAGACGCAGGAGCGCCACGTCCTGGTCGAAATCCACAGCATCGACCGACGCCGACGTCTCGTTTCCATCTTCCCAGCAGCTGAAGTAGAGACTGACGGTCTCGGCCGCCTGTCCCTCACCCAGTTTGACGCAGTGCGCGCAGGTCAGAGCATGTGTCTCCGAGATCAGGAACGCTGTTCCCTGGTCGAGGGACTCACCGGTCGTCCGGGCAATCGTCAGTTTGAATTCATCAAGGGTCATGGCGGTCGACAACCGTTGGACTCACACTGTCGTCCTCGTGGTATTCATATAGATTGACGTTGGTGCCGCCGTCCGTTTGCACGGCAACGTGTGCGAAGTGTGTCCGCAGAGTGGTCCACTCAGACAGGCGATTTTCGCCCATGTCCTGCACGAATCTGCGCAGCAATCCAATTGTAGCGTCATCATTCGGGCCGGGTTGGTAGATACGCTCGTCGAGTTGAATGGTGGGGCACCAGGTACCGGTATTGATATAGCGACCCCCCGCGTCTATGGGAATCGTTTTGGGCAAATGTGTGTGCCCGAAGACAACGAACTGGATGTCGTCGCCGATCAATCTCCGCGCGGCAGCGACATACGGGCCGTCGTCCGAGTCCAGGTCAAAGGTGGTCCCGATGGTGTTGCGGTGGGCGACTAACGCGCTGCGCAGACATACAAGGCCATCGTCGCCGTTGGAAAGTGTGGCACGCAGGAGATTCCAGCCGGATCGAATCCAGGCAAAAAATCCGTCGCCCACTTGCGTGAGGTTGTCCGGGACCACCTCCTGGTCTTCAGGATGTTGGTCGCCGGTCACGAGATTGCCGACGATTTCCTCGGAAACCGCCAGCGCTCCCTCGGTTCGTCGAACGGTTTCGTCGTCCATTTCATGCCCAGCCAGGGCGCGCCGGTGGAACGACGGGGAAACCGAGGGGTGTTCCGCGTTGCTGACTTGCGTCAATTCGTCTGGCACCACTCCGTTATCGCCAGTGTCGGCGACGTAGGTCTCTTCATCGGGCACGACACCCGGTTTGGCATCGGTTCTTGCTCTCACCGCCGACCAGATCTCACGTATTTTGCGTAGCGCTTCTGGATGCAATACCGCCAGGATCGGAATCAGCGCCTCGTTCTCGGGCTTCAGGAGATCTATGAATCGGTAGATTCGCTTGAGGGGATTCATAACTTCCGTCACCAACGTGGAGCCCGCGGGCGGGGCGAAGGGATACTCTGGTTCCCCACGCGAGGCCCGTGCGCGATAAGCGCGGAGACCGCCATGAGCAACTGAATTCCAGCCGTCGTAGCGATTCCCATGTTCGATCAGCGCACGACCTCGGCAGCAAGCTTCCCCGTCGAAGAGGAATTCGACGAGGGCCGGCTGACCGCCGGTCAGAAGCTTTAGCAACTCGCTTCGCACTGCAGGTAGCGCCAGCTCGATGTCATGGTTTCCCAGCAGAATCGTCAACCGATGTCCAGCCGTGACGAATTTTGAGAGTTGCTCGAACACCCGTTCTCCGGGAGGCGAATCTCTGTCGCAGGACTCCACGATCTGCCAAAACTTCTTGACAGCGACCTTCGATAAGCCGGTGAAGGAGGCAAAAGGCTCCTCAGCCAGGAAATCCAGGAAATCTCCGTTAATGATCAGCTCCACGGAGTCTTTCGCCGCGATGTCCAGGACAGCCCTTTTTTCGATCTGCGCGATAAAACGTGCAAGCCTTCGCCGGGACTCCGGCGGGCACATCTGGAAGCCTGGGCTCGTCCCCTCGGGTGCGCTGCCTCCAAGGTGTAAGTCAGAGATTACGAATGCGTGGTGCTTGCCCATGCGTGTCCCCCCGGATCAATGACGCCCTGACCGCTCCCTGCTGCGGGCGTCTCGATGGCATTCGGCAGTCTTTAGAGCATAGTAGGAAATACCCCGACGCGCGAGAGATTTTGCCGAGAGTAACGACGATTCTGGTGGGCTGAGTATAGGAAATTCAAACGCCCTTTTCGCCCGAATGGTCAGTTACTGGATGGTTTCTCTTATCCGAAACTCGGCAGGCCCTGAATGGATCTGGACGCATCGAGCCCTGTGATCGTCAGTGATGGGGTTGATCGTGGTCTGTGATGCTGAGGTTTTGTTTCCTGTGTAAACCCTTTTGCAGGACTTTTTCTGCGTGGATTTGACCGAAGGCAGAAACCCTCTGTGAGGCCTCTTTTGCTCGTAGAATCAGCGGCTTGAATCGCTCCGAGTAGCACACCGTCAGGCCATTGCGTTGGTCCAACTTGTCAGCCTGGAACTGGCGGCATCGTGCTCGATAACGGCGTCCTGAAGCAGCTTGGACAGACCGCCTGTAGTCTGGCACCCATCAGATTTTCCTGTTCGGCGCTATGTCCCAACCCATAATTACGGGTTTGGATGGTTTTCGACGTTCTGCCGTCGTCCCCGAAGGTGAAACTGAATCCAAAGACTGAGTAAGGAGGGTATACAGGGCAGCCCGATCTTCCACGTTTGCCACAATCTGCCCGCGAAGGACCTGAATTGCGCCGATTTCGCTCATTCCTGAGTTTTTCAGGCATTGCAAAACTAAAGGACTAGACACACCCGGTGTTCGTTGGGTGTCATAAGTCGGTTGAACCCTCCCGAAATTCAGGGAAACCTCTTCGATTGGCGTCACCTTTGATTTACTTGCCGAGGATTGAGCGTTCATTAGTTGGTGAAGAAGTTCAGCCAGACAAGCACGATCTTCCGCACGATGGACCATCTGGCCACCGAGTGTCTGACCTGCGCCAATTTCACTCAAACCACAGTTCTTAAGGTATTGCTTAGCTACACGTGCAGCCATGGGTACCGCATGAACAGTCATTTTTTTGCCTCCACCTCGGGTTAAGGGAATTTTTTCCTCTCTGAAGAGCAACGAATAAGCGCCCGGACTTATTGAGGGGCGCTTTTTTGGGATCTGCTCCCACTGAACCCTACGCACTTGGATCGTTGATGCGACAGAACGCTCCGAAAAAAGTCTTTAGCTCCCACTGGTTGATCTCAGGCTGCAAATCCTTGAGCTTCTGCTCGGACAGTAATTTTTTGATGCCTTAAAGCGCCCTTTTGAGGCCAAAACCAACATCGGGTCGGCTCCCGGTCATCTCCCGACGCGATGCCGAAGATGCGGTCTTGATGTCGCTCGATCATTTCAATGGATTGATGGAGACTGTGCACTTGCTTAAGAGCCCGGCAAACGTGGCTCATCTCAGTAAATCCATCAAGCAGTATCGCGCTGGCCGGACGCACCAGCGCGAATTAGTTGATGACTGAAATCCTGGCTTGGACGAAGGAGTCCTGGTCAGACTACGTCTACTGGCAATCCCAGGACAAAAAGACGCTCAAGCGAATCAATCGACTGATCGAAGACACCCGGACAAAACCCTTTGAAGGGATTGGTAAACCCGAGCCATTGAAAGAAAATCTGGCCGGCTTCTGGTCGCGTCGAATCGACGAGAGTAATCGGCTGGTTTACGCAGTTGATCACAATCAACTGACGATCATTTCTTGTCGGTATCACCAGGAGAATAAGGAGCCCGCCCCGGAACCGCTACCTAAGTGCGGACCATTCTGCCTAGACACGCGGCTGGAACCCTGGGCAAATGCTGATTTCTATAGTTAGGGAGGGAATACAGGAAAAGAGATCATTAAGGACTCTCACCAACTGACCCGACTCCTGTAGGAATCATGAGCGGGGGTCCCGACTTTTCGCTGACTCTTCGCCTGTAACGTTGCTTATGCATGGGGCTGTAGATCTTTCCTGCCAGGAAATGTCCGCGCCCTTTGTGGAAAAGCGTCTATTTGGTCCCGTAAAGCTCGAAAAGCGTTCATTTGCAAATTGCACCCCTGGAGAATTCAGGTCCTCGTGATCCCGTGTGCGCGCTCCGAGGCCAATGATGGGGGTGCCGTTTTTGTTCATCAGATCGTCTCGCCAGAGCGGGCGGTCGCCGGTAGTGAGGACGCGTGAATAGAATCGCTTGACTTGCTCGTGTTCCGGGACCGCGATGTCTGCGCTGAGGGTATGGCCGGCGGCGGCGGTGAAGGCTTGTGACATGGATCCGGTCAGTCTCGCTTGAGGTACTGGGCGACCTTGTTCGTTATGCGCCAGCTGCCATCAGCATGGATCAGGTTGAGATAGTCGATATACCCATGCTCGCCGTTCTCGCCCCAGGTGAACTCGACGGTGGCATTGGCGGCTTTGCCGGTCTTGAGCATATTGGTGATCTCTATCCGGGCGTCCCAGTCGTTGCCGGTGTCGACGACCTCCGCAAAGTCGTCTCGGGTGAAAAACAGATATTCCTCGTTCTGATCGTAATACTGGATTTCAGCGTTGTCGGCAAACGCCCGGCGAATGTGGGCTCCCGAGCCGGTGCCGACGGCAGTGATGTACGCCTGCACGGCGGCTTCGGGTTCCGCG
>JAAUYD010307974.1_pt1 | contig 10248 bp, 8 predicted proteins | sample 7278101 | NCBI WGS metagenome assembly JAAUYD01 (sample SAMN14350128, study PRJNA611818) | marine sediment metagenome | isolation source: surface marine sediment (0.6m) | place: French Polynesia: Moorea | collected 2018-08
CTTGCCGCGTTTGCCCAAGCCTTCCATCAGGCCGCAGGAGGTGGTGCTTTTGCCTTCACCCAGCGGGGTCGGGGTAATGGCGGTGACTTCGATATACTTGCCGTCGGGTTTGTCTTTAAGACGATCGATGATCTTGAGAAAGTCGAGTTTGCCCAGTCGGCCCATGGGCAGCATCTCGTCTTTTTCCAGACCCAGTTTCTCGACCCAATCGTCCGGAGTTGGCATGTTTTTTTCCGCTTCTTCGGAAATCTGCCAGTCAGCCATGTTTACCGCATCATAAGCCATCTATCCAATCCTCCTTTAAGTTAATGATTTAACGATGGGGACCTGACTGTCCAACTTCAGGGACCCCTGCATGGTTGAATCAATGAGTTGAACACGATCGGATTGATCAAAGATTAGAGTGATCACGGTTTTCCCGAGATTCTGGAAAAACGCCGCCAACTTAGCATGTTGGGGTCCATTTGGCAAGACTTATGTCTATGGTCGTCAGCGACCTGTAAAACGATATAATGATTAGAAAACATTATATAAAAATGTTGCTGAGGGCAACTTCTGGATCGGCATTGGCGACGAGCGCTGCAGCGCTGCCGGCTTCAAGACGCCGGTCGGATTGAATTGTCTTGGAGCTGGTAGAGTCGATAGTAGTATCCCTGCCTGGCCATCAAAGTATCGTGGCTGCCGGTTTCCGCTATGGCGCCGTTGTTGAGCACGACAATCCGATCGGCACGGCGTGCGGCCGTCAGGCGGTGGGCCACCACCACACAGGTGCGCCCCTGCATGAGGTTGGCGATGGCCTTTTGAAGATGGATCTCGGTTTGCGAATCGACATACGAGGTGGCTTCGTCGAGTATGATCAACTCCGGATCGACGGCAAAGGCGCGCGCCACGGAAATCAGCTGGCGTTCACCACTGGACAGGGATGCACCGCCTTCGGAGATGGGGGTCTCCAATCCCTGCGGCAGTCTGGCCACCAGTTCCTTACAGCGACTGGCATCTAAAATGTGGTGCTGGCGGGCATCGGAAAGGCCGTTGACCCCAAAAAAGAGGTTGGCCTTCAGCGAACCGGAGAACAGGAAGGGATCCTGCATAACCAGGGCGATCCGCTTTCTCAATTCCGTAGGCGCAATGTCGGCACAGTTGACGCCATTAAAATGAATGCTGCCGGCAGTCGGGTCGTAAAAGCGCACCAGCAGGTTGACCAGTGAGGTCTTGCCCGACCCGGTGGCACCGACGATGGCCACGGTCTCGCCGGCGTCGATAACCAGGTCAATGTTTCTCAAAACGGGTTCGCCGGGCGTATAGGCCAGGGACACCGATGAGAAACGAATCTGTTTCAGCGGCCCGATAGGCGTCGAGAATGGCTCCGGTTCGGGCCCGATCGGCGTGTCCATGAGCAGAAAAATACGTTCGGCCGAGGCCATGGCGTTTTGAAGGATGTTGTATTTTTCGGCCAGGTCCCGGATGGGGCGGAAAAACATTTTCATGTAGGCGATAAAGGCGGCCAGGACGCCGATGGTTACCGATTGGCCGAGGACGTGTCCACCGCCAACATAGATTACGATCGCGATGGCGGTGATGCCCAGCATTTCAATGATCGGCATAAAGACGGCAAAAATGTTGATCTGGCGCATCCCCGCCAGATAGTTGTCATGGTTTAGCCGCGCAAAGGCGTTGAAGTTCTCCGTCTCTCGACGAAAGGTCTGGATCACCTTGATCCCGCTGATGGTTTCGGAGAACCGTGTGTTGATTTCGGCCACCTTGATGCGCAGTTCGCGAAAGACATCGCGCACCCGCTTGGAAAAGCCGAAGGCCGCCATCACCACCAGCGGCAGTACCGTAAAGGTCAGCAAGGCCAACTGCCAGTCCATGGCCAGTAGAACGACGGCGATGCCCGCCAAGAGGAACATGTCCTTGAATACCATGGAGATGAACGAGGTGAACAGTTCGTGCATGTTCTGGATGTCGTTGGTTACCCGGGTGACCAGGCGGGCCACGGGATTGCGGGTGAAAAAGAGCAGGGGCATCCCCTGGAGATGGGCATACAGGCCGATGCGCAGATCGTGCATGATGCGGTGACCAGCGAGTTCCATGATCAGGTTTTGGGCGAATGTAAAGATAAAGATGGCAACCACCACCAGCAGGAACAAGGCACTGATACGGACCAGGCCGGACAGATCCTCCTTTCTCAGACTGCCCAGGCTCTCCGGGTCCAATCGTTGCAAGTCCGCCAGCCGAATGTCTGCCGTACCGTTGCGCACCTGGAACAGGTCCGGATATGCAGCGACCACGCGGGCAATTGCCCGATCGGACAGATCCAGTACCAGCCGCTGCTGTCCGTCTTCGTCAAGGGTACGGTCGATACGATCGCGGGGCACCACGTAGCGGTCGATGACTTCCTTGGTGATGTAGGGCACCGACAATTCAAGCAGAGTGATGGCGATCACCAGCAACACGGAAAAGAGCAGCTTGACCCGGTGTGCGACCGCATAGGGCAGTATGCGCCGCAACAGCTTCAGGTCGTAAGGTTTTCCCAGCCGCTGCTCTTCATCGTACCCGTAATCAAAGCGCATCTTCCAACTCCTGGAGGCGATAGGCCCTGGCATAGTAGCCCGCGGCGGCCATTAACTGCTCATGGTCGCCGGAGGCCACGATGCGGCCCTTTTCCATGACCACGACCCGGTTGGCGTGGCGTACCGCCGACAGCCGGTGGGAAACGATCAGCAGGGTTTTGGCGCCGGCCAGGGATCGCAATGTGTCGACGATGCGCGCCGCCGTGCGGGTGTCCACCTGGCTTACCGGATCGTCGAGAACCAGGATGGGGGTGTCGTTGAGCAGGGCCCTGGCCAGGGCTACCCGCTGCTTCTGCCCGCCGGACAAAATCACCCCTTTCTCACCCACGATCGTGTCGAACCCCTTGGGCAGTTCATCGATGGTCAGGTCCAAAGCCGCCTGGCGGGTGACCAGCGCCAATTGGCCGTCGGTTACCGCCGGACTGCCGAAGGTGATGTTATCCCTGACGGTGCCGGCAAACAAGAATGGCTCTTGGGGTGTGATGGACATCAGCGACCGCAAATCGGAAATCCGCATGTCACGGAGATCGACGCCGTCGATGGCGATGGTCCCTGCCTGAATATCGTACAGGCGCATGAGCAGTTGCAGGAGCGTGGACTTACCGGATCCCGGCGGGCCCACAATGCCCACGGTTTCACCCTTGTCGACGTGCAGGTCGATCTGGTGGAGCACCTGGCCGCGGTCGGCATCGTAGGCGAAACTGACCTTTTCGAATGCCAGCCGATGCCCAAAGGCGTTCAGACTTTGAACATCCTCGATTTCAGTCAGATCCGATGGTGTGCTGAAGATGCCATCCAGCCGGTCCAGGGAAGCCCTGCCGCGCTGAATGAGGTTGGTTACCCAGCCCAGGGCCATCATGGGCCAGGTGAGCAGCCCCAGATAGCTGATAAAGGCCACGAAATCACCGGGCGTGATGCGGGCGAACACGGTCTGACGGCCGCCCTGGAAGATCACGATGGCCAAGCTCAGGTTGGTCAGCAGCAGCATCAGCGGGAAGAAGGCCCCCGTGATTTTGACCAGGTCGATATTTTCCTGCACATAGGCGTTGGAGATGCGGGTAATTTCGCGGGTCTCGGCGTTCTGGGCGTTGTAGGCCATCACGACCCGAATGCCGGCGAAACGCTCTCTGACCGCCTCGGTCAATTCACTGAAGGCGCCCTGGACGCGCTTGTAGCGGTGGTGCATGCGACGGCTGAAGAAGCGGGTTCCGACCACAATCAGCGGCATGGGGATCAGCACGTAAAGGGTCAGCTCCAGATTGATATAGATCATGAAGCCGATGGCGGCCGATCCCAGAAAGAGCGCGTCGTTCAGCGCCACTAGGCCCATTCCTGAGGCCATGCGTACCTGTTGGATGTCATTGGTGGCGTGGGCCATGAGATCACCGGTACGCGTTCGATCGAAATAGGCCGGGGAGAGGGTCTGCAGGTGCGAGAAGAGTCGGTTTCGCATGGCTTCTTCGGTCCGGCGAGCGGTGCCCAGCAGACAGCGGCGCCAGAAAAAGCGGAAAATACCGATGCACAACCCCAATGACAATATGAGTACGGCATAATTCAGCAGTGCGTCCTGATCCACCTGCATGAGGGTCAGATCGTCAACGGCGCGTTTAATGACCCGGGGGATGAACAATTGGAGCAAATCGACGACGATCAGACAGAGCAGGCCGAAGATGATGCGGTAGCGGTTGGCAACTAAGTAGGGTTTTATCAGCTTGAAAGCGTTCATCGATCCTCATGATCTGGGTGACGCGGGGGCCGTTGAAGCAACAGGGGCGTTTCGGTGCGGCCGCGCCGTATGCAGCCGAAATGAGGATAAAAATAAGGCCGGATGGGCCGGTGGTCAAACTTCCGGCGGCTGCGAGGTGGCAACCGTCGTCACCCGGGCGCCGGCTCGCTGCCTTTACAGTCAGGCAGCAGGTTCAGGGCCTGAATGCGCAATCCTTCCGGACGGCGGTCAATGAGGTTGAGGCATCCCCGGTCCTGGCCGATGCGGAAGATGTTTTCCAGCGGCATGCCCAGCAGTTGACACAAGATGACCCGGTTGACCCCGGCGTGGGCCACGATCAGGAGATTGCCGTTGGAATGCGCCAGCAACTTCTCGAATGCGGGGATCACCCGCCGCTGCAGGTCGGCAAAATTCTCTCCGCCAGGCGGCCGGAAGCGGACGATCGACCGGCCTCGCTGCCGAAACGCTTCGGGCCAGCGCCGGCGGACATGGGCAAACGACAGGCCCTCCCAACTGCCCAGGCGAATCTCTCTCAATGCAAACGACGACACGACCTCGACGGAACGATCAATCCCAATGATGCTTGCGGTTTGCATGCAGCGTGTCAGATCGCTCGTGAAGATGTGATCGATCCGCACTCCGGACAACCATCTGCGCCAGAACCGAGCTTGGCAGACACCGCGTGCATCAAGCGGTGGATCGGTCTGGCCGATGAATTGCTTTTCCTTTGCGGCGGTCTGGATATCGCCATGGCGCACCAGAAACAACCATTGGCGACCGGATGTATGCAGCCGGATTTTCATTCGGTGGTACACGCGGATTCCCCGTCGAGCAAACCGGCTGCCTTAAGCAGGTTGCAGACTGGCTGTTTGGTGGTGGCCTCCAGTTTGGCCTGAATGGCTGTCGCCGATTGGCGTCTGCGCTGAATCGCTTCAGCCAGTTCCGGCACGTGACCGTGCCGTTTGATTTTGGCCTCAAATCGCTGCGCTACGCCGGTGATGCGGTTTCCCGCGACCAGTTTGTCCGCCAGGTAGACGATCTGGGCCTCATCCAGCGGCCCATCGCGATCAACATCGAGATCCATGTGAACGGCAACGATGGCGGCCATGGCGGGAAAACCCATGTCGGTCAGCAGTCGGGCCCCGGCGGCCGCGTGGTCCGGTGCTAAGCGAGTAACGTCGTGCACCCTTGACGCCGCTTTGATCAGGTGGGTGTCCAGGTCACCGCCATCGGCATTCACGGCGTCGGCCAGAGCGACGGCCACCTCAGCAACGATGTGGCAGTGTCGGACCAGCGGATCGGGCAATCCGCAAACCTCTTCCAGAAGCATCTGACATTCATCGTCGTTGAGGCAGTGAATCCGATTCAGGCGCATGGACAAGCGTTGCACATCCTCGGGCCTGTCCAGGTCCAGCAGCACGGCCTCGTCGGCCACTGGCAGGCCTATGGCCTCCGAATCGAAGCGGGCCAGCAATGCCCGCAGGCCGCCAGAGCCCTGGTAGTCGGCAATCACGGTCCGCAGGCCACCATCGATCAGGGGGGGATGACCTCGACGGCCGCCGAAAACCGGATAGACCACCGCAACGGACAGTCCCTCGGCCCGGGTCATCAGCCGGCTCACCGTATGAGGGCGGACCAGGGGGATATCCACCGGGTGGACGAAAAAGGACGGGGTGCCGGCTGCCAGTGATCGGAGGCCGGTCTGTATGGACGATAGCATGCCCCTGGCGGGATGCGGGTTCTCAACGATGTGCACCGGCTGATCCACGAGCGCTCGTCGGATGCGCGGGGCTGCATGGCCGGCCACCACCCGAATGTCGGTGACACCGGCCGTCCGGTAAAGCGCCACCACACGTTGCAGGAGGGTCCGCTGGCCCAGGGGCATCAGGGGTTTGAATTGTCCCATGCGTCGGGAGCAGCCGGCGGCCAGAATGATGGCCGATGGAATCGATGGAGATGCCATGGGCGCTTTTCCTGTGGATCGTTATTCAACAGCGGCGCCGGTCCCAATTCCCTTGAACCGGGGTCACGCATGCGATGCGTGACAAACAGCCCTTTTCAGTTGACACCGATCATATCCAGATACTCGGCTTCGGTCAGCACGGTCAGACCCAGTTCGCGGGCCTTGGCGATTTTCTTAGCCCCGACGTTTTCACCGCAAACCAGATAGTCGCTGTTGCCGCTGACCGCCGTCTGAACAACGGCGCCCAGCGCCCGGGCTTCGGCCTGCATGGCGGCTCGTGATCCGTGACCCATTTTTCCAGTGAAGACAATGGATTTGCCGGCGACGGGGCTGTCGAGGGTCGACCGCTCCGATGCCAGCGGTGTGCGCTGAAGATTGAAACCCAAGGCCAGCATGTGGTCGATCAGCGGTTTGAGTCGGCCCAAATCGGCGACGATGCTGTTGCTGGTAATGTCGCCGAAGCCTTTGATGGCTTTGATCTGGTCTTCGGTCAAAGCGGTGACCGATTCGATGGGGTGGTATGCCAGCAGTTTGCGACTGTCCCCGGTACCCAGATTGGCGATGCCGAAGGCGGCCAGAAAGCGCCAGTCGTCCACCGGTTTGGTTCGGCTGGTGGTGATGGCTGCGGCCAGGTTTTTGGACTGCACCGGACCGAATCCCATGTCCACAAAGTCCGCTTCGGTCAGCCCGTAGATCGCTTCGAGGTGGTCATGGCCGTTGTCGACCATCTTCTGAATGGTTTTGATGCCGAACCAGTCGGCATTGCCCAGTATCCTGAACCAGTGACTGATGCGTTGCTCGATCTGGGCCCGGCAGTGGCTGTTGGTGCATTTGAGAAAATCGTTGTGCCATCCCAAGGGCCGGTCGCAGACCGGGCATGCCTCGGGCAGTTGAACGTCGCCCCGCGCATCCAACACCGCCTCCAGCTTGGGGATCACCTCCCCGCTGCGAATGACCTCGATGCGGGTGCCGATGCCAATGGATAGATTGCGGATGTTGCCGGCATGGTGGGCGGTCACCCGGCGAATGGTGGCCCCTGAGAGCGCCACGGGTTCAACCTCCATCACCGGTGTGACGTTGCCGGTGCGGCCGACCTGCCATTGGATGCCGATCACCGTGGTCTGGCCGGTTTCACCCTTGGTCTTGATGGCGATCTGCCAGCGGTAGTGATGGGCCGTGGCACCCATGTGCGCTTTCAACCCATCGTCGGTGACCTCGGCGACCACCCCGTCGGTGGGGTAGTCCACATCCGACAACAGCTGCCGGATCAGGGAGGGGGCGTTTTCCACCAGGCGTCCACCATCGACCTCGATCGATGTCATGCTGCGGTAGGGGACGAAGTGAATCATGCCGTCGCTCAGGGCACGTTTGGCGTTGTCATTGAGCGTGTCCGAGGAGATGATGCCCACCACCATATTGCGCGGATGTTCGAAGAAGTCACCCATATGTGCGTCGAAATAGGATTTGACGGCGACGATTTCGCCGATCCCCTGGCCGCGGCCGCCAATGGGAATCACCCCTTTGGCAAAGGCGCTGGTGATATCGTAGCCGCTTTCGCCGTTGCCCCGGCTGGCCAGTACGTGGCCGTCATCGCGACCGGCCAGCCCGTCCAGTTTGGGCGTCAGCCGGAAGGTCACCGCAGCCATTTCCAGCGTGGCAGCCTCCTTGTGCACCCGGGTGACGAAGCGCTCCAATTGTTCCCGGGTATAGGCTTTTTCAATGGAGAGCATGGGCGTGGGATGGCGCACCTCGCGACGGTCGGGAAACTGCTCTGGCTCCACCGTCTGCAGATAGGGGTGGTCGGGTGCCTGTATTCGCAGCTGTTCGACCAACCTATCGTATTGGGCGTCGCTGACAATGGGGCTGCCCTGACGATAGGCCTGGTTGTAGGTCTCGAGCAGGTCAACCAGTTCGTTTATATCGATTCGTTCCATGATCAGCGCTCGGCTCCCAGCACCTGGACCAGGGTCAAGGCCGCGCGGCAGACCTTTTGCCGGGCCGTCTTGAATGCCGCCGACTTGAATCCGGGCCGCCAGGTGTAATCGGACAATTCATCGGATACCACCAGGATGCCTGCGGCCTCCATTTCCCGAAAGGCCGCCACTGTAAATATGGCCGACAACTCCATGTCGACCGCCTGGGCGCCCTGGGACTGATAGTGTTTTACCTTTTCCACCGTCTCCCGGAAGATGGCATCGGTGGTCCAGACAGCGCCTTCGTGGAAAGTTGCGCCGTGATGCTGCATGGCCAGCCGGACTTGATGTACCAGCGGCCGTGCGGGCAGGGCCACCCGGCAGGACGGGTCGCAATAGTGTCCCGAGGTGCCCTCGTCCACCATGGCGCTGTCCGGAACGATGATGTCTCCGGCCTTGACTCGCGGGGATACGGCCCCACACCAGCCCACAAAGAGAATCGTCTCAACCCCCCAGACCTTCAGGGATTCAACCACCATGGCCGCGTAGGGAGATCCCACTAGCGGACCGACAAGGGCGAATCGACGCCGGTCGTCGGCATGGACCTGCAGGTGGCTCATGTAGAGCTTGCGGCGCTCCGCGATCGGGGTGTCCGCCAGGTGCGACAACAGGTGCATGTCGGTCTGCGTGGCTGCAATTACGGCCAACGCACCGGTTTCGGGGGGTGTTTTGCCTTTTACGGGGTTAACGATCGCTCGGCGGTCTGGCATGGTATCGGCTCTACGAGCATGCTTTTGGGCTGCGTTATCGGTCGTTGCGGTATGATTGATATACAGCTTCCTCCCTCTGGCCTTGCCAAAAACATGCTCGTAAACCCGATATTACCGGTGCCTGTGAGGGAATCATTATAAGAACAGATGGATGTCGTGCCCATCCATGATTGATCCATTCGCCTTATGCTGGCGGCCACTTGATGACAACCAAAAGGGGCCGTAAACAAAAGGACGACCGCGCAGAACGCCGGCCGTCAGATGGTTGACAAATCGTTATGGATCAACTGGGGCGTTGCAGGTCGGTTAGTTCGTCTTTTATTTCGTCCATGACATCGTAAAGCCAAAGAATGTCCTCCGTGGTCAGGCGGCCGGCCTTGACCGGGGCCCGATCGCTGCCGTCCTTTTTTTTCAGGATGCGGGGGCCGATCTGGACCTTGGCCTCCCCCTGATCATAGCGGTTGATGGTAACGACCAGCCCCGTCTCCGGGCACTGCCATTTTTTGAGTACTTTGTCTTTATTCGGATCGAAAGGCATATTATCTCCAGAAATAATTTTGGGATTCAGGAATTGGGGAATTAGGGGATTGAGGAAATCATGGATTGGGGACTTGTCTTGTGTCCCAACTTCTTCCAATTCCTAAATTCCTCAATTCGCAATTCCCCAATTGATCCGGCCATGCCGGATCAGGTCGATATCTGCGAGAAATCGGCGATCTGACCGAAAATGGACGAGATGGACGCCAGCAGGGCCAGCCGGTTGCGGCGTACTGCCATGTCGTCGGCCATCACCATGACGTCGTTGAAAAACGCATCCACCGGGTCACGCAGGGTGGCGATGGTTGTCAGCGCACTGTCGAGGTCGCCTTGACTCATGAGGTCGGCCACCTGGGTTGCCACGGATTGACAGGCACGGTGCAGGGCGGTTTCCGCGGCATGATCGAACAGGGCCGCGTCGACCGTTGCGGCTGTAGACAGATCGGCTTTCTTGAGGATGTTTTCCACGCGCTTGAAGGCGGCCGCCAGGGGCTCGAAGCCGGGTTTGCCCTTGAGGTTTTCCAGGGCGGCCACCCGGCGCTCCACATCGGGAATCGAATCGGCCGAGACGCTGACCACCGCTGCGATGACATCTTTGGACAGTCCGTCGTCGGTCAGCAGACGGGAGAGCCGGTTATTGAGAAATGTCAACACGGCGGCTGCCGTCCGGTCCGCGGGTTCGGTGCTTTTGTCGCGGAACAGGGAGACCCCTTTTTCCACCAGTTCGCCAAGGGAAACGGAGATGCCCCGGCTGCGAATGATTTGC
>JAAUYD010197662.1_pt1 | contig 10247 bp, 7 predicted proteins | sample 7278101 | NCBI WGS metagenome assembly JAAUYD01 (sample SAMN14350128, study PRJNA611818) | marine sediment metagenome | isolation source: surface marine sediment (0.6m) | place: French Polynesia: Moorea | collected 2018-08
AGGGTAGGCGCAAAGTTACAAAGAAAAATAATTTTCCAGCCAAGCTTTATAGGCAAAGCACCTACACAGAATAATCCAAAATCCAAAATCCAAAATTGTAAGACTATGCAGGTAGTAATTGCATTGGGGGGAAATGCCTTGTTGCAGAGGGGTCAACCTTTAGAGGCTGAGGTACAACTGCGTAATATTACTATAGCAGCAAAGGCGATCGCAGAACTGGCAGCAGCACATAAAGTTGTAGTTACCCACGGAAATGGTCCCCAGGTGGGACTCTTGGCATTACAAGCCGCCGCCTATAACCGCGTTCAACCCTATCCCCTGGATGTTCTCAATGCGGAAACAGAAGGTATGATTGGCTATCTGTTAGAGCAACAACTTTACAACCATCTGCCAGAATCTCAGGTGGTAACGGTACTTACACAGGTAGAAGTGGATAGCAAAGATCCTGCCTTTAATCATCCCACAAAACCCATTGGCCCATTGTATAGCCAAGAGGAAGCAGAGCAATTAGCAGCAGAAAAAGGTTGGACAGTTGCTTTGGATGGTAATGCCTACCGTCGTGTTGTTCCTTCTCCCAAACCACTGAGGATTATTGAATTACCAACAATCCAGTTACTTGTTCAAGCGGGGGTAATTGTGGTATGTGTAGGTGGTGGAGGAATTCCAGTGGTGAAGACATCCACAGGGAAACTGAGTGGTGTGGAAGCTGTAATTGACAAGGATTTAGCTGCGGCTCTATTGGCAATAGAACTGAACGCTGATGCCTTATTATTACTGACAGATGTAGATGCAGTTTATACGCAATGGGGTTCTCCCAAGGCACAGCCACTACACCTAGTCACACCCCAACAGTTGAAAAATTATACCTTTGCCCCCGGTTCAATGGCTCCAAAAGTAGCAGCAGCTTGTCAATTTGTTAATACCACAGGAGGCGTTGCAGGTATTGGTAGGCTAGAGGATGCAGGGAGGATTCTTGCAGGTGGTGCCGGAACAATGGTAATTCATAGTTAATAATTCATATGTACCACTTGCCCAAGTCCTGTCCAATTACGAATTACGAATTACGAATTACGAATTATCAGTTATGGATGCTGATGAACTGAAGCGACTTTATGATGCAGGGGAGAGAGACTTTACAGGAGTCAATCTATCGCAACTAAAACTGATTGGTGTGAACCTTGTTGGTATCAATCTCTGGGGAGCAGACTTAACAGGAGCTAATTTAGCTAAAGCCAAGTTATGGGGATCGAATCTCAGTGGAGCTAATTTAGCTAAAGCAAATTTGACGCGAGCCAATCTCACCTGCGCTCAACTAGAACGTGCTAATCTACGGGGGGCCAAGCTCCAATATACTAAGCTTTATGGAGCTAATTTAACTGGTGCTCTTTACGATGAAACTACTAAATTTACTAGAGATTTTGACCCCTCCAGTAGAAATATGCAAAAATTTTAATTAATTTCCGGCGTTGCTGAATCAAGATATGAATTTGTCTCACGCTTCAGGCGCTCCAGGCGCAGAGAACAAGAGTTTAAGATAGCTGATTTTTCGATTTCATATTCCAATTCAGCAACGCCAATTATTCTTACTGCTTCAACAATAGATAATATAGCTCACCTTTATTGACTATAGCACCAGCGCGATCGCCTGCTTGTTTGCCAACACCGATATAGTAATCAACTCTACCTGGAGTTTTAATTGCACCTCCTGTATCTTGGTCAAGGACGTAGCGACTCACAAGACGCTGTTCTATTTTACCTTGATTGATAAAAGGAAAAGGGGCGCGAATGATGGCTAATGCACCGGGAGGCATTAAGGATTTATCTGTAGCAATTGACCTTTCTGGGGTGATTGGGACGCTGATACTGCCGCTTGCAGGAGCATTTTTGGTATCTTTAAAAAAAATAAAACGGGGGTTTCTAGGTAAGTAAATATTTTGGCTTTGGGGATTTTTTTCAAAGTAATTGATAACCTTTTCTAGAGTGATTCCTTTTTCTGATAGTTTTCCATCTTTAATTAATTCTTTCCCTAAGCTGACATACTCGTGTTCGGTGTTTCCTGCATAGTTAATTGTAGTAGTGGTACCATCAGCAAATTTCAAGACAGCAGAACCTTGGACTTGGGCAATAAAAGCATCCATCCGCGATTTCAACCAAAATAATTCTAAATCTTTGAGCTTGCCTTTGACAGCTTGTAAAGCGTCTGCACCTTCTAATTCTAAACGGGTGGGATGGGGTTTATCCCAGTTTTGAAAATCGTCAGGTAAGCGATAGATGGGATATGGGTATTCTGCTGACGGTTGGCGACTTGCTAGGTAAATTGGTTTGTAGTAACCGGTAAATAAAATAGTACCCTGATTATCAGAACCAATAGATTTATAAAATACAAATTCTTTGTTGACAGTGGCTTGTAATTCTTGGGCATTTTCGGAGTTAACAACTAATTCGCGAAATCTTTTCAGGCTTTTTTCAACTCTTTCTCGGGTAATTTCAGGAACAATATATTTTTGATAAGCTGTTTCTGCATCTGCTGTTTGCAGATAGCTTAAACTATAGTCAATTGCTTTGAGTAAATTCTGTTTATCTCCAGCTTCACCCCAAATTTGATTGTCGAGGAAATAGTTCTGATTTGGTGGTAATGAGGTTTGTAATGATAAAGGTTCTGCGGGTGGTGATGTTTGATTTTTTTGACTGACTTGTTGCTGATTATTACAAGCTAGTAGGGGCAAACCGCAAAGATAAGTTGTGAGGATTAGCTTTGCTAATTTATTTGTCAGCTGATACTTATATTGCATTATTTCGTAACTTTTGGAAGTTTAGAATTTAATTATCAGTTAGCACTGTGCCAGTTGCATAAGTCCTGATATCAGTATTATTCATTATTGAACTTCCTTTCTGGCATACTGGGGACGACAGGGAGTTCCCCAACAAACTTGTCCGGGAGGAATACTACTAAAAACACTACTACGGGCACCAATGACGGCGTTAGCAGCAATTTCTACTCCTGGGGCAATAAAGCTATCAGCTGCAATCCATACTCCATTGCCAATGGTAATTTTAGCGGTTTGCAAACCAAAGGCAGGGTCATGGATATCGTGGCTTCCCGTACATAAATAACTTTTCTGGGAAATGACGCAGTGTTCGCCAATGTAGATTTCATCTATGCTGTATAAAACTACATCATCTCCAATCCAACTATAGTCACCAATACTGACTTTCCACGGATAGGTAAAGCGAGCTGTAGGTCGAATTAATACACCTTTACCAATTTTCGCACCGAAGAGTCTGAGTAAAGCACAACGCCAACTATTACAGGGATGGGGAGTGAGGGGAAAAGCGATCGCTTGTACAAACCACCATAGTAAAATATACCAACCTGTCCGTCCGCGATCAAACCAAGATTGATCGTAGTTACATAAGTTTACGAAAGGTTTATTATCTATCATATCAATTATCAATTTTAGATTTTAGATTAACCCCACAGATGCAACTTCCTTCCCCTAATATTCCACTACATTAACCCTCTTTAATCACTTTCGCTATCTCAAAATCCAAAACATAAATATTGGCACGATGTTCAAAACCACTGAAATAGATTTTTTGCTGTTGGGTTTACTTCTTTAACCCAACCTACATTTATTTTTCTCTCCCCAAAATGACAGAACAGGGTGAATTTTGATGGGCAAATCCAGTTCAAAATTAATGTGATAGAACACTAGCAGTTGATGAATGGGGTGGGCAGATAAGTAAGTATTACACACCCCTTGTTTTTTCTTTACAGCTTTTGTAGCAGTTCTTGGGTTAACTGAGAAAATGCTTTTGAACCAGATGATTGAGGGCTATTAATCACAACGGGCAAAAAACTATCAACTGCTCTAGCTACATTCACATCTACAGGTATTTGTGTATGGCAAATCTTGTCACTACCAAAATCTTGATTAACTCGGTGCATCACTTGTTTATAGTACCTACCTGTTAATAAATTCGTGTTAGACATGGTAAAGACTATTCCCAACATTTTAATGTCTATTTCTGCTTCATGTTCGTGGCTTTCTTTTAACTGTCCAATTCTTCTTTCTAATAATTGAATACCCACCACAGATAATGGTTCTGGTTTAGCAGGAAGGATGTAAAAATTACTTGTAGCTAAAGCACTACGAGTTAAAAGATTGTAGCCAGGAGCGCAGTCAAGAATAATAAAATCATATTCTTGACGAATGGGTTCTAATATTTTTCCTAACAGTACTCTCTCAAAGCGATTCCAAATCGTTTCAAAGTGGTTCTCACCCAAGGCTACTGCTTGTTCGTGTAGCATTTCCGAAACTAGAAATTCATCATACAAATCAATATCTCCAGGTAATAAATCAAGTCCTGGAAGATTACAAACATTCGGTTGAATGATCTCTTGAATTATATACTTGGGCTTAGAATCTGGATTAATTATCTGGTCAAGTAAATATCTAAAAGTCTGCCTTTTTTTTCGGCGTTTGGCAAATTCCATTGGCGACATCAAACTCAGTGTGGCACTAATTTGAGTGTCTAAATCTAGTACCAAAACCCGTTTGCCATGATTTTTCGCTAAACAAGTGGCAATATTAACTGTAAGAGTCGTTTTACCCACTCCACCCTTCATATTTGCAGTTGAAACTACGTATCCCATTACTTAAATCCTCTGATGACGCATTCCCATCTAGTTAGCGCGAATTTCTGGTTTTTCCGCACAAATTTGCAGGAATTTTAAGGTTTGCCGACTTTTAAATATAATGGCGGCAATTTAGCCTTGATTAAAGCAGTCAAAATTATAGCAGTGATGAGTTCATATATAGACTACTAAAATAACAACTCTCTACAAGTTGAGGGAGTTGAGGATGAAAAGGGTTTTTCGGTGTTACTGGATGAAAATATGAATTTACCTCACGCTCCAGGTGCTCCAGGCGCAGAGGGTAAGAGTTTTAGGAGGTTGGTTTACTCATTTTATATCCAGATTCAGCAATGTCGTTTTTTCTAATTAATTGTTTTAACCAACCTTGGGGAGTTGAATTCCCTTGCTTCTATTAGCATTGCGTTTTGCATCGGGGTAAAATCTCCGTTGCAAAACCTAATTCGCTCATTCTAAATTCTAAATTCTACATTCTTTTAAATCCTTTGGCTGTAAGGATAAGTTTATCGTTTTTGCGTACTTCCAAGGTTGTTAGTGATGGATTGCTTGGTGTGCCATCTTCGGTAATTGGTTGCTTGACTACATAAGTATAATTACCATTTTTCCAACCTGTGATACATATTCCTTGTCTACAGGTAACTTTGCCCCCTGTCAACTCCAAACATTTACCCTGAGAACTGCATCCACGGTAACTTAAGTTGCCTGTACCATTGACACCAGACCAAGATTTTCTATTACCAATGACGACTGTCCATTCACCATTGCTCAGGGTTTGAGAGTCGCTTTTATCAGATTTAGTTGACGATTTATCTCCCACAATTTCTATTTTGGCAATCAAATATTCTAGCTTGGTTTTGCCACAGGGTTCAGAACTTTCACAATCATTAACATTAATGTCTTGATAGCTAAGATTCACTTTCTTATTTAAGAATTTATCTGGTTGCTCGCAAACTTCAAAGATTGCTCCAATTTGGCGTTCAGTACCTTTTTCATCGACTAAGCTGACATAACATTTTAAGTCACCAGTAACCATATTTTTGATAGTAGCTACTTTTGGTTGATTGCTGATATTAGATTTATTGTTAGTTCTATCGGTTGTGACTGGTTGTTTATTTTCGGAATTATCTGGTTTGAAAATATCAGTTTCTGTTATTTTACTCCCTTCATTAATAACTGGGGTTTAATTAGTAGATGATGGGGAATTTTTCTGAGTTGGTGGAGCTGTATTTGTTATTTCACTGGCTGTCTTGGAAGAAGAATTATTACAACTGACTAGTCCCAGATAAAAAATAGCAGACGCAATTATAAAAATCTGTTTTATCATATATTTTATCCCTATCTCAAATCACGGCGAATAACATTATATTCACCTATATAATCTGCGGATGATATTATATAATTAAAATTACTTTTATTGACAGATTACATAATTATTTACCAAATATATATAGGAATCCGGTTTGATTATTGAATAAAATTAGGTACTTATAGGGTGCATTATGCCAACAGCACTCCGCACCAAAAGGATTACCGGATGGTGCCGTAATCTCAGGGATAACACACCCTACGTGTTTTAAGCGCAAGCGCAGGCTACGCCAACAAAAATCAAATAGTAATCCTATGGTAATCCTAAATCATTTGTGAAAATCAAAATACACTCTCTGCTTCTCTTCCTTTGTGTCTTCTGCGTCTGGAGTGGTTTATTTCCCCTTAAATATTTTTAACGAATCAATTATAACTGCTATATTCTGCATTAATTTCGCTTGTAAACTAATAACTATATACCCATTAATATTGGTTAACTATTTTTTCCAAAAATTTGCTCTTCACAGCATCTATGTGTAATACCTGTGTCAGAATTTCTTGATTGCGCCGGCTATATTCTCTAACTTGATTGATTGATTGCAAATCCTGTGATACTGCGGATGATTGTGGGAAAAATTTTCTATCTGCAATATCATCATCATAAGTATTTTCTACCAACATTAAAATATGAGGTGTTCTCACTAATTTATTGTCTTCATCATAAATTATTTCTATTTGTAAATCATAGAGATAAGACGTATAAAATTTAGTTTGATTAACTATTTTTTCCTGGTAATATTCATTGGAAATATATGTGGAAAATGTAAACCTATCAACGTCGCGATCGCCTACACATTGAGAGATATTTATTTCTTCAATATAATTCTCAGAAATGGATGGTGGTAATGAAAATTTGTAATCATAACTAGGTTCAACTTTTCTACTCTTTTTAGATATACCTCTAGAAGCAGCAGGTAAAGTTATAGCTTCTGCAACTGCACCCAATTGAGGTTCTATAAATACCCAACTTTTTAATAACCAAATATGATTAAATATAAATTTAGCTCTTTTTAAAAAAGCTGCTTGATTCCCAATATTTCTCACCTTAATATCTATCAATGGAGCGTTAATAGAGCCTGAAAAAGAGACATCAACAATTTTAATAACTGAATCAGTATCAGTTATATAACTATGCTTAGATAGAGTTTGATAATTAGCTTGCATTAACCAAGATGTCACATTTCTCCAATCCTTGAGAGAATTAGCAGGACGTTGAGTAAGTAACTCTAAATACCGATATAATCCCCTTGATAAATCAACTCTTAACCCCCTTGGTTCCCGATTAATGGTAGCAGCAATTTCATTAGGACTATAACCACCTATTAATCCCCGTAGACAAACCTTTTCTAAGGGAGTAATATCTCTATTCTTGCCAGTGATTTTTTGCTTGGCATGAGCAATATCCTGGTAAAGTTTTGCTAAATTCCAGTTATTTTCAACTTCTATAAAAAAATCTTGGTAATTTGCCATTGCTCAGATTGTGTTCGCCCATTGCCCAATATGCTAACAAAAGTCCTAATAGTGGTTAGGTGATTTTCATTTCCGGGATTGGTTAGAGTGAAGTCATAATCAACCAACTATAAATAGTAAAGATATTATGACAGTCATCCCTAACGAACATTCTATCGGCGGATTATATACCCAATCCCTAGAAACACAGCTAGTATTTCCCCTCAAGCATACAGAAGTTAATACCCAAATTGCCGGTAATGTAGGGCGCACAGAAGTTACTCAAAGCTTTGAAAACCCTTTCACCCAACCTTTAGAAGCCATATATATCTTCCCATTACCGGATGAGGCGGCGGTGGATGAAATGGAAATAAAAATAGGCGACCGCACTATTAAGGGTAATATTAAAAAACGGGAAGAAGCACAAAAAATTTACCAACAAGCCAAAGAACAAGGACGTACTGCGGGATTACTAGAGCAGGAAAGAGACAATATCTTTACCCAATCCCTGGCTAATATCAAACCGGGGGAACAAATTGATGTCACCATTCGCTACACGGAAAGCTTGCAGTTTGTCGGAGGAAATTACGAGTTTGTCTTCCCTATGGTGGTAGGACCGAGGTATATTCCTGGTACACCAATTGATGGTAGCAAAGATACAGACGATGTCCCCGATGCTTCCCGGATTACTCCCCCAGTTATTCCACCAGAAACCCGCTCGCGCCATGATATTAATGTAACTGTGGAAATTGATGGCAGCTTACCCATCAGTAATGTTGACTCCCCATCCCACCAAATAGCAACTCAACTGAAAGAAAACAATCTCCACATCCAATTAAGCGGGGAAGACACCATCCCCAACAAGGATTTAATTATCCGCTATCAAGTTACTGGTAGGGAAACCCAATCTACCGTTATTACCCAAGCAGATGAACGGGGGGGACATTTTGCAGTGTATCTCATTCCCGCAGTGGAATATACCCAGGAATCCATTGTTCCTAAAGATGTGGTGTTTTTGGTAGATACTTCCGGTTCCCAATCTGGCGCACCCTTACAACAGTGTCAGGAATTAATGCGGCGATTTATCGAAAGATTGAACCCTGATGACACCTTCTCCATCCTCGATTTCTCCCACACTGTTAGGCAATTATCCCCCCAACCCCTACCCAATACACCAGAAAACCGTGCCAAAGCTCTAACCTACATTAGAAACCTACGAGCCAGTGGCGGTACAGAAATGTTGAGTGGGATTCGTGCAGCAATTAACTTTCCCACACCCTGGGGAAGATTGCGAACCGTGGTTTTGCTCACTGATGGTTACATTGGCAATGAAAATCAAATCTTGTCAGAAGTACAGAAACACCTCCAAACAGGAAATCGCCTGTACAGCTTTGGTGCGGGTAGTTCAGTTAACCGCTTCCTACTCAATCGCATTGCCGAAGTGGGAAGGGGAACATCCACAATTATTCGCCATGATGAACCTACCCAAGCCGTTGCTAACAAATTTTGCCAACAAATCAACAATCCCGTGCTGACAAATATTCAAATTACCTGGGAAGGAGCAGGGGAGCCACCTGTAATTTACCCAGAAGCACCACCAGATTTATTCGCCGAACAACCATTAGTTCTGTTTGGACGCAAGGAAGATAGTATCGGTGGTAATTTACACATTAGCGGTGTCGCTGCTGGCGGTAAGCCCTATCAAAAGACATTTTACCTCTATTTTGCCGACATGGGTAATCCAGCGATCGCACAGTTGTGGGGGCGGGCACGCATCAAACACTTAATGAACCAAATGTTCCATCATGAAACCACAACAGGGGTGGAAGCAGTAACGCAAACAGCTTTAACCTATCAATTACTTTCCCAATACACAGCTTTTGTCGCCGTCAGTGATGATGTGCGGGTAAATCCCCAAGGAGAGTCTATTTCTATGGAAGTACCTGTAGAAATGCCAGAAGCTGTGAGCTATCAAGGGGTATTTGGAGAAATGGAGAGAGCAAGGGGTATTACACCAGAAGCTGTCAGTTATCAAGGAGTATTAGGGGGAATGGAGAGAACAAGGGATATGACAATGGACTACATGATGGCTGAACCAGCAGCACCACCAACTCCAACCAAATCTCTAGATACTGGCTCGTATAAAAAACCAAAAGGCTTATTTAGAAAGCGTGCTATTACAGAAACTGAAGCGGTAAGAACAACTAACCAGCCAAGTATAGAAATTGTCGCTGCAGAGGGATTAGATGCAACTGCATCTGCTAACCTCACCCAACATTTACAAGCACTCAATTTCCCTAGTAATTTTACTGGTCAAATGGTATTTGAATTGACGATTAATAACAAGCGAGTGCTACGGGTAATGTTAGATGAAACTCTTTCTACCCTCAAGGAAGATATTGTAATTGAGGCTATTAAAAAATCCCTGTTGCAGTGGAGAGTGCCACAATCGATAACTGGCAAAGTGAAGATCACTTTGCGTATTAATTAACTTAGGCATAATTCCCACCGAAGGGGAAATCGATAAGGAAACACCAAAAAATAAATTATCCAGTAGGGGCACGGTATCAGTAAGCTTATTATCAAAGCCAATAGATTACATATGCCGTGCCCTGTTTTGATTTAGTTAGCTTCTGCTGGAGTAGCAGTTTCTGATTTTGCTTTTGCTTTAGATTTCTTTGTAGATTTGGATGTTTCTGGAGTCTCAGTTTTTACTGGAGTAGGGGCTTTTGATGAAGCAATAGTTTTTGGTTTAATAGTATTTTTTGATGGATTA
>JAAUYD010217374.1_pt1 | contig 10243 bp, 7 predicted proteins | sample 7278101 | NCBI WGS metagenome assembly JAAUYD01 (sample SAMN14350128, study PRJNA611818) | marine sediment metagenome | isolation source: surface marine sediment (0.6m) | place: French Polynesia: Moorea | collected 2018-08
CCTTCGAGTTCGGGCGGTGCTGGTAGCATCGCGTCGGGGAAACGACCATACTGTTCGATGAAGGCAAGAAGATCTTCGTGCCCGCCTACCGTTCTCATAAAGGTGGGCGGCGGCAGAGTAGCCAGGGCATAGAGCAACAACGCCAGCGCCACCACAAAGCCCGCCAGCGGCCCGGCGGCTCCAATGTCGAAGAGCTTGCGTAAGCTGGGGATGGGCTCACGGATGCGAATCACCGCGCCGAGCGTGCCGACGCCAATGAGGGGCGAAGGGATATAAAAGGGCAGTGACGTAGCGACCTTATGATAGCGCGCCGCGAAGTAGTGACCGAACTCATGGACGGTGAGAAAGCCCAGCAGGGAGAAGGCGAAGGTGAGTCCGTCGCGGAGGAAAGGCCAGGTGACCGGGAAGCCGAGCATGGTAAAAAACACGGTCCCCTCTTGCCACGCGACCATCCGCCCAATGAATTGCGCCCCGGTAAAAGCCGTCGAGATCACCGTCACCGCAAAGAGGGTCAGGTGCAACCAGTACCGATCTCGCACGACAGGCCGAGGCGGCGGGTATACCCGGACAATGCGTCCGGTGAACACGTTAGACGCCTGAGGACGAAACGGGCTAGGCTCCACGAAACGACAGATAGGCTGGCTGGCAAACTACGAAGGTGGGTTCAATGCATCTTCGCCCCAGAAGTTCGGGATTACAGGGAGAAGAGGGAAGAGCCAAAGGGGAAGAGGGATCTTAGATCATTGGTCTTGTCCCGGTTTTGAGGTGCGGCCTATCGTCCCGACATCCCCTCTTCCCTCCTGGCCCTTCCCTCTTCCCTCACCTACTTGAGTGCTGCTAGCCCTGTCTCAATGCGGTTCAACGCCTCTTTCAGGTCGTCCATGGCAGCTGCATAGGAGAGCCGCACACCGTCAGGGCCACCAAAGGCAGCCCCTGGCACGAGCGCTACGTTGTGCTCTTCCAAAAGGTAGAAACACAGATCATTGCTGTTGGTAATCGCCCGCCCACTGGGTGACGTCATGCCATAATACGCCGAGAATTGAGGAAAGACATAGAACGCCCCTTCTGGCTTCGGGCATCCCACACCATCAATCGCGGCCAGGCGACCGAGCACGTAGTCGCGCCGTTCGCGGAAAGCCGCCACCATGGCCTGGATAGGAGCGAAGTCCATGTCGAGCGCGGCGATGCCCGCCCTCTGGGTGATGCTCGACGGCGCTGAGGTGAACTGGCTTTGCACCTTCGCCGCCTCTCTAACGATCTCCGTGGGGCCCGCCATATACCCGAGCCGCCACCCCGTCATGGCGTAACACTTCGAGAAGCCGTTGACCGTGATCGTCCGTTCCTTCATCCCGGGCCGCGCTGCAAAAGAGACGTGCTCAGCATCATAGACGATGTGTTCATAAATCTCATCCGAGATAATATAGACCTGCTCATGGCGCCGAAGCACCTCGGCCAACGCCTCGGCTTCCTCACGGGTATACACGGAACCCGTAGGGTTAGAGGGTGAGCAATGAATGAGTAGCCGGGTCTTGTCGGTGATGGCGTCTTCGAGCATCGCCGGAGTAATCCGGTAGTCGGTCTGGATCGTGGTAGGGATGATCACAGGCGTTGCGCCCGCAAAGCGAGCCATCTCGGGATAACTCACCCAGTAGGGAGCCGGGATCAGCACCTCATCGCCTTCGCCACAAAGCACTGCCACTGCCAACGCCACCGACTGCTTGGCGCCGTTCGAGCACAGGATGTCGCCGGGCGCATAGTCGAGGCCGTTATCGTCCTTGAACTTGCGGCTGAGACGCTCACGCAGATCCGGCATGCCCTGGTTCTGCGTGTAGTGCGTGAACCCTTCCCTGATAGCCTGGATGCCAGCCTCTGCGATCGGAGCCGGGGTGTCGAAGTCAGGCTCGCCAGCGCTCAGCGCAATCACCGGGTGGCCTTCGCGAAGTAACTGCTTGGCCCGCCCCGACATCGCCATGGTCGCGGAGGGTTGCATCGCAGCAATACGTGAGTTGAACGTGACAGGAGAAGTGAGGACAGGCATGGGGTTCAAGGTTCAAGGTTCAAGGTTCAACGTTTAAGGTTCAAGATAACCAAACCTTAAACGTTGAACCTTGAACCTTGAACTATTTTTCCCGCAGCGCTTCGATCACGGGAGTAGGGACAAAGGCCGTCAGGTCTCCGCCCCAGCGATGGACTTCGCGAACGATAGAGGAGCTGACGAGGGCGTGGGCGTCTGAGGTCATTAGAAAGACGGTTTCTAACTCGGGATAGAGCTTACGATTGGCAAACGCCATCTGGAACTCGTAGTCGAAGTCACTCACCTGGCGGAGGCCACGGACAAGCGCAGCCGCTCGGCGTTGCCGCGCATAATCAACCAGCAACCCTTCAAAGGACACCACGTTGATGCCATGGAGATGAGCCGTACACTGCCGGATCAAGGCACACCGTTCTTCTACCGAGAGCAACGTCTGCTTGCGTGCATTGATGCCTACCGTCACCTCAACCTCATCAAACACCCGCAAAGCCCGCTGCAGGATGTCGAGATGGCCGAACGTAAACGGATCGAAGGTACCAGGATACAGGGCGAGACGTTTGTTGATGGGTGGAGGCATGGGGAAGTAGGGTTTGGGTCGGGGCTCGCGTTGCTCGCTGTCATGGGTCATGGGTCATGGAAGCTAAGCGCTATTCATCAAACGGTCTGCTAATTCTTCCAGCGTTTTCGTGTACCTCACGGATGAGGACAAAGCCCCTGATGACCGATGACTGATGACTCATGACCGGGAGCGAAGCGACCCCTGACAGCGAACGCAGTGAGCATAATGACTAATGACCGGTCGCGGAGCGACCTTTCACTACCGGCTGTACCCACGCGACTTCAAGTTCGCCTTCCTGGTAGGGGTTGACCTTCGGTTTGGAAGAGATGACTTTAGCGCGGACGTAGAGTTCGTTGCCGGAGAACGTGTAGGAGGGAGACACCCCTTCGACTTCGGCCAGGACGACGCCGATATCATCACTATACCGATGGGTGACCGCAGCGGCCTCGTCGCCGTTCAAGGACAGGGGTTCGCTACTGGCATCAAAACCCCGCTCCGTGCCGATGAACTGCGTCAGGTAGGTGATGCCAACCTCCGGCTCGATCTCCAGACGGAAGGTGGTCTCATCATGCTGTATCTCCGACAACGTCACCCCTGACGTCCCATAAAAATCGCCCGCCTCCATGGCTGCAATGAGGGCTTCAGGCGTAAGCGCCTCGGCGCGCACCATCACCCAACCCCGGCCAGGATTGGCAGCACGAGACGACATCTCGTGGTAGTTGTGAGCATCATCGACAGCCACACCATAGAGTACCTCTTCGCCCTGGACCAGGCGTTGGGCCAGGATGATGTCCCACATCCGTTCCGTGCTGGGACGCAGCGAGTCGCCCTCGTTTTGGACGAGCGGGTGGCCGTTGTAGACTTCGAAAAACCGCTCTCCCTGTAGCGCAATGAGGTCCTCGGCGGTCACCGCCCAGCCGAAGTTAGGATGGTTGATATGCGGAAACATGGGTTGGCCTGTCCGCTCACGCTGGTCAAGAACAGCATCGACGTTGTTCTGCATGACCTCACGTACACTGTTGCCACCCTGCGGCTCGATCAGCGTCTGCACGTTGGTTGCATTGATGTGTACAGGTTTTTGCTCATACCAGGCGCTGATCTCCTCGGCCTGGATAACCAGAAAGGAGCCTTCTTCCTCGAAGAGAGGCCGGTATTCGGCCAGTGTCTTGAGCTTTACCAACGTATCGCCCTCTTCTACTTTGGATACCACCCAGTCAGCGCCAAACCGTGCCTGATAGTTCTGAAGTGCAAGGCGACCGTTCCTCGACAGTGCCGGGTTGATCCATTTATCGCCTTCGGCCAGGATGTTGTGATCGGAGAGCGCCATGAAATGATAGCCGCGCTCTTTGTACCAATCCATGACCATCTCGGGATAGTCGTCGCCATCACTCCAGAGCGAGTGGGTGTGCAGGTTGCCTTTCCACCAGGGCACGGATGCCGTCTCTGTGGGCGGCGACGTACAACCAGCGGCGACTACCAGAAGGAGAGCCCATGTAAAGAGGTTTTTTCTCATAGCGTTATCAGGGGGGTGATGTATAGCTAATCACTATTTCTTCTTCCTCAAGATACTCACCCCATTTATAGGATTCGCTACCAGCCAGCAGGGAGCAGATCTCGCCGCAGACGTGATCAACAGGACGGGTAAAAAACGTCCGCGTCTTCATTCTTCATATCAAAGGTTACATGCGAGCGTAACTTATCACAGGATACTCACGTCAACGAAAGAAAAAGGGCGGGCCCATCTTGCCGCCACGGGCACACAGCGTGCCCCTTTCCAAACTCGTCACCCACTGGAAAAGACCAATGTTTAGCGACCGACGCATGATCCTAGGGGCCCTCGTGGTCTTGATTGGCCTCCTCGTGTTTGCTCTCGCTGGCCCTCTGAGCAACCAGGGCTATACCCACGAAGACCACGAAGCCTACGAGCAGCATGAAGCCCACGAGCAGCATGAAGCCCACGAGCGGCACGAAGCCCACGAGGCTTCTCATGCTACCCGCTCCCGGAATGGCAACTATGACTACGTCGAAATCATCGAGAAGACCTTCCGCGCTGAGGAGGGCCAGACCCTCTTGCTCGACACCGACTTCGGAAAAGTAACCGTTCTTGGCGAAGGGGGCAACGAAGTCGTCGTGATGATCACCAAGGGCGTCAATGATGTCAGCGAACGCCGGGCGGAAGAATACTTCGACCGTTTTGAGGTTGACTTCGACCAGGACTCCCGCGGCGTCACCATCGAAGGCGACTACGATGGCGAGCGCAACTGGAGACGCGGCAACCGCCTCCAGGTCGAATATGCCATCACGATCCCGCGCGAGTTTGATGTAGAGGTAAAGACCGCGGGCGGAAGTATCATGGCTGCTCACTTCGAAGGAGAAGCCGAACTCCGCACGGCAGGCGGCTCGGTCAAGACGATGGACATCGACGGCCCGGTGCTCGTCAAGACCGCAGGCGGCTCCATCACCGCTGAGGACATCGGAGGCACGGCTGAACTGCAGACCTCAGGAGGCTCTATCACTGCACGCAACATCGACGGCAGTGTCGACACCAACACCTCGGGCGGCAGCATCACCGTCGACAACGCCGATGGCGACGTCGAAGCCCATACCTCAGGCGGTAGCATCCGGCTTACCGAAATTCACGGCACGGCCAACGCCCAGACCTCAGGAGGCAGTGTCACCGCCGAGTTGACTAAAGCGCCCGAAGGCCCCATGGTCCTGAAGACCTCGGGCGGCTCGGTCACGCTGAAGTTGACGGAAGACACCCGCATCGACATCGATGCCAAAGCCTCGGGCGGCCGCGTACGAACCGACATGGACGTCCAGGTTCAGGGCGAGATCTCGAAGACACGCCTCGAAGGCACGATCAACGGCGGTGGCCCGCTGGTCACGCTGCGTAGCTCAGGCGGCGGTGTCAAGATCCTCAAGCAGAACTAAGGCTTTCTAGCGTCCTTCCCTTGATCGAAAGGTGCAGAATCTGCCAATCAACAAGCGCGCCTTGACCCGATTTCAAAGAGGCTGCCAGCCTGTAGGTGCTGGCAGCCTCTTTTTTATTGGCTTCTTTCAGCCTGTGGGTTGAAACCAATCGGCTTGCATCGCCTTCAACTTCAGAGGTTTTGCGAATCAGGCTCAAGGATTGATGACAACACTCCCCGTCGACATACCTTTACAGACCCAGGCCGAGGAGTGGGCTAACAGCATCACCCACGGCATCGGTGCCGTGCTGAGCGTCGTTGGCCTGCCTATCTTGATCGTGATAGCTGTTGCCCGCGGCGAGATGAGTCTCCTGGTGGGCTCAAGCATCTTCGGCGGCACGCTGATCTTCATGTATGCCGCCTCTACGTTGTATCACAGCTTTCGCAAGCCGAGCCTCAAACGGGTCTTACGCATCGTAGACCACATCGCCATCTACCTGCTTATCGCGGGTACCTATACACCATTTGTGCTCCTGTACTTCGACGACGGCTGGGCCTGGACGCTCCTGTGCCTTGAATGGGGTATTGCCCTGGCGGGCACCGTCTTCAAACTTTTCTTCACAGGCCGCTACGGCGTGGCCTCCACCATCGTGTACATCGTGATGGGCTGGCTCGCCGTAGGCGTTTTTAAACCCCTCCTCATGGTAGCCCCCTTCGGCTGCATTGCCTTGATGGCGGGCGGTGGCCTCTTCTATACTGTCGGCATCGTGTTCTACGCGTGGGAACGCCTGCCCTATAACCATGCCATCTGGCACCTCTTCGTCCTCGGCGGTAGCCTCTGCCATTACCTGGCGCTGGCGTTGTATTTATGAGAGGGAAGGGGGAAAAGCCAAGTGGGAAGAGTTTTTCTCGATTACCCGATTAAAATGTCAAGCTTCATTGCCCCACAGCCGCTCGTACAAGCACAACCTAATCATCTCTCCAGCCCAGCCTCAGCACTTACGGTCAATCCGCCAGGGGCAACCACACCCAGACGGTAGTCCCTTCGTGCGGCGCACTCTCCAGACGCAGCGTCCCCCGGTGGAGTTCGGCAAGACGGCGGGCGATGCTCAGCCCTAAGCCCAGCCCCTGCTGCTCGTACTGGTCCCGCTCGAACTGTACGAAAGCCCCTACCTGTTGAAGTTGATCTTCGTCCATGCCCCGTCCCTCATCGGTCACACCCAACACATAGAAGTCCTTCTCTCGGAGGCCCACGATGCGCACCGGCGTATCAACGTCGGAAAACTTGAAGGCGTTATCCACCAACGCGGCAACCACTTTCTCCAGATAGATATCCTGGATACGGGCAGCTCCCGCTGCCATGTTCAGGTCCAGATCAGTAAAGCGCCCATAGGACTGTGCCACGCCCTCGGCGGTCGTCGCCACAACCTGATCCGGGCGACTCAAGCCTTGTGTCATCATCGATGAACGCCAGACCGGGTCGGTGGCTGAGATCTCCAGTTGGGCGTAGAGGTAATAGTTTTCTACGAGCCGCTCCAGGCGTTTGCCAGAGGCCTGAATCTCGGTGAGCATGCTGCGCAATTCCTCGGGCTCTACCGAGTCGCAGATCTCCAGGAGAAACTCCGAGTAGCCGAGGATACAGGAGAGGGGGGTACGCAGTTCGTGCGGCAACGTCCGAGAGAGGTTACTGCGCAGCTTCTGGATCCGCTGTTGGTACCACTGGCTTTGTGCATCGCGGCGGGCCAGGCGTGTGCGCACGGCCTGGAGCAACTCCTCCGCAGTAAAAGGCTTCACCAGGTAGTCGTCAGCGCCAAGGTCCATGCCTGCGCGCTGTTCAGCACGGCTCGCCTTGGCCGTGATAAACATGAACGGGATGGTCATCGTGTCTGGCTGCTTGCGCAGTTCGCGCAAGACCTCATAGCCATCCACATCGGGCATCATCACGTCGCAGACGATAAGGTCGGGTTGCCGCAGGTGGGCTTCTTTGAGCCCCTCTCGGCCACCGGAAGCAGGCACGACCAGATAATCTTCAGCTGTCAGGAGATCCTGGATATTATCCCGAACGTCGGGGTCGTCTTCAATGACGAGGATGGTATGCATAGACTTAAGCAAGAGTAGCTGCAGGGTTTTTCTGTGCGCGCAGGGGGATAACAACAGAGACAAGCGTACCTTGCCCCTCCTGGCTCTCTATCTTGATGGTACCGCCATGAAGCTCGACGGCGCGCTGCGCTATCGAGAGGCCGAGCCCCGTCCCCGGTATCGTCTCCGCATTACGCCCTCGATGGAAAGGCTTGGCAATGTTGCGCAAGTCCTCTTCGGGAATACCAATGCCTTCATCCCGCACGCGGAAACGCGCCCGGCCGCCTTTCTGTTCTAGCGAGAAGTGAATCACACCATCGGACTGAGAATATTTAGCCGCATTGGTGAGGAGGTTGCTCAACAGGTAGCGCAACAGATCAGGGTCAGCCTGGGCCACGATAGGATGGTGCGGAATGGTGACCTCGATCCGCCGCCCACCGCCGTGGCCCGCCCACACTTCTTCGATAAGATCACGGCTGAAAGCCCCCAACTCCATCTCTCGCACCTGAAACAGTAACCGCCCGGCCTCAACCTTACCGACCAGGAGCACATTTTCGAGCAGGTTGGTGAGGGCTTTGACACTCGTCTGGATGCGACGCAGATGCTTGAGGGTGCGCTCGTCGTCCCACTGATGGCGAAACCGTTCGACGAGTTCAGACGACGAATAGATGGTCGCCAGCGGTGTGCGAAACTCATGCGATGCCATCGACACGAAACGCGCCTGCATCTCGCTCAGGTCTTGCTCTTTCTGGAGCGCCTTCTTCAGGATACCCTCCGCCTCTTTGCTCTCCGTGATATCCGTCTGGATGCCGACGTAGTTGATGAGCGTACCATCGGCATCGTAGACGGGCGCGAAGCGGACCTCATTCCAGAGCGGGGTACCATCCTTACGATAGTTACGCAACACGATCCGGCTCTCATCGCCTTGTTCAAGGGCGCGTTGGAGCAGGCCGAGTTGTTGCTGAGCCTCCGTCTGATCAGCACTCAGCACGAAAAAGCCGTTACGCCCGATGGCCTCATCGGTGGTGTAGCCGGTGATCCGTTCGAACGCCGGGTTGACGTAGACGACGGGGAAGTCGGGACGCGTCGCATCGCTGATGAGGATGACGTTACCGCTGGCTTCGACGGCACGTTCTAGCAAACGCATGCGCCGCTCCGTCCGTTTGCGTTCACTGACATCACGCAGAATGCTCTCAAAGCCAACAACACGCCCGCGTCGATCTCGGATGAGCATTGACGTCACGAGGGCATCGAAGACACTACCATCCCGCCGTCGTAGCTGCATTTCGAAGTTGCGGATGAAACCATCGCGCTGCACGGCGTCGCGCACGGTGCGCCGTTCGCTATCGCTGACAAAGAACTCTTGTAGAGGAAGGTCGGGCTTTTTCGTCCCTGCATACTCCGACGGTGCATAGCCGAAGAGTTCGAAGGCCGCAGGGTTGGCATAGGCAAGCTGGCCTTCGGGCGTCACGAGCACGATGGAGTCACGCGACTGTTCGAAGAGGCGGCGGAACTTCTCCTCGGAATCCTTGACTCGCTTGAGGAGACGCCATGACGGAATCAGTCCGAGCCCGAGCAGTAAAAAGGCCGCCGCCAGCACTGCGATAAGCACCATGCTACGCACTTGCCGGGCAGTCTGGCCGAGTGTACTGGAAAAAGCGTCTTCGAAGGTCGTCAGGTTAACATTGAGACGTTCGGCTTCGAGCAATAGCGTAGCCACCTGCTGCCTGTCAGATGTTTCAGCCTCCACTTCCTCATGAATAAGGTCGGCGATCTTCTGGAGTTGAACGATCAGGAGGTCAGCCTCACGCCAATGGCGCAGGGCCTGTGTTGCTGAGCTAGCCCGGCCAAACAGGCGAAAGAGTCGAGAGGGCGGAACGGCATCATCGGGGTGGGTACGTCCCTGAATCATACCTTGCCGGATGACCTCTGGGTCAGGGTTCGCCTCTTCTAGCTCAGCACGCGCTTGCCGATACCCCAGAGGTACAGCAATAGCCGCCTGGTATTTTTCGAAGTACTCCTCGTTCTCGGAGGTGGCGTACTGATGCAGATAATACACTGCATCTTTCTGGGCTTTAGAGTAGAGGGCTTCGGCATTCGTATAGGCCCGAACCTGAGAGAGCACCTCAACGCCGCCGTAGGTTACCAACACGAGCCCGGCCACCACCAGGATAAACAACCCGGCGATGAACAGGTACTCCTTAGCGTAAGCCACCCTGCGAAAATAGCGTGCTGAGGCAGACTGCGCAGTCGCTTCTTGGTCAGCGTGTGCGCCGCGACGCTCCATGCAGATATCCTCCGAAAGCACCTGGGCGCTGTGTAGCACCGCTGTGATGGGCTTTCTCTTTATAAATCGATTGCTACAATATATCGTCCCCGCACAGGTTTGGCTTAACGCGTAGAGAGTTTTTCCCAACCGGGGGGATTGGGTTCAAAGTTCCAGGTTTAAGGTTCAAGGTTTCTCAATACACAACCTTGAACCTTAAACCTGGAACTTTGAACCCTAACTCTCACCCCTTATACCGCATCCCCCATTGCTGCATCTCTCGAAGTACCGGAATCAGGCGTCGTCCTTCATCGGTAAAGGAATACTCTACTTTGGGGGGCACTACGGGATAGACTTCGCGATGCACCAGGCCATCAGCTTCAAGTTCGCGAAGC
>JAAUYD010111530.1_pt1 | contig 10240 bp, 6 predicted proteins | sample 7278101 | NCBI WGS metagenome assembly JAAUYD01 (sample SAMN14350128, study PRJNA611818) | marine sediment metagenome | isolation source: surface marine sediment (0.6m) | place: French Polynesia: Moorea | collected 2018-08
CTTAATTAATTTCTTTTGGTTATTAGCTGGAGGTAATTGTTCTAGTTCAACTACTTGCACTTCACTAACATGATCAGCAAATCGCGATGAATATAATTGATTGCCCTGACTTTTGGTAAACTCAATTATATTCATCGCGATTTGCTGATCATGTTAGTGAAGTGCAAGTAGTTGAACTAGAACAATTACCTCCAGCTAATAACCAAAAGAAATTAATTAAGAACTCTCAGCAAGTAGAAGATTTCTAAATCTTTAACTACTGAAGTAGTCGATGAAAAGTGGGCGAATAAGTAAAAAAAAAATTCGCCCACGAGAGAATTACTAATTTAAGGAAAATTTAACAATTTAACAGGCAGTAAAAACCTTTGTGGGAGAAGCGATCGCTAATTGACGCGCCGCACAGTGCTTCGAGATTGATAAATCCAAGTTTATAATCGAGAAACCAAATTGAAGATCTCTACGAGATCCGCGTAGCGGCGCGAGAAACTAAATTGGCGATTGAGAAACCAAGCTGGCGATCGCCAGGAGACGATCGTGAATTGTCAAGCGATCGAGAAAACCAAATGACGATCGTGAAATCCAGATGGCGATCTCTCCGAGATCCGCGTAGCGGCGCGCGGAATCAGCAGAGGCATTAAAGTCTTTAATGAAGCAACAAAAAACAGCTTTAAATTATGCTAAAGTACAGGCGTTATATCTCATCAAAATCAAAGCTGTAGAAACTGTAAGATACCTGGCAGTAAATATGGTCAGATCGGAATCAACAACTCACTCTTGGTTACAGTTATATCGTGAAGGAGGACTGGAAAAATTATTAGAAACTCCGCCGAAAGTGGGGAGGACTAAAAAATTAGATGTAGAAACAGTAGCAGAAATACAAAAAGAATTATCAGATCCTGAAGGGTTTAACAGTTATAAGGAAATTCAACTCTGCCTTTATAGTTGTCACGATCGCTATATAAGTTACTCATCAATTCATAGAATTGTCAGGTATGAATTAAAAAGTAAGTTAAAAGTTCCGCGACCAACACATGAAAAACAAGAACCAGGTGTAATTGAGGGGTTTAAAAATTATTTACCGACTTTGCTCAAAGGTTTAATTAATGAATTTAGACAAAAAACGGATGATAAACGAGATATAACCTATTGGTGTCAAGATGAAACGAGATTGGGAGTTAGAACAATATCAGGGAAAAAAATAACTCTTAAAGGAGTTAAACCACAACAAATAAAACAGTGGAGTTACAAGTATTATTATATTTATGGATTAATTGAGCCAGTTAGGGGGCAAAGTTTTTTCTATGAATTCTCTCATTTAAATGGAGACTGTTTTGAAATATATCTAGAAAAATTTGCCGAAGAATATCCTGAGAACATACATATTATTCAGTTGGACAATGCTCCTTTTCATACTGCCCAAGAGTTAGAAATTCCTGACAATATTATTTTATTTCAACCACCATATTGTCCAGAATTAAATCCTATTGAAAGATTATGGGAATATATTAAATATGAGCTGCGTTCAACTCTATTTATAGATTTAGAAGAATTGAAAGAAAAGACCGCTAATATTCTTAATTCTTTGTCACAAGAAATAATTCAATCATTGACAAGTTGGGACCATATTCTTGATGCGCTATCTATCTAGCTACTTTTGAGAATTGGTATAAAAAATAAACTAATAAACCAAATAATATTAATAATTTAATTTTTAATTAACTAAGTAGAAATTATATTTACTTTTGTAAAAAAATTTGACTAATCCCTAGATCGCATTTTTCACAAATCAACAATGAATTTAAAATAAAGTAGTCGAACATAAATCACTCTATATAGAAGTGTAAAAAGGCTCGAATTCCTTTATCACATGGCGAGCGCTTTGATTTGAATCTTTACCTATATATAGATATTTTGTTGTCGCAGTTTATAGAAATATTCTTGCCAAAAGATGAGATGGATAATGTATCTCTATCAGAAAAATGAATTCCACCTGCGTTTCGCATATTTCCTCCATATACATAAATACTACCTTTAAAGTCAAGAGCTATCTTATATCACCAGTCCAACTAGTTCCGTCAAATGAAGCATAATAGATATTATTTGATTTCCCTGCTTTGTATATAATGTACAATTTATTATTGAAAATAACTATTGACGGTGAATGACTCGTTTGTGGATTGGTTCGATCTATATCAATTCTTATATCACCAGTCCAACTAGTTCCGTCAAATGAAGCATAATAGATATCATTTGATTTCCCTGCTTTGTATATAAGGTACAATTTATTATTGAAAATAACAGAAGAGGGACTTAAACTAGATTGTGGATTTGTGCCATTTGGCATTGATATCTTTTTCTCAAGGCAAGTAATATCATTCGTATCATCTGATGGACTTACTATTGAAGAGTAAATATCATTGCTGGAGCCAGCTTTGTAAAACAATTTCAAGAGAATGTCCTGTTTCTCGTTTGGATAATCTTTAGAGAATACCATTTTTTTTTACTCTTTATGAATTTTCTAGTACTCAACTAAAACCTGTCTGTCAACTATAAAAGGCGTTGTTCATTAAGTGGTGGATTTGTTAAAAAGGAAGAAACCGATGGATATTGTGTTTATGCCAATTATATTGAAGCAGAAAAACACGTAGTTTGACCAAAAACGATAGTCGACAAGAATAACGCTCTTTTGGAACTCTGGGGGAGAGAGCGGCGGAGGCAAAACCCTGTATTTCTTTCAGGATTTGCACCAGAGCGCGAGCTAACTAACAGAAACTAAAACTTTGAGTTTTTATTAGAAAAACAGGCGTGCGAGCGCTTATTAAATAAGGATTTCAGCATCTAGATTTGATAAGGAGTTTCCGAAAGTCCGAGAAGAGCGTTAGAAGGAGAAAATACTAGACTAAGACATTACTTAGCTCGTTTACATCGAGCAACATTATGTTATTCAAAGTCAGTTGAAATTCTTAAATATTCTATTCGACTCTTTTTGATGCACTACCCCATTTTCATGACTTAATTATTGTCTAATTTATTCAATAATTTTCAGTTTTTTTACATAACTTATTATTTATTATTTGTGACAATTAAATAAATAAACTACAGTTTCAGTTAGAAAGTTTCCGAGAAATCTACAAAAAAATTTACACTTTTCTCAATCTGACTATCGATATTTTGGCCAAAAATAGAGCTGATAAAGAATAAAGGTTATTTTCCTCAGCCCAGAAACTCACGGTTCGCTCATTTTTTCGAGGGTTAGCAAAATATAGAACGACAGAATAAGGGTTGTAGCGTTTGACTTAGAGTGCGATCGCTAGCTTGTAAATTCAACTTACCTGTCAAGTATATGAATAAAATATCATTACTGCCTTTTAACCTCATAATTACGTTATTTTTCAATTTCTCTAACTCAAAAAAAAAATGGGCGAACCGTGAGCAGAAATTTTTGTAAGATTTACATGTCCATTCCCTCGTGCGGAGCTTCATGACAAGGGAATTACTATTGATGAAGAAAAGTAAAAATCTATTGATTGCTTTATCTAACCTAGATAAAATGACTACATAGAGTAAATGAATTTGCCGCTTTAACAAGAATTAGAAACAAATCTGATTTGTTTAGATTTCCAAATTTCTGATTCAGAAAGTTGTTAATCATATATTCTATTATTCTAGCAGATTTTTAAGATAATAAATGACTCCTAGGTAGTAATAAACAATTATCTAGCCCCTGGCATTTGATAACCAATTTTGACAATTTTGATGAAGTTATCAAAATATTTTTACTCTCGTACCAAGAGAGAAGCAATGGGAGCGAGATTGTTAAAGTGGTGGATATATTTTTGAATTAACTAAAGCTAACCTACTTTATGTTACTGACTCGATTTTGTTGATAGGGCTCGCTTATACCTATAGTTTTCTCAGAGGTATAAATCGCCAAAAATCTGAAGATACTGAATATATTAATCGTCTCAAAATAGAAAGTAAAAATAAATCTAGACCTATAGCAGTACCAAATCCCGTTAGGACATTTTCTCGATTTCGATTCTGAATCACCAAAACCAAAGCTTTAAAATTTGTCCTAATCCAATAGTGTAGTGCTATAATTGTCCTCTTTCTTCTTCCTTGGTTTAAAATTACCAACTTAATTGTTTTATTAATCAAATAGCTGCTACTTTCAGATATAACTTGTTTTTTTCCAGCCCGTTAAATCCCGTAAGTGGTTAATTTGTAACTCAGATCCCAATGGATGTGGACGGAGATGGATTATCAGATTTAGTTAACTTGTTTCAATCTGTAAAATCCAAAAAAGTTAAAAATTTTGCAGAAAGTTGGATAAGTCAGGGAGATGGTAGTTTCCAAGACGATCGACAAGAGAAAAGTGTCGTTAGCTTTGGAGAATATGACGTTGATGAGAAATCGCATTTTCAACAACGTTACATGCCTATGGATGTGGATGGAGATGGCTTGTCTGATTTAGTTCACATTTATCAGTGCCGCACTAAGAAGCAAAAAACTTGTGCAAGCATTTCGATAAGTCAGGGAGATGGCACTTTTCAAAGACTTATAAGAAACCCGTACGTTGGGAATTGGAGCGATGTTGATGCTTCTGATGCTCGTAGCTACTTACCGATGGATGTAAATGCAGATGGCTTGAGCGATTTAGTTGAGATTGCTAAATGCTCTAGAGATGGTAAAGATAAAACTTGTGCCGCCAGTTGGATAAGCAAGGGAAATCGTTTTAGTCGTTATATTAAGGATGAACAGGAAGCTAGCACTGTTGGAGCTTGGAGTGATGTTAATGCCTCTGATGCCCGTCGCTACTTACCGATGGATGTAAACGCAGATGGCTTGAGTGATTTAGTTGAAATTGCTAAATGCTCTAGGGATGGTAAAGATAAAACTTGTGCCGCCAGTTGGATAAGTAAGGGAGATGGTCGTTTTAGTCGTTATATTGACGATGAACAAGAAGCTAGCACTGTTGGAGTTTGGAGTGATGTTGATGCCCCCAATGCCCGTCGCTACTTAACAATAGATGTCAACGGAGATAGCTTGCCCGATTTAGTTGAAATTGCTAAATGCTTTAGGGATGGTAAAGATAAAACTTGTGCCGCCAGTTACATAAGTAAGGGAGATGGTAGTTTTATTCGTTATATTAGCGATGAACAAATAGCCAGTGACGTTGGAGGTTGGAGCAATGTTAATGCCGACGATGCTCGTCGCTACTTACCAATGGATGTGAACGGAGATGGCTTGTCCGATTTAGTTGAGCTTTATAAAGGTAAGTTACGAGTACGATCTTTTGGGAAGAGTACTTAAGATTACTGGACCTTTGGGTGAAGAAACTCAGATGGTTTATAACTCTTTGGGACAGGTTCTCTCGGAAACTACTCCAGAAACAGGAACGACAAAATATACTTACGACGACAACGGCAAACTTGATAGTCGCATTGATGCTAAAGGCCAAAAAGTCAGCTTTGAATACGATAATTTAGGGCGAGTAACTAAGAAAAAGGTTTACGATCGACAAACCGATGCTAATCCTGCCAAGACTGTTACCTACTTATACGACGATCCGGCCTTAGTTAATACCAAAGGTCGATTGACAAAAATTATTATGCCAGAAGGTATTTATGGTTTTCAATACAATAACCTTGGGCAAGTCGAACAAGAGACAGTTGAGTTGGAGATTGAAGGAGCTCAAAAAACTTCATTTGTTACTCGTTATACTTATGATGCAGCAGGTCGTCCTGATACCATTATCTATCCTGATGGTTCAATAGTTCGTTATAGTTACGACTACCAAGGAGAGGTATATACTATTGAGCTAAAAGAAGTAGGAGAAAGTGATTTTACTACCTACGCAACCTACGAAAACTATACAGCTTTGGGAAACTTGGGGAAAGTTTCCTATAACAACGGCGTAAACTCTGAATACGAGTACGACGAAATTGGACGAATTAAAAAGAGTAAAACTCAAAAGGGAGGCGATTCCTACCTCGATTTTACTTATGAGTGGAATAAAGCGAATAAGCTGCTAAAGATTGACGATCGAACAGACAAAGAACTGACAGAGAAATTTAAATATGACATTGTAGGTCGACTGATCGATGCAACGGGTTCCTATCCTGCTATCACCTATGATTACGATCGCGCTGGGAATATAACCAAGCGTAACGAACAGGAATTTAAATACCAACCAGATAAAAAACATCAATTTGCTGATGCTCGTTATGATGCGAACGGAAATACCACGCGTTATTCCTCTTGGGATTATACCTACGATGCTGAAGACCGACTGCTTAAAGTCAACAAATATGATAATGATTCCGGCGATAATGATTCGGACGATGATGATGAGAACGATCGTTTAACTGTTAATAAATTTACTTATGATGATTCGGGCGATCGCCTAACTAAAACTGAAGCTGATGGAACAAAAACTTATTACGTTTCGCCTCTCTACGAAGTAGTAAGGTATTCATCTGATGATGTAAACAAGGAAGATTCAGACGATGATGACTCGGTTGAAAGTTTTGAAGTACACACCAAGTACATTGTGGGTCCACAAGGGGTAGTAGCAGCTATTAGCAAAAATAGTCGTAGTGATGTTAGTTTATTGCCAGAAATAAATTACAACACAGCTAGCTTAGAAGCAGATACGTACAATCCTTTCTCTGGCGGCAATTTGGCTAAATTTGTATCGGCTAAAGCAACCCAACTTGTTTATTATCGTAATTTAGGAAGTTTGCTAGTAGCCGGCACGATCGTTGGATGGCTGCTGTTTGTTTTGCTGCTGTGGATTTATCAATTCTTCCGCTCCGCATCGAAAGAGAGTTGGGCAGGCATTGCGCGAAGGCTGTTGCTACAAGGGCTAGTGCAACGGGGTTGGATCTCATCTGATACTGCCGCTCGATTAAATACTTCGACCCCTCCAACTTGGTTAACTGGAGCTTGGTATCGTCCAGGAAGCTTTGCGTTGGTACTAGTAGCTTTTTCTTCAATTAACTTAACTGGAGGGATTACTCTAGCCCAATTGACACCTGGAAATAATGGTGCGGGTTATCCCATAGCAGGAACAACTTTGTATTTTCATTACGGTCATTTAGGTAGCACGAATTTGGTTACAGATGAAGAAGGCGAAGATGTTAGCCTAGTCTACTACGAACCTTATGGCGAGGTTGCAGATTCTAGTGAGGGTCAAGACAATTTCCGAGCCAAGTTTACAGGAAAAGAGTACGACAGTAACAGCGAACTTTATTACTTTGGTTCCCGCTACTACGAAGCGCATCTGGGTCGTTTCATAACTCCAGATCCCGCTCGTCAATATTTCAGTCCTTATATATATGGCAACGGCGATCCTCTCAGTACCATAGATCCCAATGGCGAAGTTGCTTTTGCAGTTGCTGTTTTAGCAGGAGCATTAGTTGGTGCTTACGTCGGCGGTGTAGTCACCAATGGTGGATTTGATGACGGATATAATCCGGCGAGTTGGGATTGGAGTTCTGGGAAAACCTATGCGGGAATTGCTGGCGGTGCAGCTATTGGCGCAGTTGCAGCCGGCGCCGCTGCAACTGCACCAGCTTTGATAGCTTCGTTAGGAATGAGTTCCGTCGCAACTTCGCTAGCGACAATGGCAACTATGGGAGTTATTGGCGGGGGTGTGAATGGTTCTTATACGGCGATGGGAGGCGGTGATGTCGGTGAGATAGCAACAGCATTTGGCATAGGTTTCGCAGCAGGAGCATTATTTGCTGCACCGTTAGTAGGTGTACGCTTATTCGTAGCCTATTTTGCAATGGACACAATGATGTACCTCCAAAACCCATCGATCGGCGGTGGAATTCAGTTGGGTCTTGATGTTGTGGATAGAGGCACGGGTGGTGTCGGGCGGAAGCGACGGGGAGGAAAAAGCCAAACTGCGGGGGGTTGTGCTTCTTTTGCAGCTGAAACTGAGGTGTTAACTAATGAAGGCGAAAAGCCAGTTGAAGAAGTTGCTGTTGGCGATCTGGTGTGGGCATACAATGAGGAAACAGGAGAAGAAGGAATGTATCCTGTTAGCCACCTGTTTACTCGCATCGCGCCGGAAGTCGTTCTGATTACCGCAGGAGAAGAAGTTATCGAAGCTACCACAGAACACGAGTTTTATGTGGATAGCAAGGGATGGGTGAAAGCTGAAAATTTAAACGTAGGAGACGAGCTTGTAGAACGAGGTGGTAACACGGTGACGGTTACTGCTCTTCAGTCTCGTGAGGATAGTACGCGGGTTTACAACTTCGAGGTCGATGAGGCACATACGTATTATGTGTCAGGTGAAGAAGTACTGGTACATAATTACAACTGTGACCAAGCACAAGCACAACAGTTAAGAGCAAGACTGGGAGATCAGAATGGCGACATTGGAGGCACTCGGAGGAATATCGCAATTGCTAATTTCACTTACACTAATCAAAACAATCAGTTGATGTCTTACAATATATATGCGGTAAGTGGACCAAGCTCGCGTTATGGAGGAGTTGCTGTTCCTTCACAAATAAGACAAGGAAGAAGAATCGAAGACCGTAAGTTTACAACTTTTTCAGTGCTGGGGCACTCCAGAGCAAGAGACTCAGAGGTTTATCTTTTAGAACATTTGAGGTCTCAAATAGAAGCAAGAAACGTTCCTGATGTGGGAGTTCTGACAATATATTCGGAACTTTATTACTGCGCCAGTTGTGGTGGTGTAATTGAGCAATTTAGCAAGAAGTATCCCAATATCGGCATAGATACATACTGGGGTGTAAATCAATATTCCCATTCCATTAAGGGTGGACTACAAGGAAGTGGTTGGGTAAATCTGGGTGTTAATCGACGACATGCTCCTATTCCTTAATATGCTTCTTCCTTTGTAGATACTTAGATTCTGAATTACGAAATAATGAGTCGGAAATAAACCTGTGTTTGTACAAAGAACAAAATTTACAATGCAATTTACTCTTTCAAATTTTCAAAACCAACTTCTTGAGACATCTCTTGCTAATTCAGAGAAAATTCAAGGCTGTAGTACAGAGGAAATAGAAATTATCGAATCAAAATTTAAACTTAAATTACCCACTGCGTACAAAGATTTCCTAAAAATCTGCGGTTATCGAGCAGGGAAATTTTATGCGGGCACAGATATGTTTTACCCCGATATTCTCGAACTTCGTACCTATGCAGAAAATCTTTTAAAAGAAAATGAGGTTGACTTCCAGTTGCCAGAAGAAGCTTTTGTTTTCTCAATGCACCAAGGATATCAGTTTGATTACTTCCTTGCTGACAATCAAAATGACGATCCGCCAGTCTACTATTACTTAGAAGGAGAGAATTTACCTGAAAAAATTAGCGAGTCTTTTTCTTCATTTTTGCTTCAAAGCTTGGAAGATCATGTCAGAATATTGCAACAAAGTTAAGTGATGCTTTGGATGGAGACAACCATGCTAAAGCGCTCTCTGTATAAGCTTTATAGCCGTCAAATCATACTACCAGCGTCGAAGTTGCCAGACATCGCCATTGAAATGGTAGTGCGAGCGCTTCTGGCACAGCCATTGATAAGCAATTTTTAAAACATCATCCGAAGCAATTCGAGCGATTAGAGAAAGGTGATTTGACATAGAGAAAAGGATAGATCATTGCGACTTTCGAGTAAAGTGAGATCATGAGGCTTAATGTTATAATAATGTAGTTACAAGACAATTAATTGACAAAGTGGATACTGACAAAGTGGATACCCTAAAATTCCGAAAAATTGGTAACTCGGTTGGTGCAACCTTTCCGCAAGAATACCTCAAACATTTAGGTGTAGAATCTGGAGATGAAGTTTTTATCACCAAAGAAGCCGATGGTCGAATAGTTTTATCACCCTACGATCCCAATTTTGCAGCAACAATAGAAGCTTATCAAAAAGTTAAAAAGCGATACCGCAATACCTTAAAAACCCTAGCGGATCGATGAGTGAAACTTATTACTGGCTGACGACAAAGGAAGTTATTGCCCTACATTTTGAAATCATCAAAGACTATGGCGGTAAATCTGGCATTTTAGATGAGGGGGCTCTCGAATCAACCCTCTTTCGTCCTCAACAATTAGCGTATTATCAATCATACTCCAATCTCTACGACTTAACTGCGGCCTACGGATATGGCTTGGTGAAAAATCATTGTTTTGTCGATGGGAATAAGCGAATTGCCTTTGTTGTGATGGCCGTTTTCTTACTGAGAAATGGTTA
>JAAUYD010266789.1_pt1 | contig 10240 bp, 9 predicted proteins | sample 7278101 | NCBI WGS metagenome assembly JAAUYD01 (sample SAMN14350128, study PRJNA611818) | marine sediment metagenome | isolation source: surface marine sediment (0.6m) | place: French Polynesia: Moorea | collected 2018-08
CCATGCAGTCTACCGGCAAAACGATCTTATCACCGGCCGCTTCAAGCAATCGGCCGGCCAGACCAACCTTATCTTGCTCCAACAGGCTTCGCCCTACCGTCATCCCTTGGGCAAGTAGAAATGTATACGCCATGCCACCGCCGATTAACAAGCGGTCGACTTTCGGCAACAGTTCTTGGATCACATCAATTTTCCCAGATATCTTTGCGCCGCCCAATATCGCCACAAACGGGCGGTTCGGTTCCTCGAGCAGGCCGCCGAGATAGTCGAGTTCTTTCATGATGAGAAATCCAGCCACCGCTGGTTGGAGAAATTTCGTCACCCCTTCGGTGGAGGCGTGTGCGCGATGGGCAGTTCCGAAGGCATCGTTCACATAGATGTCACCTAAAGACGCCAGGGATTTGGCAAAGGCCTGATCATTCTGGGTCTCCTGGGTGTGGAACCTGAGGTTTTCCAGCAGCAGCACCTGGCCCGCGGAGAGGTTTGCGGTCGCATCGGCGGCGACATCTCCAACGCAGTCATCGGCAAAAAATACCGAATCCCCGAAAAGATCGGATAGAACATCCACGCAGGGACGAAGCGACATATCGGATCGCCGCTCTCCTTTGGGCCGGCCCAGATGAGACATGAGGATCAATTTTCCACCCCTGTCCGTTATGTGACGAATTGTGGGCAGCGCCGCACGGATGCGCTTGTCGTTGGTGACCACACCGTTCTTGACCGGCACATTGAAATCCACCCGCATCAGTACCCGTTTATCCTGAAAGTCAACGTCCTCCACCGTCAATTTATGCATCTTGCACTCCTCAATTGCACCTGCGACCGATTGTTCCGTTGGAATGGATCTTTCAACAGATTCAAGCTGGTACTGATGCTATGGTCAATCCGATGTTTTCTTTTGCTTCATGTTGTGAATGTTCTTCTTTTGAGACCAGCGCTGAAAAAAACCAATCACGCCACCGCGGTAGGCCCGATCGATCATCTCCTCACGAACGCTAAAGCCACTGGCTTCGCCAATGGCCCGCCTGAGACACTCGGTTTTGTGACGACATTGCAGACATTCTGTTGGCGAAACCCTGAAGCCGTCTTCCCGCAGGGGAAACACTTTTTCCAAGTCTCCGTAACAGTGAGGTCGTTTTTTCGAATCGCTACTCATCATCCAACTCGTTTTTCAGGTTGCGGGTCATCAACTGGTGGACCGCATCTTTGGGATCAAGATCCTTATGAAGAATATAGTATATGGCATGGGAGATGGGCATTTCCACCTCGAGCCGTCGGGACAAATTGTACAGGCTGCGGGCCGTTTTGACCCCTTCAGCGACCATGCGCATATCGGCCAGCACGTCTTTGAGCTTCATCCCCTGCCCGATTTTTTTTCCGACGGTATGGTTACGGCTCAGATCACCGGTGCAGGTCAAAACCAAATCGCCGAAACCGGCCAAACCGGTAAAGGTGCGTGGTTTGGCACCCATGGCCAGTCCCAACCGCCGCATCTCGGTCATGCCTCTGGTGATCAGGGCGGCTCGGGTGTTCAATCCCAACCCGAGACCGTCTATCATCCCCGCTGCAATAGCGATCACGTTCTTCACCGATCCACCCAGTTCCACACCAATCACATCTTCATTTGTGTAAACACGAAATGCCGGCGTGGCAAATGCTAGTTGGACCATCTTCGCGCTATTGGCATCTTTGGAGGCCACCGTAACAGCCGTCGGATGCCCCTCAACCACCTCTTTGGCAAAACTCGGTCCCGATAATACGGCAAACCGAAGGTCGCTGATGCCTCCCAGGGCTTCATCGATCACGCCGGACATGGTCAGTTGGGTTTCGTTTTCAATACCCTTGCTGGCGCACACCAAAACAGCAGCATCATTGATATGGGGCTTCATCTGTTCCGCTACCTCCCGCATCACATGGGAGGGTACGACGATCAGGACCATATCCTTGTTTGCCACGACCTGTTGCAGATCGTTGGTGGGCTTCAGGTTTTCCGACAACGTGACACCGGGGAGAAAGAGATAGTTCTCCCGCGTCTCTTTGAGCTGTTGACATAGATCTTTTTCAAAAACCCACCAATCGATGGCATACCCCTTGGTGGCCAGCAGATTGGCCAGAGCCGTGCCCCAACTGCCGGCACCGACGACGCCAATCTTAAGATGGCTCATGTCGTTACCTTGCTCACGCATCTGCACCCTCTCCATTGTCATCCTCCTCGGCCAGACATGCGGCACTGACCACTCGCTCGCCCGGTTCCATATCGATGAGTTTCACGCCTTGGGTGTTTCGACTGATCACCGAGATATTGCTGACCGGCATGCGGATAATCTTACCGCGATCGGTTACCAGCATGATGTCGTGATCGTCCTGGACTTCCAGAATCCCCACCACCATGCCATTGCGCTGGCTGGTCTTGATGGTGATGACCCCCTTACCCCCGCGCTTGTGCACCGGGTATTCGTCGATGGAGGTTCTTTTGCCATATCCATTTTCGGTCACTGCGAAGAGGGTCTGGCCATAGCCGAGGGCCTGCATGCCCACAATGCGTTCATTGGGCTCGATTCGCATACCGCGAACACCGCGCGCGATGCGGCTGCTTGGACGGATATCCGATTCATGGAAACGGATCGACTTACCGGATGCGGAACCAAGAAAAACGTTCTGGGTGCCGTCGGTGATGCGTGCGGCGATCAGTTCATCTCCCGGTACCAGATCGAGGGCGATGATGCCGCCAGCCCGCGGCCGCGAAAAGGCCATGATGTCGGTTTTCTTCACGGTACCGTTCTTGGTCCCCATTAACACGTAGCAACCGGGCTCGAAGGAAGGGACCGCCAGAACGGTGGTCATGTGCTCGCCCTCTTCGAAGTTGAGCAGATTGACAATCGCCTTTCCGCGGCTGGCACGTCCCGCCTGCGGAATATCATAGACCTTGCACCAGTAAACCTTCCCGCGGTTGGTGAAAAAGAGAAAGGTATGGTGGGTGGACGCTACGAAGAGATGGGAGACAAAGTCCTCATCCTTGGTGCCCATGGCGGTTTTGCCTTTGCCGCCCCGACGCTGGCTCTGATAGAGGGTGATGGGATTGCGTTTGATGTAGCCGGAGTTGGTGATGGTGACCACCATGTCCTCTTCCACGATCATATCTTCCAGGGTCAGCTCCTGGGTCGAGGTGACGATCTCAGTGCGCCGCTCATCGCCGAACTGTTTTTTGACGTCTGTGAGCTCTTCCTTGATCAGGTCGAGCACCATCTGCTCACTTGAAAGGATCTCCTTGAAATAGGCAATATCTTTCAGCACCGCCTCAAGGTCGTTGACAATTTTCTCCCGCTCCAGGCCGGTGAGGCGCTGCAGACGCATATCCAATATCGCCTGGGCCTGAATGGCCGTCAGGTTGAAATTCGATATCAACTTCTCCTTTGCTTCCGCTGGTGACTTGGATGCCCGGATCAGTTTGACCACGGCATCGAGGTTGTCTAAGGCGATCTTCAATCCTTCGAGGATATGGGCCCGCTCCTCGGCTTTGTTCAGGTCATAGCGGGTGCGCCGAATGATCACATCCTTGCGGTGATCGACAAAGTTTTCCAGAATCTCCTTTAGCGTCAAAATCTGGGGCCGCTGTCGCACAACGGCCAGGAATATGATGCCAAAACTGCTTTCCATCTGGGTGTGCTTGTAGAGTTGGTTGACCACCACACCTGAAACGGTTCCCCGCTTCAGTCCCATGGCTATGCGCATCCCCTCCCTGTCCGACTCATCGCGGACAAAACTGATCCCCTCGATTACCTTGTTTTTAACCAGTTCGGCGACCTTCTCAATCAACTTGGCCTTGTTGACCTGGTAAGGAATCTCGGTAACCAGGATGGTTTCGCGATCATTTTTATCCTTTTCAACAATCACCCGGGCGCGCATGCGAATGATGCCGCGACCGCTCTTGTAGGCTTCGCGGATTCCCCGGGTGCCGTATATGATGCCGGCCGTAGGGAAATCAGGCCCCGGCATGTGCACCATCAAATCTTCCCAGGTCATGTCGGGATTGTCGATGAGGGCACAGGTGGCATCCACCACCTCTGACAAGTTGTGGGGCGGGATATTGGTGGCCATACCCACCGCGATGCCCGATGATCCATTAACGATCAACGCCGGCAACTTGGCGGGAAGCACGGTGGGTTCCGTCAGCGTTTCGTCATAGTTGGGAGCGACATCGACGGTTTCTTTGTCTAAATCCTCCAGCATCTGGTGGGCCAGCCGCGTCATGCGCACTTCTGTATACCGCATGGCCGCCGGCGGGTCGCCATCGATGGAACCAAAGTTACCCTGCCCATCCACCAGGGTGTAGCGCATTGAGAAATCCTGGGCCAGGCGAACAATGGTATCGTATACCGCCGTATCACCGTGGGGGTGGTATTTACCAATCACATCACCCACGATACGGGCCGATTTCTTATAGGGCTTGTTGTAATCGTTTTTAAGTTCCCGCATGGCGTAAAGTACGCGGCGGTGTACGGGTTTCAGTCCGTCACGCACATCTGGCAGCGCGCGACCGATGATCACGCTCATGGCATAATCGAGATAGGACTTTTTCATCTCCTTCTCGATGCTGATCACTGCCATTGAATCGGTCTCTGTCATTCATCCAGCCTTTCTCATAATCCAGAACTTCGTATCCGGCGCCGATCCTATCCGCCGCCGATCTCCACAAATTTCTGATAGTTGGTTCTATAGATCTCCGCTAATGTCAGAAAGCCCGTTACGACCAACGGACCATATATGATTCCAATAATACCGAACAACTTTAATCCCCCGATGATGGCGAAAAAGACCAGCAGCGGATGCATCTTGACCTTTTTGCCCACCAGTTTGGGTTTGAACACATACTCGGTGCCCAGGGAAAGTATCAGGTAGAACAAGATGAAAAAGATACCGGCCGCCATCTTTCCTTTGAGAATCAGATAAACCGCTGTGGGTAGAAGGACCACCCCGATACCGATGATGGGCAGAAACGCCAAAATCCCCATGATCACACCCCACAAAAAGGCCGACGGCAGACCGAAAAACCAGAAAACCAGACCTCCCAGCGTTCCCTGGATGAGCCCTCCGAAACCGTTGCCGATCAGGACCGCGCCGGCCATCTCCTTGAACTTGTCGATGAGCAGCCACTCCTGGTCATTGGGCAGGGGCGACAGGTCCACGATGTAGGTCACCAGTTTCTCGCCATCGATCAACAGGAAATAGGTAACCATCAGCATCAGGACGAAGTTGACCACAAAGGCAAGGGTGTTGGAGGCAACGGCGCGCGCTTGATTGTAGAGATAGAATCCGACAAACCGGATGATCTCTGTAACGGCGTTTTTAAATTCATCACCGGTCAATTCATAGTTGAATTTGGAGAGCACCGCATTGGCCCTCTCCAGCACGCGGGAGTCCTGGAGCAGGGTATTGATCTGGTCATTGATGACCGCGCCCCTGGCCATCTCATAGAGTCCGAAGGCCTGTTGGGTCAGGCTGCCCACAAAAAAGACGATGGGGACGAAGAGGATGAAGAAGATGAAAATGCACGTCACCAGGGATGCCAATGACGACCTGATTTTGGGGTGGTTGTTGATCATCCGGTAGAGGGGATAGAACACACCGCTGACCACCGCGCCGATAATCAGGGTGGAAAGAAACGGCAACAACAACCAGCCCAACAGGATGATGGATCCCAGAAAGCAGGCCAGAAAAAACCACAATATGGGATTTCTGGAAATCAAATCACCCATAACGCCTCCAGCGATTGGCGATATATCCTAAAGGGATTAGAAGGCGCGTGCCGAACACGGTAACCTTTATGCACAGCAATTGTGCCGTGAATCAGGGGCGGAAAACGATAAGGATTGTCCCCGGATTTATGATATGTGCTGCCTGGTGAAACCCCTTCATGTTTCAGTCGAGGTTCTCTCCCGCAATCACTATAAATTACAGCGATTCTCTTGTAAAAGACTTCCTCTGCAACGTATCCTAACGGCTGACCAGCGCGCCTGCCACCACCAGCAGCAAGGCCTCATAAATCCACATGGGGGTTAGAGAGCCAAAAATTGCGTAAACGATGCCGCCGCCAACAATGGCCGGCACACCGCAAAAAACCAGAATTCCCAAACGTCGGCTGATATCCATTTTAACTTCCCGTAAATAAATTATAATTTCGCAATCATGATCATTAACCCGGTGAAACGCTCCAACGAGTGCCTGGTGGATATGGCGGCCACCACCGGTAGTTGTCCGCTTCGTTTCAGCCACCATCAATTGTGGTTGGTTATTAGCAATAACTCTCTTAAATGTAAAGCGAAAAAGCTTCTGCGACCCTTTCGTTCCGGGTCCAAAAAATCCATGGCTCACCTCTGGTGACCAGCCCATATCAAAATCGATTTTCCCCACCTTTTCCGATACAAAAAGGTATTGTATTTTTTAGATATTTTTAAATATATACAAAGAAGCGTAATCGGAGACGGCAAAAAACGAACAGACAAGATAGGCAAGCGGAAAAAGGGTTTACGAGAGACAACCACCACCTGTAAGAGGTCGGCTTGGATTTGTTGTGATGTCCGCTGGGAAAGTACCCGTCAGCCCAAAAAAGCAAAACATGCGGTGTTGTCTCGTTGCAGTGGTCATCAGGCGCATGGCTCCCGGTTTGAAACAACCACTACACAGCAAGTTGCGATGTCCAATGGGATGCGATACACTGTTGACCACGTTTTGGTCCGGTCCCGTCCGGATCCGCCACCACCACACCGGATATTGATATGTGCCTGATATTATTATCTTACAATAACCATGAAGATTACCCCCTTATCCTTGCGGCCAACCGGGATGAGTTCTACGAACGCCCGACCGCACCGCTGACGTATTGGAAGGACCATCCCGGTATACTGGCCGGCCGCGACCTCAAATCCATGGGTACCTGGATGGGCGTCAGCCGATCTGGGAGGATTGCCGCCATCACCAACTACAGAGAACCCGGACGGCAGATCCTCGACGCCCCCTCCCGGGGCCATCTGGTCTCCGACTTTCTCATCGGCGACACGCCGCCGTCCGACTACCTGGAACGCCTGCAGGAGAAAGCCCAACACTACAACGGCTTCAACCTGCTGGTTGGCAATACCCGATCCCTCTATTATTTTTCCAACCGAGGGGACGGAATCTTACAATTGAAACCGGGTATCTACGGACTGAGCAACCGACTGCTCGATACCAACTGGCCAAAAGTCCATCACGGTAAAAATGGGCTATCCGCCTTGATTAAGCAGGAATCGGCCCTGCCCAGGGAAGATATCCTTGACCTGATGCAAACCCAGGAGAGACCGCCCGATGAGAAATTGCCCGATACCGGCGTTGGCATTGAATGGGAACGCACCCTCTCCCCAATGTTCATATCCAGCCCCAACTATGGGACGCGGTGCTCGACCCTGCTCACCCTGGACAGATCCCGTCATGTCCAGATGACCGAAGTAACGTGGATGCCCGACCGCCCCGAACCGACCCGCCAGGGGGAAGTGACCCTCCATTTCACAATCGAATAGCAGTGCCGCCCCATATTTTTTCCAGAGGAAGATACGCATCGGATAAAGGGGTGTTAAAGTCGAGTATCGGCGGAATCACACCGCCCACCGGGACACCTGAAAAGGATTCGATCGCCTCGACGTTTTCCCTCACCAGATCAGGATCATCCGCCGAACCGGGTGGCTGGACCAATACGACAGCCAAGGGGGGAACCTTCCTCCTTTCCATGGCTTCGATGGAAAGAAGGGTATGGTTGATGGTGCCCAAGGCGGTACGGGCCACCAGTAGCGGGCGACAGCTGATTTGGGAGAGCAAATCAATGACCGTCTCTTTTTTGGCGACCGGCACCAGAAGGCCACCGGCGGCTTCCACCACAAGCGGGGAATGGACGGCGCGCTTCTCTTCGATCGTTTGCCGAACCGTTTCCATGTCGAAGTGCTGCCCGGCATCGCGTGCCGCAAAATAGGGGGCCTTGGGGCTGGGGAAGCAATGGATCACCGAGCGGGCCGCGTCTTGTTGCCGGAGCGACGCTGTGTGTCGATAGACAAAGGCGGCGTCACTATCGGTATCGTATGGATCAATGCAGCCTGTCTGGAAGGGTTTCAGATAAAAGGGATCGTGACCTCGACCAAGAAGCCATTGCATGATCAGCAGGGAAACCACAGTTTTGCCTACCCCGGTGTCGGTTCCCACCACACAGATATCAGGTATCGGTTCCATGGGCCTCCTTTAGTGCAGCCACAAGCAGCTCTCCGTCCTTCCGGTCGTGAAGGGCCGTCAGACTGATTCTGAGAATCGCCTTGTTCAGTGGTACGGTGGGGTATCGGGCTGGGAGGACCAAGATCCCGCTATCCAGGAGCTGTCGTGCTATCTCCACAGCGAATTGCTCATTGCCGATCTCAACGGCCAGAATATGAGCGTCTCCGCTGGCACGGAAGCCGGCTTGGGTCAACTCGGTTTTGAGCCATTGGCAGAGCTGGGCCAGATGTTGTCGCTGCGGCTCACTATCTTGGACGGCCTCCAGTACATCGAGGGCTGAGGCGGCATGGGCCTCTGGCAGCGACGTGGTATAAATCTGCGGCGAAGAGAAATTCATCAGATAGGTTTTGACCTCTTCGCTCATAAGGGCAAAGGCGCCAAAAAGTCCCAGGGCCTTGCCAAAGGTCCCCACGGCCACGTCAGCGATCTCCCGGGCCAGGCCGCTTCCCTGGGTGCCCAGCACGCCGAAGGCATGGGCTTCGTCCACCACACAGAAGAAGTCGTGCGCCTTTTTCAAAATTTTCATTCCGTCAACATCCAGGCAATCCCCGTCCATGCTGAAAAGGGACTCTGTCACCACAGCGGCCTGCCCGGCGGCCTTATCCAACCGCTTTTTTAGATGGTCCATTGCACTGTGGTTAAATCCCCTGATATCGGCATTGCTCAGTGCCAGGCCTTTGACACTGCTGGCGTGAATATGCTTGTCAAAGAGCACGATATCCCCCGGCTCAAACAAGGTGGCGAGCACACCCAGGTTGGCCTGATAACCGCTGGGATAGAAAAGGGCCGCTTCATAGCCGAAGTAACGGGCATAGGCCTTTTCAGCATCGCTGATCCGTTTGAAATTGGCGGAAACCAGCCGCGATGAGGAAGAAGAACTGCCAAAACGGTTGAAATTCTCCGCCACCTTGCGCCGCAGCTCCATGCTGTCACCCAGCCCCAGGTAGTCGTTGGAGGCCATGTTGAGCAGACGCTGGCCGCGGCTGACGGCATACTTGCCCTCTCGGCGATCGACAGGCAGCGGATCGCGAAAAAGGTCGGTCTTTTGCTGAAGGGACACTTTGCGCCGAAAGCGTTCGAGATACATCTCTAGTCGCCTTTCAACCCGGCCCATATCTGCCGGTAGTGGGCGGTTAATTCCGATTTTGGAAACCGGTCGTCATAAACACGGGTACCGATCAACAGCTCACCTTCGCAATGAAAACCGTCAGGGCCGCTGGCATTCACATGATAACTGAACGCATCGCTGCTCTGATGGCGTAGCACCGCCTTCACCCGGTAGCACCCATTTAACTCTGCGATAGATGGCAAAGCGCAGCGCTGGACACTGAGCAAAAAAGCGTGGCGGGCGAAATCCATCATCTGACGCACATGGAGCGCTGCAGCCTGAGCCATGATCTCCAGTCCGACATAGGCTGGTGCGTCGGCCAAGGTCGCCTCGGCCGCCATATGACCCGAAGAAACCGTTGCGACCTTTGAGATAAGCCTGAAGTGCGGCATCCGACTGGAGATGTTCAGGGTTTCCATCGTCGCACCACCAGGGCGGCGTTTTGGCCGCCAAATCCGAAATTTTGAAGTAACAGGGTAGACGGTTCTGCCGTTGTATTGCTTAGAAGGAGGTTTAACCCGTCATTGCACGGGGTCTCCAGATTACGGACACGCGGCCAAAGCCCTGTCTCCATGGCGCACAGACACAGAGCAAGTTCTACCGCGCCACACGCCGAGGCCAAGTGACCGATCCAGGACTTCAAGGCTATTATCGTTGGCTTTGTGGACGCAAAGATCCGCCGGAGCAGCGCTGCTTCGACCTCGTAGTTGAGCGGGGTCCCGGTCCCGTGGGTGGAGATAATCTCCACAGCTTCGGGTGCGATGCCCGCCTCTTCTATGGCGTTCCTTACGGCCTGTTCCGCCCACTGTCCATCCGGTTGAGGTGCGGTCATGGCATGGC
>JAAUYD010000446.1_pt1 | contig 10236 bp, 8 predicted proteins | sample 7278101 | NCBI WGS metagenome assembly JAAUYD01 (sample SAMN14350128, study PRJNA611818) | marine sediment metagenome | isolation source: surface marine sediment (0.6m) | place: French Polynesia: Moorea | collected 2018-08
CAACCAGGCTAAATCCAGGCATCTCCAACCAATCAACGCCACCGACATTCAGCACGATGCTAAAGGGATTCAGGGCACAATCGAAGGTCAAAGGTTGAAAATCGGATCTGCAGATTTCCTGACAGAGGAGTTAAAGAAACCGAATGCGCTTATCGATGCGATGATTCCGGAGGAAACAGCAAGCCATTCTTTCGTGTATCTGGGAATCGATTGCCGATTGGCGGCAATATTTGTATTTGGCGATACACTACGACCGGATGCTTTGGCCACGGTAAATAAGCTAAAAGATCGTGGATTGAACCTTGCACTGGTGTCCGGAGATGGCGAGCAAACCACCCAGGCGATTAGCAAAAGGCTGGGAATTCGGCAATCCTACGGCGGCCAGCTACCCCAGGATAAATCCAGTTTTATTACTGCATGGCAACAGAAGGGATATCGGGTGGCCATGGTTGGTGACGGCATCAACGATGCACCGGCTCTCGTTCAGGCGGATCTTTCCATTGCTGTTCATTCAGGGGGTCAGTTAAGCAGGGAGGCCGCTGACATCACGCTCATGCGCGCAGAAACCGGTCAAATCACAGATTTTTTAAATTTTGCCCGGCAGGTCAATAAAAAAATATCTCAAAATCTGACGTTGACCTTCCTCTACAACGCTTTCGGCATACCCATCGCTATGAGCGGTCTGCTCAGTCCCCTGATAGCGGTTACGGCGATGTTGTTGAGCAGCTTGAGTGTGATCGGCAATACACTGATCCTGGTGCGCAAAAATAAGTAGATAAGAAAGCTAAGGTGCGATTTCAGTTGTGCCTCGCTCGACATCGTAAGTTGTGCCGGGAGCTGAATGATGCGGTAAAGTTGTTGTTGTATGATGCGATGAAATAGATTTCCAGCGATCCGCCAGGGAAGATGGATCCACTACGTTCAGAGAGATATCATTTGCGGTAATGTGAATGAAATGGGCGGGCAGCTCGGTCCAGGCACCGGTGTTCAGGTATCGGATACCATTAAGAATTAAATCTTCCGCAAAGTGGGTATGGCCGCAGGCAACGGCTTCAAACCCGTTTTCTTTCGCACAATCGATCGCATTTGAAGCGACGTTTTTTCTTAGTACATTGTAAAGTGATTTCCATTTTTTAGCATATTCCGCTACGTGAACCGGTTTGGCTCCCAGCTTGACTCTCAGGTTGTGCATCAATTTGAAGGCTTTCATGAACACTCGGCTTCGCGGCATGATTTCATCAAAATCGTCCCCATGAGTGATCAAAAGTCTGTTTCCAATGTTGTAAGAGCCAGTCACCTTGATCTTCCCAAGCCCGGCGGGGGTATAGCCGTTGTCATGATTGCCACGGATCCACACAACTTTCTGATTCATAGACATCTGCTCAATGCGGTCCAGAATCTTCTGATCCGATGGTTTCATTTTTAAATAAGGCTGATCGACGATATCGCCGTTTAAAATGAGATCATGATCCCCGGGAAGTGTTCCAAGAAATTCATTTAAGATTCGGGATTGAAGGTATTGCGATCCGATATGCAGATCACTGATGATAATAGCGTTCATTTGCCTCCCGGCTAAAAGGATAAGATTAAAAGAATCTAAAATTATAAGGGCTGTTTGAAAATTCTCAAGCAATATATCGGTAATTTCTCGAAAACCTTGAAAAATTACTGCCCGGCAACAGTGTCCATCTGTAAAATAATCCAAGAATGGAACTACGGGCTTAGAAGGGCAAATGATAGTGGGGTTGTATCCTGCCGATTTCGATAGTTTGTGTTTTCCCCGGCCGCCACTTCCGGTGGGCCATACTAAATGCCTATCCGGCGGTATGCCTGGTAAAAGCGTCGTCTTCCCACCACTTCCCCAACGCCGAGGCAGGCCAGGGAAAGAGCGGCCCACAGCCATGCTGGACCGTATTTCGCCATAACAACCGGTATCAATGCCAGACCGGCCAAATATAGCCCAATGCGAATGCTCAGGACATGACCAACAGAAACAAGCGTGCCTGAAGGCGCATACCAGGTTTGGGTACGGGCGGCCTCCTCGGCCGACACAGCAGGTGATATGGCTGTCAACTTCAGAATTAGGCCTGACAACATACCGATTCCGGCTGTGAGAAATTCTGTCCTCCATCCCGAGGGCTGCGGAGCGCCAAGCATGACGAATGCGCCCCCCAAAGCCCCGCCCAAAAGCAGGGCGCTGCCCGCAAACTCCATCAGGGTGGCTGAAGAATTCCATTCCGGTACCGTTTTGAGAAGATAAACCCGGATCATGGTAACCATTGCCGCCCCGCCCAGCAAACAGGCTGCGGCCTCCAATAATACCAGTACGGCCGGGCTTTCCAACAGCGATGCAAAAATCGATAATAGCAACGCTCCGGCAAAGGCCTGCACCGACAGGATCTCTCGGCTCAGCCATGAAGCCGTTAGGTTGCGCAGTGCATGGGGTGCCAATCTAGGCTTGGACAGATGGGTCAGGGCCGCAATTAGTCCAAGACCCGTCAGAATCAGGGCTGTGAGCATGGACCAGATAAAAACATCTGATTGCTCTCCGCCACCGAGCCAACGACCCATAACGCTGGTCCACACCAGGCCGATGGCGCTTTGGGTAACCAAGGTGAAGCAGACCAGACTCCAGTTACCCATCTTTGACCTCCTCGGGATTGCACAAGCTGCCGGCCCTGGTCTGCCCGGGTTTGGCATCCCGGTGGGCCTCCAGGATGAAGTTGGGTTCGGTCAATTCCGGAGGCGGCATTGGGGCTATGCTCAGGTTGGGACCGTGACGGGTCGCCAGCTCGTCATATTCTCCGAACTGCAAGGCTCTAGTGGGGCAGGCGGCAACACAGCTCGGAACACTGTCCTTCTCGAGTTCTTCTCGACAAAAATCACATTTGGTCATTTGTCCGAGCTCCTCGTCGAATTGGGGCGCTGAGTATGGGCAGGCCCATTCGCAGTAGCGGCATCCTAGGCATTTCTGAAAATCCACCGTGACAATGCCGTGGACATCCTGAGACATTGCCGTACTGGGGCAGGATCGAACGCAAATGGGATCCTGGCAGTGGTTGCAGCTTACCGATACATAGTAGGCAAACACGTTTTGACTGAAGGTTCCACCTACCAGGCGGACCCAGTCTCCCCCGGCAAACTCCACCACCCGCCGCCAGCGAACCCCCAAGGGTAGTTCATTTTTGTCCTTGCAGGCGATCATGCAGGTTTTGCACCCGGTGCATATCTGGACGTCTAGGAAAAATGCGGGCTTTTTGAGCATCACTTTTCCTCTCCTGCCTTTTCAACCTGCACCAGGTTGGAATGCTGGGGATTGCCTTTGGCAATCGGCGAAGGTCGTTGACGGGTCAGTACGTTTATGCAGCCGTTTTGGTCCACACCCCCGGGACCCTCATGGTGCCATGCGCCCTGGGGCAGTGACAGCACCCCCGGCATGATCCGGGGCGTGACCTTGGCCCGAACAATCGTTTGCCCATAGGTGTTGAAGATATGCACTTTATCCCCGTGTTTGATGCCACGCTGCCGGGCATCCAGGGTATTCATCCAAACCATTTGAGGCGCGACCTCCGCCAGCCAGGGATTATTGCCATAAGATGAATGGGTGCGCTGTTTGTAGTGATGCCCCACACATTGCAAGGGAAATTCATGATTGTGATCACCGTCCGGATCACCCCAGGTGGGATGATACTCGGGCAGGGCGGTGATCACATCCCCTTCGGGCAATTCCCAGGTTCGAGCCATCTGCCACAGCCGGGGCGAGAAAATTTCGACCCTTCCCGATGGTGTGTTCAGGGGATATCTGACGGGGTCTTCCCGAAATTTTCTCAGCCCCACCCGGGGCTTTCCCGGGCGGTCCCATTTGAAAAGACCTGTCTTGACTGCATCCAGGTAGTCTTCGGGCAATTCCGGTTTGACCTTACGGCATTGATGGTACATATGTTCCACCCACTGGTCATGGCTGCGTCCCTCGGTAAACGCCTCTGCCACCCCCATTCGCAGGGCCACCTGGGCGCAGATATCGTAGAGGGTGCGGCATTCACCCAAAGGTTCGATGGCTTGTTGACGTAGAATCAGGGCACCCATTTCCATACCGTAGCTCTGGTAGCTCAGATCAGTTTCCTCAAAACTGCTCGTGGCGGGAAGCACTATGTCAGCAAAGCGGGCGCTGGCGGTCATCATATTGTCGACAACCACGATCATCTCACATTTTTTTTCATCGCTCAAAATGCGCTTGGTGCGGTTGATGTCGGAGTGTTGATTGATCAGGGTGTTGCTGGCAAAATTCCAGATAAACTTGATTGGCGTATCCAAACGCTCCTTACCCAAAAGGCCGCCGTTCAATTCGGTCAGGTTGGAGTGATCATCGATTGCCTTGGTCCACATAAAACAGGGTATCGAGGTTTGGACCGGATTTTCACCCACCGGAATACCCGGGAAAGCGATGCCAAAGGGCCCCTCCCGATCGCCGCTGTTGCCGCCGCGCACCCCCACATTACCGGTGAGGATCGCGAGCATGCAAATCGACCGGGCGCTTTGCTCTCCGGCGGCATGGCGTTGGGGACCCCAACCCTGTGTGATATAGGCCGGCTTGGCAGTGCCGATTTCCCGGGCGAGCTGAATAATTCGCTGGGCGGGGATGCCGGTGACGGCCGCTGCCCAGGCCGGTGTTTTGGGGATGCCGTCCGGGCCGTTGCCCAGGATGTAATCCATGTAGCTATTGCCGGGGGGGATATCCTCGGGCATGGTATTTTGATCATAGCCCAGACAGTGACTGTCTAAAAAGTCCTGATCGATCAGGTTTTCGGTGATCAGCACATGGGCCAGCCCGCCCACCAGGGCGGCATCCGTACCGGGGCGGATCGGTATCCATTCGTCTGCGAATCCCGCCGCGGTGTCAGTATGGCGCGGATCAATGACAATGATGCGAATGCCGCTCTTTTGTCTGGCCACTACCAGATCACGGATGGTGCCGCCCCCACTCATTCGGGTTTCGGCCGGGTTGTTGCCGAAAAAGACCGCGAGCTTGCTGTTCACCAGATCGCTGATATGGTTGCCGGTTTCTTTGTTGCCGTACGTGTACATCATGGCGTGCGTGATCTGCGCCGTGCTGTAGGAATTGTGCAAATCAAGCCGGCCGCCCAAAAAATTCATCAAACGGTCGATTTGATCCCGGCTGGAAACCACCCCTCCTAAATTGCCGGTGCCGTAGATACGAAAAACCGCTTCATTGCCATACTTTTCGATGACGCGGCCCAGCTCGGCAGCGATGGTGTCCAGGGCCTCGTCCCAGGAGACGCGCTCGAACCGCCCCTCTCCGCGCCGGCCGACCCGCCGGAGGGGATACAGGAGGCGCTCTTTGGCGTAAACCCATTGCCGCAGACCCCGACCGCGGAGACAGGCTCGGATTTCATGCGGCTCGCCAGACGTCTCGCCGGTGTTATCAGGCTCAATCCGCACTACCTTTCCATCCTTGACAAAGAGCCTTACCGGGCAGCGGCTGCCGCAGTTCACGTTGCAGGTTGACCAGACCATCTTGTCAAAATCGCTAGCTGGGCTCATGTCATTTCTATGCCTCATTTGTTCTTTGATCTTTAAAAAAATCTTAATCTGGACGAATGCTGCGGTGCCGTCAAAACCCGGGTAGGCTTCGAAGACAGGATCTATTACGCTCCGGGTAAAAGGCCCGGACCGGCTCGGTGTTGGTAAAAAAAACAGGTCTTTAAGCAAAATCGGTCGGCAAAGATCCTTGCCAAAGGTGGAAGCTCTCCGTACGCCTAACCATATCGCGAACCGAAAAAGCCCCGCTATTGCGCAAAAACATAGCGTGTTGGGTTCGATGGCAGAGGGTGGCCGCAATTTTGGCCTCAAGCCAGGGCGAAACGTCCTTGATGATATCTGCAGGGTCATCTCGGTTTAAAATTCGCTCGTAATCAGTTGGCTGGTACCATGCACACCAGCTCAGCAGTGCGGTATGCGGTGCTTTCGTTGCCAAAGCCTGGCGAGTGGCCCGATGGGTATAGATGTGCTGAGGGTGGCCGTATTCACCATTGGAGCCGTGGGTGATAACCAGGTCGGGCTGGAGTTTGCTGACATATTCACCAATTGACTGAGTGAACGCTTCCAGCGGTACGTCGATCGGGCGTGCGATACCATTGATTTCCATATGGGGATCAATATAGGGGAGAAAAAAAATGTCCCGAGCGCCGAGCGCCCGTGCCGCCTTGCGGACCTCCTGCTCCCGAAACGCTCCCAGGTTCTCCTTTGTGGTCAGCGGTGGTTCGCCGACTTCCCCACCTTCTCCACGGGTGGTTTCCAGGATGTAGACCTCGTGTCCTTGTTCGGCATACATTGCCAGGGTGCCGCCGGCAAACAAAGATTCATCATCGGGATGTGCTGAAATCGCTAATATGGATGCCATTTAGTTTACGACCATTTGGGGATTAATCAAGGTCCAGAGAAATCTTGCACTTGTTGCACCGCTTGGCTCCCCTGAAAATATTAGGTCTCTCTTTTCTATTTGGACAGGTAACATATTAACCTTCGAAAGGTCAAGAAAGGGTATAAAAACTTGGCGATCCCATTTGCTCATAATCAAAGCGGCTGTCCGCTAGCATCCAGTCTAATAGTGGGGCAGTCTTATAAGCGTCAGGTAGCGCCTGCGGCACAACCTGACCTACGAGGTTTTTGAGATAAGACATCCGACGATGACACGATGATGAATACCGAGCCCCGGTGATTTCATCACGTTGAATGTAAGTCATCGAACGTCTCTGAGATTATCATAATTGTGCAGGCCGGGGTGCGAACGAAGTGAGTTCCTTGACATCTTATTTTAGCAGCCGAAGCGGCTCCGGCGGCGTAGTTTAGTTTCATATGAGTTATAAATTTCTTTACAACGGGAAGCTAAATAAGTATGAGAAATTTTGGGCGAAATCGGTAATTGCAAATTTCAATCGGGACGGATTCAATGTACGGATGCCACTCTATGGTCGGCAAACTTGAAAGTGTGATCATCAAACGCCCTCAAGATGCGTTCATCGGCCCACAAAACCTTGCAAACTTTTGGCAGAAATTTAATTATACCGCCTGTCCTGACTACGAAAAAGCATTGAGTGACTTTGCCCAATTTGAGCAGGTGCTCAAACAGAATGTGGCTCAAATCCATTATCTGCCTCGCCACGAGAGAGCCGGCCTGGACTCTATATACACCCATGATCCGGTCAAGATCACCCGATGGGGCGCCATCCTGATGAGCATGGGAAAAACGTTGCGAACCGCTGAACCTGAAATTCTATCCCCATGGCTGGAGCAGATCGGGATACCTGTTTTGGGAAAAATCGAAGCACCTGGGCGTATGGAAGGCGGGGATATCGTCTGGCTGAATGAGAAGACCCTGGCGGTAGGCCAGGGGTACCGAACCAACGCGGAAGGCATCCGGCAGTTCAGGGAGATAACGGCGTCCATGGTCGACCGTATAATCGAGGTCCCGCTGCCGCACGCTGACGGACCTGATGCCTGTCTGCACTTGATGTCGCTGATTAGCCTGATCGACCGGGATCTGGCGGTGGTCTACTCCCGTTATCTGCCGGTATTCTTCCGACAAATCCTGATCGAGATGGGCATTGAACTCATCGACGTTCCGGACGACGAGTATGAACACCTGGGAACCAACGTGCTTGCTTTGGCGCCGCGTCTTTGTTTATACCCTGCCGGAAACCCTGTAACCACGGCAAATATGACCAAAGCCGGCGCTCAGGTTTTCACCTATCCCGCTGAAGAGATCTCTTTAAAGGGCACGGGGGGGCCGACCTGCCTGACCTGCCCGGTCCTGCGAAAATGAGGAGAAACGATGCCGTTTCGAATATCTGTTTCAGAATCAAAATTTAATATATGATTTTGACAACTGTTTGTCGAATTGAAAGGATTCGTTGAAAATTTCGAGCAGTTTGATGTTTTGCTTGGTGAGCATCAAACAATTACCCACGATGGCATAATAGAGAATGCTTAGACGGGTTTTCGAGGTATCGTTTCTGATCCTTTCAATTTGAACCTTGTTAAACTGATCCGCCAGTTCTCTAAGGTGTTGATAAAGGTTGATGATTCTCTGATAATCTACAATTTCCTTCTTGTTGAAGGAGTCTTCCACTTTTTCCAGAATGTCAAGGATGCAGGCTTTAACCTGCTTGAGTTCTTCAACCTGAACATCCAGCAGTCCTTTATGTTGATTGCTGGTATGCACATACGAACGTAGGACAATGTCCCGGTGACCGTCGGACAGCTTTTGCAACCTTCTGATTGTCTGGGCATATTTTAATGAAATCTGGGGGCTTTCTTTTTGCAGTAGGCGCAATACCTTAAAGACGTTGGCCATGATGATATTAGACCAGACCTGGATCTGTTTTACCTTCTTTCTTTGTCGATTGAGTGTGTCGACATCCTGGTTGAATAAGGCATCAAATGATACGTCTAGAGATTGTCTGATCGCATTTAAAAAATGCGCCGTGTGATCAAAGGTATTGGAGACCGACGCGTGGGCATCGCTGATCTTTCTTAAATTAAAGATTTTTTCCTCTTCCTTCTCTTTGACCCGCCCCTTGTGCTTTTTATGGTTTTTCCAAATCATGAGCGCTGCAAAGCCCATGAGCAGCAAAACGCCCGGAATTTTTAGATAATGCACTATCATTGCGAACAGAAATGAGGTGATAAAAGCGATAAAAGCGGTCATAAACCATCCGCCGATGACGGTCAGAACCCCGGTAACGCGATAAACGGCACTTTCCATGCCCCACGCTTGATCAGAGAAGGATGTACCCATGGCCACCATGAAGGTTACATAGGTTGTTGATAGGGGCAGCTTCATGGATGTTGCAAAGGAAACCACCGCGCTGGCGACCATCAGATTTACGGAGGCGCGGACCAAATCAAAAGACGGCTTTTGCCCCTGAATCATGGTGGGTTGGTCAATACTTGGATCCAATCGCCGTCCAATAATTTTTCTGATAGCTTGCGGTGCCAGAATTTTGATAGATTCAATCATAGAATGAACCATGCCGACAATGCTGCGCGAGAGCCATATGGATTCAAAGCGTTCCGTGCCTTCTTCCTGCTGCCCTAAGCTGATCTCGGTTTCGGTGACGGTTCGTGCTTTTTTCGACAACCATAAGGTCAATACCATAATGCCCCCCGCAATGAGCAGCAGAGAGGTGTGGGATTGCACTTTTTTACTCAGGGCAACCATAGAGATGTTCAGCGGATCGCTGGAAGCGATGGCCGTATTGTACGCATTTAGACCAGCCAATGGTACACCGATAAAATTTACCAAATCGTTGGCTGCAAAGGCCATGGCCAATGCAAAGGTACCTACCAGCACAACCGGCTTTAAAATATTGATACTGAATAATGAAATTAGAATTTGAAATATGACAGCAGATATCGCGAAAATTGAACACAGGATAAGCAGGTTGTGGGACTTGATCCAAAGAACGGCTTCTGGGGTCATAAAAGTGGCGCCCTTGGTCCCTTTTAGCAGAATAAAGAAAGTAATGGTTGTCATGGCGACGCCGCCCCAGATGGCACCATAGCGTTTGAGCCTCGTCTGATAGTCAAATGTAAAAATCAGACGGGAAATGAATTGAACCAGGGCACCGCAGACAAAAGCCACGACAATCGATAAAAGGATGCCAAAGACAATCATCATGGCTTTGCCAGTATTTATATACTCGCCCAATGTCAACGCACCATCAGCAACATGCATGATTTTAATCAGCGATACCGCCACGGCAGCACCTAAAAGTTCAAAAACAATCGACACCGTCGTGGAGGTGGGAAGCCCGTGAGCATTGAAAAGATCCAACAAGAGGATATCGGTCAGCATGACGGCCATAAAGATCGTAATGAGTTCGGGCATGGTAAAAAACTGCGGGTGAAATATGCCTTTTCGGGCGACCTCCATCATTCCTCCGGAAAATGTCACGCCTGCGAGAATGCCGAGACTGGCAATAATCATGATAACAAAATAGGGGGCCACTCTCGAGCCGATCGAGGAATTCAAAAAATTGACGGCATCGTTGGCGACACCGACAGACAAATCAAAAACAGCAAAAAGTAGCAAAATGACAACCGCTATAAAAAAGACTTCGATACCCATGCTTTATCCTTACCTGAATTTATAGTTAGTGCCCGTCCATAAATGTTCTATATCACAGTGAAGGGCACCTTTTGGTGTTTCCAATC
>JAAUYD010060220.1_pt1 | contig 10235 bp, 4 predicted proteins | sample 7278101 | NCBI WGS metagenome assembly JAAUYD01 (sample SAMN14350128, study PRJNA611818) | marine sediment metagenome | isolation source: surface marine sediment (0.6m) | place: French Polynesia: Moorea | collected 2018-08
CGACGAGAACCACGAGATGATCGAGGAGGAGATCGCCGCGGCGATCGGCCGTCCCGTCGACATCGCCGATCTCGGGGTGCAGCTCTGGGGCGGCTTCGGCGTGCGCATCGAAGGGCTGCGGATCGGCGAGGATCCGAGCTATGGGACCGCGCCGTTCCTCACCCTCGACGAGGGGGTCGTGCGCGTCTCGATCCTGCCCGCGCTCTTCGGCCGCGTCGAGATCGGCGAGATCGTGCTCGCGTCACCAGACATCCGGCTGATCCGCGACGACCGCGGGCTGAGCGTCGAGACCATGATCCCCGCCGACGACGAGGCCGCGCCCGAGCCGGAGGAAGAGGAGGCCTCGCTCGACCTCACGATCTCGTCACTGCGCATCGTCGATGGGCGCATCGTCTTCGAAGATCGCACCGGCGCCGAGGTCGTCGAGGCGGTGATCGATCACGTCGATCTCGCGGTCGACGACATCGGCCCGTCGACGCCGCTGCACTTCACGCTCGCGGCCAGCCTGCTCGGCGCCGAGTCGCCGAACCTGAACGGGGAGGGGACGGCCGGCCCGGTGCTCGGCGCAGGCGACGCCCCGCTCTCGTTCGACGTGCGCTTCACGCTCGACGCGCTCTCGCTCGCCGACGTGGCGAGGCTCGAGGACGTGGCCGCGGCGCTGCCCGAGGGCACCCGCCTCGGCGGCACGCTCGATGCGCGCCTGGCCGCCTCGGGTGTGCCCGACGACGTGGCGTTCGACGTCGCCGTCGATGCGGCCGACGCCGATCTCGAGCTCGGCACCGACCTCGTGAAGAAGCCCGGCACCGCCATGTCGTTCGAGGCGAAGGGCAGCGCGAAGACCGACGCCGCCGTGGTCGATGCGTTCGCGTTCACGCTCGCGGGTGCTCGCTTCGACGGGCGGGCGACCGCTGCGCTCGACGAGCGCGGCGCCTGGGACGCGACGATCCGGGGTCAGGACGTCCCGCTCGGCGGCTGGGGCGAGCTCCTGCCCGCCGCGGCCGGGCTGCCCGTCGAAGGTCGCCTGGGCCTCGACGTGCGCGCGCGCGGCCGATCGGGCTCCGAGCGGCTCCCCGCCCTCGACGGCACGGTCACCCTGGCCGACGTCGCCGTGCGGATGGCCGACACGCCGCCGGTCGAGAAGCTCGCCGCGCGGCTCGGCCTGAAGGGCGCGGCGGCCGAGCTGCGCGACACGCGCTTCGAGCTCGGCGGTGCGCCGATGCAGCTCGAGGCCGACATCGCCGACCTGAACGCACCCGAGGTGCGCTTCGCGCTCGATGCGCCCGTGCTGCCGCTCGCAGCGGTCGGCGTCGTCGAGCCCGGCACCGAGGCCGACGATCAGCTGCGCGCGCTGCGCGCCGTCGGCGAGGCCGACCTGCGCAGTGACGATCTCGTCGCCGACGTGCGCTTTGCGTCGCCGCAGGGCCGACTCCAGAGCATCGACTACACCGAGCTCGAGGGCCGGGCGAGCGTCGCCGGCGCGCGCATGCAGCTCGACGAGCTGAACCTGAAGCTGCTCGGCGGCGCCGCGTCGATCACCGGTGCGCTCGACGAGACCGACCCCGGGTCGCCGAGCTTCGAGGGCAGCGTCGACCTCGCCGGCGTGAAGGCCGGCGAGATCGCGAAGGTGTACTTCCCCGCGGCGGGCGACGTCGTGTCGGGGCGCATCTACACGAAGCTCGCGCTCGGCGCACAGGGGCTCGATACCGACGCGCTGCTGCGCAGCCTGATGGGCGAGGGGCGCATCGACGTGCGCGACGGCGAGCTGATCGACGTGAACCTCGCCGAGGAGGTGCTGCGCGGCGCCACCGGCGTCCCCGGCCTCTCCACCTGGATCTCGCCGACCGTGAAGGAGCGACACCCGAACGTGTTCTCCACGGGCAACACGGTCTTCCGGCGGCTGGGCGCCGACGTGAAGATCGAGGAGGGCAAGCTGCGCACCGACGACCTCCAGCTCGATACCGCCGAGTTCGGGCTGACGGGCGGCGGCACGCTCGGGCTCGACGGCCGACTCGACCTGAAGACCGAGTTCACGAGCAGCGCCGCGCTCGCGACGAGCCTGGTCGGCGTCGCGAACCCGACACGGTACCTGCTCGATCGCTCGGGTCGGCTCGTGGTGCCGGTGCGCATCACGGGCGACGTCACCAGCCCGAAGGTCGCCGTCGACGAGAAGTACCTCGGTCAGGCGCTGAAGAAGGCGGCCGTCGGTTCGGCGACGTCGGCGCTCGAGGGGCTGCTGCGGCCGAGTCGTCGCGAAGGGGCCTCGAGCGACGCGCCCACCGACGCGCCCACCGAGGCGCCGAGCGAAGAGGCTGCGCCGGACACGTCGTCGGATGCGACCGACGAGGCCGACGCCCCGCCGCCGAGCCTCGAAGAAGAGGTGCAGCGCGGCCTCGACGGTCTGCTCGGCAGATAGCCTGGCCGCTCCGGTCGACGCGGGAAGGTCGACGGAATGGGGGATCGCGGCCGCGGCGTCTTTTCGCACCGCATCGACCTCCGGTGCCTCTGCTAGTCTGAATCACGTTGGGGGAGTGGAGGAGGTCGATTGGCTTCGGACGACGCGGGCTCGGCTCGTGCGACCAGGGCTTCGTCGCCTTTCGGGCTGCTGCTGCCGCGCGAGCTCGGGCCCGTGCGCTGGCTCCCGCTGCTCATCGGTCTCGCCGTGCTCGCCGGCACCGCCGTGTTCGCCGAGCGCCAGTACGCCTCGGAGCGACGGGCCCTCGAGGAGGCGACCGACGGCGCCCTGCGCGAGGTCAGCGGCGCCATCGACCTGCGCATGCAGGCCCAGCTCGCCGCGCTCTCCCGTCTGCGCTTCTTCTGGAACAACAACGGCGGCGTGACCGAGGAGGAGTTCGTCCAGCACGGCGGCCGACTCCTGCGCGACTTCGAGTACATCCGATCGATCCAGTGGGTCGACTCCGACTACGTGGTCCGGTGGATGGTCTCGACGCCGGGGATCGAATCGATCGTCGGCCATCGGGTCGCCGATCCGAACGGCGACGACTTCGAGGCCGAGCCCCGCACCGAGCCCTCCGTGTCGCCGGTGATCGAGCTCATCACGGGCGGCGTCGGCTTCGCCATCTCCTATCCCCTCTACGTCGAGGGCGAGTTCACCGGCTTCCTGGTCGGCATCTACGAGGGCGCCGTGGTGATGGAGGCGATGCTCGCCCACGTCGCCACGCGCTTCGACGTCGAGGTCACCGGGACGATGGGTCGTCTCTGGGATCGTCCCGGCATCGACGGCGCCGAGCGATACGTCCGCTCGGCGGACGTCCCCGTCGAGAACCAGACGTGGACGATCACGGTCGCGCCCTCGCCCGACGTGGTGTCGACCTACCGCACGCCGCTCCCCGCCATGTTGCTCGCGGGCGGGGTCATCGTCGCGATCCTGCTCACCACCGCGCTGCGCAGCGCCTGGCTCGGGCGATTGCGGAACGAGCGCCTGCGGCAGGCGAACTCGAAGCTCGCGAGCGAGGTGACGCGGCGCCGACAGGCCGAGGAGGCGGTGAAGGCCGCCCGCGACGAGCTCGCATCGGTCGTGAACTCGCTGCCCGCCTACGTCTGGAGCGCCGTGGCGCAGCCCGACGGCTCGCTCAAGATGAGATACCAGTCGCACTTCATCGAGACGATCCTCGGCCGCCCGGCCGTCACCTTCCACAAGCGCGACGAGTGGAACGAGCTGATCCACCCCGATGACCGTGAGCACGTGCTCGAAGCCTATGACGGTCTCGTTCGCGGGCGCATCGACGAGGACGCGAGGGACTACCGGTTCGTTCGCAGCGACGGCGAGATCCGGTTCATCCGCCAGCGCGTGAGCGTCACCGAGACGCCCGAAGGAAGACGACTCGACGGCATCGCCCTCGACTTCACCGAGCTCAAGCGCGCGGAGGAGGAGCACACCCGGCTCGAAGCGCGCATGCAGGAGACGCAGCGCCTCGAGAGCCTCGGCGGCCTCGCGGGCGGCATCGCGCACGACTTCAACAACCTGCTGGTCGCGATGCTCGGCCACGCGACGCTCGCCCGCGAGGATCTCGCGCCCGACCACCCCGCACAGCGCAGCCTCACGAGCATCGAGCGCGCTGCGCGCCGCGCCGCCGATCTCTGCAAGCAGATGCTCGCCTACGCGGGCATGGGCTCGGTCGTCGAGGAGCGGATCGACCTGCGCGAGGTGGTGGACGAGATGCGCGAGCTGCTGCGGGCGTCGATCCCCAGCACGATCGCGTTGCATACCGAGCTCGGTGACGAGCAGGTCGGGGTCGAGGCCGACCCGAGTCAGCTGCGGCAGGTGGTGCTCAATCTCATCACCAACGCCGCCGAGGCGATCGGGGATGGCCCCGGCCGCATCGACGTCAGCGTGGGCATCGAAGACGTCGACGAGGCGGTGCTCGCCCGGTCGCTGCTCGGCGAGACGCTCGAGCCAGGTCGCTACGTCGTGCTCCGGGTGCGCGACGACGGCTGTGGCATGGACGACGCGACGCGCCGCCGCATCTTCGAGCCCTTCTACTCGACCAAGTTCCAGGGGCGCGGGCTCGGCCTCGCCGCGGTGCTCGGCATCGTCCGCCGCTGCCGAGGCGGGCTCGGCATCGAGAGCTCGCCCGGCGGCGGGACGACGATGACCGTGCTGCTGCGCCCGGTGTCCCTGCCGATCGACGTCGAAGCCGCCGCTGCGGCCTCGTCGCAGCCGCCGCTCCAGGCCGAGGTCGACGGTGGCCGCGTGCTGCTCGTCGAGGACGACGAGGCGGCGCGCGACTTCGCGGCCACGGTGCTCGAGCGCGCGGGCGTGCGCGTCTATCAGGCAGCCGATGGCGTCGAAGGGCTCGAGTTCTTCGAGAAGCACCATCACGAGGTGCAGTGCGTGGTGCTCGATCTCACGATGCCGCGCATGGATGGCGTCGAGACCGCGCGGCGCATGCGCTCCGTCGACCCCGACGTGCCGCTGATCCTGTCGAGCGGGTACCCCGAGACCGACGCGCTGAAGCGTTTCGGTGCGCTCGGTATCGCGCGGTTCCTGCAGAAGCCCTACGCGCCGCGCCGGCTGGCCGAGGCCGTGCGCGAGGCGATCCACGCGCGTGGCGCCGCGGGCGACGGGAGCGGGGGCGAGGGCCAGGTCTCGGGCTCGACGTCGTAGGCGGCGCCTTCGACGAGCTCGGGGCGGCTTCTCGACACGGAATCGCTTCGATCTCGAATCCGGTGGGCGAGTGGGCGTCCCGTCGTCGCGGTACGATGTCGGCACGGGGAGATCCCCGCCCTGCCCGAATCGAGCGCCACCGCCCGAGGTCCCGTCATGAGCCGACCCTTCCCCGACAGCCCCTTCCTGCGCGGCAACTTCGCCCCGATCCTGATGGAGGGTGACGCGCCTGACCTCGTCGTCGAGGGCGAGATCCCGAGCGAGCTCCGCGGTGCCTACTACCGCAACGGCTCGAACCCGCAGTTCGCCCCCTCGCCCTCGTATCACTGGTTCGAGGGCGACGGCATGATCCACGGCTTCTGGTTCGGGGACGGCCGGGTCGACTATCGCAACCGCTGGGTGCGCACGGCGCGCTTCGAGCTCGAGCGCAGCGAGGGCCGCTCGCTCTTCGGCGGCCTCGGCTCGGGCACGGCCGACGGCAAGACCGAGGGCGTCAGCGGCAACACGGCCAACACGAACATCATCTGGCACGCAGGCAGGCTGCTCGCGCTCTGGGAGGCGGGCCCGCCCACCGAGCTCGACCCCGCGACGCTCGACACGATCGGCGTGTGGGACGACGGCGGCGCGTTCCACCGCGAGCGCTTCGGCCAGCTCGCGCCCGACATCATGACGGCCCACCCGAAGGAGGACCCCGACACCGGCGAGCTGCTCGGCTTCGGCTACAGCCCGATGGCGCCGTGGATGGTCTACCACGTCGTCGGCGCCGACGGTCACGTGAAGCGCTCCGACGTCGTCGACGCGCCGTTCCCCAACATGATGCACGACTTCGTGACGACGTCGGAGCACGTGCTCTTTCCGCACCACCCGGCGATCTTCGACTTCGAGCGCATGGCCGAGAACGGCTCGTTGCTCAGCTGGCAGCCCGAGCGCGGCTCGCACATCGGCGTGATGCCCCGCAGTGGCGGCAACGACGACATCGTGTGGATCGAGAAGGAGGCGGGCTACGTCTTCCACTACGTCAACGCGTGGAGCGAGGGCAGTACGGTCTACGCAGACGTCTTCCACCTCGACCAGATCGCGCTGCGCCTGTCGGGAGACGAGCCGCCGCCGCGGCCGCCCACCCTGCATCGCTGGACGATCGACCTCGAGTCGGGCTCGCTCAAGGACGAGGCGCTCGACGACGCCCCGGCCGAGTTCGGCCGTGTGGACCCGCGCGTCGTGGGCAAGCGCTACGCCGATGCCTGGACGCTCGGCAGCCACGGCATTCCGCGCGCCGCCGGCGAGCCGATGAACAACAACTGCATCTTCCACTACGACATGCGCAGCGGCGGGCGGCGGATGTTCAAGCTGCCCGAGGGTGATGCCACGGGCGAGCCCCAGTTCGTGCCGCGCAGCGCCGACGCGGCCGAGGGCGACGGCTTCGTGCTCGCCATCGTGTATCGGGGTGCGGAGAATCGCAGCGACCTCATCGTGCTCGACGCCCAGCAGATCGAGGCGGGCCCGCTTGCTACGATCCAGTGCCCGGTGCGCATACCCTGGGGCTTCCACGGCAACTGGCGGCCGGCCCCCTGAGCCCGAGGCCGGCGGGCGCGGCGCGAGGATCGAGCTTGGCAGGCGCTCTCGACGGCTTTCGCATCATCGACGCCACCCAGGTGATCTCCGGGCCGCTCGCGACCCGCATCCTCGGCGACCAGGGCGCCGACGTGATCAAGGTCGAGCCGCCCCGCGGCGACACCCTGCGGCACATGGGCGGGCTGCGCGGCCTCGCGCCGACCTTCACGACGATCAACCGAAGCAAGCGCTCGATGGTGCTCGACCTGAAGCGCGACGGCGCGCACGACGTGCTCGATCGTCTCGTCGAGGGCGCCGACGTCTTCATCCAGAACAGCCGGCCGGGTGCGGCCGAGCGGATGGGCTACGGGCCCGAGCGCCTGCGCGAGAAGAACCCGCGCCTCGTCTACGTGTCGATCAGCGGCTTCGGCGCGACCGGGCCCTACGCACACAAGCGCGTCTACGACCCGTTGATCCAGGGCATGTCGACGCTGGCCGAGATCCAGGGCTTCGGCACCGATCGGCCCCGGCTCGTGCGGGTCATCGTGCCCGACAAGGTCACGGCGCTGACGGCGGCGCAGGCGATCACCGCCGCGCTGCTGGCTCGCGAGCGCACGGGGCAGGGGCAGCACATCGAGCTCTCGATGCTCGACTCGGTGCTGTCGTTCGTGTGGCCCGAGGGCATGGCCTATCACACGTTCGTGTCGCCCGACCTGCCGAAGGCGAAGCCGGTCGCGCGGCGTGACCTCGTCTACGCCACCGCCGACGGCCACATCATGATCTCGACCGTGGCCCACCGCGAGTGGGTCGCGTTCTGCGAGGCCGCCGAGAAGCCCGAGTGGCTCGAGGACGAGCGCTTCCAGGATACCGCCGGGCTCGTCCGTCACGCGAAGGAGCGCCTCGACATGATGTCGGCCGTCGTGGCGACGCGACCGAGCGCGCACTGGCTGAAGGTGCTCGACGACGCCGACGTCCCCTGCGCCCCGGTGCTGACTCGCGACGACGTGCACCTGCATCCGCAGGTGATCGAGAACGGCATCGTCGTCGAAGACGAGCATCCCGTGGTCGGGCGGGTCCGCCAGACGCGCCCGCCCGAGCGGATGGACGGGACGCCCAGCGAGATCCGCCGCCCCGCGCCGCTCCTCGGTCAGCACACCGAAGAGGTGCTCGGCGAGCTCGGCTACGGTGAGGCCGAGATCGCCGCGTTCGCCGAGGCCGGCGTGGTCGGCACGCAGCCGGCGTCGTAGCGCCGGGTCACGCCGAACGGGCGAGTCGAACGCTCGAAGAGAGAGACGGGGGAGCAACGTGCTCGAAGGTCAGGTCCATCCCGATTTCGCGGGCGTCGCGACGGCGCTGCAGCGCATCCTGCCGAAGAAGGGGCCCGGCGGCGCCGCGGTCTGCGTGTACCACCGCGGAGAGAAGGTGGTCGACGCCTGGGGCGGCACGAAGGATCCCGAGGGCACGCCCTGGCAGGAGGACACGCTCAGCATCTCGTTCTCGACGACCAAGGGCGTGGCGTCGACCCTGCTGCACGTGTGCGCCGATCGAGGCCTGGTCGACTACGACGCCCCCGTGGCCGACGTCTGGCCCGAGTTCGGCCAGGCCGGCAAGCACTCGATCACCGTGCGCCAGCTGATGTGCCACGAGGCCGGGCTGCACTCGGCCGAGGACCTGATCGAAGAGCCCGGCGACATGCTCGACTGGGAGCTCGTCACCCAACGGCTCGCCGAGAGCGAGCCGCGCTACGAGCCCGGCACGGCGCACGGCTACCACGCGCTCACCTACGGCTGGCTCGTCGGCGAGGTCGCGCGCCGCGTGCTCGGCGGCAAGCCCTTCGCCGAGCTCGTCGAGAGCGAGCTGGCCCGTCCGCTCGGCCTCGACGGCCTCTACTGTGGGGCGCCCGACAGCGAGCACCATCGCGCCGCGAAGCTCATGTCACCGCTCATGGACGGCACGGCCGACGAGAAGCTCCGACGCTTCGAGAAGATCCGCGCGGGCGCCGAGCGCTGGACGCGTCGCATGCGCCGCATCGGCATCAAGTACGACCTCATGGAGGCGATGCGCGCGCTCTCGCCGCCGGGCATGGCCCTGCTCGACATGAACGCGCCCGAGTACCGGGCCGCGTCGGTGCCCGCGGCGAACGGTCTCTTCACCGCGCGCTCGCTCGCGCGGCTCTATGCGTGCCTCGCCCGGGGCGGTGAGCTCGACGGCGTGCGGCTCGTGTCGCCCGAGACCGTGAGCCGCATGGGCGAGGTGCAGAACCGGGGCGCGGGCAGGGTGATCCCGCTGCCGATGCACTGGCGCCTCGGCTATCACCGCGTGTTCACGACCCGCGGCCGCGTTCCGCAGGGCTTCGGGCACTTCGGCTTCGGCGGCTCGGGCGGCTGGGCCGACCCCGAGCGCGAGCTCGCGGTGGCGCTCACGGTGAACAGCGGCGTCGGGACACCCTTCGGTGACGCGCGCATCGCGCGCATCGGCGGCGCCGCAGTTCGTTGCGCCGATCGGCGACACTGAGGGGCGACCACAGCCCGCCGTCTGTCATCGCCGCTTCGTCGTCTGCGAGAGCGCGCGTCCAATCTGCAGTGTCACTGTCGGTGTCTCGAAACCCGCACGCGCCGGTCGGGATTCGCTTGCGATGTCGCCATGCCACCCTACACTGCGCGCCGTTCCCAGGGTCAGGCCGCGTGACTGCGGCCGGGGATGGAGCCCCGGTACCCGGCGAGAGCCGGGACTGGAGGATCCGAGCGAGCGCAGCCGGCGCCCCGGCGAAGGCTCACGAACGAGTACGAGATTCACGAGCGACCGCGCATGCGGCTCGCCCCGATGCCGGTCCGAGCTCGAGGCCGTGACGTGTCGAAGACGCCGCACGGTCGTGCGCGCGCCGTCACTCACGGTGATCACACTCCGCCACGCGATGCGGAGCGAGCGCACACCGGCCGGGCGCCGACCGACACGCGAAGTCGAGACGGAAGAAAGAAGCCATGAGCGAGAGACACATCCATCAGCTCGGCGACGGCGACGCGATCTTCGTCGCCGTCGAGAACGAGCGCGCACCCAGCCACATCGGTGGCCTCACCCTGATCGACGGGCGCGGCCGCGAAGGCTTCGGCTTCGAGCACATGGTCGAGCGGATCGAGCAGCGCATCGCGCTCGTCCCGCGCTTCGGCTGGAAGCTGCACGAGGTGCCCTTCGGGCTCGATCGCCCGTACTTCGTCGAGGACGAGCGCTTCGACGCCCGCGCCCACGACCATCGCATCGCGCTGGCCGGCGAGGGCAGCTTGCGTGATCTGCACGACCTCGCCGCGCTGCTGCACGCGCGACCGCTCGACCGGAGCCGCCCGCTCTGGGAGGCGTGGTGGATCGAGGGGCTCGCCGACGGCCGCGTCGCGATGCTGATCAAGATGCACCACTGCCTCGTCGACGGAGAGGGCGGCGTCGGCCTCACCGAGATCCTCATGGATCTCTCTCCCGACGCCGAGCGCCCGCTGGTGCCCGTCGAGATGCAGGAGCGCGCGCCCGTCGCACCGGCGCCCTCCGAGATCGCGATGCGCGCGACGCA